>ERZ778028.1602-NODE-1602-length-22349-cov-4.494573_pt1 | contig 22349 bp, 11 predicted proteins | sample MGYA00375758_ERZ778028 | MGnify/ENA primary metagenome ERZ778028 (study PRJEB29350, sample SAMN05389828) | bioreactor metagenome | isolation source: Thiocyanate bioreactor | place: South Africa: University of Cape Town | collected 2014-03-17 ... | reverse complement strand
TACGATCCAAACAGGGTTACGCCAGGAATGTTCCGAACCGCATCCGTAATGGTCAAGGCCCCTTGCATCGAAATTACTTTGTCGGAAATCACCGAAATACTTTGTATCTGCTCGCTGGGGCGCAACGGCATCCGGGTGATGGCATCCAATTTTTCGGGTTGTTTGTGCCGCTCGCCAAACACCTCCACCTCGTTCAGGTTGGTGCTTTCCACAAGCTGGATTTTGATACGACCCGATTCCTTGTCATCTACCCGTCGCTCCTGGTTGTAGTAGCCAACAAGGCTGGCCTTCAAATGGGCAGTCCCTTTTTTGTTATATGGCAACTCGAAATTTCCGTCGTTGTCGGTCAAAACGCCTTTCGAAGTCTCCTTGATGGAAACAGAAACGCCGAGGAGAGGTTCGCCTTTTTCATTGACCACTTTTCCCCGAATTGTTTGTGAAGATGCAATAGCTGCCAGATGCAGGAAAATGCACACTAAAAAGAATATCCGTTTGTTCATAAATTTATCGATTTGTTGATACCTGTTAATTGCGGTGTAAAATTAGAGCTAAAAGGAAGCGGCCACAATCGCAAAAAATAAGGAAAAATGACTCATTTAGTCATTACTTTTAGGTAGTTTTTGCCACTTCACATGCCTTGGCCTATGAATTGGCATTTGTTTTCATCTTTTTTTGCAGAAAATCAGATATCAAGTTCTATCACCCTAAAGTTCTAAATTGGATATACGATTGAAGTCGTAAACTCTCCGTTTTTCCTACTTTTTTTATACTTTTGCACGTCAAATCAATGAAATATGGAAATTGCAAGCAAATACAATCCGTCAGAAGTAGAAGACAAATGGTATGCATATTGGATGAAGCACAACTTGTTTCATTCCGAACCCGATGAGAGAGAACCCTACACGATCGTGATTCCGCCACCTAACGTGACCGGAATCCTCCACATGGGCCACATGCTCAACAATACCATCCAAGATATTTTGATCCGTCGTGCACGGATGCAAGGAAAGAATGCTTGCTGGGTGCCGGGCACCGACCATGCCTCCATTGCCACCGAAGCCAAGGTGGTGAACAAACTCGCCAAGGAAGGAATCAAGAAAGCGGATTTGACCCGTAGCGAATTTCTCGAACATGCCTGGGAATGGACACACAAGCATGGAGGAATCATCCTTGAGCAGCTGAAGAAACTGGGTGCTTCGTGCGATTGGGAAAGAACCTGTTTCACGATGGACGAAAAACGTTCCGAAAGCGTTATCAAGGTGTTTGTTGATCTTTATAATAAAGGGCTGATTTACCGCGGCGTGCGCATGGTGAACTGGGATCCGCAGGCTCTCACCGCACTTTCCGATGAGGAAGTGGTTCACAAGGAACACCAAGGAAAGCTTTATTACCTACGCTATAAAATTGAGGGGGAGGACGGTTATGCCATTGTGGCTACTACCCGTCCCGAAACAATCATGGGCGACACGGCCATGTGTATCAATCCAAACGACCCGAAGAATCAACATTTGAAAGGGAAGAAAGTAATCGTTCCGTTGATTAACCGCATGATTCCAGTGATTGAGGATGAGTACGTGGATATGGAATTCGGTACGGGTTGCTTGAAAGTAACTCCGGCTCACGATGTGAACGACTATGCTCTGGGACAAAAATACAATTTGCCGTCCATCGATATTTTCAACGACAACGGCACGCTCAACGACCATGGTGCGCAGTATGCCGGCATAGACCGTTTCGAGGTACGCAAACAGATAGAGAAGGATTTGGCAGATGCTGGCCTGCTCGAAAAAGTGGAACCATATACCAACAAAGTGGGCTTCTCCGAACGCACCGACGTGCCTATCGAACCGAAGCTTTCCACCCAATGGTTTCTGAAGATGGAGGACTTGTCGAAACCGGCGTTGGATGCCGTGATGAACGACACCATCAAGTTTGTTCCCGAAAAATTCAAAAACACCTACCGGCACTGGATGGAAAACATCCGTGACTGGAATATTTCACGTCAATTGTGGTGGGGGCATCAAATACCGGCTTATTACCTGCCCGATGGTAAATTGGTGGTGGCTGAAAGTGCCGAAAAGGCCTTGGAGGAAGCACAAAAATTAAATCCAAGTCTGAAAGCCGAAGATTTGTGTCAGGACGAAGATTGCCTCGACACTTGGTTCTCCAGTTGGTTGTGGCCGATCTCCGTATTCGACGGCATCAATCATCCAGAAAACAAAGACATACAATATTATTATCCGACCAACGACTTGGTGACTGGGCCGGACATTATCTTCTTCTGGGTGGCCCGCATGATTGTGTCGGGATATGAATACCGTGGAGAAGCTTGTTTCAAGAATGTCTATTTCACCGGGATTGTGCGTGACAAGCTGGGGCGCAAAATGTCGAAGCAATTGGGTAACTCGCCCGACCCCATTGAATTGATGGAGAAATATGGTGCCGATGGAGTGCGAATGGGCCTGTTACTGACCGCTCCTGCCGGAAACGATATTCCGTTTGACGATGCGCTTTGCGAACAAGGACGTAACTTCAACAACAAGATATGGAATGCTTTCCGCCTCGTAAAGGGCTGGGAAGTGGCCGACATCGAACAACCCGAAACGGCAAAGATCGCTATTAAATGGTTCGACAGTATTTTCGCTAAAACAGTGGCGGAAATGGACGACCTGTTCTCCAAATACCGCCTCTCGGAAGCCTTGATGGCTGTTTACAAACTGTTTTGGGATGAATTTTCCTCTTGGCACCTCGAATTGGTGAAACCTGCTTACCAACAGCCCATCGACCGGGCTACATACGAGGCCACTTTAGGCTTCTTCGACGCTTTGCTTCGCCTACTGCATCCATTCATGCCGTTTATCACGGAAGAGTTGTGGCAAGCACTCAAAGAGCGTGGCGAAGGCGAAAGTATTATGACCAGCTTGCAAGCACAAGCGCAAGCGTATGACGGAAAATTGTTGACCGATTTTGAAGAGGTGAAAGAGATCATTGCCGGAGTGCGTACCGTGCGCTTGCAGCGCAACATCCCCAACAAGGATCAATTGCAATTGCATGTCCTGGGCGAATATAAAGCCGAATTCGGTTCGGCAATTAGCAAGATGTGCAACTTGTCTGCCATCGAAAAAGTCGGCGAGAAGCAAGCTGGAGACATCACTTTCAGGGTCGGGACAACTGAATTTGCCATTCCGCTAAACGAGAAGATTGATGTGGAGGCAGAACTGAAGAAACTCGAGACCGAACTGGTTTACCAAGAAGGGTTCTTGAATTCAGTGGCGAAAAAATTAAGCAACGAGCGTTTCGTGCAGAATGCAAAACCCGAAATCGTGGACAACGAACGCAAAAAGCAAGCCGATGCAGAAAGCAAGATTGCTACTCTCAAAGAAAGCATTGAAGTATTGAAGGCTCAGAAATAAAGCCTTTTTAATAAACAGCCGGCCAAAGTAGTCGGAGAGAATGCATCCAAGTTGCACAGAGCAGGAATAACGAAGCTCTGTGCAACTTTTTGTTTGCACCTCATCCCCTGTGATTACTGACTTGGATCTGTGGCATCCGACAAAAGTCCGCCTCTAACACCCGTCATAACCTCTTTATTCAAACTTAACCCACATGCAACAATAAGGGAATATTTTTGCCTCCAAATAGATATTCCCCCTTTATGAAGATTTTACTGTTCGCTTTTTGCGCCTTCCTTGTCGCTGCATCCGGCTATTCACAATCCATCAAAGGTGTTGTCAAAGATTCCCAAACGGGAGAGGAAATCATCGGCGCACTCATCACCGTGAAAGACCAGTCGGAAAAAAACACATCTTCGGGTTTGGACGGAAGCTTCACGCTTCAAGGCATACAGAAATTCCCTGTCACCGTCAGCTGCAAGCTATTGGGATACAGCCCCTCGGAAACAATTGTGACCATTAGCCAAACGCTCACCATCATTCTGCTCCAGCCCAAGGAACGGGAGATCGGCGAAGTAGTCGTTTACGGAGACGGTCCCCGCAACACCGAACACAGCGCCCGGGCCATCGAACGCAACGCGATGAATGTGCTGAACGTGGTAAGTGCAAAGGCAATCGAAATATCGCCAGACATCACGGTGGCCAACGTCATTCAGCGTGTATCGGGAGTCACAGTGGAGCGCAATAGCAGCGGCGACGGGCAATATGCCATTTTGCGAGGGATGGACAAACGCTTCAACTACACGCTGGTGAACGGGGTGAAGATTCCGAGTCCCGACAACAAGAACCGATTCGTCCCGCTCGACATATTTCCAGCAGAACTCCTCGACCGGCTTGAAGTGACCAAATCGCTCACTGCCAATATGGAAGGAGACGGCATCGGTGGTGCTGTAAACATGGTGATGAAGGATGCTCCATCCGAAAGGCTAATATCCGCCAATGTGGCTACGGGCTACAACTCTTTGTTTTTTGACAGGGACTTCCAGTCGTTTAACAACGGGAGCATCAACAAGAAGTCGCCCAACGAACGCTACGGGTTAGCCTACCCTGTGAGGATGAAAGATTTTTCGACAAAAAACCTGCACGTTGACGAAGAAAAAGCCCTCCCAAATTTGTCAGCCGGATTGTCCTTCGGCGACCGCTTCTTAAGCAACAGGCTGGGAGTAATACTTGCCGGAAGTTTTCAAAACAGCCGCCGGGGAAGCAACAGCGACATGTACGGATCCGCAGGATCAGACGGAATGCAAAGCATCACAAACCGCTATTTCTCCGACAACCAGACCCGGAGCGGAGTGCATACAAAATTGGATTACAAGTTGTCGTCCAGCCACAAGCTGATGCTGTATAACGCGTACATGGATTTCCGCAACTCGCAGGTGCGGGACGCATTCGGTTCCCAATCCGAAACGGTGCGCCTGCGGTGGAATCACCAGACGATCCTCAATAGCACACTCAAGGGCATCCATGATTTTGGAAAAGGAAAACTGCATCTCGACTGGTCAGCGGTGTATTCCAAAGCCACGAACGAAACACCAGACAACACCCAGGTAAATATTGCATCGGTGAACGGCCTCACCTGGGTATCTCAGGATGCAGGTGCCACACGCCGCTGGGAGCACAATTCGGACAAAGACAAAACGGGATACCTGAACTTCACTTACCATTTGAAGAGCGGAAAATATTCCTTGGATTTGTCTGCCGGAGGAATGTACCGCGACAAGAAACGGACAAGCTTCTACAATGAATACACCTTCATGCCTTTCGACCAATCAAAACCCGCCGAAACGCAACGGGTGCTAATCAAAGGGCAAGACTGGAACAATTACGATGAAATCAAATTTGAAGTCAAGGAATTTGGCAACCTGAGCGACCCGCTCAACTACGATGCTTCCGAAAAAATCGGAGCGGGATATTTCCAGACTAAGCTGGCATACAAAACATTGGAAATGGTGGCCGGAATCAGGGCAGAACACACCGACCAAGGATATTTTCTAAAATTTCCTACTGAAGGTGCGCGAAACCAAGGCAATCAGAAGTACACGGACTATCTTCCAAGCATCCACTTCAAATACGGTTTGGACAAAAACACGAACCTCCGCTTGTCCTACGCCAAGTCGCTCAATCGTCCCAGCTTTTTCGAGATCGTCCCTTATAGCCAGATCTACGAAGACTACAAGGAACGGGGAAACCCCGACTTAGTACACACTACGGCCGATAACATCGACCTGAGATACGAATATTTTCCCCGCCCATCGGAACAAATCATGTTGGGCTTATTCTACAAAAGCATCAAAAATCCCATCGAATTCGGCATGATGAATGGATTTGGGCAAGACACCTATTACATGCCCATGAATTTTGGCGACGCCTACAACTACGGGGCCGAATTCGACATCACCAAATATTTCAAGCGATTCGGAATCAAGGCAAACTACACCTTCACCCATTCGCGCATCACCACCACGAAGATGGACGAACTGTCCGACCCGAATGCAGCAGGCGGTTCGGGCCATACGACTATCTATGTGGATCAAAAACGTCCCTTGTTTGGACAAGCCGAACATGTGGCAAACCTTTCGTTGCTCTACAAAGACACGAACAAAGGATGGGATGCCCAATTGGCCTTTTCATACACCGGACAGCGAATTTGCATCGTTTCCCGCTATTACAACCGCGACAGTTGGCAAGCCGGCTATGTTCAGTTGGATGCTTCCGTAGAGAAACGGTTCAAAAACCGTATCGCCTTGTTCGCCAAGGCTACGAATATAGCCAATAGCCCCATGATCCAATTTGTGAAATCCAACAGCAACAACCGCGATCTTCAAAATGTCAGGAGATACGACGGAGGCGTGGTAGAACGCTACGACCGTTATGGCATGAACCTCATGCTTGGCTTGAGATACAGAATCCAATAAACCCAAAACAATCATAAATCAAAAAGCAGAAAGAAGCGTATGAAAACGAAATTTCTATTAACAATTATCGCAGTTGCTACGGCATTCATATTTGCAGGATGCGAAAAGAACAACGACGTGGCTCTCGCCGGGATCACCCTGTCGAAGACTTCGGTGACATTGAAACCGGAAACAACCGAGACATTGACTTGTACATTTTTCCCGGAAAATGCCACCAACAAAGCAGTCACCTGGTCTTCTTCTGACCCAAACATTGCCTCGGTTGACAACAACGGCGTGATAACCGCAAAAAGCGTGGGCAGTGCGAAAATTACGGCCACTTCCACACAAGATGCGTCCTTGAAAACGACTTGCGACGTCACGGTGGCTTGGACTCAACTGAACAATGTGAGTGGCGAAGTGTCCGGCCTGTGGGAGAAAAACACCATCGTGAACGTATCCGGCCATATCAGTGTGCCCAAAGGAAAAACCCTGACCATAGAAGAAGGCGTGCAAGTGATTTTTGACGACAACGGCGTAGGTGCGAGCCACACGAAAATCGAGTTCCTTGTTGCCGGAAGCTTATTCTGCAAAGGTACAGCAACCAATCCAGTCCTCTTCTCGGTTGCCACAAGCAAAAGGACAGCAGACAACACCTTTGCCGGTTTGTGGGGAGGTATTGTGGCCACGGCCGATTGCCCAGCCCTGCTTTTCGACCACGTGGTCATTGAATACACAGGAGCTCCCGTGGTGGCAGATTCTCCATCAGCCATTGCTGGCATATACACAGCTGGAGGAGATGCTACTCCACACATCACCACCAGCAATGTGAATGGAAATTACGTGGTAACTAATTCCGAATTGAGATACGGAGCCTCCGATGCCTGCTACTTCATGGGCGGAAATATCATCGTGGCCAACAACCTCTTCCATGCCATTGGTAAAACGGGAGGCGAAGCCGTCAACATCAAGGCCGGATGCAAGGCCGACATTGCATTCAACGTCATCTACAGCCCGAACACCAACGGCTTGAAACTTTCCAGCTCGGGACAAAACGACGCTACCGGCCGCTATCAAGCGCAAGTAAAAGCATACAACAACACCATCATCAATGCCGGCTGGAGACGTGATGGCATCAAAGGTGGATCAGCTTACATCGAGAAGGCAGCCCTGGTGGCTGTGTACAACAACTTGATTGTGAATTCCAAGTTCAAGGCGATGACTCCAAGCTGGGGCACAGTGAGCATCACCGCCGGATGCGACACGAAGTCGATCATCGACTACAACTTCTACGCTTCGGGATCACAGCAAAGCACCTTGCCACAGGATGTGACGGCAGGCACCACAACGGCTTATTTGGGCTACACTTTGTCCAACAAGAATATCTATCCGCTCTATGTGGACACCCACAGCAAAGTGAGTGCTTCCGCCGGAGACACAGCCAGTGACCCTAAATTTGTCAGCTATCCGCTTAACTCGGATCCGCTCACAAGCTACACCTTCAACAAAGGATGGGATCTCCATGTGCAGGCCGGTTCGCCAGTACTCGCAGGAGCATACAACGGAACAGATGCCGTTGCCGCACCCTTCTACGCCAGCACCGGAATCACCGTCAATGGCATAACATACAAGACCCCTGCCCCAGTGGCGAGATTCGGAGCATTTGGCTCCAATTGATGCCAGACAGCAACGGTTTGGATAAGTTTTTAAAGTTTGCCAACGGGATAATGTCTCTGTTGGCAAACTTTTTTCAATTGGCTTATCCTCCCAACGGATAAAACAGCCCCATCGTATCGAAATTTATTTTTTATTCTTTCTAAAACAAGGAAAGGAATAAAGTTAATTAGTTATTTTTGCAAGGTATTAAGGCATTTTCTACTTTATTAAACTATCGGTGGAGGGTTCAAATCCACGTATTACAATCATTATTTCATCAATATCACACAGCTTATGAAGAAAATTATCTTAACAATCCTTATTTTATCCTTATCCCGATTTCTCGTTTTCGGCCAGGAGAACTATATTCCGGGATATATTGTCAAAGGAAACGACACTATCCGAGGCCTTATAAACTATCAAGGCTGGACTAAAAATCCGGACAAAATTTCATTCAGGCAAAATGGCACCAATCTTACGGAAACTTATACCCCGAGCAGCATTGCCGAGTTTGGTGTGAAAGATGAAATCTACGTGAGTGCCATTGTTGAATTCGAAGCATCCTCGGCAAATGTCGCCGATCTGGGAGAAGACCGGCAACTTGCTCTTCGAAGCGACACTGTGTTCTTGGAAACCTTAATCAAAGGAGAAAAGTCACTCTATCTCTACAAGAACATGGATAGCCGCGAGAACTATTACATAAAACAAGGCTTGGGATATGAACTCCTTGTTTACAAGAAATACGTGGAGAACAATGGATCAAGTTCCAGAATCAAGGAAAACGGCAAATACAAAGGACAATTGGTGACATACCTTGGCAACAGCCTGAGTATCCAAATAGGACAGACAGCATATAAACGAGGAAGCCTTACAAAATTATTTGATGCGTATTACAACTCCTCAGCCTCATCATCTACCAATACCCGGGTCCTTTTTCAGAGAGCCGCAGAGAAAATACGTCTCGAATTTGGCATTCTGGCGGGTACATCCTACACGTCGGTGAGCATATCCAGCAAACAGATAGACGAGTACAACCACTTGAACCTGAAACCCTCGTTAAGGTTTTCGGGAGGTGTGTCGTGCGACCTAATTCTCCCCCGAAACCTCAATAAGCTTTCTTTCTACAACGAACTTATGTTCACTTCATTCGGCATGTCAAGCTCTGTTGAAAACTACACGAACGAGAATGACTACCGGCTAACACATTACCGACTGGCTTATTCTTATCTCAAATTGGGAAACCTGATCCGGTATTCCTTTCCAGCAGGCAAATACAAATTGTTTGTCAACGCAGGTATTTCGCACTATTTCGTGGTGTCGAAAACAGATGAGAAGAAAACTACCACTCATTTTTATTCGGATGTACACGAAAGCCAAGAGCCCATCTTTGAGGAAAGCAGAAGCTATGAATTCGCATGGGTTGTCGGTGCTGGAGCCAAACACAACAAGTTCTCATTGCAAGCCAGGTACGAGCAGGGAACGGGGATGGCCAATTACACAATGATAGGATCATCTACCAAAAGGATATTCTTGCTGCTCGGTTACAGTTTCTAAAAGCAAACATCACCTCACATAAGCAAGCAGGCCGGATGTTGAACTATCCGGCCTGCTTTCGTTACATTAAAAAAATCAATTCACCGTGTTCAATATATTCTTTCGCCGATTGCAATTTTCAGCTTGAGCAAATTCACCGTGTAGTCGATGTGCGACTTGGTCACTGATAGCTGGCTTTCGGCCAACGAAGTGGAGCTGTCCAAAAGATCGAGGTTGGTGATAACACCCGCCTTGAAACTTGTTTCGGCCAAAGTGTATGCTTGCTGCGCTTGCTTCAGTTGCAATTCCGACTGGGCTATTTTTTTCAAGGCTGCTGCCACATTGGCACGGCATTCAACCACCTCGTTGGTGATGTTGCGGCGTGCCAGCTCGGCATCCTGATCCACTTGCAGTAGGTCGTTTTTCACCTGCATGTGGTTGTACTTGGTCTTCTGTCCATCCAAGATAGGGAACCTGAATCCCAATCCCACCACATAATTGGCTTTGAGCGTACCTAATTCAGGAACATATCCGTTCTTGAAACCGCCCGTTGCAAAGGCGTTCAGAACCGGGGTGTTCTGGGCATCCACCACCTTCATGTGAGATTCGGCCACCAGGCTTCTCTGGCGGGCAATGCGCATTTCGTCGCGTTGCTCCACCGCTTTCGACAGCAATGTTTCTTGTTGAGCCACCAATTGCGGCATGAAAAGTGTCTTTTTCAGATGAACCGGCGTTGTGGCAGATTGCCCCAAAAAGGAATTCAACTGGCTTTGTTGCACTTGCAAGCCCGTTTGCAAATCGGTTTCCTGATTTTGTATATTTGAGATGCGCACCTTGGTGGTCAATATTTCGTATTGCGTGGCCGAACCCGCGGCTACCTTCTTTTCCACAAAACGGAGGTGGTCGTTCAGGTTCCGAAGTTCATCCTCTTTGATCCGGATGGCTTCCTGCAAGTAAACGATGGAGTAGTAATTGCCCAGGACGGACAAAGACAAACGTTGCTTCAATTGCTCAAGCGACAATTGTGACAAGGCTTTGGCCTGCATCTCCATGTCCACACTTTTCTTGGTTTTACCAAAGTCATAGAGCTGTTGGTTGGCATTCAATGTGACAGAATAGTTGTCGGCTGGATACAGGTTGAATGTGCCCATGCCCGGCAACGAGATCTCGGAAGTGGGACCCAAGTGAGAATAGGACGAAGCCAAATCCAGAAAGGGATAGTAGCCCGACTTGACCAAACCTACTTTGGCATTGGACGATTCTATATCCAATTCAGCTTTTTTCACTGAAGGGTAGTTGCTGATTACTTTTGCGATAACACCTCCAAGATCAATAGAATCTTTGGACGCATCATTGTCCTGTGCGGGCAGGTTGGCCGCCAACATCAGCAAGGATGCACACAGATAGACCGATTTGATATATTTTCTCATGCGATTAATTCTTTCTTCTAAAGACGTTATTTAGTATTTTCCACCTTTTTCTTTTTGGATCGTGACAACAGCACCGGGATGAACCCAAGCAAGGTGAAGAGTCCCGCCAGGAAAAAGTCGTCGTTAATTCCCTGTATGAATGCCTGGCTATTGACATGCTGCGTCACCAAGCTTTGCCCCTGCTTCATGGCCGTGGCCAACGAGCTTCCACTGTGCTGCTGTATGTAGTATGCCATGTTTTGGGTCACATTGCGGAAGGTCTGCGAAGTTGCTTCCACCGATTGCCCATAGGATTGCGCATGAAAATTCGTCCGGGAAGTGAGCAGCGTACTCAAAATCGCGACGCCAAGGCTTCCCCCAATCTGCCTCACCGTATTGGAAATGCTCGAAGCTTGTGCCATTTGCTCGCGGGAAATCGTCATCAGCGACAAGGCACTCAAAGGAGCGAAAACCATTCCCATTCCCAAACCTCTCAGGTAGAGGGAAAACATGATGAAGGAATTTTCGGACATGAACGACAAATCGTAGTTGATAAAAAAACTTGCCGCCAGCAAGCCAATTCCTATCACCAGCGGAACTTTGGGATTTGTCTTATCCGAGAAAACACCAACAAGCGGCGATATAGCTCCCTGGATGATTCCCACCGGCAGAAACACGGCACCCGATTGCAAGGCGGTGTAGCCCAGCGAATTTTGTAAGAACAAAGGCAGCAGAAATGTGCTGCCAAACATTCCGAGTCCGAAAACAAGCATAAACAAGTTGGCCAGTCCAAAATTGCGGTCGGCCAGCAGCCGGAGGTCAAGCAAGGGGCTGTCGGTGGTGAGTTCGCGGGTAACAAACACGATGAAACCTATCGCCGAAATGGCGAAACACACCAGAATGTAAGGCGCACTCCATCCCTCCGAGTTGCTCGCCGAATTGCCTTCCGTGAGTGCATACAAAAGCACTGGCAAGAAAATGACCACCGAAAGAAACCCCACAAAATCAAATTTCCGGGCATTGGGATGCACAAATTCCCGTTGGATGACGATGGTGGAAAACAAGGCAAAAACGCCGAAGGGAACATTCACGTCGAATATCAAGGCCCAGCTAAAGTTGTCCACCAAATATCCTCCCAGTAGCGGTCCGAACGAGATGGAAGCGGCAGCCGCAATAGACCAAAAGCCGAGAGCTACGCCCCGTTGCTTCGGCGGAAATTCGCGGGTGATGATCGCCATTCCCAAAGGCTGCACGGCACCTGCCCCAAGCCCTTGGATGATGCGGGAGATAATCAGCGAGTTCTCGTCGTTCGAAAGACGGCAAAACAAAGACCCGATGGTGAACAGGAACAAACCCCAGAAATAGACTTTCTTGTAGCCATACTTGTCTGCCAACCAACCGGAAGTGGGCAGCATGACTGCCATCGCCAGCATGTACGCTGTCACCACCCACTGGATGGTGTCGAGGCTCACGCCAAACGACGACATGATCTTGGGTAAGCCCACGTTCACAATCGTCGCATCGAGCACAGCCATAAAAGTGCCCAACATGATGTTGGCCAACACAAACCATTTGTAGCTCGGATTTCGGGGATGAAACAACGAGTCCCTCCCCCGCAAATTGCGGCGCAGTTTATGCTGGAGCGAAAGATCCCTCATGATTTCTTTTCTATTTTAACTACGGCCGACATTCCTGTCAGTAAATTGAAAGAAGCTATTTTTGCTCCTTTGGTTGTGCTATCAATCGAAATTTTCACCGGCACACGTTGAGTCACTTTCGTGAAATTGCCCGAAGCGTTGTTGGGCGGAATCAGCGAAAACTGCGATGCCGTGGAAGAACCTATCGTAAATATTTTCCCTTCGAAAGTCACGTCGGGATAAGTGTCGAGCGTGAACAGTGCATCTTGCCCCAAATGCAATCCCTCGATCTTTGTCTCTTCCAAATACACCATGATCCAAAACTTGTGGTTGTTGTTCACCGTGTAAATGGACTGTCCTGGCTGGGTCACATCGCCCGGAAGCAGCCACCGTTTGGCCACAATGCCGTCGGTGGGAGCATACAACTTGGTGTTGCTCAGCTGCGTGGAAACCACCCCGACCTGGGCATCGGCACTTGCAATGGCGGTTTCAGCTGTTTCTATCTGCGATTTCGACACGCCCAATTGTGCCTTCGAAGCATCGTATTGAGCCTGAGCTGTCTCCAAAGCTTTTTTGCTGTGGTCGTATTGTTCTTTGGTGACCACGTCGCCGTTGTATTGCAGTTTAGTTCGGTCAAAATCCTCCTTGGCTTTTTCAAAGCCAATTTTCAGCACCTGAATATTCTTCGCATCGTATTCGTACTTGGCCTCAGCCTGCATTTTGTTGGCAATCGTTTGCAGCTTGCCAGCCTCAATCTGTCTTTTTTGCGCCAACAAGTCGGTACTGTCCAATTCCGCCACCAACTGGCCTTGCTTCACCGAATCGCCCTCTTCCGCATACAAGTGAGAAATTCGCCCCATAATCTTTGAACTCACAGAAGTATTGTCGGAAGCCACATAGGCATCGTCCGTCTTCACGTATTTCGAATAATCGATATACCAATAAATTCCCCCAACCACTACTGCGATCGTCACCACAGCCAGTGGCAGATACACTTTCCAATCTTTTTTACCTTTACTCATACATCAAAAAAAATTAAACAGCCGGCAAACGCGACCTGCATTTTATTATTCGCTTGCTTTTGAATTAGTTAAGTGACAGTAACCCTGTTGAAATTTTTCATTCAACAAGATCAAGGCCTCACAAACCGCGTCGGAACTGAGCAGCAGCTTGTCCAGCATCTCTTCTTCCAACTCCGACAAGGCCGACTTCATCGACTCCGACATCAGGCTTTTGATTTCCTTAAATCGGCCCTTCCCTTTTTCGGTCAGCTGGATGTAAATGATCCGCCTATCCTTTTCGTCGTTGAGCCGTTCCACCAGTTCTTCGGCAATCAAACGGTCGATCAAGGTAGTCACCTGCGGCTTGGGCACCGACAAATGATTACCAATACCCGTCATGGTAAGCTTTCCATGATGGGTCAATGCGCCCATCACAAAGATCACATGAGGTGGGTAGCTCGTTTTTGCGCGCACTCCCTTCATGAATATTTTTCCCAGAATCGGCAAGATTCGAGACAAATTCTCCGTGACAGCATCTATCTTCTTTTCAGTCATTTAAAAAAATTTCTTTTGCAATTAATTTCAATAATTAAATTATTACAAATATATAACTATTTAAAATCAAAACAATCAAAGTAAACGTTATATTAAACTAACAAAAGGCGAAAGCGAAAGAGCGCATGGTTAAAATAACAAAAGGCGAAACGTTGAGGGAAACATGAAAAGCCAGAAATAGTGCGGGAGGAGAATTTAATCAGCCTTGCATTTGGGCAGTTCGTGTTATTTTGCGAATTTTGCACACCAATACACGAAACGAGACGATGAGAATTATAGCCGACGCACACATCCCCTTTCTGAAGGGAATAGCCGAACAATACGGAGAAACCACCTACCTAAAAGGAAAGGAATTCACACGGGAAAGCATCCGGGATGCCGACACGCTGATCGTACGCACGGTCACGCACTTTGGTGCGGAAATGCTCGAAGGCTCAAACGTGAAGTTGATTTGCTCGGCTACCATCGGGTTCGACCACATAGACACGGAATACTGCCAAGCGAAAGGCATCCGTTGGGCAAATGCGCCGGGATGCAACTCGGGTTCGGTGCAGCAGTACATCACTTCCGCCCTAATCGAGATCAGCCGCCAAAAAGGATTTCCACTGGAAGGAAAAACAATCGGCATCATCGGTGTGGGAAATGTGGGGAAAAAAGTGGCGAAAATAGCTCGCCTGCTTCGGATGAAGGTCTTGCTAAATGATCCTCCAAGGCAACGTGCAGAAGGCGGCAATGAGTTCACCGACCTCGAAACCATCAAACGGGAGGCCGATATCATCACCTTCCACACTCCGCTCACAAAAAACGGAGAAGACAAAACCTTCCACCTGGCCGATGAATCTTTCTTTAGCTCGCTGGGCAAAAAACCGATCATCTTCAATACGGCCCGTGGCCCAATCGTAGAGACTGAGGCCATTAAAAAGGCTATTCGGCAAGAGAAAATCTCAGCGGCCGTCATCGATTGTTGGGAAAACGAACCAAACATCGACCTCGAATATCTCCGGATGGTGGACATCGCCACCCCGCACATCGCCGGATATTCCGCTGACGGCAAGGGGAATGCCACGAGCATGTCGCTCGAAACACTGGTGGAATTTTATGGCTTGGACAAGACCCCTATTTCGCAGATCAATATCCCCGCACCGGAATGCCCAGTCATTGACTTGAATGCATTTCCAGCCCACAGCCGCCTCCACCACGCCCTCCTGCACACCTACACCACACAGGCCGACAACAACGACTTGAAGGCAAATCCGCAAAATTTCGCTTTTTTCCGGGAGCATTATCCTCTGCGAAGGGAAAACGGAGCTTACACCGTAATAAACTATTTGCCAGAAGAAAAAGAAATTCTTCAAGATTGGGGCTTTAGGCTATAAACAAGTGACCTTGTAGTCTTGGTCACCTGTTCAATGCCTCAATCCTTCGATCCCTCAATCCTTTAATCACGCTTTCTCCACCAATACCTGAATATCAGCCGGCGGGGCAAAATACATCCACGATGTCACTAGCACATCCGCTCCTGCTTCCGCATATTCGGCAGCATTCGCACCATTGACCCCACCTGCCGCAATCACCGTGACGCCGAAATTTAGTTCTCTGCATTCTGTTTTGCAGCGGGTGAAATCGGAAGGAGAAAGCTTGTCCATCTGCACAACATCTGCGCCGGATGCAGCCACTTTTTTAGCCTCCTCGATGGTATGCGCCTCCACCACAATTTTCCACTCTTTCTGTTTTTTCTTGATGGATGCCACCACCTCGTGCAACTTGTCGTAACCACCTGTAAAAAGCAAATGTTCCCTAAAAATCAAGATGGTGTCTGACAAACCTGTGCGGTGAGGTTCCCCACCTCCCGCCAAAAGAGCCTTCAAGGCAATCTTTTTCAAATAAGGGGGATGCTTGCGGGTGCCTGCCACCGGCACATCATCTGTCACTGCACGCACAGCCTCGACCAATTGGCGGGTGCGGGTAGCTATTCCAGATGCAAATTCAATCATCGACAACCCCGAACGCCACACCAGGTGAAGCATTCTTGCATCGCCCTCGGCCTCCAGCATCTTTTCTCCTTGTTTCAGGACAATTCCTGAGGGAACAATGTAAGTAACCTCCAAGCCAGTTTTTCGATACATCCGTTCGGCTTCTTCCGTGCAGCATACCACCATGTCGTGGCGTGTCAACAAGGTAATTCGCCCTCTTTGCTTTTCAAATAGCAACAAGTTGGAGGTCATGTCGCCTACTGGCACATCGTCTTCAATCAGGCGGTCAATGTCGTTTTCCGTGAAATAAATCATAATTCCTTTTTACAAACTGGTTTCAACTAAAAGATCAAATACAAGGATTGTACCAAAAAGGTTGCTGGCTCATTTGAAGCCGAATATATAGATTATAGCTTACATGAATGTGGTTATCAAAAAAGGAAAATGACATAGATGTTGGATTATCTAAGCTTTCAGCAGGATATGTGGTTAAAAACTCAAACAAACAAAACAGCGACTCATCCCGAGCCACTGTTCGTTTGTTTAAATAAACTGATAATTTCTATTTAAAAAGGAAGGTTCATGAAATTTTTTGGAGATTCAATGCCGGGACAATTATCTTTAGAAGTTCAAATACCCCAAATGAAATTCCCGAATAGATCAAATCTCCCGAAAGGGTGTAGCGGAAAAATGGCACGCCCGCAGCATAGCAGTCGATGAGTCCTGTCCAGCTTTTTGCATACATTTCTGTTGAAACCCACACACCAAGATTAGACACCAAGAAGAAAACCACCGAGGCCGTAAGACTTGCGCCAATAACATTTGTAACTGAAATTTTCCGTAAAAAGACAAACCCAACCAACGCAATAAGGACAAATGCCCCATACGTACACAAAGAGCTTGGCGAGAGCCACACAAAGTGATCGAAATACTGCGAATAGACCACATTGTTGAGGATCAAATCGCTTGTCCACATAGATGCAATAGGGATAATGAAAGCCCATCTCCGTTGTGCATAATAAGCCGCTCCAAACAAAGACATGGCTCCGATGGGCGAAAAATTTGGTGGATGTGGAATAAGGCGACTTAAAGCGGCCAGTAGAATAATCAGCGAGATTACGCTGAAATGGATGATCATTTTTTTCTTTTCCATTGTCAGTTTATTGATTAAAGATTTTAAGTCGGGACGTTTTTCTTTTATCGTCTCGACTCGTTATGACTCTTATTTAATTAGTCTCACCACATTGCCGCCACATTGCAGGATGTAGCTTCCTGTAGGCAGTGATTGGACATCTAAGCGGTTTTCTCCTTCCACAACAAATGTGTTTATGAGAAGCTGTCCTGAAAGGGCAAACACTTTTAAGGATTGTCTTTGGGTCGATTTCACTACAATATAGTCGGTGAACGAGCTTGGATAGACACTGATTTCATTTTGCATTGATGTAGACAATCCGGAAGTGGGGTTTTCTTCCGCACCAAACTGATCCATACAGAAATAAGCTGGAATAGTTAGCCCATAGTTGTCTTTACGAGACCCATCCACCGTAACACTGAGTTTGGTTATAACACCCAAGGAACTAAGATCGTACCATTTCCAGTCAGTGTTGATATACTGTTCCGAAGCATTTTCAGACCGATAGTCTGCCAAATAAATTTCTTTTACAGCAGTTGTTCCATCAGGCTTTGTTCCTTTGAATATTACTTTATACCAATCGCCCTGTTTGAAAGCACTTCCCATAAATTGATCACCATTCAGCATACTGTAATAAGTATAGGCTGCATTGGTAAGATACACACCCGGAATAACATCGCCTGAGCTGTTGTGGGTAACAAAAATATCCGTACGGGCACCCATGGCATATACCACCGCGTAATTTTCGGTATTTGCGGCTCCATGACCAACTACTGAACGGAATTGCTGAGTGTCGTACTGTGCGGGATCGAAAGAAACTGCCTTAACGTTGGAATAGGCATATCCACCCCAATAGTTCCAGTCCGGGTAATAAGTATTACTGAAAGCGTAGGTACCACTGTAAAATTTACTTTCCATATTGGTGTCGGTATTACCATCGGGACCTCTCCAGAAACTTTCGGAAGCCAAATATAAATCTTCAAAACCGGCAACCATTTGTTTGCTATTCACCAACAAGACTGTATTTACTACCGTATCTCTTTCATTGGAATCGATCACCGTAAGAGTATAATGAGTAGTTTGCCAGGGCGACACATGAAGTACCGAGTCGGTCGAAACTGTCTGATTCATATCATTACGCCAGGTGAAATGATAAGGGTATACACCTCCCGACACAGTAGCGCTGATTGCCGTTTGGGTATTACCATTGACACGCCCCCATTCTTTAGGTAAAGTTACCACAAGTGGGAAAATCTGTTTCAGCGTAGCGAAACCCGCACTTTCGCTTATCACCGATGTTTTGCCAAGAGCGCTTACCACCACACAATATACCTTATAGGCTGTTTGCTGATTAAGATTGGCGAAATTTACAGTCAGTTCTTCATCCTGATTAATAGTACGGTATGTTTGCTGCAACAGTTCGCTTTCGGCAGGAGCTGCCTGAGTAGCAGGAAGAATCATACAGTAAAGTTTTCCACTCTGATTGAATTTTACGGTATAATCGGCATTGTTGTACTTTATATTGCCCACTTTAGGGTATCCTACTGCCATTTCGGGAGTTATGGCTACTACGTTTTCGTACTCATAAGCTCCTATCGTAGGTGTGGCGTTACTTCTGGTTTTACCATCAGCATCCTGAGCAATCAGATCCAGTACTTTGCCAGCATTCAAATGACCTGCTTCGGTAAGATGTAAGTCTGTTTCACTTACAAAGCCCGCAGTTTCGGCAAAACTGTTTGTCTCTGCCGAAGCGCTTGTCCATGCAGCCAGTGTTGTTCCCCAGTTATTTGAAAAGCTACTACCGGTGAGCAAATACGCATTATGACTGAAAGTATGTGCTTTGAGCTGCGATTCTTTATTGAAGAAATATACCGGTGAAACAGTTTTATTCTGAAATAAATTATTCCGGGCGACCATATTTTTCATTGTTTCGGCACTACCGGTAACTCCCATAACATAGCCGGCTTTACCATTTATATATACCGTATTGTAATAAAGCTGTATATTGGAACAATTGTCGGTAAGTGTAATACCATAGGTTGAAGTATTGGGCGAATTGATAATAGAAACAGCATTATTATAAATCAGAACCGGTTGACTAACAGTTCCTGCAACTTCGCTCCGGAGATTGATTCCCTTAGAATAATAAGCCTGAGAGATATTGATTTTATTGGCACGTATTATCGTCGCATCCTTACAACGGAATATATCTATAGCCTGATAATCGGTTTTCTGCGTAGTGGCACTACTGATATTATTTTTCTCGATCAGGGCATTACGCTCATCCAGCAGATAAATACCTTTTGAAGCCTGATTTACCAACCGATTGTTTCGAATAACGGCGCCCACCTCTTTCGTAAGAGCCACATAACTGGTTCCACCCATATACAAACCAATGTATCCACCGGTAACCGTGTTCCCTTCTACAGTAACATAGTCGCTGTTTTTTCCTTCTACGTTTGTTGCTTCCATATAAAACTGATTCATTCCGGTATAACCTGTGGTAATCAGGTTAGCAGTCAGCTGACAGTTACGTAATGTGAAATAACGGGATATATTCCTGATATGTAGATTGTAAGGATAGCTTTGATCGGCAGGTACGAAACTAATATTCTCCACAATAACATTGGAAGTACTATCAACGCAAAACATACCGTACTTCACAGCTCCGTATGCCGGTTCAGAATATCCGGCACCGCTGATAATTACATCGTCATTCTTCCCCGACAAAGAGGTAAAGGTAATCGTGTTGGAAGATGAAGTACCCCGGATATTGCGTATCACCACATTCTCGGGATATGTTCCGGCTTCCAGTTTCATTGTAACAGCTCCTTCTACTCCATCTTTCATAGCAAGTACGGCAGCATTGATAGTCGCATAGTTTGCCTGAGCCGATTTTCCCACTATATATTGTCCTGAAAAACCTGCTTTAACAACACGGTTTACAGAACTTAAGGCAGAAATTGAGGAAATAATATTATTGTCAACAGTTATACCGGTAAGATTCGCAGCAATTGTATCGCCGGCAGTAGCGCTTCGTTGAATGTCATAAGCCAGCCAAAAATAATAGTCACCCGCATCAGTTAGATTCACACCCGTGAGATCGAAACTGAACACTTTATCAGCTGAAACGGAATTACCCAGAGGATTGTTGGCAATAAAACCGGATGATTTTGCAGTGTAATAAAGTGTTGCTTTGGTTATATCCGTCAAATGAGTGGTAGTTCCTTTGTCGAAGGTAAGACGGTTGACTGTGACACGACCTTTATCACCTGCTACTTTTACTACAATACGTTGTACTGCTTCGCTTTCCGAACCTCTCATTATCGCAGCATCTCCTGTTTGTGTGGTTGTTACTGATTCAACAGTGCGTACCGAAGGTCTATATGAAGATACCTCGGCTTCCCAACCAGCATTGTTCGATCCGGATGAAGTGGAAACAAAACGAATAGTCATTGCTCCGTTGTCGGCAGTAGATATCAACTGAGTTGGCAAAGTACTTCCCGAAAATTTAGCCAATAAATTATCGGCTTTTACTTCAGTACCGGCATAAACATACATATAGTGAGTGGAATAGGTATTAAAGCTGTTGAACTTTAATTTCACTACATCGCCCTGTTTGGCAGGAAGGAAAGTAATTTGTCCATCAAAGCTAAGGCCATATGTTGCATTTGCCCCGCCATTGTCATAAAACAAGCGTGATTTGGTTAGTGCGACTTGTCCATTATTTCCGCTACCCAGCAAAATTTCGTTTTTGGTAAGTCTTTGTCCATCAGGATTTCCTTTGGCAGTTCCTGTGGTTTTTCCACTCAAAGTAAGCGAAATAAGTTCGGCATCAATGGCCTGATTACTTTCAATATCTTCTTTTATATCATAACTTACCCAAAAATAAACCTTTCCTTCGGGAATCATCTGGTTAGTACGTATGTTCAGTTCAGCGGTAGCAGGAGATATACTGTCGCCCACAACTGTTGCCGTGGCAAAATTCTTTTCGGTTCCCGAATAAAGTATGTTCACTTTACTTACCGAAGGGAGCGAATTCTTCAGATTCAATCTTACCGACTCCAGTTTCAGCGGACGAAGAGTACCTGTGGTGTTAACTTCAAATCCTATGATTTCCTGATTGGCTGCCGATGGTGCAAGATTTGCAGTGTTGGTTTGAAAGGCCACAATGCTATCTACTGCCATATCCCTGTCCACAAAAGGACGAACCTTTGCCTTCCAACCTGTACCTGCGTAAGACGATGTTGTGGCATTGGCATTGAACTTAATGGTCATAGCGCCATTGGTTGCCGTTGAACGGAGTTTTCGGTCGGGACCCGTTTTGCTCTTACTATTATCGTCTAATTTCCAGATCAAATGAGACGCATCGGTTGTGTTTCCGCTGTAAATTTCAAATAGAGCCTTTGTTCCGATACTTGAATTGGAATAATACACATCAAAAGCACTGAATTCTATTTCGGCTACCGAATTGGGCACTGCCGGAGTAAACGTAACCTGACAATCAGCATTCTCATAATTATAAAGAGTGGGATTATACGGACTTTTCTGATCGGTATATTGCCATTCGTCATAAATAGTTTTAGCATAAGTACCTGTAAGTGCTTTAAACTGATTGCTTATCGTAAGTGTGGCCGTGGCCTGGGTATTGATAACTGCATGTTCGGTACCCGATACAGTAACCGTCTTTAATGCAGCCGATAAAGTATTTGAATTCAGACAACTATCGGCTATATCATAAGTCAGTGCAAAATAATTATTTCCTTCTTTCAATTCCTGAGCAGTAGTTACCGTAAACTCATTCTTATCAGGAACTATTTTACCTGATAACGATGTAGTAGAAAATATCGGTACCTTACCCAAAGAATACAACCTCACATTTTTAATGCCTGACAATCGTGATGTTCCTGAAGCATCTGCTTTTACAGCCTCAAGTTTCAGTGGACTTAATGTATTATCTGTTTTTATATTAAATATAATAACTGGCTGAATGCTATCACCAGCCGACACAGTTGCAACTGACGCAGTTGTTGTTTCGGCAGCTGCAAAGCCCATATTTCCGGGCATAAACTCCGATACCACAGCTTCCCAGCCATTGGCAGGAACA
>ERZ778028.1580-NODE-1580-length-22719-cov-8.276032_pt1 | contig 22719 bp, 24 predicted proteins | sample MGYA00375758_ERZ778028 | MGnify/ENA primary metagenome ERZ778028 (study PRJEB29350, sample SAMN05389828) | bioreactor metagenome | isolation source: Thiocyanate bioreactor | place: South Africa: University of Cape Town | collected 2014-03-17 ... | reverse complement strand
CATGAGTAACTTGTACACGCATCGGCTGCGGATTGCGTTGAAATCGGGCCTTCCACTCGGCGGTACGTTGCAAACCATGCTCAGAATCGGCAACGGCTCCTTTGCAGCCGCCATTTCCAACGCCGGCACACACCCTCTGTGCAGTGCGCGAGTGACGGCGGCACTGGTGGGAAGAGTTGTCGGAGCCCGCTCCAGCACAAAGGGAATCCACAAGCAACGCTGGTCCCACAACAGAGCATCGAGAAGCGCCACAGGTGTCACACTGGGATTGGCTAGAAAACCATCCACAATAGCTCGGACATGCGACCGGTGTTTGATGCTGTCGAGGCGATGTAGTGTGTACTCGTATTCGTCGCTCCTGATGTCGAAACGTATGCTGTTCAAGAAGAGCAAAACAAAGCCCACACGACCGCGGCTCATGTAGTCTTGAAACTCGTCGGCCGTACAACCTGGCACACGAACGCGGTGTTGAGCCAGCATATAGGCCGTGTTGTCGTCGTCGAACCGGGTAAGATAGCCAAGTAGGCTAGTGATGTTGATGTACGGTAGCACAGCTGGCACGTGTTGACTGCCGCCGCGATTGCGCAAGAAAAAGTACACGACGTCGTCATCCACGAGAGGCAGACAGATGGGTGCTGCCCAGGCCGCGTCGGCGTTCAAGCACGCCAACAACATGCGTGGTTTACAATACGCGACGATGTTTCGAAGAATGGCACGAACCGTGTTGGAGTCGCGTTCTCGCACAGCTGTGAGAAGACGTTCCTCGGTCGTCAATGATGATGATGTCATCTGTTCGCCGCAGAGGGGAAAAAGAAAAAAAAGATACAATCCTAGTCGGACAGACGGGTTTATACATAATCGTCGTCGCGTGGTCCAAAGACCGCCACAAACGTTCGTTGCAGTGGTTGCATAAGCAAGAGTGTGTGTTGAACGACCACCTTGAGCACCGTGCCCGCCAATATGTCGTCGTCGTTTTGCATGATGGCGCACGCATGTCTGACAGCTTCCACTTCCTTGTGCTCGTCCTTCAGCACGCTACTCATGCTGGGACGCATCGCAGACACGGGCGCAGGCGGCGGAGGCAGTCGGTTCCGGTGAATGACGAGTAAGATGTGGTAGATAATAGTAGTGCATTTTAGGCTCTCGCACCCAAGCGCGGCACACCAGTCGCAGCACTCGATACGGATCTCGTTGGGCCACAGCCAGTACACACGGCATGCGACCGCCGTTCACAGCCTTCTCCAGCACGTGGTCTGTTAACTGGATTTGAGGTGCGAGCTCCACCACAGCCTCGATCCACTCCGCGTTTGCGTGGATCGCGCAAGCGTGGAGGAACTCCGAGGGTTGCACCGTGGGGTTGGCGAGAAAACTGGTCGCCAACGCAAGAACTGCGTCCTTTGACCTCCATCGGAAAAACACTGTCGCACTCTCCACCGTCTGCATCAGCTGGAAAGGCCCGAATATAACACGAGGTGCCAAGATGTGCACAGAGGTCTCACAACCTCGTTGCATGGCATTCTTGAGGTGGTCGATGGTAGGAACAAGTCCAGTGACTTGCACCACGTGGCGCAGTACACGAAGGTGACCACGGTCAATAGCACGAGAGATCGTGACGAGCGTTGGAACCGCTCGAGAATGCTGCAGGAGCATCATGGCCAGGTCCTCGTCAGAGGTGCACATGCTCAGGAGTTCGTCGACGTGGGTGTGGGCAACACTGACCACCCGCACCACCACGGCGTCATCAGAGCCTTGGCGGCATCTCTTCCTCAGAGCTTGAAAGAGTGTCATGGTGGTGACACTTGGCAAGCAGTGCTCGGCCATCCACTCGGGGTCCATCTTGAGGCATTCCCACAGACCAGTGATGCGTTGCTTGGTGTTGTCCGTCAGAAATGTGCAAGCGTGTTCACCACAACGAGTCACCAGAGCCTCGATAAACTCGCTATAATCTTGAGAGGTCATCGGTTCACCGCAGAGGGGAAAAGAAAAAAATGTCGGACACGAATTTCCGAAAAATAATTATCGTGACCATGACCGAACAAAACCATCGAGTTCTCCACGACATTATGTCTGCACATCAAGAAGACGCAGTAACCACGGACGCGCATACAGACAGACTCCGGCGTTACGAAGCCATGAACGACGGTTTTGATTTATTGTTCCTCCGAGGCGTCCTGCTCAATCTCAGGGGTGAGCGTTTCACCGCACTGACAGTCTATTACAACACCGATCGGGCCGCACTCTCGGCCTTTGCTCAAATGTGGGTCGACATGAGCCACATTTCAAGAGAAATGTTTTGGAGCCGGATGGCCTCGTGGCTGCTACACGCCTTGAAGTGGGCGTTGCAGAGTTTCTTCTTGTGGGCATACGTCACACGACCGCACTGGCAGGTTTTAGCGTGGATCGTGGTCGGTCAAATCATTGCTTATCCAGTGTTTGCCTTTGACAAGAGCGATCTGCACTATCGATTGCAGTGCCTTATTGACAAGAGGCTTGCCCGACACCCGGGGATTTACGCCGACGCCGAGTACTACTATCACGAGTTACGCAGCATTATCAACAACTGTCGGTTTTGGTTGAATGCGTACGTGGCACAGATTGCGATAAGTTTTGCGTTTTGTGTTGTCTCTCCGATGTTTGTCGCGTACGTTATGTTCCCACCACCTGCGTCGTAACTTTCCAACTCAATATAACACACACCCATGCGCTTTCTCCTCCTCACTCTCCTTGTCGTCCTCTTGCCTCTGGCCGCCGTCGTGGCCTACGACGTTTCCTCGCCCATCGGCACGTTCCAGTCGATTCACCCCGAGGTGGATCGCAACGACATTGTGTTGACTGTGAGCGACGCCAGCGGCGGTGTGCTCAACTCGTTGGACATGGCGATCGACGGCGTGCAACAGGTCAACTGCTCGGGAGACTACACGATCAACCCCGACACGAGAAACGTGGACTCGCTGGCCATCACCTGTGGCACGTACGCAGGCACGGTAGAGTTTCTTCGTATCGACGACCAGTACTTGGTTACGCTCAACAGGGAAGTGACCATGGGTATTGTCGGAAAGAATTAAAGACACATAAAGAGTACGTACGCGATGCGTATCCTTTTCTTTCTTGTACTACTCGCATACTTGTCTAGCCTCGCATACGGGTGCGCCGCGTCGGCCCCGTATGTGGCCGTGTGTCTGTTTCCGCCGTGTACGTCGTGCACCGTATCTGCCAGTTCGGGCTACTTGGATATCTGTGGTTGCGGCAACACGTACGTGTCGTCCACCATCACGGTGACGGGTACACTCAGCATCACCAACAGCGACTCGGCCGTAAACAACGCCTTCAGCGGCCAAATCAACATCCAAGCGCCCTTCGTACCTGGCGCTGTTGGGGCCAGCGTGGAGTTTTACAACACTCTAGTGACGCTGGCGGCTGACACCGTGTTTGCGTCCATTCCCAGCGACAGCGCCTACAGCCTCAGCGTGACCTTTCGCAACTCGTTGCCGGCCATTAACATGGACGTCAATGTGCCGCAGAGTACGTCGTCCGTCATTCCCTTTCAAAACGCCTCGAGTACGCAAGCTCTGGCTTTAGCCATTTATGGCTCCATCACGCTGTACAATGGCGGTGGAACCTTTGATGGCTACGCCAGCGGCCTCGTCACGATCGACGCCAATTCGTTGGGTGGCTCACAGACCATTTACGTGCTCAACAAGCTGTGGAAAGCCACAGGAGTACCCACTGGCACAGTCTCCATTTCCCTCACAAGCGTCTTTGTCGGTCCCTCGCTCACGTCCACCAAATTCATTGACAACGCGGCTGGTGCGGCTCTGGTGGTCAACATCCAAAGCTGCACCTTGAACAAGATGGAACCCAACGCCATCAACGCCTTGATCAAGGACACGCTGAGTCTGACGTTTACCAGCAACACCATCACCAACTCGGTGGCAGGTGGTTCCCTGATTAGTGTGACGGTGGACCCTCCGGTGGCCAATGCTCGGCGGGCACTGACGGGGTTCGCGGTCAAGAACAACACGTTTGATTACACAGGTTCGCCAGTGATTTCGCTGGCAGTGCACCCGAGCCTCTCACTACCCTCGAGCACGTTTACGGCCGACCTGGGTGGCAACACGATCAAGGCTGTATCTGCCACGCCCTCACCCGCTGGTTCTCCGCTTCTCCTCACCGTCACCGGTAATCACATGAGCAAGTACACGCTCATTGACTATTATCGTGGTGCAGCTGTGGCCGTGACCAGTGATTGCAACCGCTACTTGGACGACTTTTTCTTTTCTGCCACCACCCACACCATGCGGACCACCAACGCCACCGATGCATTCGTGGCTGTGGGCGCGGTGATGCCTATCTTGTCCAACTCCCAAACCTTTGGTTCCACGTCCTGGCGGCCGCAGGTGTACTATGCACTGAGTAACGCGAGCGGCAACGGAACCTATGCCTTTTTCGATCTCTTTGACAACCCCCAAGGCTATCCCTCGCCCAAGTCCTACCAGTATCGCGTCCTTTACACGGCACAGACCACGCTCTCGTCAGACTCGGCCAGTGTGCAGTGGGTGTCGAGCAGTGACCCGGCCACGCTCAACGGTCCCACCACTCTTGGCGCTCTGCGAGCCGACGGACGCTTTTCCGGCTTGTATCCAGTAACTGTGGGTGCCACACTGCGTGGCGCGCTGTTGTCGACCAACGTGACCTTTGTGCCCGGTTTGGACGGTCTTGGCAACTATTACCTCGGCACCACCACGTCTGATTTGGCCGTGGACTTTGCTTCAATGAGTGTGTCGGGCTTTACCTTGGACGCCACAGGCATCACGTCCGAGAGTCTGCTAGCTGCCAGTCCGGTGGTGGCCACCAACGGTACCGCCTTTGGTAACATTGGGTTTGGCTCGCTTGTCGTCAACACGGTCTCGACTAGTACGCACGTGCAACTGGGCGGTTTGTTGTCGAGCGTCACAGCCCCGCCCGTATTTGACGTACGAGTGGACGCCCTGTACGCGCGGACACAGACCTCGCCAGTGCTCAACTCGGTGGCTGTGTGCACTAGTTGTGGCCTCGAACGCAACAAGCTTTCGCTGCGCAATGTCAACCTAAACGACGTGGTGACGTCGGGCAGCACCCTAGCGTCGGGCTTTGCTCGTGTGGACATTGACGGCGCCACTGTGTACGTGGCCAACTATACCACCCTGCCGGCACTAGGGGTGGGCAGCGACTATTACGGCACACCCACGGCCCTGTCACCCGTCACCTCCTACTCGTCGTCGTTTACGTACACGGGCTACTGTGGTCAACGCACGGTGCGCGAGCTGCTGACGGCCGTGGATCGCACGGACTTTGGAACCTCGCTTAATTTCACACTGCCCACGGATTCCACCTATGCTCCCAACGCCACCGACTCGTGGACCATTGTGACGACCGGCTTGCTCCTTGACGCCAACGGGGCCAACCTGACTGAAATCCTGGTCAACGCCAACGACGTGACGCTGAGCAACGCACCGTCGGTCGGTTCGCTGGTGGTGGGACAAGATGTGACCTCTATCACCCTGAGCAGCATTGCCGTCACCACGTACAAGGCACCGAGCACGCTCAGTGTCAGTGGCAGCGGCTTTACGGCCGCCCAAATGTTGAGCTACTACTTGGCCCTCAACCGCTCACAGCCCTACATTAGCGGCGACTTGGGCGGACAGGATGTGCACGCCGTAGACTATACCGTTCCAACCACATTCTACTACGACAACGTGACCAATCACGGCGCTCTGTTGGTGGGTGCCAACGCCACAGTGCACATTCACACGGCCACCAGCATGAAGAATGTCGTGCTGCAAAACGGCGGTCGTCTGGTGCTGCACGCCTCGCTGTCGCTGACCGACGTGCCCGCCTCGACCTTTGCCATCGAAGTGTCGGGCACAGGGTCGGGCGTGGACGTGGTGGGCGAGAGTACCTTTGTGTCGGTTCCATGTCACGGTATCCTATACCACGCCATGCCAGGCGTGGCGCAGGAGCAGTTGCCCACCATGCGCTTTACAGACACGACCTGCCTGTATGTGGGCATGGGTGTTGGAACTCGGCAGCTGTCCGTGCTCGTGCCCGACGGCGCAGTGCAAGATGCGAGTGGAACGCCACTGACGACGCTCCACGTGGCCGACGTTGTACGTACAAACACGCGGGGAGATTTGGATAGTTACTTTGCTGCATAAATGTACATTTTTTCTTTGTTTGAAGGAGGGAGCGAGTGGGAAGGAAGGAGCAAAAAACTCAAGCCACGGCCACTAGCTTGGCACGCTTGCGAAGCGGGGCCTCTTCTTCAATTTCCCCTTCTTCCAGCTCGCGTTCATGGAAGTGGTGGTACACCTTGGCGGCCGTCGGCGGGTCGTACAGCTCAAACTCCTCCGTGTTCTTGTTCCACGTCAGCTGCGAATAGGTGGTGGCCTCGGCAGTGCGCACCACGGCCAGCTTCATGTCGGTATGGTTGAAGAAGCACTGCAGTGAGGTGCCGCGGCTGCCAGTGGACGAGAGCAGTTCCACGGCCACAGTCTCGGTGGTGCGCTGGTCCTGGCGGTACCGACAGATGACGGCCGTCTGCTTCTCGATGCGGCGGAACAGGTAGCCGTCGCGGCAGCGACAGACCTCGACGGTGCCGGGCGGGAAGCTGATGATGCGGGTGTCGCGAATGATGCGGTCGTAGGTGTTGCGGTGGTAGTGAGTGTTGGAACCAACAGGCAGCAGCTGCACGGGTCCAGCCTCGGTGGCCATCATGACCACCAGAGTGTAGTCCTCGTCGTCGTCGTCGTCGAGACCAGCCACCCCCGGAGGCAGCTGGATGACGTGCATGTGACCAGAGATCGTGCGCACCAGCATCCAGCCCTGGTCAATATCGACCTCTTGAGCAGTGGCGTTGCCGGGGAGGACGACGGTGACGCGGGGGCTCGACAGGTAAACGACGTTGTCGGAGGAGGCCCGGGCCTTAGCGCCCGCCGCGATGTAAACAGCAGAGGAGGAGGAGGAGGTGGCCATGGCGACAAGGGAGGGAAACGAAAAAACGTGGAATGCATACGAGGTTCGGACGTCGGATTTATAGCCGAGTTTACATAGCGTCGATTTTTGCGCGTTTACAGGGCGGACCCGCGGCGTCGTCCAACACCTCCAACACGTCCGCGTTGCAGATGGACGCAACGTGTTCCAACAGTTGGTGCGTGGGGCGCCACGTTGCATGCTGAAGCAACACCTTGACCACCTCAGCGCGACCGTAGAAGGCCGCTGCTCGCAACGGATAGGCATTGCGGGCGCCAGGGTCGACGCGTGGATCGAGGAGTAAAATACGAACCGTGCCCACCAAGCCATCGCGGGCGGCCACTGCCAGAGCCACGTTGTTGCGGGCAGCCGGGTTCACGCGCTCGTCGACCATCAGCATGTACACCACCGTTGCGTGACCCCGGACGGCGGCTCGCACCACGGCAATGTTGTCGTGATAGTCGGGCTCGACCCGGGGGTCCGACAACAGCACACGCACGGCCTCTGCAGCCCCATGCTCGGCCGCGGTCACCAGGGCATCGTTGACTCGGTGCGTGTGAGGCAAGAGACGGAGAATTTCCTCGGAATTGTTTTCTCGCGCCGCCGTCAGTAGCTTGCTCTCCATGGGTTGTGTACAAAGAAACGATTTTTTACTCGTCAAAAATTTGTTGCACTGTTTTGGCAAAAACACGCTGGCGTAAATTCGTGTCTTGCATCAGCACGCCTCGCAGGAGGACAGGCAAGAGGAGATCGTCGTCATTGACAGGCTGCCTGTTCTCACGCACAACATCCATCGCGGAGGTGAGCAGTGTGAGTTCGTGCTCAAGTCCTGTGTCCACATGCAGCGGAGGTGCTGGGGTGCTGTATCCCAAGGCAATCTTGGCTTGACGCAAGCAGCTCGGAAACGATGCCGACATACGTTGGTTCGGCGATCGCGGCTTCGGTGGCAACATACTCACAGGACGTGGCAAACGCGGGGTGGGCAAGCGTTGATGAATGATTTCTTCGACCATCATGGCGATGCAAGCGTGGACATTTGCTTCGTTGACGGTCTCGTTGTTTTTTTGTTGGTGACAGTACAGAGTCAACGCGGCCCGCGGATCGAGGCGCTTGTCGTGCAGCAACAACCATACTATGTCCTTGTGACCCCATTCAGTTGCCACTTGCAGTAATCTGTCGTCTGGCTTGACATCGAACGATGAAAGAAGGAGGCGCACCACACTCGGGCGGTTGTGATACACGGCCGTGAGCAAGACTTTGTAAACCTCGGTTTGTGGGAAATTTGACGTCGAGAACTCGCGAACAAGCCAGTCTGCTCCCGCCTTCGCGGCGTCAGTCATGAGTTTCAGTGTCTTGGCCACGTGTGGTAACAACAAGTCGAAACATTCGCGGAAATGCTGCTTCGCGGCCACGATGAGGGCGCTGCAGTAATCCTCCTTGCCCTCTCGTCGTTCCAAGCAAAGTTGCACAAGATCCGCGCGACCGACTTTGGTCGCTTCCTCGACGAGTTCGTTGTCAAAGTGTTTGATAGGCGACAGTAACTGCACCACCCGTTCGTTGCCGCTCAACATGCCTGCCAGGAACCCATGTTGCGTAGGGCTGATGTGGTGCACAGACAGGATGAATGAAAGGAACTCGTCGTTGTTGTCGGCGATAACGGCGTCCACGTCCTCAGGGTTGAAGCATGTCTTGTCGCTTTCCAACACACACGACATTCTACGCTGCCACGCGAGCTGCACTGTGGCGAGGGGCAGACGTGGCATGTACTCGGCGCAGTCCAGCAAAATCGGAAGGATGGTTTCCCGACGATACTTGACGGCCACGTGGACGGTGTGTGTTGAGGGTGCGACGAGACCACTCTGTGTCAGACACGTCACAGCTTCCACATGGCCAGCGGCAACGGCGATGTCCAACACTTGACCGAGATTGTCGTCCTGTTGTGGCAAATCGTTGCGTCGTAACCGGTCCCAGAACTGCTGCGTATTCATGGCGCGGCCACGTCTGGACTCTCGCACATGTGCTAGGCATTCCTGGAGAGTTTCCACATCACCAGCCGCAGCGGCCGCGGCAAGGGAAGAGTTCATCCTTTATTTTGCACTTTTTTGAAGAATCATCTTGAGATCGCTTCCTTTGCTCCACGGCACGCACAGACGCGGGTTCGATTCCAAGTACGCTGGCAGTGGCAAGTGCCGTTTCATAATTTCGCTGACCACAAAGAGTGCCAGTGGATGGTCGGTACTGACAACAGCTTCCAGTACACGAAACACATCTGTCCGCACATTAGCCAGCGCTACGAGCGCCGCCTTGATGCCTGCTCGACACTCCTCAGTGACAAACTTGATCAGTGACCGTGTGGCGTCGTGGAGCGTATGGTCCAGCAAGTACGCTGTCATCTCCTCGTCGTTCTGCGCAATAGCACAGTACAGGACGTCGTCGTCGTTCAGCACGACGCGCGAGTCCGACCAGAGCACTTTCACCATGTCTATCCGAGAGAGGCGCACAGCCGTCTCGAGTGCACGACCCTCGACCGGATCCAAGTGATCGTTAGCCAACATCCACTGCAAGAGGTCGCGATGATTGCCGCCGATGGCACCCTTGAAAGCCTGGAAATGATAGTTGGAACAGCTGTCGGCGATGCGCCCATGGTCCAACAGGCGTCGCACCAAGTGCTTGTCGTTTTGCTCGGCTGCTGCGCACAGCTGTTTTCCAGTGGTCTTGACTCGGGGATGGTTCTCGAGTTCATCAATCAAGACCCGCCGTTGGAGTCGGATGGCGCGTTGCAGCACCCACGTCAGAGTGCTCTCGGCAATGCTCACCGTGTCAATCACACGGCCGACCAAGTGTCTGGTGGCCGTCACGTTGCACAGAGTGTCCAGAATGTTGAACACGTCCTCATTCAAACTGTACGTGTTGGTGAGGAGTTGCAAAAGGAATTGCAGTACACCGGCTTCTGCGTCCATCCTCGCTTTGCTTTATTTGGTCGACGAAAAGATTTGCTGAACAGTTTGATCGAAAATACGCTTGAGCAAGCGCGTGTGTTCCAACATCACGTTCCGGAGAAGCAATGAGACGAGAGAGTCGTCGTCACCGTCGCCAACAGCCTCAATGGCTGTAGCCAACATGCTTTGTTCCTCATCCAAGCCAGTGCGGGTGGGTGGAGGGCTCGCGTGCTCTACTGGTTGCGGCGAGACTGGTAGTCGGCGGCGAATCAGTTCAAAAACCACGAGCGCCAAGTTGTCTGCGTCGTACTTGTCGCGCTGCAGCACGGCCCGAAGGACGCGGTGAACGTCGGTCCGGTGGTCAGAGAGTACGAGTTGTGCCATGTTTTTGCGAGCAAGTCCACTAATGTAATCGCAAAGCCTGCCGGTGCCGTTGACACGGGGGTCCTCCAACAAGAGCTTGACAGCTTCCTCACCACCCCACATCATCGCGATCAATAATGCTTTGTTTCCATACGCTGTCGAATCGACACGCGCGTCCGCCAGCAAGAGGCGCGTGCACTCTCCATGTCCATAACGGATGGCCTCGCACAGCAGCTGATGATTCGGAATGATGCGAGAATCTGCCAGCAATTGCTGCAAACACTGCCAACGGTTATACTGGACTGCTCGCGAGAGAATGCCGACGGACGGCTTGACTCGAGCATCGGCCAGGAGCATGCGCAGAATGTCAGCGGCGTTTCTGTCAACAGCAATTCCCAAACAGAATTGGTAGTCGAACGACGGATCCACTCGACGATCGGCCAACAGCAGTGCCACCACTTTGTCCAGTTTCTTCTCAACAGCTCTGAGGAGACACTCGTCGGATGGAACGACGCGCTTGTCGGCCAACAGTAGTTGCACGTTTTCCACCTTTTCGCCCTTTATCGCATTCAGAATGGCTTCCTGATCTTTGGCTGATGGATCCACCCGCGGGTCGGCCAGCAACAGCCGCGCGCACTCGACACACCCGGCATATCGGATGGCTTGTTGGCACCTGTCGGAGGGATCCACCCGCGGGTCGGCCAGGAGCAAGGCCAAAACGTCGGGCGAGCCGGAGCATGCGGCTGTACACACGGCCACGTTGTTGCACACAGACGGGTCTACGCGAGGGTCCGCTAACAACAGTTGCATAATCTCGGCATGGCCTCCGCGAGCAGCGCCCTCGACAGCTGACCAGGTGGGACCGTACGGATCGACACGCTTGTCGTACAACAAGTATTGCACGGCCTCCAAATCGCCTGCTTGCGCGGCCTTGTACATGATGTCGCAAACGTCGTGCACAGCAGGGTGCTCCAAAAGGGCCTTGAGCAGGGGCCAGCACCAGTCATTGCTGAGAGCTGAGGAGAACGCCCTGTTTATGCAGGCGGCCGGAATGGTGGCGTGATTAGCGGCCAACACGCGACAGGCGAGCGCGGGCGGTGCATAAAACACCAAGCGGTACAAGATGTCGTTCCACGTGGCTTCGTCCAAGTCCGGCACGGGTTCGTCACAAAGGCGTTCGATAGCAGAGGTCATGGCGCCGCAAAGGGGAAAAGAAAAAATGGTGTCTTTATTGTGCCGGACAGTTGGGATAAATAGTTTTTTCCAACTCATTCAGAGAAAACCGCGAGCCGCGCACTCGCCAAGTACGGACGCCAACGCGTCTGGCCCCCACTTTTTCTGCATGTCCTTATGGACTCGAGCCGAGTCAGTGCGCTCATCAGCCAATGCCAAACACGCAGCCTCTGACAACATGGGATGGTATCCGATAACACGAAGCAGCGGCACGGTCGCGTTGACGCGCGGATCTTGCAAGAGACGCCGCGTCATGGCCACGTCATTGTGTTTGACGGCCTTGTACAGAGGTTCGTTGGTGCACACCGTCGGATCCACCCGAGGGTCCGCCAGCAAGAGATCCACCACGTCGGTGCCACAGTTTGAGGCGGCCGTGCAGATGGCCGGCGGGTAACACTGCGATGGGTCGATACGAGGGTCGGCCAGCAAAAGTTGCACGACTTCGACGGATGCACGGTACTGACACGCCAGTTGCAGCACTTGCGACGTGGCATCGATGCGAGGGTCAGAGAGGAGGAATTTTACAAGTTCCACGCGGTCGCCCAGCACGGCACCAGTCAAGAGATGGTGGCGTTGAGTCGCACAGCGTTCGTCGTCCAGCAAGCGGTGCACCAACTCGACTCGGTTCGAGGCCGCAGCCTCCTTTAGAAGGACGCCTTGGGTTGGGTTCACACGGGGGTTTTCCAACATGAGCTCCACCAGAGGCCAGTGGCGCTGGAACAACAGCTCTCGAAACACGGCATTGAGCGTGGCCGAGCTGATGCGCGTGTCAAACACCACGAGGCACAAGAGTTCGTCGTCGTCGTCGTCGGCCAGCGCGCACAAGACTTGGTACAGGATGCGCGGAACTTTGACTAGGTAAGAGGAGGCGCGGAAGCGGCGGAGGTCGGAAACGACAGTGAGAGCGCGGGGGTCGGTGGCCATGGCTCCGTGAGAGGGAAAAGAAAAAACAACTGTACTTTTTTATTCACCGGACAGAACTGTCTTACGCTGGCATGGGCAAGCGCCGTTTTAAGATTTCGACGTACGCAAAGATACGCAACGAACCGCGGACTGCGTCATCATTACCGACATCTTTTGCAGCTTCCAGTACACGATACACGTCAGTCCGCTCATTGGCCAGTGCCACGAGTGCAGCCGAGATGCGGATGTGATCCGCGTGACTGAACTTGACAAGCGCGTTGGTAGCGTCGAACGTCGAATGGCGCAACAAAGACGCCGTCATGTCCACGTCGTTTTCCGCAATGGCCCGATACAAGATGTCATCACTCACCAGTGCGGTTGACATGTCGCCACAACAGAGAAGAGAAAAAAGAGTTTTTTATTCCGACACAAACATGCGCTGGACAGCCTGCGCAAAAATCCGTTCCCGTAACCGCACGTCCTCCAACAACACACTCCGCAGCATGAGAAAGGCCAGAGACGTGGGTTCGTGCGCCACTGCTTTCACGGCCATCAGAATCGTCTCCGTCTCTTGCTCCAGACCCGAGGACAGCTGATCACGCGGCAGTGACACGCGTGGCACCGGCAGGCGACGGAAAATTATTTCCCACACCACCGGCGGTAGAAGGTGGGGCAGAATATCGGCCTTGCGCGAAAACGTGGTCATGGCCTGCAGCACCCGTGTCACATCGGTGCGCTTGTCGGTCAAAGCCAATCGCGCGGCCTTGAACGGAGCGTGTTCTTCCCAATACACAAGATTCATACACAGCGTATTCGTGGGGTTGACACACGGGTCTTGCAACACCAGCCGAGTGAGGTCCTCCATATCGCATGCCAGCGCCATAAACATGACTTCGTAGTGTTGATCACTAGGCCGCAGTGTGACGCCAGGTTGGGCCAGCAAGAGATGCACGCAGCCGACCTTTTGCTTCTTGATGGCCAGCAGCAAGTAATCCTCTCGCGTGGGGTCGATCCGCGGATGTGCCAGCAAGAGACGGAGAGACTCGGTGCACCCGTTGGTAATGGCCACGCGGACTGCTTCTTGACTGTTGACCGCAGGGTTGGTGCGGGGATCGGCCAACAAGCAGCGCAGAATCTCCACATTCGCGTTGTGAACGGCTTGTTGCACACACAAATTGTTTCGCACGGCAGGGTACACGCGAGGGTCAGCCAATAGGAGTTGCACCACGTCGAGGTGACCGCCGACGACGGCCGAATACAGGGCAGGATTTCGGGGGTCGGCAGGGCTGACTCGTTTGTCGCGCAACAAGCGTTGCACCCACTCCACGTCACCAGCTTGTGCGGCCTTGCAAATGGCCGCGTTCCACGGTTGGGATGGGTCAATGCGGGCGTCGCGAGTCAGGAAAAATTTCAACGTTGACCACGGTTTTCCTGCCAACAGGGCTCGTTGGAACGCGTTGACGACAGTTTCCTCTGAAACGGGTGATTGTGTGCGTTCGGCAGGAGTGGACCAGCGAGTCAACAACTTGTGCCACGCTGCGTCGTCGGTTGCCATCGCGTTCCCAAGGGTCAATGAAAAAAACGAGTTTTTATTTCCGGCTCATTCGGACGGAAACATGCGCCGGACAGTCTGATCGAAATTCCGTTGTCGCAGCCGCATGTCCTCCAACAACACACTCTTCAGCATAAGGAGGACGAGAGGAGGATGCGGATCGCAGTCGTCTTTGCATTCTTCTTGCACGTGTCTGATGGCAAAGACAAGCCAGTTGAGTTCATCCTCCAGCTTTGACGGCAGTCCAACGTCCTCGTCCACCTCGTTTTTCCACACCAGTCGTGGCACCGGCAAGTGGCGAGCAATGACTTCGTGCACAAAGATCGCCAAGACAGACGAGCGTTGATAGCACGTGGCCGCGGCTTGAAATACTCTGGTGAGATCCGTGCGCTTGTCTGCCAGCGCCCGACACAGTGCTTTTCGACAGTTGCTAAAGTATTTCACTTTCACCAAGGCCGCAGTGGGGTTGGCGCATGGGTCATTTTGCAACAAGCACTTGGTCATTTCGACATCGTCACGTCGAATAGCAGTCGTCAACAAATCAACATCGCCGCGTGCTTCAGCCGCACACGGCTCTCGCAACAGTCGCTCCACCAGTTCCACATACCCATGATCCACAGCTATCCACACGGCTCCCGCCCACGACCCACCGGGTGTTTTATCCATACGAGGATGTGCCAAGAGAGCCTCCAAGAACTCGATGTCCCTGCATCCGGCATACTGTACAACAGCGTATGCTTGAGCCGTCGGGTCCACCCGTGGATGGTCAAGTAGCAGATGTACCATTCGCAGTTTCGAAGAGGCCATCGCCGTGGCGAGAGCTAGATTTTCAGGGTCAGAGGGATTGACCCTTTCGTCGCGCAACAGACGCTGCACCATCTCCATATCATCGCGCCATATTGCGTCGTGGAGTGCTTTGTTGTTGTGCACGGATGGGTCCAGACGCGGGTTTTCCAGCAAAGCCCGGCAGCTCGACCATTCGATGTAACCACATAGATCCTTAAACACAAGTTCCAGTACTCGAACGGGCACGCGCGGGTCAACAGCCAAACGTTCTCGGTGTGGGGATTCCAGGTTCTTCAAGACGGTCTTCATGACCGACGCCATCAAATCGTCTGGCAAGCCAAACAATTCGTCGCTGCATCTGTCGTGGTTGTGGAATTCCTCGAGGACGACATTGACGAGATGCTGCTGGTATGTGGGTACTGTATAGTCCATCCCATGACCGAGGAGGTCAGAAAGATCAAGACAAGCACGTTCCATTTGCGCCGCCGCGAACGTGGAAAGAAAAAAACACGTTTTTTTATTCCGCAAACATGCGCTGGACAGTCTGATCGAAAATCCGTTGCCGAAGCAAGGTTTCCTCCAGTAGAACGTTCTCCAGCATGAGGAGTGCAAGACAGGGGGTGTCGCCTGTGTCGTCTTCCTCACGCAGAGCCTGCGCGGTCGTAATAATTGTTTGTGTTTCTTTTTCCAAACCAGACTCAATTTCCACTACTGCAGCTTGCGTCTGACGTCGCGGAACTGGCAGGCGACAGGAAATCAGGTCCCATACTGCGAGAGCAACTACGCGCTGCAGGTTACTGTGTGCTAGTTTTAGACTCCACACGTCTTGGAACACTTGTCCAATGTCCGTGCGCGGGTCTAGTAACACCAATTGCACTGTCTTGATATTTGTCACACGCCACCGCGCTGCGTCAATCAACGCTCTCGTAGGGTTGACTCTCGGGTCGCGTAACAAACACTCGACACACTTTGGGCCTCCGTATGTAATGGCGTCGACCAACGGTGCGTCGTTGCGCGTCGTTGGGTCCACTCGTGGGTCTTGCAACAGCACTTGGATCGTCTCGGGCCGCCGAGCAGACCGAATGGCGAGTTGGTCACTTGCTCCCGGGTCAATCCGGCGGTCGGCCAACAGCACACGTAAAAGCTCAGGGCTGGCGTTGTGTTTAACAGCGTTTTGCAAAATTTCACAGTGCCTGTAAGAAGGGTCGATACGTGGATCCCCCAACAAGAGCGCCAACATCCGCACACTGTTGGCTTGGACGGCAGCGCGGATGGCTGATTGTCCGTGATCTAGGGGGTTTATCGCTCGTGGATCCCGCAGCAAGCGCCGAACCATTTCTTCGTCCTCCTTCAACACGGCCATGAAGAGAGTCTTGTTGTTCACCGACCCAGGGTGCACCAATGGGTTTTCCAGCATGATCTTGGCCATCTGCCACTGATCATTTTGGATAACGTGTGCATACACTCGATTCAAGACTGGCGGCGAAAGTTTGGGATCCGTTACCACGCGATGCAGCAAGGCCGGGAAATGGGCAATACTCTGGATGACTTTGTATAACTGCGTCGCATCTAATGCGTACAAGAACGGACTCTGGCCACAGTACTGGAGTTGAATGAGGGTGGTCTGAACGACAGACATGACAAAGACTTTTTTATTCTTGTTTTTTTCTACACATCGCGACCTTCCTCGGCCGCTGCTTGTTCCATCGTCAGCCGCTGCACCCCAGATGCAAGACGACGCACGGCCTCTCCTTGTCGCCGGGTCCTGCGTTCAGCCAATTCTTCCAGGGTCGGTTGTTGTCGCCGTCGTCCTCGGACAGGACTGCGACCAGACGCCTCTCTGTACGATACACGCGTGCGCACACGTCCGCCACGCTGTTCGTGTTGGCGATCGCGTTGAATGACTTCGGCCACTCGTGGGTTCGACAACAATAGCTGCACCAAGTCGTGGCGGCCTCTGAACAGTGCAATACTCAAGTGCACTCGGCTGAGCTGCGCCACGTCGGTCCGCGGGTCTTGCAGCATCAACTCCACAATCTCCACAAAGCCCTTGTGAATGGCCGCGCGGAGACCGACCGGGCGAATGCGGGGATCTGCCAGTAGCAGTCGCACCATGTCGGGGTGGTTCTTCTCGACGGCCATGCGGAAAGCCAGGTTGTCGCCCACTGTCGGATCCACCCGCGAATCAGCCAACAAGATGCGCATGAGATCCATGGCACCCGTGGCGGCCGCAAACCACAAGATGGATCCGTCTGGGGTCACACGTGCATCACGGCACAAGAGTTCCAACATGGCCGTCTGACTATAACATCGGGCCGCGTGCAGAACTTTGTTGACGCCAGCAGCGAGATCCACTCGCGGGTCGGCCAACAGCATACGCACGGTGTCCAAGTCCCCAGAGCAAACCACCTGGACCAGAGTCAGTGGAGGCAGGGTGGTGATGCGCGGGTCCACCAGTAGCATGCGAACCATGTTGATGTTTCTACGTTCGAGTGCCTTTTTCAAGGCCTTGTTATCGTTGGCAGCAGGGTCGAAGCGCGGGTCTTGCAGCAGCACTTGCATCATTTCTGCGTTGTTTGTCAACAGAACTGCGGCCATGGCCTCGTTGGGGTTGGAACGCGGGTGTTGCAGCAAACGTCGCACAACGTGGACGTGGCATTTGCGGGTGGCAGCGCAGAGTGCCGACTGAAGAATGCTGTCTTCCACCTCGTGCTCGTTCAGCAGTCGATCCACCACCGACAGCATGCCACTGTGTGCCGCCATGGCCACAAACGATGTGGGGTCAGTGGTGCGCGGATCCGACAAGAGGAGGTGCACCATGTCTTCGTCTTGCTTGGTAAAGGCCAACTGCGTAGCGTCGTGCAAGTTGGTGTCGGCTGGCGCCACACACAACAAGTTTTGGACCATGGAGACGCGGGTGTTGGCTACGGCCAGTTCGATGGCTAAGTTGAACATGTCGGGTGACGACGACAGCAAGTTGTGGAGCGTGTCTTCATCATCGTGCTTGACGGCCTCGAGTAGGGCGTCCATGATGTGTTTGTAAAGTTGTGATTTTTAAAAAACTCTGCTGGTCTTTTTATGCTTAGATTTTAGGTGTGTCACACCAGAAAACGTTTTCAGGAATTTTCGGACCCCCTCCTTCTCCCAAAAAATGGTTTCCTGGTGTGACACACCTAAAACGACTTTTTACCTGTTTCACTCTATTTTGATCCCAAAGACAGGGGATTCGTTGACCTCTTTTTGACGCCAAGATGAGCAACCGCAGCCAAATCCCCTTTATTGACGCAACGAAGAACAGCGCTCTCTACCAGATAGTCGAGTACACCAGCGCTCCCGAGACTGTGGAACTGGGCGAGGATGGCGTATTCATCCGCACTGTTGCTGGCGAGGAGGTGGTCGTTCCGTACAACACCATCAACCGGGCCGCGCACACATCGTCGCGTCTGACACTGTTTTTGGCTGACACCTGCTGCCTGACCTTTCCACTCGACCGGGCCACCCCGGCCGTGCACGAGACAATTAGCCAGTTGATGAAGAGCTCGTGTGGAATAAAATAAAGGAGGATGAGTACGCCCGAGGTCGTGAAACTGGGTGAAGAAGGCGTGTACATTCTCACAGCAGCCGGCGAGGAGATTGTCATTTCGTACAACCTCATCACCCTGGTCACGCACTGCCCGACACGCTGGCAAGTGTTTCTGGCAGACGACATATCTCACTTGGAGTTTCCAGTCGACAAGGCTACCCCGGCCGTGCACGAGGCGATTAGCCAGTTGATGAAGAGCTTGTGTGGAATAAAATAAAGGAGGAGGAGATGGCGGACGAAGAGTATATCAGCATCAAGTTGCAACACGACAACGTCATTCGTCGCGTGGCTGTAACAAAGGATATCAAGCTACCCGACTTGACGCTCTTTGTCGAATGTTTGTTTCACGTGGCGGTGGACAACAAGACGACGTTGTGCTACACGGCTGTCAACCGCGACGGTGAGACCGTGTGTGTTGCTGGCGACCTCACAATGGGGTGGCTGAAAGAGACGTTTGGAGGGGTGCACTTGTGTGTCCGCATGCTGAAGGAGGAGGAGGAAGAGATTGTTTATTGGCAGTACATTCACCCTGTTGTCAAGGAGCTGTGGCGACTGTCGGCGATTTTTTATGTTCTCTGGTGTCTAGTAAAATAACAAGAGCAATGCCACCTGCACCGCAACTCCACGAACGGCGCCGTGAACGGCAAGACGGAGCTGCTCCGTACATTTCACCGCCGACGCACGTTCACATCAAGCTGCAGCTGGAAGGCTCCGACGTCATTCGCGATGTGTTAGTGTCACGCCAAGATACGTTGGGAAATCTGTGCCAAGTCGTCCGTGACGCTTTTGACTTGCCAGCCGAACGCACCAGGTATGGAATCCTCAAGTACAAACTCCTTTGCGCCATCAACGACCGCGAAGGAATTCCATTGAGCGACAAGACAGAGGTGGGAGATCTGGTGGAAGACTACAGCTGGCAACAGGGTTCCAGGAATCCTCCGTTTTTGCGTCTGCGAGTGCAGTTGCCTCCATCCGAAAGCGACGAGTGGTCGCGCATGTATCAACAAGTGCGACCGGTGGTGCGAGAGTTGTACTTGTTGGCCTGCTCTTTACTGTCGTTTTCTGCCTTGTGGTTCAAAAGAACATGAATATACAACATGGCCACCATTGTCATTGACAAGAACGGTCACCTGAGTGCGCGCAACGGTGTCGACATTTCCAACGTTTCCCAGTCCTCGTACACCGCTAACGGTGTATGCGTGAACAAAGTCGCGTTTGGCAATGCCATGGTCGAGATCACCAACGGGCAAGTCACCAAGACGCAGGGTCTGCGCCGCGCTGCTGCTTCTGCCAACGCCCCACCACCGTTGGCCGCGGGTAAGCTTAGCAGACGAAACCTGACGGTGCGCGGCAAAGGAAGCCTAGTACTCGATGCCAGTGGCTGTCTCAAGGACGTGTCGGGCTTCGCCCTCGCCTATGACGACACGACGGGTGAGGTGTCGGTGGTGGACGACCGTGACAGTAGTGGTCCCACGCTGGAAATCTGCGGCGAGCGCTATGTCTTTCGGACCCCGCGCTATTACTTGATGCTGGAACTAGCCACCGACGACCACTCGTTTGACGAGATCCACGTGCAGTGCAAAGCCGCGCTGCGCATTCAAAAGCCCGACTGTGTGCAGCAAATCTCGGCATCTGTCAAGGCCAGCGTGACCGTGGAGGCCGATCAGGCGTTCCTCGGCAGCATTACGGCCGACACCAGCGCCACCGTCACTGTTCTGCGTGCCGTGACGGTGGGCGAGCAGACCCTCGAGCTTGTGGCCTCGGTCTACACCCGCGGTCAAATCATCATCCGGGGGAGGGTAGCTGCTGCATTGTGTGATGCGTCGGCGTCGACCAAGGGGCGAGTGGAGATCGAGAAGGCCAAGGAGGTCGAGCTGCGGGCCGACACGTACGGTGTGGTCACAGCCAAGGGCACCAAGTGCATCAAGAACAAGTTTGATGGTGGCGGCGCTATCACGTTTCATCGCTGTACACACTGAGAAAGGTTTTTTTCGGAAAATACAAGGCTCATGATGACGGACGAGGGGTATCGCACCAGGCTTACCTACGCGTCCGTCATCACCACTCACATCATGTGTGAACACGACCCCGACAACACGTTGTTTCCTCGTCTGCGGGAGACAACGTGCAGCAAGAGAGTGTTGGACGAAACAGATCTGGCCATGGCCACGGCTTTGGCCACCATGGCGTTGACCTCGTACCCGCGCGTCCTAACAGATGATCAAGTGTACATCTGCGCGCGTTATTGGGTGCTGGACCATGGAACTCGCGCCGAGATTGTGTGCGATGCCAAGGTAGTCCTGTACCTTTGTGCCAAGTACGCCACCGACGCGTCCGCGGCCATGGCGCGACAGATGCTGGAAGACGTAATCAACAGGCCAGACTTGGACCAGGCAGTGCTGCGCGATATTTTGACGCTCGCCAAGCAAGTGAACAAGGACAGCATGAGCGACACGGAGAAGAAGCTGTGCGTCGAGTACGAGGAAAAGGTTCAATCTATTCTTCCAGAGAGCGCTGCTCCGTAACTACGGGCGAGTGAAATAAACACCACGGACGATAAGGTCACTTTTTTTCTCAAATATAGGACACATGTCGTTTCCTGGTCAACGCGATTTGGTCGAGCGATGCCGCCCCAAGCTCTCGTGCGCGACTGCCGACACAATCCACATTCTCTGTAAGCACGACCCCAACAACGCTTTGTTTCTGCAACTGCGCGACGCGATTGGCGGCAAGACGTCGTCGGAGCTCTACGATGCAGGAGATCGAGAAAAATTCGACAACTTTGAAGATTGCATGGTAGATGTCGCGGTGGCCTGTGCTTTGGCCATGATGGCGTCGACCTCGTACAAGCACGTCTTGACACGCGAGGAACAGCTCACGTGCACGTCGTATGAGTCAATAGTCGGCACCTGTACTCCCGCCGGGTTTGTGTGTATGGCCAAGACAGCTCTGTACATTTGCGCCAAGTACGCTACCGCCGACACGTCGGCCGTGATGCGGCAGTTGCTCGAGGATGTGATCGACAAGGAAGAATTGGACCCGGCGGAGCTGCGCGCGATCTTGACGTTTGTCGAGCAAGTGAACAAGGACAACATGGGCGACGCGGAGAAGAAGCTGTGCGCCGAGTACGAGGAAAAAATTTCCCAAAAATAGATTTCTTCACGAGCACGTATAAAAAGGTCCGGCAGATTATCCTTTTTTTCTTTTGCTACTCTTGTCGCCATGGCAAGCTCCTCTGATTTACGCACCACGACCGAGAAACTGTTTGCCACGGTGGCCGAGTGTTTCCGCAACCCCAGCAACTTGTCGACACGAGCGTGCTGTACAGCTGCGTCATCCCCGAGGACCGCGACGACCTACTGCGCTTCTTTCTGCAATCGGTGCCCTGTCTCTCGACGACACTGAAAGCCCTGCACGAGTGCGCGGCGCACGAGAAGGCCGACAAGTGCGTGGCCGTGTTGAAGAACCACAAACCTGCCGAGGACCCGAGTGACGTGTCCACCGTCGCCCAGTTCTTTGCGCTGGTGCAAGACATTCGCAGCCGCAAGGAGGTGGATCTCATGTTGCTTTACAGCAACGTCATCCCTGAAGACCAGGATGTGCTGCTGCGGTTCTTTTTGGAGACCTTCCGCTGTGATAGTGCGGCCTTTGCCTGCATGTTGGAGGTGGCCGAGCTTGAGAGGGCCGACAAGTGCATGGCCGTGCTCGTGGAACTTTTGCCCGAGTACGCCGCCGACCAGGCCGACGTCACTGCCCAGCCATCCACGACACTGGACGAACAAGTTCGCGAGCTGGTCAAGAATGCTTTTAGCAAGTCGGAAAACGATCCCGTCGATCTCTCGCTGATGTACAACAGCGTCATCCCCGCGGACCGCGACGATTTGCTGCGCTTTTTCCTGCGGACCATCTACCTCCCGCTCCAGAAGATCAAGTACCTGCACAGCTATGCTCAGCACAAGAAGGCCGACAAGTGCGTGGTGGTGCTGAACGAGTGGGTGGACCGCCACGCTCAGGCTGCCGCCATCTCAAAAATCCCCATGGCGGACTACGTGGCACGACAGGAGAAGATCCAGACGCTCATCGACAACATGCGCAAGCACCCGGAGACGGTCGTCGACTGGGATCTCATTTTCACTGGTGTGGCCACTGGAATGTGTTTCTTCGACCTCCGCCAGTTTTTGGAGAACCTCCGCATTGTCGACCGCGACAAACTGCAGAGCCTGCTGGCGCACGCGAAACGCCACTATGAAGAGTCGTGCGAGGAAGAACTGACCAACTTTATGGCCAAACAAGAGACGGCTCGTTGGTGAGTGTAGGTGTAATTTGGTTTTTTTCTTTTGGTTGTGTTTGAC
>ERZ778028.1577-NODE-1577-length-22774-cov-11.462168_pt1 | contig 22774 bp, 32 predicted proteins | sample MGYA00375758_ERZ778028 | MGnify/ENA primary metagenome ERZ778028 (study PRJEB29350, sample SAMN05389828) | bioreactor metagenome | isolation source: Thiocyanate bioreactor | place: South Africa: University of Cape Town | collected 2014-03-17 ... | reverse complement strand
CGCTTTTCAGCTTTGCATCACGATAAGAATTTACCCAGGAATTACCTACCTGTGTGCCGATACCGAGTCCCTGTGCGAATCCCATCCCTGTCTCCTATCTGAACTCTATGCCAAGCATTTGGTAATCCACCGCCATATACCCGTTGTCTCCGATGATCACAGCATCAGGCATAACTTCAAGAACTTCATCCGCCATCACACCGGTATGCGTGTCATCGCTCCACAGATACTCAAACGTATAAAGCCCTAGGCCCAAGATCGTGGTGCCGATCCACTGGATGTTTTTCTTAAGCCGGCGATCGGATATTGCTCCAATTCCTGCAGCTCCAAGAGATCCTCCAAGCCCTGCCAAACTTCCCAGCATTTCCATCTGCTGTCCGTATGCATTCAACTTACCTTGATAGACTCCAAGACCCAACTGTCCTTGCTGGCTGTAGCCCTGCAACGCGGTTCCATACCCTTGGTTCATCGCACCTTGCATTGCTGTACTAGACTGTATTGGCGCCGAACTGGCGTTCAGCCCTGTGTTCGCTGCTCCGAGCGCGACCTGTGCACTCGTGGCTTGGCTTGACGGCAGATTCCGGCCGATATTAGCTACGTCGGACTTCTTCGCCCATCCTAACTGCCGGGCATTCTGCCTAGCCTGGTTCATTGCATTTGCCTGGATGGCTGCATTCGCAATTCCTTGATCCCTCAACATGCCTGCGTACCTTCCAGAATTAGGGTTGATACCGAACGACTGCATCGTGCGAGCGTTTTGGGCGTTTTGCTGGGCAGCGGCAGCGGCATTATCCCCCCTGGCAAACTGCGCATATTGCTCCTGATCATCGGCGCCGCCGGCCGCCTGGGCCTCAGCTACCATCGAATCTTCCACAGGGTAGAAGGTATTCTTCATGCGATCAGCGTATTGCTGGGAAAGCGCGTCATTCGCCTTCTGCGAATCTATGGACGACTGCATGAACTGTTTGGCCAGCTCCATCTGTGCTTGCTGCGCAGGCAATTCTTGCTCGTATATCTGCTTGTTCCAAGCTAGGGTGTCTGCGGCCACCTGCGCACTCGATGCGGCAGCGGCGCCAATATTTGGGTCAGGTTTGGGAGCTTTTGCGCACATACTCAGTTCTCCAATATCTTATTCAGGCCATTTTCCACATGCTTATAGCCGATCATTTGGAAGAACCGGCCAGCTTTGTTCACCAGCTTCACAGACACATCGATCTCTCGCACTCCCAGCTGTTTGAGAGCTTTTTCCCCGTACTCTATGAACCGCATCGCCACCCTTCCCTTCCGGGCTTCTGGCAATAAGAACAGCGTGTCTTCGGTAGCAAACAACGTCTGGGTGTGCATGGATTTGTTCAGGTATAGTGCAAAGTTACCCATGAGTCGACCGGCGCTGCGGAGAGTAAAAACCACGCACCGTCCAGCACGCTCATATTTTATGAACGTCGTGTAATCCGGGTTAAATTCCAACCCATGCCTGTGCTCTTCGGTTTCCTTCCAGTGCTCCTGGTGGAGAGGCTTTAGCTCTTCCAGGATGTCCTCCATCTTCTCCGCTGCGAAGACAAACTCTCCTGATACTTCTGGCTGTATTTTTGCAATCTCGGATTCAGGAACCAATACACTCATCACGTCAGACACCAGCATGATTTTTGCTGCCAACATCGGAGTGAGAGGCATCCCGATGTTGTCTTGGAGTGTTGATATTAGTATTGTATTCATGTATTGGAATATACCACAAAAATCAATTATTTGCCAGAAGCATTCATGCGAATTATGATTTCATTCACTTTTTGTATTGTTTCTTGTAATGTCGCTGTTGTTTCAAGTTGGACAATCTCTCCGCCCCGGGCGCCGGTCATAACCTCAACCGTCTCCTTCACAGCGCTGAGGACATAGTATGTGTTGTATGGGGTTATCGCCGGTATCGCAGGCTTTCGAATAACAGTCATCAGCCCATCCTCAATTCAGCAACGCTGGTCGCCATGTAAAAAGACCGGGCCGCGGCGGTCCCGGATATCGAAATTTCCCAGGTGTACGCCCGTATAGGTGGAAGCCTTAAAGGCTCCAAGGAACTGACCGAGGCAGAGTACACCTGCACACCGTCAGCCAAAAATGATACCGACACTGACCGACTGGCTACATCAGGATTGGGAGTTCCCAAGCTGCTTGCGTTGATGGCGTACTTGTTCAAAACAGTCGCATTCAAATCACCGCCCAAATTCCCGGCGGCGAACAGCGCTGCGTTGGCTGCGTTTATAGCTTCATTGGATGCAATTACTGATGCGGTATCGGCTATGTTGGAATAATCTGCATCTAGCTGCCAACACGTAAAAGCGGTAGGTGCAAAGACCACAAACCGCTGCGATCGCCATTCGTAAGTCAGATTGTTGTTAGGGTCGGCGTCAAACTGGTACAGCTTCCCGTCCAGGTTGGAAACCCCGTACATTTTTGCAGTCTCACGATCCACATACAGGTTCCTGGATTCCCACAAGATCTCCGTCAGAGCTGGAGTGTCTCCCCGCGACAGCACGATGGCCTTGCCATCCTCCCCATAAGTCGCGATGTAGTTCCCTGCATAGATTTGGGCGATCATGGTAGCCGGGCTAAGAGCTTGCCAGTCGTCCCTGCTATAGAGAGGTTTGGAAATGACATCAAGCGACCCCGGGCCAATGCTCACCAAACCATTCGGAGATGCGTACAGGACGCCATACTGATCTTGAGCGATTGATTTTTTAGAGACACAAGGCTCGAGCAGCGCCTGCTTCTCCTGAGACATTGAGCTTGGGTGAATGCCGGAAATCAGGAACGGCCGGCCTTGAGTACATACCACTAGGGTCGACCCGAATACGCCCAAGCCAACGATCTTGGACTCCACAGTGAGTGTGTAGACTTCCGGCCAGGCATGCGGGTAATATGGTTCGCAGAAGTAGACCTTGTTCCCTACGAATCCAGCCATCATGCCGTTGGGCATGTTCACCAAACCCTGCAGGTCAGTCGGAGGCTCCAGCCAGCCGATCGATGGTAGAACGTCACCTGGTATGGATGCAGCTGAGAGTGTGTCTTTGTATCCTGCAGACCCGGTGTGCACGCCTGATCCCGCGGAGGATGTATTGATAGCTGCACCGCCTGCAGTCGCAGCCACCTGGAATGTGTTGGTTGTCAGCCCCGCCGCTATGACAAAGTACGCTGTATTTGCTGTGAGCCCTGTCGGAAGGGCGCCTGTGGTCCTAAAGAAAACCGGCTGCCCAGCTGAGAAACCGTGGCTATTCCAAGTCACGACGCCTGGCGAGGCATTTGTTATTGTGACCGTGGCCTCGTTTACTGCGACCTCTGCCACCATCAAGTACGATCCAGACAGCGATCGGTATATCCTTCGATGGGTTATATTCTGATTAGCTATTACAGGGTCTGAAAACCCGCTCACCGTGACCGTACAGGCTGTTGGCAGCACCGAAATGCTGGTTGCTTCGCTGGGCGCCGACTCCTCAAGCACGTCTCCAAAAGTGGAGATGTTGGTGTACACATACGCCCGGGTTTCGGAAGTTCCTGTGCCGTCGACTTTGACCAGTGTAGGCGCCGCAGATGGCGCCGTTACCCCCATTGAGCGGTATGCCGCCGGCCAAGGGCCTGCTCCTGTGCTGGCCAGGGCCAGGTTGGTTTTCTTAGGTGTTGAGCCAGCAGTGGTGTAATAAATCCGGATGTCGGATTGATCGTATATCTGGGAAGGAACGACGTTGACATCCTCCACCCATGACAACCATCTTTCGGTAGTGCCGTCAGATAGCCGGTAAACTGTGGTGGCGTTGTCTATGATTACTGTGTCGACTTCCAGAGGCTTGCGCCATGATCTGATTTCTCCAGACCACAGCTTCGCATTGGTGGATATCTGCGCCTGGCCGTTGGATAGAAGATTTGCTGATAGTCTAGGAACGAGGCCGCTAAATGGTTGTATGCGGATCGCTGACATCAGACTAGGTAGTACACACCCGTGAATATTAGGCAGGACAGGAACCAGAAAGCCAGGTCGAGCTTACCCACCCCTTGCCACTGGTGCTGCTCGAGTTCTCGCTCTACCGCGACCACCATTACAAGTAACGATGCTGCCCAAGCCGGAATAGGCCAAATGAAGGCGGCCATAAGGCACGCACCATAGAACATGTGCAAGGACTGATCACGCACTTCTTGCCATACAGACCGACCTGGTTTAAGCGAGAAGATTTGCATTTCACCACCCCACGGCAATATAAAAAACCCGCCAGTTTGTCTGAACTCCAGAAACAATTTCCCTTGCGGAAAAAGCCACTGTTGATGTGGTTGTCAAACCGATATTCCACGAAAATAATATATTGTTGTCATACGCCGCATCACACACAGGGATTACACAACCAAACCAACCAGGAAAAACAATAGGGAAAGTACCGTAAACAGTGGTTCCGCCAGCAGGAATATCTCCGCTTGAAAGTACGTTACCCCATTGAATGATCAATCCTCCCGGGAATTTATAATATCCGCTTGTATTAAGACTCATCGCTGACGCGAGACCCGCAGGAGTGCAAAGCACAGTAGACAAGGCCCCGGCCAGTTGCTCAGCATTCGTCCCTGCTCTCCAAACACCGTCCAATGATGAGCTTCCTGATCTGACTTTCGTTAAATCTATGTTGGCGTCAGGGATGGTAACAGTCCTGGCGGCGGTGGGATTTGTTACAACTACACTTGTCTTAAATGCGTCAATCGTAGCCCCTTCAAAAACAAGAGGTGTTCCACCCTTTAACGTGGCAGCACTTAGGTCTACGGTGCCTGTAAATGCCGGAGACGCAGTGGGAGCCTTTGTATTAATCTGAGTCTGAATCGCGCTGGTCACACCAGCTACATAATTCAGCTCCGTCCCTGTCGCAGTAAGCGCGGTGGACCCCAATGTTATGGCTGGAGTGGTGATTTTAGTTCCGAACGATGGGTTTGAAAGATCAGCTTTATCATTAAAAAGCGCCGCGGTTGGGCGCAGTTCGAATCTATCACCGACCGAGTATGCGCGTGCGGTCGTACCATCCTGGCCACGAACTACCGTCAAGGCATCAGTTGCCCTGGCAGTAACTTTAACAATCTCTAGGTTGTTCAGCGCGTCGACAAGCGTTCCGTAGAACCAATCGCCTGCAGAGAGAATAGGAAACATGGCGCCGGTGCCGGCCGCAAGGTTTATCGTAGTGACTACGGTGTTTATGCTGCCAGCGAGCGTGGTGGCGGCATTGTTGGTAACCTTGCTCGCCATAGTTATTTACTTCCCTTGGCGGGTTTTTTGCTGTTGCGGGCTGCACTCCTGGCCCGGGCTTTTGCAAACTCAGGATCATCGTCCAGGGTCACCGATGCAGATTCATCGACGATTGGAGACGGATCTATATCCAATTGCTCTTGAGAAGAAACATCAATCTCTGCGCCCAGCTTAGATACCAGCATATCCCTGCGAGCTACGCCTTCAGGAGACCACTCGAAATTACCCTCTCTGTCATAAAACCCTAGATCAATATACCGGCCATCCTCGCGAATCGTGGCGTGATTTCCGTGTATTTGTACTTGGGGAAAGTGATGTATTTCCATGCACATGCTCCATGAATATGTCTTGTATCTCTGGAAGATACCACATAATACGGTATTGTGCAATGTATTGTTTTATGTATTAGGCAATAAAAAAAGCCGCCCGAAGGCGGCTGGTGGGGTCTGGGATTACTCATCTTGCTGCGGCCTGCGATGTCTGTTTGTCAGTGGCACGTCGGTTGTACTGTACTACATTGTTTGCAGGCTCTTCTTCGTCTTTGGGAGGTTTAGCCATTTTGTCGAATGACGTGCCTTCTGGAAATACGAACTGAATATGGTTGTCTCCCAGATCACCTTTGATGATTACAACTTCTCTACAAAGTTTAGGCTCGTAAATGGATGGTAATCCACGGTGCCAGGTGTATCGCAACTGCAGAGGCTGAAATCCTTCAAACTCAGGCTCTCCTGGTTTTCTCCGCTGAAGTCCAGTAAGCACCCAACCTTCAGGGTGATGAGATATAACTCCAAGGCGGCGCTCTGAATCCCACTTAAGCTCTACCTTATCCCCAGCTTTAATACCTGCTTTCTCAGCCGCCACTGCGCCTATGCGAACACGCACGAACGGAACTGTGTTTTTGGTTGGCCCAGTAACCCTAGAGGGACGTTTCGTCGCATGGTCCGTAGCGAATACGATCCCTTCTTCTTTTTCGTTAGAACGGGGCTTGCCAGGGGTCGCCCTTACTTCCCGCAAAAACTCTACCGATGACTTAAACATTTAACATCTCCTATAGTTATTTTCCCTGAAGCAACTCAGGTTTGTATAGGAGTTTACACTTTATCTTTGTATTGTCAATACATTTACACTTTATTTGTTGAAAACCTGTTCCTGATGTGTTACCCACTCCTGAAGCCCTATGAGTCTCTCTGTGTTTGCAATGCAGATTTGGGACTCGAGTTCTTTTTGCTCGCTAATGTCTGAGAGCTTAATTCCACTGGGGGAACCATCAGCTGCGCGGGTGGGGTCGGGAAGTTCTTTCTTGTTGGCGCTGTCCCACAGCTCGACAAAACGATTAGGCACAGCGCACTCAGAATCCATTTTTTTGACGACTTCAACAGGTACCTCCTTGGTGATTGTGCGCCACCGATCTCTAAACACGGTGACAATTTGAGCTTCAGCTTTTACAGCTTTCTCATCTGAAATGTGCGATATGGTGTCTTGTTCTTTGTCAATGCGAATTTCTTCTTTTTGTTCTGCAATCTTCTCCAGGTTGTGTCCAGCTTCGTTCCAATAACCTCCTACATACATTCCAGTACCTAGTGCTATCACTATCGAAACCGCCCAGCCTATGACAATCGCCATCTTTTATCCTTGGAGAAAGGGAGGGACAGCCACGTCTCCGAGGTCATCCCACAAGCCCTTTTTATTTTTCTTAGGCCGGTTGCGCGGCTTGAGCTGCAACGTTCGCCTTGCCCAGACCAACCAGGGTATTGGCAAAAGCCTCTTGCGTATTGACGATTTGTTCTTCCGTCATTACGTTGAAGTTTGCGGTGATGTCGGTGGCAACAACACCATCGGAATTGATGTAGTTCATCACAAACTGCAGTTTCGATTGAGCCATGTTTGATTTCTCCACATTTTGAGTTTTGGCAAAATTGCCTAATACCACTTCACTACCACTTCCCCTTTCCGGAGTCTGCGTGAGAAGCACAACAACTTTCTCACTGCCCACAGATGCTCCTTCACGGCTCGGTGTTCCTTTGTAGACGCGAATCCAGAATTCATCGACATAGCTTTGAATTCGCACAAACCATTCGAATTTAGCTTTATCAGCTTGTTGATCACCCAATCCAGTAGCCTCCATTTCGACCCCACTTTGGCGAAACATACGCCTCTGTATTTAGGTTGTTCATCGGTATCGCCTTCAACATGGAAGCGGATAATTCCACAATCTGGTCTTTCCCAGACGATGGAAGTAGTACCTTCCTTCCAGTCAAACTCGATCGGTTTCATAGTTGACAGAGTCGGCTTTCTTCTGCCCGACGAATTACCAAGCCGCGACAGTTATTAGCTTTTATCCGACAATCCTTTTTCTTCACTGTAATGCGCCATTCCTTGATCGCCTTGCACGCCGCTACGAAGTCATCATCAGTTCTCGCACTATTAAACAAAGGCACTATTTCCTTGCATACTGCTCCGCCACCTGCGTTATATGCCAGGCGCACCAGGGAGTCGTATTCGGACTGACTTACCGCTACCTTCAAACAACGTTTCAGCGGTCCTTCATAATTTTTATCGATCTCTGTTATAAACCGCCGCAATGCCTTAGGTGGTGTGATGGTGTCGCCCATCTTCACACCTTCGGTCGAACCGAAACCCATGGTGGGTCTATCACCCGGAACTGGAATAACTGCGTGGTCCGTGAAACTCTCATCAAGCGCAAGCCCTATAGCAGCAGAAGCCGAGAAGGCCACAACAGCAATAGGAATCCTATATTTCACTCGCCTTTTTTCCGAAAGAACTTATCGCGAACAAAAACATAAAGATGCAGCACGGTGTATATAGCCGTAGCCCACATGATCAAATCCGGCAGGGCCGAAGTAACTTTCTGATAAATCGCCACTCCCACCCCCGGGCCGAATTTGGCAACAGCTAAATTTGTCTCGTGCTGCACGGTCTTAGAAAATAAAAGAAAGAATAGAAACCACGACTAGTGCGGCGCCCAACAAAATCCACACGGTATAAGGGCTTTTCTTCGCTTCTTCAACAGCCGCATCCGCCTTGGCGTCGATTTCAGCATTGATTTCTTTGGCTTTTTCCAGCATTTGCTTTCTCCTGTATAGTGTCATTTCAGAACCTGTTGAAAAGTACGCGGGTTGCAGCGCGAGTTGCACTCTTGTTGGCGCGTATCTTTGCACTCTCTATCGCATTCATGTACTTTGCCTTGCAATATTCGGCTAAATTCATGTCGAAATATGTTGTTCCTGGTGTATAGTGTAGCCTAGAACGCGCTCCCATTGCAATGTCTTCTAGATATGTATTGTACAATTCATCGTGAATTGTCGCTGCAGTGCGTGTAGGCATGAGAGCAATGCGTCCGGTGATGCCTCCCGTAAGATCTTCTGTAGGTAGGGGTACCAGGGTTACAGTTCCTGGTGTGATCTGCGTGTAGCCTCTTGGCTGACCTTCCACCGTTGTCCAGTCTTGATATGTGTAGTAGGAAGCGAGCTCCTCCATCGCTTTCGCGACCAAGGAGATGCCGTTGTAATTTAGCTGAAGTATCGACGCAAGCTGTGTGTCTGCCGGCACACTGATGGCATATTCCGCCTGGCCGTTAATCACATCGATAGCAGTCATATCTAACCGGTGGATCGTCGACAGCCTGCAAAACTCAATCGCAGAATTAAGTATCGCGTTGAGAGCGACGACCTCCAGCACATCAGGGCAATACGGCTCCACTTCTTTCAAGAATAAATCTGTACTAACCATTGCCATTACGCCGCTCCAGGAGCTAAGGATTTGTTTGCATCCGATGCTTCCTGCCCAGCCTCATCAGCCTGCAGTCCTGCAGCAAAGAGCTGGTAGTACATCTGAGCAATCGCCGGATTGCCGGCCTCAGTATCTTTGCTGAATGCCCGGGCCAGGATGTAGTCGAGAATCACGTTCTCATAGATATCCGGAACCACTATCACGTCGCTCAGTGCGATATCTGCCGGGCTCTTGGCATAGTTGATCTCAAGGTAATTCGTCCCGTCGCTGGGCGGGTATACGTAAAAAGCAGCGTTGTCGTGCGAGTTGAAAAGGTACGCTTGGGTCACAGCAGTTGCCGGCGCTGAGTGCCAATCCCTGTTGAACGCGTCCAGGGTTTCTCTAGATGCTATACGCACGGATCTGCCAGGGGTTACACCGTCCGAGCCCATGTTCCGGTATGCTTCGAAGAACAGAAACCCGTCAGCAGGAACTGTTTGCCGGGTGCCGGCTGTTAGCTGGACGGAAACTACATGATTGGCAATATCGGGATTGGCCTGGGCAATCTGGCGCTGAGCTGAATTGAGCCACCCCAGGAGCTCTGACTGACTCCATCTCACATTTGCTGTATCTATAAGCTGTACAGATGCTTTGCTTATAATTGCACTGGCGAGGATGGTGCCCATACGTGTTCAAGGCCCCCGAAGGGGCCCCCTGTTAGTTGTTATACTACGACGGCGAGAACCAGACCTTCAGGCTTCACAACCTTGCGACCATATACATTCAGGCCACGCACCAGATTTCCGAAATCGTTGGGGTTTTGCAGCGTCTCGACTTTGGTGATCTGACTAGCGAAGGTCATTGCTGATTTGTGGCAGGCCACGATCGCATGACGTTTCAGCTTGCTGGTGCCCACACCAACAGTAACCCCGGTTCCGCTCGTCCATGCACCGCTGAGCGCTCCGTAAGGCAGGAGGTTGGTCACATACACAGTAAACCGATCGATCGTGCCAATCTTTCCGTTGCGGATCATGGAGGTGGAATCACCCATGAATTGGGCTTGCGCCAAGTTGGATTGCATGAGCAGCTGCCGCTCGTACGGGGTGATTATCAGTGCCCGCTCGGACTCAGGGACATTTTGCTCATCCAGCACTCCAGACATGGAAGTAAGAGTGGAAAGGATGTTCGAGGCGGTCAGAGTGACAGGAGCTGTGTCCGTTCCAAGGTTGTATGCTCCGCTGTTCACACCGGCAGTAGCGCCGTAGTTACCGGTCGCGGCATTTACCGTCGCGCCCACGCCCAGGCAAGTAATCCAATTGTCCGCATCGATCTTTATCTTGAGCTGGTTGGATGCGTCGTCGGTAAACATGCTCATGAGTTTGGGCTTCGACTGAAACTCAAGAACGTCGGAGACATTTACCCCGAAATACTTGGCCTTATCGATCTGCAGTTCGATCGTGTTGGGGGTAGGTACTTCGTAGGTAAGAGACATTCCGACGGTGTAATCACTGATCGTGATTGACGGAATGCTGTTGATGATGACCTTGTCACCCATACCGCCGATTTCGCCTTGCCAGTTGGTATTGCACACGTCACTAAACGTGGAGCTGGCGTAGAACTTGACGTTCAGCTTCGCAGACCAAAGGGTCGGGATGAATGTGCCGGAATACGAAGGGGTCGTATTAAAGGGCGACTGTACGGGTACAACGGCGGCAGGTGTTACTGTTGACATGGTTCAAATCTCCAAAAAAGTAGCGGTAGGGTTAAATTCCCGCCGCTACTCCCGGGTCATCGAACTCGGCCTTCGGCCATAGCGGCTTCTAATTCCTTTTCCAAATCAGATGCTTCTGTTCCTGTAACAACACGCTTGGCGATCTCGTTCCAAGCACCTTCCCAATCCTTGGCAGTCCAGACTTTCTTGGTTTCTGCCGGCGCGGGATTTTTCGACTTGTTCGGGGTCACTTGCTTTTCCAGTTGGGGTTTAGGTTTTGCTGGAGCACGCAACTCAGGGTTTCTGCGAACAAGCTCGTTGAAGATCTCGACGGTCTCTTCCAGGTTGTAAGCATTGGCAGCCGCCTTAAGCGCCTGATCCCATGTTTGCCCGGTGCCGGGTATGCGAGACTTCAAAAACTCTTGTCCTTGCTCAGTAGCTTCCACAGATCTCCAATCGGGAATTGCGGAATCCAGTTTTGAGAAAAAATCCTGGCCGGCGAATGAGGATTGGTGTTCTGAAACCTGGCCAAGCTCTGCCTTCAACTTGGCATTCTCTGTTTCCAACACATCCAGTTTTGCTTGCACCTTGGCTATCGCTCTTGCCGCGGCACGTTCTGCGGCCTTTACAATGTCCGAACCTACAAGCTCCTCGTCCTCGGCAACCTCTTGGGACTTGGATGGTTCCGGCTGCTTCTCTTTGAGTTTTTCCAGCTCCGATGTCAAAGACTGAATCTGAGACTTAGTGCTGTTCAACTCTTGCTGCAATGACGGAACCTGCGAGTTGTACTTGCCCTCCAGGGACTTGTACTTGTGTTCCCAATTCCCATCCCGAGGCGGTGCTACCGGCTTCTCTACTTCTGGTTCTGGAATCTCTTCCTGCTGCGCTTCGGGTTCCTCTGTTTCAGGAGTGTCCGGTTCGCCGGCCATCAGTGCTTCCAGTGCTTCTGATTCATCCAACTGCCGCTGGATTGATTCTGGCAAAGACATCTACTTCTCCTTTTCGCGTCGGCATTATCCGGTGTGCGTGTTGTAAATCTGTTTAGGACGTCGTCTTTACGGTGTGTCCATGTAATTGTATTGTGCATTGGTATTGCACGATTTGTCAAGTATTTTCTGTTACTTACGCATCTTTTTTAATGTGTCCTGTGAATTGTGTATGTCAGATAACAGTTCTGCTATTTCCCGGGCGCGGCCCTGGGCACGCAGTAGATTGTCGCCAGTAAGTGCGACAGCATCGTCTCGTCTGCTTTCAAGTTTGGCTTTCAGCCACCCGATTACGTGCTCCATATTCTTGATTTGTTGGAGCTGTGTCAGTATTTTCTCGTCTAGCTTATAGGTCATGATCTAACGGGCGCCTTGTTTTTTGTATATCTGTCCGCTACAGCTCTATCCACAATTACTCTTGTCGTAATAGTTCCTGCAGGCATTTGCTCAACAGCTCCAATACTGGGCGATGCTGCGTACGGCAAACCGTAGAAATCTCTGCCTCCAAGTGCCTCGCCAGCACCGATAAACGAGCCATTAGTCGGGTATCGATTTGGGTTCAGCTGGGGATCGGCAGTGATGGTGTTCGTCAATACAGACCCTCTTTCAACTGCTTGAAACCCATTGGCACCGTTCTTGTTTCCAGAAAAACCTGTGCAGGATGCGTCCAAATCCACAGCAAAAGAGGTCGTACCTTTAAGTAGATTGTTTTTGATCACGCCGTTCTTGGCGTTCGGGAAGAAAACTATTTCGCCGTTGTACGGGCTCGCACCCTTGTTGTTGAACTGGAGAGTGTTATGTTTGATTACCACATTTTCACAGGAAGCCGCGGAGACGGCCGATACCCCGTTACCTTCCGCAATACTCGACTCGACGACATTGCGATCTCCCAGGTTTAGAGAGAACCCTGCTCCCTGGTTGTTGTGGGAGTAACACCGTCTGAATACCGTATCATCTGTGTAGGCATCTGCCGCGAAGCCATGGCCTTCCAAGTACTGCGCTCTCGGGTCGGAGATATTTCCCCATGACTCGCAATCCTCCACCATGAGGTTGTAGCAGCGGCCCCAGGCGTAGTTGACGGCCTGAGTTCCGGGGTCCGAGGTGGAGTCGACGTTTATGTAAAGTATGCCGGCGCTGACACCGAATTGCCCCGCTGTCGGCGTGGTAGGTGTGCTCGTATTTTTCGCCAGGCGTTTATATGCAGTTACCGATGTTTTGACGTAGTACACGTCGGGCTCGTAAGCAGCAAGGTTTCTCTGCCATATCTTATTCGCACCAGGGCTAGTCCAGCCGCTTGTCGCATCTGTCACCCGATATTTGGCACTGAAGCCATGCCCGCCGAATGGTGCATCGAAGCCGTTTCGGTAGAACTTGCACCACCGAACCTGGATGTCGTGGGCGCCGTTGGGAATAAGGCCGTGCCCTGGGTTCTCGAAGAAGTGACTATCTTCTATCAGGTAGTACCCGGTATCGCCGGTGGAAGTGGCTGTACCGCCAAATATCAGCCCTGCCTGCCCTGACAGCATGTTCGTGAAGTAGCATCTGGATATTCTGTGGCCGACATTCGGTGTTGCCCCGGAAGCAAATAGATAGATTGAGTACTGACAAACGCCCTGGCCATCGAAGTACAGGTCTTCGAAATCCACGTAGCTGCGTCCCGAACCATTCAAGATCATGTTGCCAGTAGCAGATGGATTTTTGACAAAGGCATACGGCACCTGCGCTACTCCATAGGCCGCCAAAAGTGTCCGCTGACTGTCACTCACCCCACTTCTGACGCCGGTATTGGCGGTACTAATGATGTGGTCTACACCACGTTTCAGGAAGAAGCGATCGCCACTCGCTCCGAAAGATTGGATATAGGTGTCGTAACTTTTCTTCGCAGCGTCTGGAGTGAAGCCATTGTTGCTGTCTGACCCATTTACCGGGTCAAAGTAATGGTCTGTCATCAGCTGTAGAGAAACAGCACAGTTCCAGTACCAGCGAAACTGGCGTAAATGCCTATAGAACAAGGCACTGCGCATTCCCGAAACGTTCCTGCAGCAGTTGACGCGGGAATCACATCGATAATTGTTCCAGTTGCACCTGTCCCGTCGTATAAGGTGATGGCTGCCGCACTAAGCGCAGTGGTGACGATGTATCCGTGGTATTTGCGTGCTCCCGCGGAGCCTATGGCTCCAGATGCAGTAAGCGCAGATTTGGATGCTGGCATTCTTCCACCGTACGTGCGGTCAAAAGTAGAGTCTTCCCCTGGATGCACAGCCCTGTCTTTCACATCCATACACCCGCTACTGCCGGTAACGGGTATGTACCCGCTGGTATCAAGAACAGAAGTCGTCATGTTTTTCTCCTAGTTTCCTTTTAATGTAATTGGTCCTCTTGTTTTTGTCAAATATTTCTTGTCTTTTTGTATTGTGTAATCAGATAGTTTTCTTGTTTTTCTCTCATTTCCAGCTTCTGCCATGAGCTTTCGAAAGTCACGGCCTTGAGGCTGGGGCGCTTGTGCCTGGCGTATCTGCCTGCGTGGCAGCCGTACCCCTGACAATCCCGCTACAGGTCCATTTCGAGCGGGTTTAACATTCGTTATCGGGTGATGCTCGTACGTCGACTCCCGTTCTGGAATATCCACGACAACGACTTCAGAATGGGTTATCTCGGTGGGCAGCGGCTTGAATGTACCCCGGCTGCGGCCGGCCCTACCTGCATCGGTATCCCAGATGTATTCGCTAAGATCTAGCGACCCTTGCGTCAGAGACAGTGCCTGGCCAGTAAGCTGGATTGTTATCGATTGCCCGGTTGCTGCAGGAGACAGGGTGCCTTGAGATCCTGTGAGAGACTGCCCTGAAAGAGCGATGGACGTGGCGGCCTTTAATGAACCTTGAGCAGATGTGAGGTTTTGGCCTGCGATCGCAACTGAATTCGCCGGCGCCAAGTTGCCTTGAGAACCGGTCAACACCTGTCCTGTCAGCGCAAGCGTGATGTTTCCGGCGGTTTGCGGCGAGAGAGCGCCCTGAGTTCCTGTCAAGGACTGTCCCGTGATCGCTACGGAGTTTGCTGGTTTAAGTGTGCCTTGGGAGCTTGTTACAGACTGGCCTGTGAGTGCGATAGATGTGGCCGGTTTCAGGTTACCCAGTGCGATTGTAGCGCCTTGACCGGTGAGTGCGAGAGACACATCGCCACCGCCTCCAGCTGAAACTTTGAACGCCGCGAAATTCGCCATCCAGTTCTTAGAAGCACCGGACACGAGTGTCTCGCCACAGCTCTCTGATCCTGAAGCGCCCAAATCAAGCTGAAACAGATCATTGGCATACCAATACGACGTGTAAGATTGCTGATCAGTCCATCCAGCGTCTGGAGTCGTAAAAGACCCACCCAGAGACGCATCGGCTGCGCACATCCCGATACCGAGATCGTTGGCTGCGGTTGTGGTCGCGCTTCCTGAGTTAAGATTTGGGCTGGTTCCAGAATTCGCACTTCCAGCGTCGAATGCAAGTTGGCCGGCAGCATTGTTCCATTCATCGATAGCTATTGATTTTGCCGTTCCTGATGAGAGCGTGGCGGTAACAGTACACGCCGCAGACGACCCCGCGTTGCACGAGGCAATCTGCATGTACTGCGTGAGCGTTGGATGCCGTTGGAGGGTTGTTGCGTGGATCGTCCAGGTATTACCCTGGGTATCCGTTACCGAATTGAGCGTTATCCCGGCTGATCCCTGCCAGACAATTCTGGCAGTGAGCAAATTTCCTGCGCTTACATTGCTTGCAAAAGCCTTGCTACCAGTCGCTGTCTGGTATGTACCCTGTACCTTTGTTGTTGCCATTAGAACTGATAGTCAGGCCCAGCCACTACCGTTACTTCTTCGCCCGTCGCAGGCACTACTGCGGTCCTTGTGCTGTACAGGACATAATTCTCTGCAGGCAGGTCAACCACTTCTGGCCCGGTGAATTCATGCGAGTAAATTACATTCTGAGTACCGGTTTCGAAGAACCGCAACAGCGCCACCGGACCGCCTGGATTGAGTTCCACCACGGTTATGCGCTTGACCATGGAATCGGCATCATCGACGCCGAAATAAAGTGCCCAGTAGTATCCTTCAGATATCAAAATGTCATTGATCATCACTTGGTCCTTTTTAAATGGTTAAGAAAGCCTCAGCAAACCGGTGGTTTGGTCGTTGGTCGGTTGCGTTAGGGTGAAATTTCCCGCGGTTACGGTTTGGGAGCTGAACGTGAACACGGCCACTGCCTTGTTGCTCTGGGTCGAGTTGTACAAAAGGCAGCAATCAAACGCTGTTCCTAAAGTCACCGTGGTCCAGGCGAAGCTCGCAGAAGGGGTCCAGTACGTGATGTCAGATGCATTGGCCGGCGCATTGGCATTGGTCACCGTCACACCGCCGGCTGTGTAGTTCGTGCCGGATACTTCCCCTGTTGCGCTATAGGCGGTCGTGGATTTGCTGAGCGTCGCGCTTGCCAAAAACAAGGCGGCTTTAAAAGTGTCCGCACCGGTGCCGGCACGAACTACGGAAGTGCCGAAGGCATGGATTCCTTGAAGTAATTCAGTCTTGAAGCTGTTGCAGATAGCGGCGGTGTTAGCCAATTTACGGTCTCCTTATCCAAATACTGCTTGGTCAGCACCCATAGAGGCGCCTTGTTTTTTAAAAACATGAACACTGCGACGAACCACTTCCCCGCGGTGCGTATAGATTTCAGCCATGGTTATGTCATCAGGGGCGTCGTACCACTCCGTCCTGTATTCCAGGATATCGATCGGCAGGTTGCCTTTTGTGGTCCATATCATTGGCCGCGGATCAGGTTCTTGCATTTTTATCCTTGAGGTTGTGTCGAAAAGTTGTCGGTAATAGGCGCCCCGTTTTGTAGGGTCTGCTGGTTCATCTCCGTGCTACCCGGGCTGGCCGGCTGTTGTTGCCCAGGTGGTATTCCCTGCTCAACTTGCGCCATTTGTGCCTGGGCGTCTGCCTCATCCTTCCATCTTTTTTGGAGAACTTCGATTGGAGGCACCAATCTCGCCGAATCCATGTCAAGACCCTTCGCCGCTTCTCTAAGTAGATCTGCGATGCCCTCGAGCCCGACCACTTTTTGCACAATCGGAGAGGTTAAAGCTAGCTGTAGGAATTCATTCCTGCGCACAACCGCAGTTTCGTGGTTGACCAGCGCCAACACACCGCGAGCATTAATTTGTACATCGCCTTTAAGGGTTTCGTCTTCCGAATAAAGCATATTCCATGTATACCACCGCTGCAGTAGCGGCTCGATCACGTTCACATCGATGGACGAAATGACCTGCTTGATCGATTTGCCGGCGCTTTGAAGCATCATGGAAAGGCCAGAAGCTGTACGACCGGCACCACCTGGCGCACTGTCTCCACTGATGTATTTCGGAACTCCGCTCTGTTCATCTGCTAGGGTTGAGTATTTCTCATAAACCCCCATCAATTCAGCAGCTTGGGAGTTTGGCTGGAAGAAGCTGAGAGGTGCGTCAGCAGCTCCGTATTGATCACTCTTGAACTGCCAAATACGCCACGGAACCATCTGGGTGACATCTTCTCCATCAGCCAGGCGAGAAACGTTTACCCCTACCTGTGGGCCAGAGGCTATACCCATGTTGTTGGCCAAAGCCCGGGCAGCTGAATTGCACATCATGGCGGAATCGCGTACCAGATCAGCTACGCTGTTGCCCCAGAACGCTCCTGGAATTTGCTCCCAGGAGGCTTTGTAATAAGGCTTCCTATTCATCGGGTCGGCGTTGAGCGTGGCTTTTATTACCCACTCACCTATCAGCCAGGCTTCTGCGTGGTACTCCTTGGTTGGGTCCGGAATCTCGTCTTCCGTCATTCCCCACTCGAGCAATGATTCCCCGGATACAGGGCCCCAGAACTGCAACGCATCGATCTCCGGATCTGGAAAACCGGTAATAGCTATAGTGTTCTTACCTTCCGCCAGCGCTTGAGCTGTATCGTTCAAAATCCAGTTATGCAGGCCATTTTTTCCGTGCTCACTCAGCACAGCACGTATTGATTTGTCATCGTATCCCTCCACACCGATCAGCTGCTCCAAGTCTCCCCGGGACATACGATGTCGTTCAATGAGGTATCCATCTTCAATTTTGGAAGATGAAGGCGCTGGGTATATATCAAACGGGTCAACACGCTCTATTTCCTTGCAGAAATAATCCTGCACCTGCACTCCCCAACCTTGAGGTCCCTGGACCCATTGAAGTTTAGGCTTGCGACGTATTACCGGCCCTTTGAGAATCGCTGCAGGAAAAGTAGTGAGGTCATCGATGAAGTCAGACATCGCGCCCATCCAACCACCTTCCACGAGCTGGTCCTCGATCGTATCTGCCATCATGTCGGCAGATACTTGCGCCTGAGCACGTATTTCTGCCAGGCTTTCTGACTTTAATTCAGCCATCATCTTCTTGACCTGGCTGTCATCTGGATTCTGGCCGCCGTTCTCCTGCATGAACTCTGCTATGAGCTGCTGTGATTGGACGACTAGCCCTTCGAGAATGTCAGGGCTCAGGTCCGGAATGGGGGTCGGTGAGATAGTCCATGGTTTGTCGGAATCCGACCCCATAAGCACGTCCCGCAGCCAGCTGGCGGCTGCTCTGCATTTGGTGGACGTTATACCCATAAAAATTTCACTACCGCCCTGAGCGCGTATGGTTGCTAGAAGCTCAGGGTCGTATTCATTCCTGCGTGCGCGGACATTCCGGCGCATGCGCTCTTCCACCGTGGTTTCCTTGGCGATGCGTGCCGCCGACCAACACTGTTTGATATGTCCTGCCATACCTCGCAAAACAGGGGCGTCCTGGTTCTTCTGAGCCTCCTGGATCTCCTCGTCCAGAAGCTGTCTGGTAGACTTAATGCTTAAGATTCCGCCGACCGACACCGGTCCTTGCGGCTGGGCAATCAGACTTGGTAAATTGTCTTGTGTTTGGTCTTGTATGCCTAACATGGTAAACCTTGGTATAATAATGCTTTATACCATAGATCTATCTTGTACACAACTATTGTGTGCTTACCATGCGTATTTGACTTGTTTTACGTCTCGTCTTTGGACATTGCTGGTTGAAGCCCCGTAGACGGAACCCCCGGTCGCGTGCAAACAGAGATACTGCAGGGCATCGGCCAGGTCACTGAAGGGGTGTGTTTTCTCAGGAGTGGTGTCTGTCTCTCCCTTTGTATTTGTTTTGTACCTATACTTTCCACGCATTGCCTGAACCAGTGGTTTGCACCCTTCAGGGCACAGGAGAATCGAGCTCCTACCCTCCACCGTCCTAGTAAGGTAGTAATCCACCGATGCTATGCGCGCCTGTAGCGCATTTGTTTTTGCTACAACTATTTGAAATCCTTCACTTTTATAAATATCAACAATCGTTTTTTCATCAGTTTGTGCCCTTTGCATGCACGCTGGATCTGCTATCAACTGAACTTTGAACCCTGGGTATTTGCGTGCCAGGAGAGGCTTTAAACGCTCCCGACAGAACCGCAGGGCGCCTAGCCCTTCAGCGAAAATGGCGTCGTACACCAGCACGCGACCGTTGAAATCCACCTGGCCAAGCACCGCGGCCGGCGATAGTCCGTTATCTATTCCAACCCAGAGGGTTCCGTTCAACGCTGTGGGTTTGATCTCTTCTTTAGCGACATGTGTTTCAGATGTGAACGCCCTGAACACCGGCTGCCCGGCAAGGGATTTTCCAAACTCATTGCGAACGTACACCCCGATCCATTCGTCTGTCTTACCGAAACACAGATTTTCGTAGTAGTTATCTGGTAGGTTTTCGAGGTTCTCAGCTTCAGGCGACAGCGCTGACGGTTGCAAAAACACTTCAGTATTTTCTGGCGGATTTTCAATGAGTTCGGCCCAAAACGACCCTTCATCTGGCGGATTTGTAGACGCTCGCAGACCGAAGTTTGGGGTACCGTCCTCCTTGTATGCACCACCATCTTTCTTTGACGGGTACCGGCCTACACGACCAGACGCTGCTTCCCAAATGTCCGGGCTTATCTCTCTTGCTTCGTCAAAACAAATAATGGATGCTTCCAGGGAAAGAAGCTTTTTAACGTCGTCCGGAGTATCTAAGGCCCTAAACAGCACTTCCACCTCGCAATCATCGAACCTCATCGTAAAAACTTTGTTGGTTTTTGCGTACTCACCTGCCACACCATCTTCAAACCATGTAAACCACGACTTGAGCGAAGTGTCGATGAGCTGGGAATTCGTATTGCGACAAATCACAGCTCGAAAGTGCCGTATCCCGTCCGGGCCTCTCCTTTGCTCTCGAGCCATCTTAGGGATGTCAAACAGCAAACCGGTGGTTTTCCCAGAACCTACGGGGCCGCAGATTATCTTGGCGAATGCGGTGGATTTAAGGAATTTCCCTACGGTGGCTGGTGGGGTGTAATCTACGTGCATGTAACACCAGCTTCTTCAATCAGCCGATCCAGCAAATAGCAAAAAGGCTCGCCGTTGCACTCTCTCGGGTCAGATCCTATGTGCTCGAAGGTATAAAGAGCGCAGTGAGTTAGCTCATGAATCAAAGCTGCTGGTTTGTCGCCCCAGACCAAATACGCAACCTCACCGTCCATCTCTAGCTGATAGGTCTTTCCACACGCTCCGTTATTAGCTACTTTGCCGCCAGTTAGTTTTTTATGGATCTTCTGCAATTCCTTGAAGGTCTCGCACACATAAATAAGTCCGGGGTACGGCGTCAGCGACAAAACTTTCAAATTCCATCTCCCACAATGTCGTAATACCAAACGTTTTCAATAGGATACCGCCTGGTTGTTTCTCCGTAGGCGACCACCAGCATGCCTTGTGCCAGGTACAAATCGCGCACATCAGGGAAATACACCGGGTCTTCAGAGTCTTTTCCCAGAACGATCACGTTCATTCGAGCTCCAGGTCTTGGTTCACCTTCAGGTATGCCGGCGCCGGGCCCAGATCATCTGTATAGTTTTCGCCGTTTTCTATATATGTCTTTTCAACATGTATAGTTTTTTCTGTTTTCTGCGCATTTCCACCATCCAGGTGGATGCTTATCGAGAACCCCGGGCCTGCAGCTACCGCTGCTCCGGAAGGGGCCTCCAGGCGCCCCAGTTTGGCCGCTGTTTGGTACACCGACAGAAGTACAGGGGTTGGGGTGTTGCCGTCAGTAACGCGCCTTGCAAGCTCTGATAAGGCCATATCTGCTACCGCGGCTGCCCGATTGACATGGAGTTGCCCAGTTTTCTCAAGTTCGATCTGACGCTCATTTACCAGGCGCACAAACCGCGGATCTTCCCTGCACTCTTCCGCAAATTCCGCCGAGTACCCGTACTTCTCAAAAATCTCAGCCATGGACGTGGCTGTGCCTGACGCCACTTCGTCATAAAGCCCCATCGGGAGCTGTGCGATGACTCTAAGGGCTGTCATTCGTCGTGTTCGCTGCGCCTATCGAACGTCTCAAAAAATGTAGCGAACACCCAGGTGATACCCATCGCTACCAATGCAGCAATTATCGAGACCGCCACCAGGCCGAATACCCAATGGCTGAGCATGTAATCTGCTATTTGGTCGTTCATCCCATCGCTCCTGTATAAATCGTCTGCCGGCCGCCTTCGGACTTAGCTCCGCGGAACCATTTGCCGCATGCTGTGTTGCTGCAGCTATATTTTCGATATTGGTAGGTGTTCGCCCGATACCATCCACGTTGTTGAAACTTGTCATGTCCGCAGTGCGGGCAAACTTCCTTGTCAGCCTGATACATCGCGACGTTGGGGTGTCCTTTCACCCATGGGAGGAGCTTTTTGTATAGCTTTTCCATCTCCACCACATCCGCGACGTTGTATTCCTTCATTTTTTCCCAGCATTTCGGGTCTTTTTTCATGCACCCGAGCCACAAATCGAAGCCCCCGGTCTTTACTTTTTCACCTATTTTCAGGGCTTTAAGGAGGTATTCCAGCTTGTTGGAGGGGAATTTGAAGTTCTGACGGGCTGTTTTCAGCAGGTCCACCTGCTTGTATGGGCTTGGTGGAAGAAATCCGTGAAGCAAAAACTCCCGATTCAGCGTTGGTATGTCGAATTTTGTCCCGTTGAAATGGATTACCACGTCTGCCTGGTCCAGCAATTTGTGTATTTTTCCCAGCATTTGCAGTGGCTTACCCTTCTGCACACTCCCAAACTGAACTTCATCACCATCCAGCCATTTAGCTGCCCAGCAAAGAACGGTTCCAGACTCAGCGATCTGATTTATCGCAACATTTTGCTGCCAGATCCCCCATACCCACGCGAGCAGCGGCGAGGTTTCTATGTCGAGCAGCAGTATTCGTATGCCTACAGGCAGTTTTGAGGACGGCAACTAGAGACCTTCTGTGCTTGAGGTGGTTACCTTCCTTGCCTGCATTAGAATTTGTCCTGTTTTATGTATTGTGCGAATGTTATCTTGTTAATTGTTTTATGTCAATGTACATTGTATTGTTTAGTGTTGTGTGATTTACGGTAAATTGAAAATTTTGGGAAATTTTATGAGCGGCGTAGGTAGGGCAGGCAGGCCGGGGGGTGGGTGCCTGGGTCCAGGGGGGGGCCTAGGCGACACAAAAACTAGCACAAGCAGGGAAACCTGTGACTACGGTGACGATCTTACCGGCGCGAAATAACGCAAATTAGATGATGCGGCAATCAAGCGCATCTAGCACTTGCGAATCCTGATCGTGGAGTACTCCTAAGCTGTGGAGACTGGACGATTGTGGCAAGGCAAGGCTACCAAGTGGTAGGCCATAGGATTCTCTACGCTCGCAAAGTATCGCTTGCTTGAGAAAACCGGCCGCATCGAGTCGAACGGGATAGTCGCCCGGCTTGCGAAACGCACATACTCGAACCATTTGACACAAGCGTGCACTTACGGGCGCGACAGCATGAACCGAATCAAGCGGTGGCTTGATAGCGTGATTCACTTGAAGAATCGAGACATGAAAGATTAGCGACCTTTCATTATCGCCGTAGATTAGCGACCTACGGCGGTTTCTCTATGGGTTCTCAAACGAGAGTCCATAGTCAAACTAACCTTAACTTAACGGAGCAT
>ERZ778028.1574-NODE-1574-length-22818-cov-7.674955_pt1 | contig 22818 bp, 21 predicted proteins | sample MGYA00375758_ERZ778028 | MGnify/ENA primary metagenome ERZ778028 (study PRJEB29350, sample SAMN05389828) | bioreactor metagenome | isolation source: Thiocyanate bioreactor | place: South Africa: University of Cape Town | collected 2014-03-17 ... | reverse complement strand
CGGAGGCATCTCACCCATCGACCGCATCAACAACGGTCGAGGTCAGTACATCTAGCCGCGGCATCCGGCGCCTCCCCCCTCACCGCGAGACACGCGCTGCGCACCCAGACACGCGCTGTGCACCGGTGTCTCGGTGCACGCGTGGTGTCTCGCGGTTCGCGGGGCGGTTCGCGGCGCGGCGGCGGGCCGCCGTCAGCGCAGGCCGAAGTGGTCGAGCTCGGCGTCGTCCAGCATCCGCGAGCGGATGAGGAAGCGCATGCCGGTCGGCCCCTCGACGCTGAAGCCCGCGCCGCGGCCCGGAACGACGTCGATCGTGAGGTGCGTGTACTTCCAGTACTCGAACTGCGATGCGGAGATGAAGACCTCGATGGGGTCGTCCAGCCCCACGTCGAGGTCGCCGAGTTTCACGTCCGACGGCCCGGTGAGGAACATCCCGACGGGGTAGCACATGGGTGCGCTGCCGTCGCAGCATCCGCCGGACTGGTGGAACATGAGCTTCCCGTGCTGCGCCGTGAGCTGACGCAGGAGGGATGCCGCGGCATCCGTCACCGCGACCCTGCTGAGTGTGGTGGTCATGACCGTCCCCTTTCTCTGCCGAGACACGACCTGCCGCCCGAAACGCACGGGCGTCTGGGGCGGCAGGTCGTGTCTCGCCGATGTGTCTCGACTCAGAAGAAGCCCATCGGGCCTTCGGCGTAGGACACGAGCAGGTTCTTGGTCTGCTGGTAGTGGTCGAGCATCTTGAGGTGGTTCTCGCGGCCGATGCCCGACTGCTTGTACCCGCCGAACGCGGCGTGCGCCGGGTACTGGTGATAGGTGTTCGTCCACACGCGACCGGCCTCGATGCTGCGACCGGCGCGGTACATCGTGTCGGCCGACCGGCTCCACACGCCCGCACCCAGGCCGTAGAGGGTGTCGTTGGCGGTGTGGATGGCGTCGTCGAAGCCGTCGAAGCTGGTCACCGAGACGACGGGACCGAAGATCTCCTCCTGGAAGATGCGCATCGAGTTCTGTCCCTCGAACACCGTCGGTGCCACGTAGTAGCCACCGCTGAGCTCGCCGCCGAGGTCCACCCGCTCCCCGCCGGCGAGCAGCTTCGCGCCCTCGGCCTTGCCGATCTCGATGTAGCTGAGGATCTTCTCGAGCTGGTCGTTCGAGGCCTGGGCACCGATCATGGTGGCGGGGTCGAGCGGGTTTCCCTGGATGATCTTGCCGACGCGCTCGAGGCCGTCGCCGAGGAACTGGTCGTAGATCGAGCGCTGGATGAGCGCCCGCGACGGGCAGGTGCAGACCTCGCCCTGGTTCAGCGCGAAGAAGGTGAAACCCTCCAGGGCCTTGTCGTAGTAGGCGTCCTTCTGACGGGCGACGTCCTCGAAGAAGATGTTCGCGCTCTTGCCGCCGAGCTCCAGCGTCACCGGGATGAGGTTCTGCGACGCGTACTGCATGATCAGCCGGCCGGTCGTGGTCTCGCCCGTGAACGCGCCCTTGCGGATGCGCTTGTGCTGGGCGAGCGGCGCGCCCGCCTCGATACCGAACCCGTTGACGATGTTCACGACACCGGCCGGCAGCAGGTCGCCGATGATGTCGAAGAGGAACAGGATGGATGCCGGGGTCTGCTCAGCCGGCTTCAGCACGACGCAGTTGCCGGCGGCGAGCGCGGGCGCGAGCTTCCACGTGGCCATCAGCAGCGGGAAGTTCCACGGGATGATCTGGCCGACGACGCCCAGCGGTTCGTGGAAGTGATACGCGACGGTGTCTTCGTCGATCTGGCTGAGCGTGCCCTCCTGGGCGCGCAGCACACCGGCGAAGTAGCGGAAGTGGTCGATCGCCAGCGGGATGTCGGCGGCGAGCGTCTCACGGACCGGCTTGCCGTTCTCCCACGTCTCGGCGACGGCGATCTTCTCGAGGTTCGCCTCGATGCGGTCAGCGATCTTGTTGAGGATGTTCGCACGGTCGGCCGGGGTGGTCTTCTTCCACGACTCGAACGCCTTCCAGGCGACGTCAACGGCGCGGTCGATGTCTTCCGCGGTACCGCGGCCGACCTCGGTGAACGGCTTGCCCGTGACCGGGGTGATGTTCTCGAAGTACTGCCCCTTGATCGGTTCGACGAACTCGCCGCCGATGTAGTGGCCGTACCGCGGACGGTACTCGGCGATGGCCCCGCGCTGGCCGGGAGCAGCGTAAACGCTCGAGACGCCCTCTTCGACGATGGTCATGATGTCTCCTTCGACAGTGCATGGTCCGCGGCATCCCTCGCCGCGTTCGGATGCGCTGACGCTACGCACCGCAACGTTGCATCGCGTTGCGTGGGCGGCTGGCGCCGCGGCATCCGCGTGGCTTGCGCCCCGGCATCCGCCGCGAGAAACACGTTGCGTGCCGAGAAACCCCTGCGTGGGGTGTTTCTCGGCGCGAGAGTGGTTTCTCGCGGTGGGGGCGGGGCGGGATGCCGGGGGTCAGTCATGGGCGAGGGCCGCGAGCCAGCGGCGGGAGGCGTCGCGCAGGGCGTCGGCGTCGCCCGCGGGCAGGAGCGGGAGAAGGCGGTGCTCGTTGGCGAGGTGCGCCGTGAACGCGCGGTCGATGAGCTCCACGCCCTCGGGGGTGAGGCGCACGAGGCGGTGGGGAGCCGACGTGCCACCCCTGACGATGACGGCATGGCAGCTCATCGCGGGGTCGCTCGTCGTGATGCCCGTCGCGATCATCGTGGAAGGAGCACCGCCGGCGCTCGACGGACCGGCGCTGCTCGGTTTCGCGTACATCATCCTCGTGGCGACAGCGGTGGCCTACGCCGCCTGGTTCACCGGGCTCGCTCGCCTGCCCGGCGCCGTGGTCGGCGTGATCGGGCTGCTCAATCCCGTGACCGGTGTGCTCCTGGGCGTCGTCGTCGCGCACGAGCCGTTCGGTCCCGCGCAACTGCTCGGACTCGTGCTCGTGGTCGTCGGCGTTCTCGCCCGCATCCGCCCCGCCGGCCCCGACGGACCGGCGCCTGCGCCCGCGGCGCCGCTGCTCGTCAGAGGTGAGCGTCGACGGCGCGCGTGAGCGCGTCGAAGCGGTCGTTGTGCACCAGGTCGTCCAGCAGCACGGCGCGACCGTCGGGTCCGGCCAGCGGGATCTGCCAGTTCGGGTACTCGCGGTCGGTCCCGGGTTGGTTCTGCGCCCGGCGCTCCCCGACGGCATCCACGAGGGCGACGCCGATCAGCTGCGCGGGGGATGCCGTGATCAGCACGTTCAGCGCCTCGATGACCTCCGCCTCGCCGGGCTCGTCGCCGATCAGTCCGCGTTCGCGCAAGAGTGCCAGCATGCTCGCGCGCTCGGCATCCGCATCGGCGAGCTCCTCCTCGACCGGGCGGGTGAGCAGACCGAGGCGGGCGCGGAGGGCGACGTGCTCGTCGGCCAGGTACCCCGCGGTCGGCGGCAGGTCGTGCGTGTTCACGGTCGCCAGCAGCGATCGGCGGTACTGCTCCGGCGGACGGAAGCCGTCGCCCTCGCGCTCGAACCACAGCACCGAGGTGCCCAGCACGCCGCGCGCCGACAGGTACTCGCGCACCCACGGCTCGACGTTGCCGAGGTCCTCGCCGATGAGCACCGCACCCGCGCGGTGGGCTTCGAGCAGCAGCACGCCGATCATCGCCTCGTGGTCGTAGCGCACGTAGGTGCCGGCGGCGGGGCTGAGCCCCTCGGGGATCCACCACAGGCGGAACAGCCCGATCACGTGATCGATGCGCAGCGCGCCGGCGTGGCGCAACAGCGTGCGGATCATGTCGCGCAGCGGCGCGTACCCGGCCTCGGCGAGCGCGCGCGGCAGCCACGGCGGCTGATTCCAGGTCTGGCCCTGCTGGTTGTACATGTCGGGCGGCGCGCCGACCGCCATGCCGGTCGCGTACATCTCCCGTAGCGACCACGCGTCCGACCCCTGCGGGTGCACCCCGACGGCCAGGTCGTGCATGACACCGATCGCCATGCCCGCCGCCCTGGCTGCGGCCTGCGCGTCGGCGACCTGCTGGTCGGCGATCCACTGCAGCCACACGTGGAACGCGACGCGATCGGCCAGGCGCGTGCGCAGCTCGGCGACCAGCGGGGAGCGGATGTCGTCGACCTCGGCGGGCCTCTCGCGACCGAGGTAGTGCTCCTCGAGCGCGCACCACAGGGCGAAGTCCTGCAGCGGCTGCCCCTCGCGCGCGGCGAACGCATCGAGCTCGGCGCGGCGCGACGGCGTCAGCGGCACCGCGAAGATCGCGTCGAGGCCGAGTCTCTTCGCGGCCCAGACCGCGTCGCGATCGATGCGGTCCGCGTCGTCGTCCATCGCCGCGACGGGACCGCGGGCGGCCTCGACGACGGCGCGCTCGGTGGGCGTCAGGTAAGCGACCTCACGGACGTCTTCGGGGCGCACGTACAGCGGCGCCAGGAAGCGGCGGGTCGCGGGGCGGTACGGCGACGGTTCGATCGGACTGGTCACCTCGGCAGCGTGCACGGGGTTGATCAGCAGGAAGTCGGCGCCGCGCTCGCCCGCGATCGCCGCGAGATCGGCGAGGTCGGCGAAGTCGCCGAGGCCCCACGATGCCCGTGAGCGGACGGAGTACAGCTGCGCCATGAGGCCCCAGCCGCGCGTGCGCCCGGGACGGGCGGGCGGGTCGCCGAGGCGATCGGGCGTGATCACGAACGGGGCGGATGCCGTGCGGTCGGCTTCGGCGCCGCCGCCGAACGGGCGCTGCTCCGCGCGCACGGTGTGCCACCCCAGCGGCAGGTCGTCGGGCACCGGAATCTCGACCCGCCACCGCAGGATGCCGTCCACCAGCCGCGCGGCCGGGCGCTGCTCGGGGATCGTGAGCGCGCGCTCCGACCCGTCCTCGAGAGCCACCGTCACGGTCACGTCGTGCCCGTCGAAGACGTGCACCCACAGCACGCCGACGCCGGCGCGCGTCACGAACGAGGCGGGGAGCAGTTCGCGCCACACCCGCTCCTCCTCCGCGACGAGGGCCGCGCTGATCGCGGCATCCGTCGACGCGTCGATGCCCATCGCCGCCAGCACCGCCCGCAGGGTGGATGCCGGGACCTGCACCCGGTCGCCGAAGAACGACCAGTACTCCGTCGCGATGCTGTAGGCGCTCGCGAGTCGCACCAGGTCGGGTGTGGGCGCGTCGTCGGTCATGTCTATCCTCCCTCGGCGCCGGTGACGGCGTCTGCGCCCATCCTGGCATCCTCGCCCGACCCTGTCGCGCCGGGGTCGGGTCGGACGCCGCCGCGCGCGCAACTCCGCCTCAACCAACCGCTCCGCGCCCCCAGCCCACCACCACCCGCGCTCAGCGCTCGAGCTTCTCCAACCGCGCGACGAGACCGGCTCGTCGCGGCGAGCGCGCCGGCAGCATCTCGAGCGCCAGACGCAGGACCTCGGCGTCGTCGGCGCCGTCGTCGGTGTCGGCGTACGCGAGCAGCACGTCGACGGAGGCCTCCGTGAGCAGGGCCTCGCGCAGGGCGAGGCGCACCGACTCGCGGAACTCCTCCACGCCGGGGGCGACCGAGTTGGGCAGCACGCGCCCGCGGTAGGCCGCGAGCGCGACGCGGTGCGCACCGCGTCCGAGCAGCGCGACCACCTGATGGGCGTCGGTGTGCAGCTCTGTCGTGAGGCGGTAGGGGCGGGATGCCGGCACCAGCTGCGGCGCCACCCGCTCCAGCACCTTGCGCAGGCGCACCAGCTCGGGTCGCAGCGTTCCCTCCGCGTCGTCCTCGCCGTAGACGAGCTGTCCGAGCCGCTCGGCCGACAGTCCCTCGCGATGCACGGCCAGCATGAGAAGGATCTCGGCGTGCCGAGCCGACAGCTCGGTCACCGTGGCACTGTCGGGCCCGGCGACATCGAGGAGCGCCCGGTCGCGTCCGAGCACGCGCAGCATCGTCGTTGCGGTCGCCGCGGTCGCCGCGGGCCGCCGCGTCCGCCGCGGCGCGGGAGGCTCGGCGCGGGCGCGGAGCCTGCCGACGAGCAGCTCGGCTTCGACGGCGCGCGCCGTCGCGTCGACGAGCAGCTGCGCCTGCGGGGTGGCGGCGTCGCTGTCGCCCGTGACATCGATGACGCCGAGGACCTGGCGCGTCTCCGGGTCGTAGACGGGCGCCGCTGTGCACGACCAGGGCTGCACGAGGCGGTTGTAGTGCTCGGCGCCGTGGATCTGCACCGAGCGCCCGAGGGCCAGCGCGGTGCCGGGCGCCGCGGTGCCCACCGCCTCCTCCGACCAGTTCGCGCCCGCGACGAAGCCCATGTCTCCCGTGAGGCTGCGCACCCGGCGGTCGCCCTCCACCCACAACAGGCGGCCGACGGCATCCCCCACGGCGACCACGACTCCCGAGTCGCTCTCCCCACCCGGCAGCAGCAGGGCGCGGATCATGTCCATCGCCGCCGAGAGAGGATGTGCCCGCCGATACGCCTCGAGTTCGTCGTCACCCAGGTCGAGCGGCTGCAGCCCCTCGGCGCCGACGAGGTGCGCGAGCGAGCGTCGCCAGGAGTCCTGCACGAGCGGGCGGATCTGACCGAGCCGCGGATCGCCGACGTTGCCCCCGACCAGCTCTTCGTGCGCGCGCTCGATCAGCAGACGCGACGTCTCTGGCGAGACCTCGCGGCGCGATGACCACGGCGAGGGCACGGCGACTCCGTTCGACGGTGAGGAGGTGCCGTCAGTCTAGATCGCGAGCCACCAAGATTGCCCCGAGCCGCCAAGATTCAACGCGCCAGAGCATGGCGACTCGGCACGAACGTGGCGGCTCGCGGAGGGGAAGAGGGGTCAGCGGGCGTCCCACCAGGCACGCAGGCGCTGCTCGGCGGCGTCCGCGCCGATCGGGCCCTCGTCCAGGCGCACCTCCAGCAGGAAGCGGTACGCCTCGCCGACCTCGCGGCCGGGCGGGATGCCGAGGATCTCCTGGATCCGGTTGCCGTCGAGCTCGGGGCGGATGGCGGCGAGCTCCTCCTGCGAGGCGAGCTCGTCGATGCGCCACTCGATGTCGTCGTACGCCCGTCGCAGCCGCGTGGCCTTCTTCGCGTTGCGGGTGGTCACGTCGGCGCGGGTGAGGATGTGAAGCCGCTCGAGCTGATCCCCGGCATCCCGCACGTAGCGCCGCACCGCCGAGTCGGTCCAGGCGCCCTCGGCGTACCCGAAGAAGCGCAGGTGCTGCTCGATGAGCTGCGTGACCGCGGCGATCGTATCGCCGTCGAAGCGCAGCGCCTGCAGGCGCTTGCGCGCCAGGCGCGCACCCTTGACGTCGTGGTGGTGGAAGCTCACGCCGCCGCCCGGCTCGAGCCGTCGCGTCGCGGGCTTGCCGATGTCGTGCAGCAGCGCGGCCAGCCGCAGCGTCGTATCGGGCGCCGCCCCCGGATGCCGGGCGTGCTCCAGCTCGATGGCCTGGCGCAGGACCGTGAGCGAGTGCTCGTAGACGTCCTTGTGGTGGTGGTGCTCGTCCACTTCCAGCCGCAGTGCGGGCACCTCGGGGAGGATCTCGCCCATCAGGCCCGTCTCGACGAGGATGCGGATGCCGCGCACCGGATCGTCGGTGGAGAGAAGCTTCACGAGCTCGGCCTGCACACGCTCGGGGCTGACGATCGCGATCGTCGCGCGCAGGCGCTCCATGGCCTCAAGGGTCGCCGGCGCGACCTCGAACTCGAGCTGACTGGCGAACCGGGCGGCGCGCAGCATGCGGAGGGGATCGTCGCCGAAGCTGACGTCGGGGTCGCCCGGGGTGCGCAGGACGCCCGCGATGAGATCCTCGACGCCGCCGGTCGGGTCGACCAGGGCGGGCACGGGCAGACGCAGCGCCATGGCGCCGACGGTGAAGTCGCGACGGGCGAGGTCGTCGTCGAGGCTGTCACCGAACGCGACGGTGGGCTTGCGTGTGAGCCCGTCGTAGCTGTCGGCGCGGTAGGTGGTGATCTCGACCTGCTCGGAGGTGCCGGAGGGGCCCGGCATCTTCGCGCCGATCGTGCCGAACGCCCGACCGATGTCCCACGTCGCGGTCGCGAGGGGCTTGACGATCCGCAGGATGTCGTCGGGGCGGGCGTTGGTGGTGAGGTCGAGGTCGTGGGTCGGGCGACCCAGCAGCGCGTCGCGCACCGGACCGCCGACGATCGCCAGTTCGAACCCGGCCTGGGCGAACGCGGCGCCGAGGGTCGCCATGATCGGCGAGGTCGCGAGCGACCCGAGCCGGTCGAGGCCTTCGGCCATGTTGAGCATGGTTTCCAGCCTACCGGCGCACCCTCGCCGCCCCCGGGGTCACGCCAGCCGCAGCATCCCGATGAAGACGAGCTCGCGCACCCGCGGCAGCAGATCGGCACGCAGGGCCGCGGCATCCACTTCGAGCAGCTCCGCGATCGCATCGGAGAGCTGGCCCACGGTGAGCTCACCGTCGGAGGCCCCGACGAGAGCGGCGAGGGCGGGGTCGACCTCGAGGGTGCGCCCGAGACCGCCGCCCTGGCGCAGTTCGATGACGCTCGGGGCTTCGGCGCCGGGCAGATGATGACGCGCCTCGGTGACGTCGTCGGCGACGATGGTGCGGGCGGCGGCGAGGGCCGCGTCGTCGACCTGCTCGAGGGTGTCGAAGGCGGCGAGCGCGGCGCCCAGGTGCGCACCGAGGGCGCCGTCCTCGGGCAACGGGTGCGTGATGCGCTCGTAGCGGGCCAGCGCGGGAATCGCGGATGCCGGGCGCCGCAGCAGCAGGTAGCCGAACCCGACCGCATCGACCTCGCGGGCGGCGAAGTCGGCGAGCCACGCGTCGACGAGCGCGCCGTAGCCCGCCGTCCCCGGCGCGGTGCCGCCGTCGCGTACCCAGAGTTCGGCGTAGGCGAGGGGGTCGAGACGTTCCCGCTCGATGACCCAGGCTTCCAGCGGCACCGGCGAGGCGGCGACCCATTCACGGACGCGCTGCAGACCGTCCTTCCCCGCGCGGTACTCCCAGTTGCCCAGCAGCTGCGCGGTGCCGCCCGGCGCGAGCACCGCGCCGACCCCCGACACGAAGGCTGCGACGAGGTCGTCGCCGGCGTACCCGGCGTCGCGGTACTCGTATTCCGGCACGCCCGCGACGCGCGGCGTGATGACGAACGGCGGGTTCGAGACGACACGGTCGAACTGCTCACCTGCGACCGGTTCGAAGAGGCTGCCGCGACGGGTGTCGATGCCCTCCACCTCGTTGAGCAGCGCATTGATGCGGGTGAACTCCAGGGCGCGCGGCGAGACGTCCGTGGCGACGATCGTCGGCGGGGCGGGCTGAGTGCCCAGGGCGAGGTGGGCGCGCAGGGCCTGGATGCCGCAGCCCGTGCCGACGTCGAGAACCCGCCCGGCGGGCGTGGTCAGCTGCAGACCGGCGAGTGTGAGGGAGGCACCCCCCACGCCGAGGACGTGGCCCGTGGGCAGCGGCCCCCCGAGCGCGGCCTCGTCGAGGTCGCTGGCGATCCACCATTCGGCGTCGTCGGGAGCGCCCGCGACGTCCTGGGGACGCACGAGAACCGCCGGCGCGACGGCATCCCCGTCGATCCGCGCGAAGCCGAGGTCGACCAGCCCCTGTGCTCCGAGCATCGGCAGGGCGCGTGCGACGGCAGCACGGTCGGTCGCCACCCCGAGGTGCAGCAGGCGCGCGAGGGCGGCGAGCGCGTCACTGCGCGGTGCCAGGGCCGCCAGCGCCGGTCCGTGCAGCCCGTGGCCGACAGCGGTGTCGGCGACCGGGCCCCACAGCGATCTGACGGCGTCGGCGCGGTAGCCGGCGGCGGCGAGGTCGCGGCGCAAGGCGCTGATGAGCGCGGGGTCGGGGTTCAAGGTGGGCTCCACAGCATCCCATCCTCACGCACGCCGGTGCGGGACGCCGCACTCGGCGAGGCGACGGATCGCGGCGATCGCGGCCGGTCACGGGCTGCCCACAGCACGAGGACCCTAGAATCACAGCTGATCGTGCGGTCAGGCATCGCACAGGAGCCGATTCCCGCTATGACTGTGTCTTTCCCCGCCGCCGCGCGCCGACCTCCCAACGGAGTGCGCGGCCGTCGTCGTCGCACGATCATCGGCGCGGCGCGGCGAGGGCTGCGAGCCGCCGTGCTGCTCGCGGCGTCGGCCGGGATGGCGCTCGCGATCGTCGCCGCCCCCGCGCCGGCCCCTGCGGATGCCGCGACCGGTGCCCCGCAGCCCTCCGCAACTCCGAGCGCCACCGACGCCGCGGATGCCGCAAACCTGTCGGTCGTCGTCGCCCCGGCCGGCAACGGCGTGGTCAGCACGACGGTCGTCTCCGTCGCGGTCGCCGTCTCCAACACCGGCGACGCCACGGCGGCGAGCGGAACGATGACCATCGCGCTGAGCCGATCGCCGCTGGCCACCAGCGCCGAGGTGACGAGCTGGCTCGACGCCCAGACGGTCGCCGACACGACCGTCGCCTCCGTACCGGTCACCGCCGTCGTCGCGCGCGGGACCGCGACGGCGACAGCGGCGGTCGATCTCGGCGCGCTGGGCGCGCTCGCCCCCGGGGTCTACCCGCTGAGCGCCGCGTACTCCTCCCCGACCACCGGCACACAGCCGCTCGTCGCGCACAGCGTGCTGACCGTGCCCGATGCCGCGTCCGCCGCGAGCGGTGTCGGCGTCGTCGTGCCGATCACCGCTCCGCCGACCACCACCGGCCTGCTCAGCGCGGACGACCTGAAAGCGCTCACCGCCGACGACGGAGCCCTGCGCACGCAACTGAACGCCGTGACCGGTACGCCGGCGATCCTCGCCGTCGACCCTGCGATCCCCGCGGCCATCCGCGTCCTGGGCTCGTCCGCACCGGCATCGGCGCGGCAATGGCTCGCCGACCTGCTGGCTCTGCCCAACTCCCGCTTCGCTCTGCAGTTCGGTGATGCCGACCTCGCCACGCAGATGGCCGCCGGCCTTCCCGCGCCTCTGCGCGTCTCCACCCTCGATCCCTTCATGTCGGCGCGGAACTTCACCTCCACCGCCGTGGCCGCCGGCGCAAGCCCCACAGCGACCCCCGCGCCCGACGGGCGCACGCTGCCCACCCTCGACCAGCTGCTCGACATCGGCACGGCGCGCGCCAATGTCTTCTGGCCCGCGACGGGCTGGGCCACCGCGGGTGTCGTCGCCGCACTGCAGAACGCGCCGGGCGCCTCCGGCTCGACCGAGCCCGCTGCGATCACGCTCGTGGGCACGAGTGCTCTCAGCGGTGCCGTCGGGGCACGAGCGGATGCCGCGGGCGCCGGCATCCTCGCCTACGACGACGGCGCCTCGAGTGCGCTGCGCACCGCCTCGCTCGCCTCCGACCCCGTGCACCAGGGTGCCGGTCTCGCGGCCGCCTCCGCCTACGCGAGCGTCGCCACACGGGGTGCCGCCGCCTCCGCGCCGCTGCTCGTCGTCGTCGACCGTGCGACCGGACGGTCCGCGACGGGCCTGCGGGCGGCGATCACGGCGGCATCCTCACTGGCCGGGCGCACGCCGTGGGATCTGGATGCACTGCTGGCGGCCCCGGCGGCGTCCGTCTCCGTCACCGGCGGCACGGCGGATGATCCGACACGTGTCGACGCGCTCCGCGATCTGCTCGACCAGGAGAACCGCGTCGCCGCGTTCGCCACCGTGCTCGCCGATCCGACGCTTCTCACCGCGCCCGATCGGGCGGAGATCCTCCAATTGATGGGGAACGTGTGGCGGGCGGCTCCCGACCAGTTCGCCAGCGCACTGTCGGATCATCGCGATGCGACGAGCACGACCCTGGGGTCCGTGGCGATCGTGCCCCCGAGCGACATCACACTGCTGGCCTCGTCGGCGCCGCTCACCTTCTCGGTGCGCAACGACCTGCCGTGGCCGGTCACACTGACCCTGACCGCCGCCCCCAACGACCCGCGCCTGATCGTGCAGAAGACGGCGGACGTATCCGTGGGCGCGGCCCAGAGCACCCGCGTGCTGGTTCCGGTGCAGGCGCGGGTGGGAAGCGGCGAGTCGACGCTCGACCTGCAGCTGCGCAGTTCGGCCGGCGTGGAGATCGGCCCCCGAGTGCGCGTCGCCATCTCGGTGCGCGCCGAGTGGGAGTCGGTCGGCATCGTCGTCATGTCGGTGCTCATCGGCGCGATGCTCGTGCTCGGCATCGTCCGCACGGCGCGCAAGATGCGCCGCCGCCGCATCGCCGCCGCCACCGCGGCGCACAACCCCCAGACAGAGGACGTCGATGGCTAATCTCGGTCGCGCGAGCGCCATCATCGGAGCGGGAACGCTGTTCTCGCGCGCCGCCGGACTGGTGCGCTCTCTCGTGCTCGTCGCCGTGATCGGCTCGTACGGCAGTAAGGCCGCCGACGCCTTCAGCATCGCGGCGCAGCTGCCGACGAACGTGTACGAGCTCCTCGCCGCCGGTGTGATCACCGGCATCCTCGTCCCGCAGATCGTGAAGGCCGCCGCGCACAGCGACGGCGGCTCGCGGTACGTGTCGAAGCTGCTGACCCTCGGTAGCGTCGTGCTGGTCGCGGCAACGGCCCTCATGATGGCGCTGGCGCCCGCGCTGATCTGGCTCTATACGGACGGATGGAACGGCACCCAGAAGGGTCTCGCCGTCGCCTTCGCCTCCTGGCTGCTTCCGCAGCTGCTGTTCTACGGGCTGTTCGCGCTCCTGGGCGAAGTTCTCAACGCTCGCAAGGTCTTCGGCCCCTACAGCTGGGCTCCGACCGTGAACAACCTGGTCTCGATCGCCGGGTTCGGGGTGTTCCTCCTGGTCTTCGGGGGTCCCTTCACCGCCGTCGCGGACTGGGATGCCGGAATGATCGCGCTCCTCGGCGGAACCGCCACGCTGGGCATCGCGATGCAGACGTTCGTGCTCCTGCTGTTCTGGAAGCGCACGCGGCTGCACATCCGACCCGACTTCGGATGGCGTGGCATCGGCCTCCGACACGTCGGCACGCTCGCATGGTGGACGTTCCTCGCCGTGGTCGTCGGCCAGCTCGCGGGAATCGTGCAATCCCGCGTCGTCACACAGGCGTCCGGCGAGGCGAGCGTCACCGTCATGGTCTACGCGTGGCTCATCTTCATGCTCCCGCACTCGATCGTCGCGATGTCGATCTCGACCACGTACTTCACGCGGCTCGCCGAGGAGGTCGCCGCAGGGCGGCTCGATCGCGTCGCTCCCAACCTCGACGAGTCCATCCGCGCCATCGCGCTGTTCGGGTTCGGATTCACGGCCGCGATCGGCGCGGCATCCGTCCCACTCTCCCGCGTGTTCACGACCGACTCCGACGGTGCGGTCCCGATGGCGTGGGTGCTCTGCGGCTACCTCATCGCGCTGGTGCCGTTCGGTGTGCTGCTGATCATCCGCCGGGCGTTCTTCGCCTTCCAGGACACCCGCACGCCGTTCGTCTTCTCTTTCGTGCAGGCCGCCCTCGCCGCCCTCGGCGCCGCAGTCGCGGCGGTCGCGGTCGCAGCGGGACTGCTGCCGTTGGCCTTCCTCGCCGCCACCGTCGCCTTCACGCAGTCGCTCTCGACGTACGTGCAGCTGCCGGTCGCGCTGCGCCTGCTGCGCCGACACACCGACACGACCGCTCTGCGCACGACGTGGAGGGCGCTCGGCCGCTTCGCCGTCGCCGCCGTCCCCGCGTTCGGCGCGGGATGGGCCGTGTTCCTGCTGGTGGGTGGACCTGCGGGCTGGACCGTGTCCGACCGCCTGCTCGGTGCGATCGGCGGCGGCCTCGTGGGCGCGGCGTCGCTGGTCGTCTACATCGCCGCTCTGGCGCTGCTGCGCACCCCTGAGCTCGCGATCGCGGGCCGACTCGTGCGACGCCTCACCGGCCGCTGACCGACGGCGCGGAATGCCGCGCGGTTAGCATGGGTTGCACGCACTGGAGCCCGACAGGGGCTCGTGCGGAAAGGGAAGAGCACGTGCGACAGGTCATCATCATCGGTTCCGGCCCGGCCGGATTCACCGCCGCCATCTACGCGGCGCGGGCGAACCTCTCCCCCCTGCTCATCGCGAGCTCGGTCGAGGCCGGCGGCGAGCTCATGAACACCACCGAGGTGGAGAATTTTCCCGGATTCCCCGAGGGCATCATGGGTCCCGACCTCATGGCGAAGATGCAGGAGCAGGCGGAGAAGTTCGGCACCGAGGTCGTCTACGACGATGTCGTGAAGCTCGAGCTCACCGGCGACGTCAAGAAGATCGTGCTCGGCAGCGGTGCCGAGCACGAGGCCGAGAGCGTCATCTTCGCGACGGGTTCCGCCCCGCGAAAGATCGGTATCGAGGGCGAGTCGCGACTGTCCGGTCACGGAGTGTCGTATTGCGCGACGTGCGACGGCTTCTTCTTCCGCGAGCAGGCCATCGCTGTCGTCGGCGGCGGCGACTCCGCGATGGAGGAAGCGACCTTCCTCACGAAATTCGCCTCGAAGGTGTACGTCATCCACCGTCGCTCGGAGCTGCGCGCCTCCAAGATCATGCAGGAGCGAGCCTTCGCGAACGAGAAGATCGAGTTCGTGTGGAACAGCGAGGTCGTCGACGTCCTCGGTGGCGATGCGGTCTCGGGACTGCTGCTGCGCGACACGGTCGACGGCACTGAGCGCGAACTGGCTGTGACCGGAGTCTTCGTCGCGATCGGCAACGACCCGCGCACCCATCTCGTGCACGATTCGCTGCGACTGACCGAGCACGGCACCATCTGGGTGGACGGCCGCTCCTCGCGCACCTCGGTGCCCGGGGTCTTCGCCGCCGGTGATGTGGTCGACCCGATCTATCGCCAGGCGGTCACGGCTGCCGGCAGTGGTACCGCCGCCGCCCTCGACGTCGAGCACTACCTCGCCGCCCGCGGCGATGCCGGAGCTCCTGAGAAGGATGCCGCCGAGATCGACGGCCTCGAAGACGCCGCCTGACCGAGCCCGTGCGTGCGGAGTCGGGAACATCCCGGCATCCCCCCGCGTTTCACACACCGGAGCCGAAAGAACCGCGGCTCACAACGAAGGAGACAGACATGACCGCCAAGGCCACGAGCGAGAGCACCTGGCAGCAGGACGTCATCGACGCTGAGGGACCCGTCCTCGTCGACTTCTGGGCCGCCTGGTGCGGTCCGTGTCGCATGGTCGGACCCATCCTCGACGAGATCCAGTCGGAGAACGGCGAGAAGATCACGGTCCTCAAGCTCAACGTCGACGAGAACCCCAACCTCGCCATGGAGTACCAGATCACCTCCATCCCGGCGATGAAGGTGTTCAACAAGGGCCAGGTCGAGAAGACGATCATCGGCGCCAAGCCGAAGTTCGCCCTCGAGCAGGACCTCGCCGCCTACCTCGGCTGAGCACTCCTCAGCCCGCGGCCGCCCCGCGCGGCACCCAAGCACTGACCCGCACCGGCGTTCAGGATGCTTCGGCTCGCACCGACGCGTCCCAACGCCGGTGCGGTTCGCTTCCCAGCAGGCGCCACACCGCCCGCGTCAGCGGCGGGTACTGCAACGCGATCTGTCGCAGCACCCGGTAGTTACGCGACGCCGTCGGCTTGTTGCCGCCGTCGGAGGCGATGTTCTCCGCCCGCAGGGTGAGCACGACGAGCTCGTCGACCGACGGCAGATCTTCCATGAAGTCCCACGGGTCCTCGCCGTCGCGGATGCGCTCCTCGACGAGCACAGCCAGCTCGTCCGCCGCTTCGGCGCGCAACAGCTCCAGGCTGGCGCGACGCGGGAGCGAGGGGTCGTCTTTCACCCCTCCAGCCTACGCGCCGCTTGCGGCGCCGTACCCGTCCTCACCGAGCTCACCGAGGATGCGGTTGAGATCCTGAACGGTGGCGAAATCAATGTTGATCTGGCCTTTTCTTGCCGTCAACGAGATCTTCACCTTCGTGTTCAGTCGGTCACCGAGTCGCTCGGCGACGTCGTCGAGGTGCGCGCGACGTGCCCCCGCCTTGGGCGCGATCCGACGTGAGCCCGCGTCCGCGATGCCCTTCGCGACGGCTTCCGCGGCACGCAGGGAGAGATCCTCGTTGATGATCTTGTCGGACAGTCGCTGCATCGCGTCGGCGTCATCCAGCGAGAGGATCGCGCGTGCGTGACCTGCGCTGATGACGCCCGCCGCGACGCGCTGCTGCACCGGCATGGGCAACTTCAAGAGTCGGATCGTGTTGCTGATCTGCGGCCGCGACCGACCGATGCGCGTCGCCAGCTGCTCCTGCGTGATGCCGAAGTCCTCGAGCAACTGGAGGTACGCCGACGCTTCTTCGAGCGGGTTCAGCTGCGAGCGATGCAGGTTCTCCAGCAGCGCGTCGCGCAGCAGGTCCTCGTCGGCGGTCTCCCGGACGATCGCAGGGATCGACGTCAACCCGGCCTCACGAGAGGCACGCGTGCGACGCTCCCCCATGATGAGCTCGTATTTGCCCTCGTCGTTGAGACGGACGACGACCGGCTGCAGCACTCCGAACTCGCGGACGCTGTGCACCAGCTCCGCGAGATCGTCGGGATCGAAGTTCGTGCGCGGCTGGCGGGGGTTGGGAACGATGTCGTTCGGGTCGATCGTGATCAGTCGCGCCCCCGGCACCGCCACGAGCTCGGCTTCGTCACCCACGGCGGATGCCGCGGCATCCGAGTCTGCGACACCGGAGACCTGTGCATCGCGCGACTCGACGGTCGCGGCCTCAGCCGCGGCAGATGACGCACCGGGGAAGAAGACGTCGACGGGACGCGCCTCTGCACTGTCACCGGTGGGGATGAGTGCGCCGATTCCGCGGCCGAGACCGGTACGTTTCGCCATCAGGAGTTCTCCTCGTTCGCGGGGGCGCGCTGAGCGCGTTGGACCAGTTCTACCGCCGCTTCGCGATACGACACGGCACCGGCCGACTGGCCGTCGTACGCGATGACCGTCTGTCCGAAGCTCGGCGCCTCCGAGACGCGCACCGAGCGGGGAATGACTGTCCGCAGCACCTCCTGCGGAAAGTGCTGGCGCACCTCATCGGCGACCTGCTGAGCAAGGCGCGTGCGGCCGTCGTACATCGTCAGAAGGATCGTCGAAAGGTGCAGGCGGGGGTTCAGGTGCTTCTGGATCATGCGGACACTCCCCAGAAGCTGGCTCAGACCCTCGAGCGCGTAGTACTCGCACTGAATGGGGATCAGCAGCTCGCTCGCGGCGGTGAAGGCATTGATGGTGAGCAGTCCCAGCGAGGGGGGGCAGTCGATGAGGACGATGTCGATGCGTTCCGACGTGGTGGCGAGGAAATCGTCGAGCGCCGTGCGCAGGCGGTGCTCGCGCGCCACCTGCGACACGAGTTCGATCTCTGCTCCGGCGAGGTGGATCGTGCTGGGAGCGCACAGCAGATTCGGCGACTCCGGGCTGACCTGGATGATGTCAGCGAGGGGGAACTCGTCGATGAGCACGTCGTAGACGCTGGGGATGTCGGCGGAGTGTGGCACACCCAGCGCCGTGGACGCGTTTCCCTGCGGGTCGAGATCAATCACCAGAACACGCGCTCCGAGCGATGCCAGCGCGGCCGCGAGGTTCACGGTAGTCGTCGTCTTTCCGACGCCGCCCTTCTGGTTCGATACCGTGAAGACGCGCGTGGCGCCCGTGAACTCGACGTCGACGGCATCCAACGCCTTCCGGCGCGACGTGAGGTCGGCGAGTTCGCGAGCGATCGGGCTGTCGTCGATGGAGAAGGGTGCGGGTGCGGTCGCGTTCTCCGATTCCGGCACCATCAACTCCTGTCTTTTCGGGACTCCTCTACTGTAGTCGAGGCGTCCGACGCGGCGGTCCCCGGGGGCCTCATCCGAGCATGTTTCACGTGAAACGAAGGGCTGCGCGTGACGTGGGTGCTGTTCGACGCACAGTGGGCGCTCCACTGACACCGCGCCGTCTCGTTGTGTTTCACGTGAAACAGTGGCGTCTACTCACGGCCCACCGGAACTCGGGCATGCGCGCGTCTCGGTCACCGCGCCCGCAGCTTCTGAGACGAGACGCGAGCGCGGCCCGTTCGACGCGGACAGTCTGCACGTCCACCTGCGCAGCGGTCCTCAGGTGACCACGCTCATGTTTCACGTGAAACCGACGTGAGACAACGTGCGGCGGGTCCGATGCGCCGACGAGTCCGGAACAGTGGGCACGCGTTACACCATCAGGCCCTGGGTGTCAGCCCCGTTCGATCGCCCGACCTGCTCTCACTCCGTAACGTCGACGCCATCGAGATGCCGGGCTCAATGACGCGCAGGGGGATGCCGCGCTCCGTACCCCTGGGGCCGACGTCGGGCCTTGGCGCCGGGGCAGGAATCTCTGGCCGCAGCTCTCACCCGGTCGGCTCGTCATGAGCCGTGCGACGACAGAGCTCGTCGAACCCCAGCAGGCCTCCCGACGAAGTCGCCCGGGTATCGCCCCCATGATGACGCCGACGGTGACCATCGCCACCACCCAACGGTGATCGGCATGCCGATCACCGTCCCGATTGCGCCTCACCCCGGGGATCCCTCGCGTACACCTCGGCGTGGGAGCCTCATCGTGCGCGCGAACCCGTATGCACTCGAAACCGGCGTGTGCAGGATGTATCGCATCGGCGACGCGAGCACCCGTCGTCGTCCAGGCGGCACCGTCCAAAGAGACCAGCTCAGTGCGTCGATGCTTCACGTGAAACGATCACCACGCCGTCACGGGCAGATCCCGCGCGGGTGTTTCACGTGAAACAGTAGCGCCGAACAGTGTGCAATGCTCACGCAGCCCGTGTCGCGCGAAGGACGCGGGTGGGCTCAGCGATGATCCCCTCGCCGACCGTCTCAACGCGCACATCGGTCAGCTTGTAGCGACGAATCACCTTCTCCGCGGCCGCGATCTCATTCTCCGCATTGGCGCCCTTGAGCAGCACGAGTTCGCCCCCCGAGCGCAACAGGGGAGCGGTCAGCGGGATCAGTGTGCGCAGCGCGCTCACCGCACGCGCCGTCACGGCGTCGAGAACGGGGCCACCGGTCCACTCCTCGCCACGCGCGCGCACTACCTCGACATTGTCCAGACGGAGCTGCGCTGTCTGTTCCTCGAGCCACGCCACCCGTCGCTCCATAGGCTCAACAAGCACCCACTGCACATCCGGGCGCGCAATAGCGAGCACCAGACCCGGAAGGCCGGCCCCCGACCCCACATCCGCCACGCGTCCACCGGTCGGGAAGAGCGGCGCTGCAATCGCGGAATTGAGGATGTGGCGGTTCCACAGCCGAGGAGGTTCGAGCGGACCGATCAGCCCGCGCTCTTCGCCGTGTGCCGCAAGGGCGGCCGCGAATTGGCGGGCGAGGGGGAGTCGGTCGCCGAACACGACGAGAGCAGACGCTGGTTCTGTCTCGACCCCGGTTGTTTCACGTGAAACGTCGTCCATGGGTGTCAGGCGCGACGGATCACCGTGTGACGGTCGGCGCCGTCGCCGTACGACTCGGACACCAAGCCCCGGTCAGCGACGATGTCATGCACGAGCTTTCGTTCGTAGCTCGTCATCGCCGGAAGCGATGCCTGGGACGCACCCTCGTCCAGTCGCGCGATGGCACGATCGACGAGCTTTTCCAGTTGGCGCTGGCGTGCGTCACGAGAACCGCCGACGTCGAGAATCAGCCGCGAGAAGCGACCGGTCTTCGTCTGCACCGCGATGCGCACGAGCTCCTGCAGCGCCTGCACCGTGTCAGGCTCCGAGAGCAACCGCAGCGCGTCGGCATCATCGTTCTCGACCGACACATACGCACGGCCGGCACGCACATCGAGTGCCAGGTCACCATCGATGTCAGCGATGTCGAGAAGTGCCTCCAGGTAGTCGGCCGCGATGTCGCCTTCCTGCTCGAGTTGCTCGGTGGTCGCGGCGGGACGCTCGGCGGCGTCACTCTCGGAAGTAGTGCTCATGAGGGTCCTCGGAGGATTGACGATTCGATCAAGAATCGGTGGTGGGCTTGTTCTTCGGCTGCTGCGACTGCTTCTTCGCTCGCTGCTTGCTCACCGGCTGCTGCCGCTTGGGAGCTTCAGCCTTCGCCTTCTGCGCCTCTTCGTAGAGGCGCAGCTGTTCGGCCTGGTACTTCTCCAGCGGCACGATCTTTCCCTGTGCGTCGATGGCCTTGCCCTTGCGCGCAAGGCGCTCTTCGCGAGCCTTGGCCGCCTCGGAGCCGGGCGTGGGGAGGTTTCGAATCACGAGGAACTGCTGCACCATTGTCCAGATGTTCGAGGTGAACCAGTAGAGCACCACCCCCAGGGGGAAGAAGATGCCCGAGAAGATGAAGGCGAGCGGCAGGATGTAGAGCATGATGCGCTGCATCTGGTAGGCCTGGCCGGTCTTGGCCTCGGGGGAGAGGTTCTTCGAGATGATCTGCAGCTGGGTGATGAACTGCGACGCGATCATCAGCACCACGAGGACGATCAGGATCGCGACCGTTGCTTCCCAGCCGGACGGCTTCTGATTGATGGCCTCGACCAGGCTGGTGTGCAGCGGCGCGACACCGAAGAGTTTCGCCTCATAGAACTGCCACGTGAGGTCCTTGCTCAGAAGCCCCACGCCTCCCACGCCCCATTCGGCGTGCTTCTTCACATCGCTGAGCGTGTAGAACATGCCGAGAAGGATGGGCATCTGCACCAGCAACGGCAGACAGCTCGACACGGGCGTCGTGCCGTGCTTCTTGTACAACGCCATCGTCTCGCGGCTCATCGCCTCACGCGAGAGCTGATCTTTCTTGCCGCGGTACTTCTCCTGAACTTTTCGCAGTTCAGGAGCGATTTCCATCATCTTGCGCTGACTCTTGATCTGACGCACGAAGAGAGGAATGAGGGCGCTGCGAACGACGATCACGAGCCCCATGATCGACAGCACCCAGGTGAGTCCGGCGTCGGCCTCGAGACCGATGGACGTGAAGATCCAGTGCCAGAACACGAGGATCGCTTCGACGATCCACTTGAACGGCCACATGATGGTGCTGAAGAAGTCGAGGCTCGACGACGGCGCGGGTGTGGTCGGCGTCGGCACGACGGGGGTCGGCGTCGCCGCAGCGGCGGCGTAGAGAAGATCCAGCACGGATCAGTCCTTTCTCGGCGACGCGTCGGATGACGCCTCGTCTGTGGGTGGCACGACGAAGCCGAAGCGGGTCAGCTCGTGTCGGAAGTTCGCGTGCAGGGGCACATCATCGATTCCACCATGAGCCCACGGGTGACAGCGTGCGAGGCGGGCGGCCGTGAGGGCCGAGCCCTTGACGAGACCATGCTGCTGCACCGCTCCGACCGCATAGGCAGAGCAGGAAGGGTAATACTTGCAGACGTCGCCGTACAGGTGGGAGATCGTCGCGCGATAGCCGTGCAGAAGAACGAGGCCTGCATTGCGCGGCAACAGGGGGATGGACGCCAGTACACCGGATGCCGTGAGGTGTCCGGTGCCGAGGGAGTACGAGGGCAGCGTCGTCGTACTCACGCGGCGGCCCGTCGTGCCAGGCATCGGGTGACCTCGTCGCGCAGCTGCGCGAAATCCGCGGTCGCGGCACTCGGAAGCGCGCGGATGACGACGTCCGCACCGGGGCGGACATCGTCCATCGCCTGTGCACACACGGCCTTCAGGCGTCGACGAACGGTGTTGCGGACGACAGCGCCGCCCACCTGCTTGCTCACGATGAAGCCGAAGCGCGGCGGGCGGTCCTCCGTCGACGTCGTCACATACGTCACGGTGTGCGGCGCGGCACAGCGGACACCCCTGCGGACGACGGTCTTGTACTCCGCCCCGCGGGTGATGCGGTTCCCGCGCGCCAGCACTTTTGTCGGATCAGGCGGAAAGCTCGGTGCGACCCTTGGCGCGGCGCGCCGACAGGATCGAACGACCGGCACGCGTACGCATGCGGGCGCGGAAGCCGTGCTTCTTGGCGCGGCGGCGGTTGTTGGGCTGGAACGTGCGCTTGCTCATGAGGATCACTCCGGATCGGCGGTCACCCGAACGCTCTAGACCGGGGACACGGGGTACAGGGACTGTCCAAGAGCGTCCGAGGGCGCCCCAGGGCATAAGTCAACCGACTAAGGCTACGTCGAGAACCACAAGAACTCAAACCGAGCGACCCGGACGGATCATTATCCGCCGACTGTGGATAGCGTGTGGTGAAGACACGCGGGCCGGATCTACAGTGGATTTTGCTCCTCGCGGGGTCGCTGACTACCGTGACTGCGATAGTTATCCACAGGTTCGATCATCGTCGATGTCGCCCTGTCCCGCACCGATCGCACCCCCGGAGGGGACATGTCACAGCACGAGATTCCAGATGTCCCTGTCTGGGCCGCCGTGCTGGAAGAGCTCTCCGGAGACGAGCGCGTCACTCCACAGCTGCAGGGCTTCATCAATCTCGCCGTCGCCCAGGGCGTCATGAGCGGCACCCTCTATCTGGACGTTCCCAACGACCTCACCGCGGCTCAGCTCAACAAGCGTCTGCGGGCTCCCATCATGGAGGCTCTGGCTCGCGTGGACGCGGAGCCGGCGGCATCCTCGTTCCGCGTCGTGGTCAACCCCGAGCTCGCCGATGCGCACCTCACGGTGCCGGTGCCTGTTCAATCCGCCTCCGCGCCGGTGCCCATCGCCCGACCCGCTGCCGAAGACTACGCCGAGACGGCGGCCTCGCCCTCGCGCAATGACACGCGCCTGAATCCGAAGTACAGCTTCGACAACTTCGTCATCGGTCAGTCCAACCGCTTCGCGCACGCGGCGGCCGTCGCCGTCGCGGAGGCGCCGGCGAAGGCGTACAACCCGCTCTTCATCTACGGCGACTCCGGGCTGGGAAAGACCCACCTTCTGCACGCGATCGGCGACTACGCCCTCAGCCTGTACACCGGCATCCGTGTGCGATACGTGTCCAGCGAAGAGTTCACGAACGACTTCATCAACTCGATCGCCAACAAC
>ERZ778028.1561-NODE-1561-length-23025-cov-4.699782_pt1 | contig 23025 bp, 13 predicted proteins | sample MGYA00375758_ERZ778028 | MGnify/ENA primary metagenome ERZ778028 (study PRJEB29350, sample SAMN05389828) | bioreactor metagenome | isolation source: Thiocyanate bioreactor | place: South Africa: University of Cape Town | collected 2014-03-17 ... | reverse complement strand
GAGAGATCGGTCTTGTCAAATTCGGGCTTAAAGAGCTGAATCTGCTCGTCAGTAGCCACGATTCCCACTTTATCATAAGGCAATATGCGTACCGAAGCTTCGGGTAGTTGTATGATATAATCGCCCCGCTTGATATACACGATATTGATGCCGTAGTGTTTTCTCCACCCCAAATCGCTGATGCGATGGCCTACGTATTTCGCCAAAGGATTGGTGTCGAGCTCCACGATGTGGGCATCCCAGGTGTCGAGGTGCTTTTGCAACTCGGCTGTCCCCTGAGTATGTTTGGCCTCGGTGCCGCTTTTTTTGAGGGCATCCATCTCCCTGGCATTCAAGTTAGTGAAAAATCGGTGCTCGATCTTTTGATAGAGCCATTTGAATTTCTTCGAGAAGAGAAAGAGAAAAATGAGCACCAGCGGAATGGCCGCCCACAAGGCCGTCCAAGTGGACACGAGCCTGTCGATGAACACGCCAATCATCAGGATGACAAGAGCAATGCGTCCCACTAAGATCCCGATCAGCGGGGCTTTGTGGGTTTCGTCGTTCCACTCCATTCCCCCAACATCGGGATTTTTGGCCAGCAGGGCCCACAAAAATGGTGAGCCAGCAAGAAGCGCAGCCAAAAGTGTCGCCACCGAAGAAACCATGCTGTTACCCATATACTCCGATATGAACGGAGCTACAAAATAGCTAAACAGCAGCAGGACGGCAATGAGCAGAATGCTGTTGAGCACCACCAACTTCACATGCGCCATCAGCACCACTTTCCAGCGGGGGTCGGCTGTGGCCTTCGAGGTGTTGGAAGAATAAGCTTCGATCTTGCCCAGCCAATTCTGGGGAAGTTTCCTTTCGATCCAGCCATAGAGAGGATCGGCCGATTTGATGAGGTAAGGAGTGGTAAAGGTGGTGATGGCCGACACGCCAACTGCAATCGGGAACAAAAACTCGGAAATCACCCCCAAAGAAAGCCCGAGCGTGGCTACAATGAAGGCAAATTCTCCAATTTGCGCCATACTCATCCCCACACGGACTGCCTGTTTCAATGGCTGGCCGGAGAGCAGCACCCCCACAAGGCTAAATGTGAATTTGCCAACAATCACCAGCAGTGTGATGACAAATATGGGCCAGGCATACTGAACCATCGCACTGGGGTTAATCATCATCCCCACCGAAACAAAAAAGATGGTGCCGAACAGCTCCTTGATCGGCTTGGTGATATGCTCCACCTTTTCAGCCTTCGTGGTTTCTGCAATCAGCGACCCCATCACGAAGGCGCCCAGCTCGGCAGAAAATCCCACCTTGGTGGCCAAAATCACCATGCCGAGACACAATCCGATGGCCAGAATAAGCGTTGTTTCCTCGTCCAACCATTTGGATACTTTCTTGAAAAAGGTGGGCAAAAGGTAAATCCCCACCAGAAACCAAAGCACCATGAAAAAGCCCAGCTTGAGCACCGTGAAGAGAATTTCCATCCCTTCAAAATGGCGCGTGACTGCCACCGTGGAGAGTAGCACCATGAGCAGAATCACGATAATGTCTTCCACCACGAGGACACCGAAAACGATGCGCGCAAATTGCCGGGTTTTCACCCCCAACTCATCGAAGGCCCTGAGGATGATGGTGGTGGACGAGCTGGCGAGCATACCGCCCAGAAACAGGCTGTCCATATCCTTCCAGCCCAGCATCTTCCCCACCAAGAAGCCAGCGATGCCCACGAATATAATTTCCACCACTGCCGTAATGGAGGCAGTGGGGCCTACGCGGACTAATTTTTTGAAACTAAATTCCAGCCCAAGGCTGAAAAGCAGAAAAAGCACCCCAAGTTCGGCGAACGTTTTCACATTCTCCTTGTCCACCACATCGGGCAGGAAATCAAAGTGTTGCCCTACCAAGAACCCGGCGATGATGTAGCCCAAGACCAAAGGCTGCTTGATAATTTTGAATAGGATAGCGGCGAAAGCCCCTACCAAAAGGATAAGGGCCAGGTCGTAAATCAGTCCGGGTAAATGAGCCATCTGCTGCTATTTGGTTTTATGTATGGTTTCTTACTTTTTCTTTAACAACTGAAAGGATTCCGTGTTTTCCTGCGTCACACTTTTTCTGAAAAGAGAATCGGTTTTTCTCTGGCATTGCTTTAGCCTGACGAGAAATACACAAAGTTAGTTGCCAATCGGTTGTTGCGTTTTCGTATGAAAAACAACGATTTGGACAAATATACTCATTTTTTACGAGAAATAAAATAGCGGAACGTGGGTTTGGATGGCGAATCGTTGCTTTCTATGGTCTATTTGTGTTGTTTTCCCCACCACGCAGAGAAGAAGGTGATTCGGTAAATTTATGTCAGAATGAGGTGGAGGACGAAAAGTATTGGAATTAATCAGGACAAGAATCACTTTCTGCCAAAATCGGCCGGAATCTCGCCCCATTGGTCAGTCTCCCATTTGATGATATGGAAAGGAATGCCGTTTGCAGCAAGCCATTTCTCGGCACGGGCAATCAGGTCGAAGATCACTTTGTTTTGGCTCGTCTGCTCCAGCTTGGTCTTGCATTTTCCTCCCCTTATCCATTTTATGGCATTCACGCTATCCGAATAAATAGGTAGGGTTCGATCTTTTTGTTTAAGGAAGGCCATTCCATGCACCAAGGCAAGAAATTCGCCGATATTGTTTGTTCCTTGTTCGAAAGGGCCTTGGTGAAAAATCTCTTCGCCGGTGCGCACATACACGCCACGATATTCCATCAGGCCGGGATTGCCGCTGCAAGCAGCATCTACGGCAATACTTTCTGTAATAATGTTTGGGTTGGAAATAGAAGTTTTCGGCTTCGGTTTTTCTGCATTTTTGCCGATGTGCTTCCACGGGTTGTCGTTGAATGCTTCCTGGGCAGCATCACGATTGGGAAAAGATTTGTACAACGCACCCTCGTAGCCATCAATCTGGTGCTTGCAGTCTCTCCATTCGTCATAAACGCCCGGAACAACTCCATTCCACACAACATAGAAGTTTTTCTTCTTCGACATACAAGCTACTTGCTAATCCCTGATTTATTTTTTCCTCTTGAATCCGCCGAAAAGTTTCCGCATTCGCAAGCGGATAACGCCAAATACAGCTTCTCCGAATATCCCCGAGTTCATCTTGGAGACTCCAAGCACACGGTTCACGAAAATGATGGACACCTCCTTGATCTTGAAACCAAGGCAATAAGCCGTGTATTTCATTTCTATCTGGAAAGCATAGCCTTTAAAACGGATCTTGTCCAGGTCGATTGCCTCAAGCACCTGACGGCGGTATCCCACAAAGCCTGCGGTGGTGTCGTGGATAGTCATGCCGGTCACTATTTTCACATACAGCGAAGCGAAATACGACATCAGCACCCGCCCGATCGGCCAATTCACCACATTCACGCCCGTCACATAGCGGGAACCTATCGCCAGGTCTGCGTCGGAGGAGATAGCCGCATGGAGATGGATCAAGTCGTTCGGGTTGTGAGAAAAATCGGCATCCATCTCGAAAACATACTCGTAGCTTCTCTCCAATGCCCATTTGAATCCTGCGATGTAGGCTGTTCCAAGTCCCAGTTTCCCCTTCCTTTCCACCATGAAAAGTCTTTCGGGAAATTCTGGAAACAGGGCTTTAACGATGGAAGCTGTCCCGTCGGGAGAACCGTCGTCGATGATGAGTACGTCGAATGCTTTCGGCAGCGTAAAGACAGCCCGGATGATGTTCTCGATGTTTTCTTTTTCGTTATATGTGGGAATAATGACTACAGAATCGGCCATGGTCGTGTATTTTTTGCCAAATGTAAGTAATTTGCCCCAGTGTATTGAGTTTTGATTGCAAATTTTAATATGTTGAATAGTTTTTTTTCGAATGATTGTAAAATAAAAAACTAAATCTATTCAAGCAAAATTCGGATGCACTTGCCTGAACAGGTTTGAGCCAGAATTACCGACAAACTGTTTCTGATAGAAAACCTTATCAAATTGTTCCTTTTGGCATAAAACATTTGTATTAGAATTAGTTACAGCTAAATAGGTTTTATTATTGCCTTGTTAGCATCCGTACACCAAGTGTACGAATTCGGACATACCAAAAAGACATAAAATACTCACACACAATAAATTAAAATTTCGGCATGAGTATTGCCAATAAGACAGAAAATTGAAATACAATATGGACAAATTAATCCCCATCGAAGAAAGACGAAAAAGAAGAAACAAACTGCTTCTAAGATATGGAAGCATTGCCTTTGTGGCGGTTATTTCCTTTGTGCTGTTTTTGCGAACCATCGAAACCTCTATCGCCGCCAAGAGTATCCAAACTGGAACTGTGGACACGGGCAATATCAATGCCACGGTGAATGCTTCCGGGAAAATAATTCCCCTCAACGAGGAGATTATTATTGCACCTATCAACTCTCGCATCGTGGAGGTATATAAGAATTCCGGCGATTCGGTTTCGAAGAATCAGCCCATATTGAAATTGGAGCTGGCTAGCGTTGAAACAGAATACAACCAAAAACTGGACGAACGGGAGATGCGCAAGGGAAAGTTACTCCAATCGAGAATCGGGATAGAAAACAAAATTTCCGAAATGGAAATGCAATACCGGGTGAAGGAGATGCAGCTTCGCCAAATGAAAACGGATTTGGCAAACGAGCATTACCTCGATAGCATCGGTGCAAGTACCCGGGATAAAATCAGGGAAAAGGAGTTGAACTTCCGGGTCGCAAGCCTCGAACTGGAACAATTGAAACAAAAAATTGCCAATGAGAAACGCAATTCCGTGGCAGAACAAAAGGTGCAACAGCTCGACTTCACCATTTTTGAAAAAAGTCTGGCGCAAAGTGCACGGCTTCTCCGTGATTCCCGCATTTTGGCACCAATGAATGGAACTTTGACATACGTGAACAACCAAATTGGTTCGCCCGTGTCAGTAGGAACGCAGATTGCCATCCTTTCGGATTTGTCCCGTTTCAAAGTGGAAGCTGAAATTGCCGACACGTATGCCGATCAGCTCACGCCCGGAGCAAAAGCTGTGGTGAGAATTGCCAGTGCTAAGCTTCAGGGAACGGTGGTGAATATTATCCCTTCTTCACAAAACGGAGTTATCAAGTTCATTGTCATGTTGGAAAATCCGGACAACAAAAACCTTCGCAGTGGGTTACGCGTAGATGCTTTTGTGGAACACGGGTTTCGGGAAAATGTCTTGCGTATTCCATCAGGGGCATACTACATTGGCCCGGGAAAATATAATTTGTGGGTGATGAAAGGCGGCGAAGCCCAAAAGCGTTCGGTAACACTTGGCGAAGGGAGCTTCGAATACGTGGAAGTTGTATCGGGTTTGAACAAAGGCGAACGTGTAATTATCTCCAACATGGAGCAATACAAAGACAAAAAATCATTAAAAATCAAATAATTATGGCAATTATCAGTATGCAAGGGATCAACAAGGTATATCGCACCCAAGAGGTAGAAACCTTGGCGTTAGAGAATGTGAACATGGAAGTGGAAAAAGGGGAGTTTCTATCGGTAATGGGACCTTCCGGCTGCGGAAAAAGCACCATGCTCAACATCATGGGGCTACTCGACAACCCTACAAACGGATCTGTGTTTGTGAATGACATCAACACTACTCAGATGAACGACAGCCAATTGTCGGAATTCAGGAATCATACGCTCGGGTTTATTTTCCAAAGTTTCCACCTAATCAATTCGCTGAGCGTGATCGACAACGTGGAGCTTCCCCTACTCTATCGGAAAGCGAGCGCAAACGAGCGAACCAACAGAGCTAAGGAGGTACTGGAGCGGGTTGGACTTTCTCATCGGATGAAGCATTTTCCATCCCAACTTTCAGGCGGACAATGCCAGCGCGTGGCCATTGCCCGGGCATTGGTAGGCAATCCGCAGATTATCCTTGCCGATGAGCCAACCGGAAATCTCGACAGCCGGATGGGAAATGAGATCATGGATCTGTTATTCAAACTAAACGAAGAAGGAACCACCATCGTGATGGTCACACACGACGAGCACATCGCCAAAACGACGAAACGGATTGTGCGCTTTTTCGATGGAAGAAGGGTGGAATGATATAATGTGCCAATTCGATAATATGCCAATGTGAGAATGAGCGAATTTACAAATAAACGAATTCACGAATCAACAAATTTACAACCCGACAACGCATGTTTAAAATATATTTCAAACAAACACTGGCCATGCTGAAGCAAAACCGGCTTATCAGCACAGTCTCCATCCTGGGGACAGCCTTGGCCATCATGATGATTATGGTCATCATCATGGTGCAGCATATCAATGAGATGGATATGGCACCAGAGGTGAACCGAAGCCGAACATTGTATCTCAAAAATTATCAGCAAAAAAGCCGCGACACATTGAACAGGGAGTGGACCTCGGGAGATCTTCCGTATGAATTATACAAACAGTATTTATCCGAAATCAAAGTTCCCGAAACGGTGTCGCTGATCACCCGCGAGCAAGAAAATGCGATTCTGACCATTGAAGGAACAAACAATTCATACACTTGCTCCCAAACAAAGACCGATGGCAATTACTGGAAAATCATTTCTTTTGACTTTATCGAAGGAAAACCATTCGACCAAGCGGATTATCAGTCGGGGTTAAAAAAAGCGGTGATCACCGAAAAAATTGCTAAAAAACTCTTTGGGACAAGTGCTGCCACGGGCAAAACCGTCAATGTCAATTACGTGCCCTACACCATCACAGGTGTCGTGAAAGACGTTTCGCCCGTTTTCACTTTTAGTCAGGGCGATCTGTTTGTACCCCTTACTTCTGTGTATGGATACAAAAACAGTTGGGGGGTGATGCTCATATTAGCAAAAAGCAAAGCTGATTTTCAAGCCATAAAGCAAGAAGTGCGGGCAACAGAGCGGAGATATGAGGCGAACAACCCTAAATACACGCTAAATTTCTGGGGGCCTTATGACCACCGCACGCAAAAAGACAACATTGATTCGGGAACAGCCGTTGACGAATCCAAAGCTCCAAAACGGATTTTGCTTATCCTGGTGATATTATTTTTGGTTCCCGCAATCAATCTATCGAGTTTCAGCATGTCGCAAATCAAAAAACGTTCAGAAGAAATTGGTATCCGCAAAGCTTTTGGTGCAAAGAAATATACGATTTTGATTCAAGTACTCTACGAAAACCTCATCACCTCGCTTATCGGCGGTTTCATCGGGCTGCTCTTGTCGTATGGAGCGATCATTTGGTTGCGCGAATGGCTGCTGGATTTTCCAGACGAGGGAAGCATCCCCGCAGGAGCGTTTATTTCGCCAGTTGTGTTTCTCTTTGTGTTTCTCTCCTGCATTGTGCTCAACCTTCTTTCTGCGGGTATTCCGGCCTTGCGCACCCTGCGGATGAATATTGTAGAATCCTTAAAACGTAAATAAGATTTGCCTTATGATAAAGCATATATTGACCATCATCTGGAATGAAAAAAGGATGAATAGCTGGATTGTGATAGAGCTGACATTGATATTCACCATTCTTTGGTTCTGTAGCGACTATCTCCTTACCATGGGGAAGAAATACTCCGAGCCAAGAGGTTTTGACATTTCGCATACCTACAATGTGAAGTTGGACACGCTTTCCAGCGGGAAAAACCAACAAATCAAGGGGATGACTAAAGATGAAATCTTCGCCCTTATCTTAAAACGCATCAAGGCAAATCCCTCGGTGGAAAATGTCTGTGTATCGGTTTCGGCAACACCTTATACGGGTTCTTTCATGTCCATTGGTTACAAAGTGGATTCGGTTGCCGACAAAAGTATCTGGACGAAAAGAGTGACGCCTGAATTTTTCGATGTATTCAGAATTCGGTTGGAAAAAGACAAGGGATTTACTCAAATGAAGGGGACAATCACGAACGGCGTATTGCTGGGAAAAGAAAACGAAGAAACGTTTTTGGATATACCGATCGATAAGATAGACTCTATTTCAAACAACAATAAATACAAAATATTGGGCTTTGTGAATCCTGTGAAACGATCTGAATACAACGATTATTCATCGATTGTATATCAATTACAAAAAGCAGAAGAAATGGGTGATTACAAGGACGTTTCCATTCGCGTGAAGCCCGAAGCTGACAACCCTGATTTTGCGGAAAAATTCGTGAAGGAGATGCGCGAACAACTCAATATATCCCCCTATTTTTTGGTGAAGATAACCTCCTTAGATAAAAGTCGGGAAAATTACATGGGCTGGATGGGGTTTAGCAACGGACTCAAAAGCACATTCTCAGTCACATCATTTCTTCTGATAAATATTTTCTTGGGAATCATCGGCACCTTCTGGCTTCGCACGCAATCTCGACGAGGAGAAATTGCCTTGCGAATGGCTTTGGGTTCATCGAAAAAGAAAGTGCGACAAACATATATACTCGAAGCCATTGTCTTGCTCTTCATCGCGAGCATTCTGGGGGTAATTCTTTCAGTAAACATCCTCGCAACGGGAGCTTTAAACAACATCGGATTGCCGATGGTGGAGGGAGATTCGCTCAAAGACCTCTCGTTGATTCAACTTCTGACAGATTACCTGCTGACTTTCGGGATGTTGACCGTTGTCACCGTGTTGGCTGTTTGGTATCCATCGCAAAAAGCTTCGAGGGTTCATCCAGCTGTTGTTTTACGCGAGGAATAGAAATATCGGGAATAAGACTGGATCACAAAACTTCCATCTGTAAATTTTGTAATTCTGTCCGCATCAAAAACATTTCAGAACATGAATACCAAGTTAGTTTTCATTATATTTTCCACCATGAGTAGCGTGGCGGCGCACCTGCCAGCCCGGCAGGACACCGTGCGCATCACACTCGACGAAGCCATCCACCGAGCGGCAAGCCAATCGGTGGACGCTGTCGTCGCTCGCAACGAGTATGTCTCTTCTTACTGGGAATACCGGACATACAAGTCTGAACTCTTGCCCGAACTGGCATTCAACGGCACACTCCCCTATTATACCAAATCATACAACAGCTATCAAAATCCGGATGGCTCGTACAACTATGTAGCCAGTGACTACAGCCAATTGGATGCTACCCTTTCCGCCACACAGAATTTGCCTTGGACGGGAGGAAAGTTGTCTTTCGAAAGCAGTGCGCAAAAACTTACCCAATATGGAGAAGACAAAGGGACAAAATGGAAAGCCATCCCTTACGCCTTAACCCTTGAGCAACCGTTGTTCGGGTTCAACTCGCTCGGTTGGAAAAAGCGCATCGAGCCTGTGAAGAAAAAGGAAGCCGAGCAAAAATTAGTTGCTGCAATAGAAGAAACCTCCACAACATTAATCTCGCATTATTTCAATCTGCTTTTGGCTAAAGCCAACAAAGAGACTGCAGTACAGAATCTGGAAAACACTCAGAAATTGTATAAGATAGCTGAAGCCCGTTTCAAAATAGGACAAGTGTCGGAAAGCGAACTTTTGCAACTGAAAGTGGGCATGCTCAATGCCGAATCGGAATTAGTGAATGCGGAAGCTGCGCTAAATGCCCGGATGTTCGAATTGCGTTCCTTTCTTGGTTATGAAGACGATGTGGTGGTGGAACCTGTTATTCCTCAATTTGCGACTCAACAGATCCCGGTGCTTGCCTACAGCGAAGTTCTCGACTGGGCCACCCAAAACAATGCCTTCACGCAGAACATCCAACGCCGAATGCTCGAAAGTGAACGCGACGTGAGCAAGGCAAAAGCCGCAAGGTGGAATATTTCGCTGTACGCTTCCGTAGGGCGTGTGGGGCAAGATTCCTCATGGAGAAATGCCTACAATCCGAATTACATGAAGGACAACCAGGTGGTGCAGGTGGGGATTAAAATTCCCATAGTGGATTGGGGAAAGCGAAAAGGGCAAGTAAAAATTGCAGAAGCCAATCGCGAAGTGGTCAACTCGAAAATGCAAAAAGAACAGCGCGATTTCAACCAGCAGATTTTTCTAACCGTACAAAATTTCAATAATCAACCCAAGCAATTAGCCGTAGCACAAGAGACAGACACGATTGCAAGAAAACGTTACCAGACTTGTGTGGAGGCATTTGTGCTTGGAAAAATGGATGTACTGAACCTCAACGATGCACAATCGGCGAAGGATATTGCTCGGCGCAACTGGATCCAACAACTCTTCAGCCTCTGGTCGTACTATTACCAAATCCGAAGCCTGACACTCTACGATTTTATAGAGAAAAAGCAATTGGCTGTGAATTATAACGATTTTGTCAAGAATTAAATTCGGAAAAGCGTATTTTTGCACCGGAGGCAGCTTGATTCGTGTTTTAAAGCAAAGACGCCGTGACGCAACGATTCATTCAAAAACAACTTAGCGTGTTCGTGTCTTAGCGTTTATCTTTTTCACTTAGAGCGTTACAACAACAATTATATGACTGATTTAATCCTGATATGCGACGACGACAAAGCCATCCGTTCCACATTGAGCTTGGTGCTCAAACGTGCCGGATACGACGTGGCTGAAGCAGCGGCTTCAGCCGAGGCCATTGCCTTTGTCAAAGCAACTGCCCCTGCGCTGATTCTAATGGATATGAACTACACCAGCGGAACCAGCGGCGAAGAGGGATTGACTTTGCTGTCGCAAGTGAAAATATACCGTCCCGATGTTCCCGTAATCCTCATTACTGCATGGGGATCCATCGAATTGGCCGTGAGAGGAATTCAGCGGGGTGCATTCGATTTTGTGACCAAACCTTGGAACAACTTGGCCCTGCTGAACTCCATAAAAACAGCCATTCAGTTATCAGAAGGTAAAAACTCAAAAACAGATTTTCCATCCAGTACGATTAATTTCTCAAAAATCATCGGTAAATCGCCCTTACTTGAAAATATATTCTCCACCGTTTCCCGCATCGCTCCCACTAACGCCTCAGTTTTGATTACGGGCGAAAGCGGAACGGGCAAAGAGTTGATAGCGGAAGCCATCCACGAAAATAGTAAACGTGCGGCAGCACCTTTTGTGAAAGTGAATCTCGGAGGCATTTCGCAAAATCTTTTCGAAAGCGAGATGTTTGGACATAAGAAAGGAGCTTTCACGGATGCCCATTACGACCGCATCGGGCGTTTCGAGTTAGCGGACAAAGGGAGCATTTTCTTAGACGAGATTGGTGACCTGGATGCTGTTTCGCAAGTGAAGTTGCTGCGAGTGCTGCAAGACCAAACCTTCGAATCGCTTGGCGACAGCAGAACCAAGCGGGTGGATGTGCGTGTGATTAGCGCCACCAACAAGAATCTACCGGAGATGATCGGGCGAAACCAGTTTCGGGAAGACCTTTTCTACCGTATCAACCTGATTTCGGTGCAAATTCCAGCACTTCGTGAACGGCGGGAAGACATCCCTTTGCTTGTCAAGCATTTCTCGGGATTGCAATCGCAACTCAATGACGTGCCGAAAGCTGAATTTTCGTCGGAAGCCATCACATTTCTGCAATCACTTCCTTTCCCCGGAAATATTCGGGAACTGAAAAACTTGGTAGATCGCACCCTTTTGGTAAGTGGAAAATCGTTGATTACCGATAAGGAATTGAAAGAACAATACATTGACCTCTCGCCCACTGATGGCCGCACAAGCATCCAGTCTGTCTATCCTCTGGAAGATTTGGAACGGGAAATGATCTTCAAAGCAATGAGGCTGTATGGAGGTAATCTCTCGAAAGTATCTTTGGCACTCGGTTTGACTCGGCAGGCATTGTATCGACGCTTGGAAAAGTTTAAGATCGATTTCAACGAAAGGGAAGTGCGATAATTGGCTGATTTGCCAGTATCCTAATTTTGTAAATATGTAAATATTTGAAGCGTGAAATCCAAATTTCTGTTCATCATCTTGGTCTGTGTCGTTCTCGGAAGCCTGAGCTTCTGCGGGTTCACCCATTACCATAAGAATACGGAATTATTTTTCATCATCGAAGGCCTAACCCTTTTTTCCGCCTTCATCTTCGTCGTGCTCTACCGCAAACTAATCAAACCTTATCAATTGCTGACCAACAGCATGGAACTAATCAAGGAACAGGATTTTTCCACCCGCCTGCGGCCAATTCCCAATAGTGAAGCCAACAAACTGATCGAGATTTTCAACAAAATGATGGATCAGCTTCGCAACGAACGGCTGAACGTGCGGGAAAAGAACCATTTCCTGGATTTGCTGATCCAAGCTTCGCCGCAAGGAGTGGTGATGCTTGATTTTGATAGTCGGATAACGAATATCAATTTGTCGGGACTCCGTTTGCTGGAGATCAAACAGCTTGAATCTGTTCTTGGAAAGAAGTTGGACGAGCTACCCAGTGAAGTGTGCAAGCAGATAGCCGGTTTAGAATCCGGCGAGGAAGCCATTTTCCGTGTTGGGGGCATCATACAGTATCGCTGCACAGCCTCTTCCTTTCTCGACCGAGGCGCTTCGCATCCGTTTATTTTGATTGAAGAACTTACCCATGAATTGCTGGCAACCGAGAAGAAATCGTATGAAAGTGTTATTCGAATGATGGCACACGAAGTGAACAATTCGGTGGGAGCGATCAGCTCTACCTTAAGCGTTATTGCCGATATTGCGGAACAAGGCGATGATGAAGAATGGAAAGAAGTGCTTCCCGCCGTGGCTGCATCCACCGAAAGGTGTGGTGGACTGAGCCGTTTTGTCAGCAATTTGGCTGAAGTGGTGAAGATTCCTGAACCAAACTTGAGTCGCGTCGATGTGCGTCAGGTGATGGAGGCGGTTATCCGGATCACCTATGCAGAATGCAAAAGACGCAATATCCGCATAGAGTTTTCCCCTTGCGAACAGCCTTTTTGTGCAAACATAGATGCCATACAATTTGAACAAGTGCTACTCAACATCGTGAAAAATGCCTATGAGGCTATCCAACAAGATGGGGATATTATCGTTGCTGTATTTACCGAATCGCAAACCGTGGAAATAAGGAACAACGGCCCTGTACTCAGCGATGAAGTGAAACAGAAACTGTTTAGCCCGTTTTTTTCGACAAAAAGTAATGGCCAAGGTATTGGACTAATGTTTGTCCGTGAGGTATTGCTCAACCACCGGTGTCATTTCGATTTCTATTCGGAAAAAGAATGGACTGTCTTTCGATTGAGCTTCCCTTGAAAACCTTTTGTTGCTTATTAGCCAGCCGGAGTGAGCCGTGGTATCCCACCAAGGACATTGATATATTTTTTCTATAATCAGACCATCGATTTTCCCATTTATCACCTAACTTTACATCGTATAGATAGGATTTGATGGCTTTGGACGCACTTCTAATAATAAAATTGGCTGCAAATTCAATCGGTTCAACCTTCGAAAAGGAGTGTTGACCTCGTAGCAGCTAATCCTTGAGCACCTGCAAATTTACAAATCGACACATTCACATATTCACCTATTTTTTGATTACCTTTGAACAAAATTTGGGACTTATTTTTTATAACAGCCAAAATATCCTCGATTAGCGATTTATGTTGAAGTCATTATACATCAAGAATTACGCTTTGATAAGCAAACTGGAAGTGGATTTTCACTCCGGATTCTCTGTGATTACGGGGGAAACGGGTGCTGGAAAATCCATCATCTTAGGTGCATTATCCCTGATTCTGGGGCAACGGGCCGATTCCAAATCCATCAAAGCAGGAGAAAACAAATGTGTGATTGAAGGATTTTTCGATGTCAGAAATTATGACCTAAAAAGTTTTTGCGAGAGTCGTGACATTGATTACGATGCACAATCTTTCGTCTTGCGCCGCGAAATCACATCGGAAGGAAAATCGCGCGCCTTCATCAACGACACACCTGCCACCCTCGCCAACCTCAAGGAACTCGGCGAGAAACTGATCGACATTCATTCGCAGCATAAGAACCTACTACTTGGCGACAACAACTTCCAGCTTGAGGTGCTGGATCTGCTTTCCGGTTCTGGCGATGTGCTAAAAGAATACCAAACATCTTTCAAAGAATATAAAAAGGCGGAACGTCTGCTTCAGGATTTGCTCGAAACGGCCCAAAGCAACAAAAACGAAGAGGAATTCATCCGCTTCCAACACGAAGCCTTGGCCGAGGCACTTCTCAAAGATGGCGAACAGGAAGAGTTGGAGCAGGAACTGGCTTTGTTGACTCATTCGGAGGAAATAAAGTCGGTACTTTTCAAGGCCTACGCCCTTCTTTCGGACAGCGAACAAAGCATTGTCGGCAACCTGAAAGAAGCCATGCAATCGATCCAAAGCATATCGGCAATCTACCCCAACGCCTCCGAAATTGCCGGAAGACTCGAATCGGCATACCTCGACATGAAAGATCTGAGTCCCGCAATAGAGCGGACGGCCGAAAGCATCGAATTCTCGCCCGAACGGCTGGAGTTTATCACCAGCCGCCTCGACCTGATCTATGGCCTGCAACAAAAGCACCGCGTGTCGTCCATCAAAGAGTTGATCGAATTGTTTCATTTCTTTCAGGAAAAATTGAGCAACATCGATTCGCTGGACGAAAAAATAATGTCGGCTAAAAAACAAGTAGAAGCTACAGAAACGAAAATGCTTGCTTTGGCAAAAACACTTTCGGAAAAACGCTTGAAGTCCAAAAGTAGCATTGAAAAAACATTGATCGAAAAAATCGCCTCGCTGGGTATGCCCAATGTCCGGTTCGAATGCGAGATCACCCCTAAGAAATTCCCTGACAGCAGCGGTGGAGACAACCTCCGATTCCTGTTTTCAGCAAATAAAAACGTGCCTCTCCAACCGGTTTCGGAAGTGGCATCCGGCGGAGAAATTTCTCGCGTAATGCTTTGCATCAAGTCGTTGATAGCTCACGTCACCAACCTGCCAACCATTATTTTCGACGAAATAGACACCGGCGTTTCGGGCGAAGTAGCCGACAAAATGGGACGCATCATGCAGGAATTCGGCGACAACAAGCAGGTGATGGCCATCACCCATCTCCCACAGATTGCATCCAAAGGCGATCATCATTATTTCGTCTATAAATCGGACGACGAGCAGACTTCCAACACCAGCATCAAGCTCCTCACCAAAGAAGAACGCACCCAGGAGTTGGCGCAAATGCTTAGCGGTGCGGACATCACCGAGGCGGCCATGGAGAATGCAAAAGTGATGCTTCAAACCAACAAGAAATTAGCAGATTAGCGAATTAACAAATTCACCTTACATGAAGGAAAAAGAAATGATTTTCGGCATCCGTGCCGTGATAGAAGCCGTAGAAGCCGGAAAAAACATCGACAAAGTGATCGTGAAGCGTGAACTTCAGGGCGACTTATTCAAAGAGCTGCAAGCAGCATTAAAAGGCCACGAAATACCCGTGCAAAGGGTGCCTTTGGAACGTATCGACCGTTACACACGCAAAAACCACCAAGGTGTAATTGCCTTCCTGTCGGCCATCACGTATGACAGAATAGAAGAGATCGTCCCATTTCTCTATGAACAAGGGAAAGATCCATTTATCCTCGTTCTGGACGGGTTAACAGATGTACGTAACTTCGGAGCCATTGCCCGCACCTGCGAAGTAGGTGGAGTGGATGCCATCGTGATACCAACAAGAGGTAGTGTCACCGTGAATGCGGATGCCGTGAAAACATCGGCCGGCGCACTCTTGAAAATACCCGTTTGTAAAGAGCCCAACCTGACATCCGCCATTCAATTTCTCAAAAATAGCGGCTTGAAAGTGTTGGCTGCCACCGAAAGAGCGGCTACAAACTACACCGAATCGGAAATGACCGGTCCTATCGCCTTGGTGATGGGTTCGGAAGAAAGCGGAATTTCGAACGACAACCTCCGCATCTGCGACCAATTGGTGAAAATTCCACAATTCGGCACCATCGGTTCGTTGAATGTGTCGGTGGCCGCCGGCGTATTGATTTACGAAGTAATACGACAAAAAAGCATCGGATAATATCCCAATATGACACGGATAGGCGAAAAATTTTTCACCCATGTATCTATAACCAATAAACGATTTGACAAATCAACAAAATATGAAAAAAGTAATTGCAACAACCAACGCACCGGCTGCCATCGGCCCATATAGCCAGGCCATCGAAGTAAATGGATTTGTGTACGTTTCCGGACAAATCCCCGTTGACCCATCCACCGGAGAATTCGTTCCGGGAGGAATCAAGGAACAAACCGGGCAATCGTTCAAAAACATCAAGGCCATTTTGGCGGAAGCTGGATTAACCACCGCCAACATCGTGAAAACGACCGTTCTTTTGGCCGACATCGCCGATTTCGTAGCCATGAACGAGGTGTATGCTTCGCAATTTGAAGGGGCATTTCCCGCCCGTTCAGCATTTGCCGTAAAAGCCCTTCCCAAGGGTGCTTTGGTGGAAATAGAGGTGATCGCGGCGCGATAAACTTGTAGTCCCGGTGCGAGCAAATTCCGGGATCACGGATGTTTTTTTGCGGCATATCCGATAACAACGAAAACGGCTTCAATCTCGATAGATTGAAGCCGTTTATTTTTATTACTAAAAGAAATTCAGGGAATAAACGCCTTCATTTCAAGGCCTTTTCATCTACTGCAAACGGCGCTTAAAGAACGACCACTTTTGCCACCTTCTCGCTGTGCGCGGATTTAACCGTGACAATGTAGATTCCTTTTGGCAAAGCCACCGAATAGCTATCGTTCACATTGGAAGCGTGGGCAAAGGGTTTTCCCACCACGTCATACACATTGATTTCGGATGGTTCCGGCATTTTTTCTACAATCAATCCGCCCTGTTTTGCATAAATTCCGATGGCAGACGAAGTGTCCCCGGTGATGCCAGACAAAGCCATATCAAGGCTTGCTGCCTGATCGCCGGTGAGAATCAACCAACGCTGCAATGTGGCGGCATCAGTGATGTTGTAGTTCGACGAAGCGGTGGATCCGTTGGAGGCGTTCGCTACAAACGAAGGCGGATTTTGTGTAGCCGTCGGATATATTATCCAGTAACTCTTGAGGGTCACTGCATTGTTTCCGGTTCCAGCCACGATGTTGTTGCGTGATCCCATCAGCTGGAAATAATTGGTTCCCAAGAGTGTGGTCCGAGCGAGAGATCCGAAACCGTTGAGACCCGAGGACTTATAGGTCAGGTATTTACCTGTGGCTACATTCTGAAGGGAGTAATATGCCTTGGCCGGATAGAACCTCACATACCAGGCAGTACTATCGTTTGCCGTAGCCTGCGATGCGGTCATTTTCCGATAAACGATTCCCCCGTCTGGTTTCTCCACAAGGAACGAATTGTCGCGCCCGGCATTGGTGTCTTCGTTCTTGATATAATATTTCACCGTTTCATCGTTGTCGAAAGTGTAGGCCGGTGTAGCAAAACCTCCTGTTGGGGGAAGTCCGTCTTCGCCCAAGCCCTGCACGATCATGGTGTTGATGGTATAAGTCATATCCAATCCGTCGTCTTCGAACGATCCGTTGATGCCATAAGGCCAGAAGTGGATGTAGTCGCCCTTGAGGTTCGCGGTAGGATCATTGGTCATGAAACGGAGCACTTTGGTAGCTCTTTCTCCAAGGTAAATACCGTTGGCTTTCAGTGCCGATTCTGCTGTCCAGTAGATGTATTGCCCCACTCCTATGGTATGAGCCATTTCGTGCAAGGCAGTACCTGTTTGCTGGTAACTTGCTATGTCTCCAAACTGCATGTATCCACCGTAGGAGGCTTCGGCAGTGGGCGTTCCCGCATTATAGTTCACGCTCAGCTTATGTCCCTGGATGCTCGTCAGGTTGTTATAGTAATTGACAGCCGAAGAAACGGCGGCATTGATTCGAGTGTAGTTGTCCCCGGTAAAGGCGCTTGCAAACGAGTAAGAGACTGTTCCTTTCGGAATGGTAATCACCTTGATCTCGTTTCCATACCCCACGGCATAGCCTGTAGTGATGGCATAAGCCCGCATATAGTAAACCGTTGCCGGCTGAAGGCCATCCACACGTCCCAGAAAAGAGACTGTTGTACCCGCCGCAACACTTTTGCCGTTCAGCACCGAAGCATTGGGCTGTGTGCTCCAACAAATACCTCTTTCCAGAATGGCAGACGAGGCCACCCCGCTGACCGTTCCCCTAAGATAGGCAATGTTCGATCCACGGGTATAATCTTTCACGGTGGTCACAGTCGGTGCCGTGCCGGTGGCATTGGCCACACGGTAAGCCAATATCGCCAGATTCAAGCTCGAAGTGGCATTATTGATGTCAGCCAAGCTTGCATCCAAATTGTCGTAAACAGATTGGGCTGCATGAATGGCGTCTTGAAATTTTGCCGCATCATTGCCCGTACCCGCCCCATAAACGGTAGTTGCCGTAGCAAGAACTGTCTGCAAGGCAGCATAAGCCGCAATAGAGGTTTGCGCGGAAGTTATCGCCGCCGTGATTTTCACATTGGCCGTATTCAGGTCGGTTGCAACCAGCGGATTAGCTGCTACGGCTTGCTGTGCCTGCAATATAGCTGCATTGAGTTCTGTCAATACCGGGTTCTGCATTCTTGAACCGGTCAGTTGCTGTGCTTTCGCCACCTGCTGATTCAGCACATCCGCCACATCGTTCAAGTTATTTCCCAGATATTGAAGTTTGAAATTATCGAGTAATGCCCAATACCCGTTTTGCTGAAAAGTGCTTCTGGCCCCGATAGTAAGGACATCTCCGTCTGCAACCAAAATGCTTGGCAGCGTGACTTCGTAGTATGCACTATCCGTCTTGTTCATCATGATTTCGGCACCTGCCATGGTGTTGACATAGCCGCTCACGTTATCAGCCCCTGTGTATTTGTGTCTGTACAAAGAACTAAATGGAGCTGTTATCTCGGAAAAGGTGGTGCTTTTCGCATAAAAACGGGCATAAATAGCCTCTGTTCCACTCCTGTAAGCGGCACCGCCATCGTTTCCTTTGGGGCGTTCAAAGCCTCGAACTTTGAGAATGTATTTCCCGGCAGGCAGCCCCTTCACTTGCTGGTTCAGGTCGAAAGTCTTCTGATAATATTCCACTTCGTGGTAATTCACGGTACCCGCTCCGTTCCAACCGGTTGATGTGTTGTCGTCAAAGCCTTGGTTGGTTATGTAAGAAGTCATATCCAACGGATTTGCCGCCGAAGCATTCTGCAATTTAAAATTGAAGGTCGCTGTTTTGAGAGTCGTAATTGCTTTTTTTACATCTGCGGCCGACTCGCTGTTCAAATAAGATTGTGCAGTAGTGATAGCGGTTGAAAACTGATCCGCCCCCTTTGCTCCCGCCACATAAACGCCCTGTGCTTCGAGAATGGCAGCTTTCAAACCAGCAATATCGGGCATTTCAATCGCCTCATATAGCCCGAAATTGTCGAAACCAAATGTATTGCCAAGCCACCTAAAGCGAACCATGAGGTAACCGTATGGATTGCTGTTGGTGAATGCCGTGGCATTCAATGTCCATTGCCCCCCTGCATTGATGGAGGTGGCATTAATGAGTACCAAGGGTTCGGTGCTGCTCGTCTTGTCATTCGTCAACGAGGTTTTCAAATATGCTTCAGAACCCGCCGCCTTGGTTGCATCCAGGTATTTGGCATAGTAGCGAAAATAATACGTTTTTCCCGTACCAATGCTCCACCCTGTGCCTATCGATCCGGCAGAGCTGGAATTCGCGTTTGTTTTCCCTACTAAATATTGGGAATTGTCCACTCCTCCGTTTGCCACCAAAGTATAATTGTCGGAAGTCAATGCACTTGCAGAAGTAGTAGCATCCGTCCAACCGGCAAATCCACTTTCAAATCCAGGGTTCGTGATCTGATTGTTACTCTTGATGATATACTTTATCGTCCCCACAGTAACAGTGTCACCCACTTGCTGCGCAAAAGTCTGAAAGACCATTGTGCAAACAGCAATACTACAAAATAAAATTTTTTTCATGCGATTAATTTTTAAAATTTGGCGGCATGTAACGCCGCATGATGTTTTTTTAATTATCATCTTTGATGATTTTCTGAATACCATGCGCTGATTCATACAATTAAATATTACGATTAGGCGGTATGCAACCCACCTGATTTTAGATTTTTCCCAGCAATTTAACAAAATCCAAACTTCATTTCTCCATCAAAACATATTTAAAAGATAGAAATCTATCGAGAGATTACTCTATCGGCGAAATTCCTTAGCGGAAACAATCTCGCCAGATTTCAGCGTTTTCTTCACAATATAAACCGTGTTCTGCGTAGGCTTGGCAACCTCCACTCCTTGCAGATTGTAATATTTCCGAGACACAACCTCATGAGCAGACCCGCTCCCCTGGTTTTCGTTCACCCCCGAAAGATTATCCAATTTGCCTGCATAAAGCAGCTTGAAGTTGTCGAATATCGTCCAACTCGCATCCACGTTGGCCGCCAAAGTCTTGATACCGATTTGCAAGGCTTCGCCGCTCTTCACCACGATGCTGTCCATCTTGTTCACGTACAATTGTCCGTCAAAAGCAAGCCTTGCTGAAGCCATCGAGTTGACATAGCCGTTTTCAAAATCCGTATTGCCGCTATTGCCGAACATCCCTGCGGAATAAAGCGAGAGAAGGGGTGCCTGTTTGATCCTACCGGAAACATTAGCATATAAAACGGCATTGATAGACTCATTCCCCGCATAATAATTTGCGGCATAATCGTTCGCTTTTTCTCGATGAAAACCTTGAACTTGCAGTTTGTATATCCCTTCGGGAAGCCCCACGATGGATTGGGAAAGGTCGAAGGCCCTGTTGTAGAATTCCATCTCGTTGAGGCTCACAGCGCCGCCAGCAGCACCCGTCCAACCATCCGCCGTATTGGACAAAAAGCCAGGATTCACGATAAAGCCAGTCATGTCGATGTATTCCCCCGCATTCAATTTCAGTTCCGGAGCGTAAGCCTGTCCATCAAGAAAAGACACGGAACTCACTCCTGTAATGCCCCTACCGGTAGAGACCGCGCCTTCCACCAAGGTCATCCTGTCGAAATGGCCGATGCTGGTAGCCGTGCGGCTGACGGAAAAATAGATTTGCGATGGGAGCGATGCCGGCGTAACAAAATCGAAAGTGACGTCCTTGTAGTTGCCAAATCCGACAACCGGTGTTGCATAGGTGTATTCGGTGAAATATTCCGAAGAAAATCCGCCCACACGGGCCACATAATTCCCGGCAACCGTGCCATTATGGGCCATGTGCCGATAGACCACCCTGTAAGGCGTGCTGGGCTTCATACCGTTCAGTTGCTGCCAGAACTTCATGCCATCGTCTGCACCAAAACCATGTAGCATGAAGGCATAATTCCCTTCAGCAATGGAGCGTATGCTTGCATAGCCACTATTGACTGTGATATTGTTTGCCCGCGAACCTGTTGCCACATAATAGCTGGCAAGGGTAAACCAATTGGAAGGCATCGCCCTTACGTCGCCCGGTTTTGTTACGGGATCGTATCCGGACATATATTGTGTGAATCGTTCAAATCCGGGATTCTTAAATAGATTCCGGCTGTCGTATATTCCTGTTTTGGCTACCGAATCGGCGGGTTGCGAAAAAATGTCGGGATATTGGGTCGAAGCCATAGGCCGAATGCTTTTGATGTATTTATCCCCTTCGAAGACATACACGATCCCGTCTTTTTGCGCAAAGCGCACAAGGCCGCTCGAAGCTGGAGTGTAGGCGAAATAATTGTCGCCCACCTTGATCGGCACACCTGCTGTCCCGGTAACTTCGAGCGTAAAATTCGATATTACCGGTTGAAAATCAGTAAAGTTGCTCACAGATTGGCCTCCAAAGTTTTGCAACTTTGGCAAATATGGGATCACAACGTCATTTTTTTTTTCAGGTTGGTAAGCAAAGTCATCGCTGCTATCACTTTGGGAGTCAGTTTCGGGATAAAGCGAAGCGACGGGTACCGCAGTCTTCACCGTTCTATTTCCCGACCAAGAGATAATTGGCTGGGACGACGAAAGAGTTTTTATCACGACAGTGTGACGGTGCGAAGCAATAAGCGGAACAAGCGCGCTTACTTCGTCGGGCGTATCAGTATTTTTCTCCATCAAAAGATTCCCATCCACATACACTTTGGCTTTAGAACCCAAATACAAGGTGTATTGCTCCCCATAAATTGTTTCAAGTGTACCCGAATAAACGACCGTGTCGCCCACAGTGTGCGAACGAAGGCCCGTGCCGTTGGGCTTGTGCGGATTATCCACCAGGTAATCTATCACGACAACCCGTTGATCTCGTCCAAGATATACGAACGAGAGAATGCCGTCTTTGAGCAAACGAGGATGATCTATTTGTGGTTCGGAGCAAAACCTGCCCTTATCGACATCGCTTATGAGTCCCCAATCGTTGTAGTCGTTTGCCGAAGTTGCTCCGTAGATTTCAGCACCATTGGCTATGACAATGGCATTGTTGCTGGCATCGGCTATTATCTGCGACCGACAATAGGAGTAAACTGCCGCTCCGTTATTTTTGACTTGTCTTACCTGCCAAACGCCATTGCTGTCGCGGTAGCGGTGGTGCAGTCGAGCCTTCAGCCTCGAAGAAGCCCAATTGGAGTCGTCGGCTTGACCAACGGGGATGTAGGAATTCAAAATATGAACCCGTCCCAAAGTGTCCGTGGTCTGCGACTCCTGATTGATGTATCCCCGGTTGTAGGGGATGTCGGCAATCTTAAGGCTTGCGAGTTCCTGACGGAGACAATTGCCATGTGCGGTGGCATCGGTCGGGTTGACCATGTACTCTGTTGACGCCACTTTCTGTCCATTAGTGTTCAGCCATGTGCGGCCGTGGTCAGTGCTGTATGCGTAATATATGTCGTGGTTGGACATTCCGTTGAAATCGTCGCGCCAGCACCACGAAACGTGTATCCTTCCCTTGTTGTCATAATCCATTCGGTTGATATAGGCACAGGCGTCCGGAGTCGCGTCCATTCCCTGCACATAACGCCCTACCATTTTCCAAGTGTGGGTAGTTCCGTCGTATTCGCGCAAATAGCTGTCGCCATCTCCGCTTAGTTTGTATCGGCATTCGAAGAAGAGATTGCC
>ERZ778028.1557-NODE-1557-length-23090-cov-6.836727_pt1 | contig 23090 bp, 17 predicted proteins | sample MGYA00375758_ERZ778028 | MGnify/ENA primary metagenome ERZ778028 (study PRJEB29350, sample SAMN05389828) | bioreactor metagenome | isolation source: Thiocyanate bioreactor | place: South Africa: University of Cape Town | collected 2014-03-17 ... | reverse complement strand
GCAACGCGCGCGCCATGGGCGAGTTCGGCGCGGTGTCGGTGGTGTCGGGCCACATCCGGGGCCAGACCAACACTATCCCGCTGCACGTCGAGATTCTCTACAACGAATACCAGTCAGTGGCCGCGTTTGCCGCTGCCTCGCTGCTGGCCTTGCTGGCCCTGGTCACGCTGGTCATCAAGACGATTGCCGAACACCGCAACGAGCAGGCCCTGAAGGCCGCCGCCGAATTGCCGCCCGAGCGCCCCGCGCCTGCTGACGTGTGAAGGAAACAGAACATGAGCATTGAAATCCGTAACGTCAGCAAGCAGTTTGGCGACTTTCAGGCCCTGCGCGATGTGAGCCTGGACATTGCCTCGGGCGAACTCATTGCACTGCTCGGCCCCTCGGGCTGCGGCAAGACTACGCTGCTGCGCATCATCGCGGGCCTGGAGACTGCCGATGTGGGCACCATCCACTTCAGCGGCGAAGACACCACCGACGTGCATGTGCGCGAGCGCAACGTGGGCTTCGTGTTCCAGCACTACGCGCTGTTCCGCCACATGACCGTGTTCGAGAACGTCGCCTTTGGCTTGCGCGTCAAGCCCCGCAGCGAACGCCCGAGCGAGGCGCAGATCAAGAAGAAGGTCATGGACCTGCTCAAGCTGGTGCAGCTCGACTGGCTGGCCGAGCGCTACCCTTCGCAACTGTCGGGCGGCCAGCGCCAGCGCATTGCGCTGGCCCGCGCCCTGGCCGTGGAGCCCAAGGTGCTGCTGCTGGACGAACCCTTCGGTGCGCTGGATGCCAAGGTGCGCAAGGAACTGCGCCGCTGGCTGCGCCGCCTGCACGACGAGCTGCATGTCACCTCGATTTTCGTGACCCACGACCAGGAAGAAGCCCTGGAAGTGGCCGACCGCGTGGTGGTGATCAACCAGGGCAAGATCGAGCAAAGCGGCTCGCCCCAGCAGGTGTGGGACCAGCCCGCCAGCCCGTTTGTGTATGGCTTTCTGGGCGATGTGAACCTGTTCCACGGCCGGGCCCATGAAGGCCTGGTGCACCTAGAGGGCATGCAAATCGACTCGCCCGAGCACCAGACGGCGCAGAACGCCAAGGCCTTTGCCTATGTGCGTCCGCACGACCTGGACGTGGAGCGCTACTCCCCCGGCGCGGGCCTGGACGCCGAAGGCCGTCCCCGTGGCATCGTGGCCCAGCTGAGCCGAGCCATTGTGGTGGGGCCGATTGCGCGGCTGGAACTTATTCCGACCGATGACCACAAACCAGCGGACAATGCGTCCCCAGAGTCCCTGATCGAAGCGCAGATTCCTGCGCAGCAGTTCAAGGAAATGGGTTTCAAAGAGGGTGAAACGCTGGTGGTCACACCACGCCGCGCCCGAGTGTTCTTGGATCACGCCGCTGGTATCTGAGCCGCTTCCCTGGGGATGCCGCGCCAGGCACTGCGCGGCTTAGAGGGATAACAAAGATGTTGTTGAACTGGATTGATCAGGCCCCGCGCCGTGTGCTGGCGCTGATCAGCGTGGCCTGTGTGGCGATGCTGGCCTTTGGCATGTATTTGCAGCATGTGGTGGGCCTGGTGCCTTGCCCCATGTGCATCGTGCAGCGGTACGCGCTCATTGGTGTGGCGGTATTCACGGCCCTGGCGAGCGCGCGAGGCAATCGGGGCTGGTGGATGACTTTTGGTGGGCTGGCCCTGGTCACCGCCGGGTTTGGTGCTTTTGTCGCAGCCCGCCAGAGCTGGCTGCAGTGGTACCCACCGGAGATCGCGACCTGCGGCCGCGACTTCTACGGCATGATCGAAAACTACCCCATCAGCCGCGCCATCCCCATGATCTTCCGCGGCTCGGGTGATTGCACCGCGATCGATTGGACTTTTCTCGGGGGCTCGATTGCCAACTGGTCGTTCATTTGCTTTGTGGGCTTTGGCCTGGTGCTGCTGGCACTGCTGGTGCGTGCCTTGAAGGGCGGCACCCAGCGGGGCTCTGGCTACTCGGTGGCTTGACGGTAGCCCTGGCTCTGCCCCCAAAAAGCGCTCTTCGGAGCGCTTTTTTCATGCTGGAAGGTTTTCAGGCGCCGGCTGCTCTGCGGTGAGAGACGCCCTTGCCGGCATTCGCTTGCAACTAGCCCAGCACCACACCCTCTGCATCCAGCGACGGCGGGCGCAGCAGGTCTTCGTTGATGCCCATGGTCTGGCTGGCGCGTTCCACGGCTTGCCACAGTGGCGCTGGCATTCGCAGTATCTCTTCCGGCGAGGTGGAGCGCGCGATCCAGGCGCTGATTTGCAGGTGCTGCTCGTGGGTGAGCAAGTCCAGGTTCAACATTTCGTCGATGATTTTCATGCAAGGGTAATGGGTCGAGTGGGGGCTTGGGGGAGGGCTCTGCGCAGTGAAGCCCTGGGGAGGCTGCGCGGTGCACGAGGTAGAGAAGGGCTGCTCCGTGGTGACCTTTGGTGCCAAGAAGTGTGATGTGCTTTGGAACAGATGGTGCCCAAGGCACCGATCTCAAGCAGATTCGGGACGGTGGCGTCAGCCGGGCATCCCGGTGCTGTGCGGGAATGGTACGCCTTGCGTTCCGTCCACCCAGGCGGGCAGTTTGGGCATCACCTGCTCAAACAGCGGGCTGGCTTGCCAGTGGGCCAGCCAGGCCCGCAAACGCGGCCACGGTTGGGCACTCCACCAGCCGTCATCAATGCCGGCAAACTGCCGGACAAAGGGCGCAATGGCCATGTCGGCAAGGGCTGCCCTGTTGCCATACAGGCAGGCATGGTGGGCGAGTCTTGCCTCCAGCGTTTGCAGCCAATCCACCGCCTGGGTGCGGGCCAGGGCGGGGTCGGCGTCGGGGTAGCGGCTGGGGTATTTGCACCGGTCCAGCGCCTGCTTGAACGGGCCGTCGCATTCGGCAATCAGCGCCAGCATGTCCGCCACAGTGCCGTTGCTGGGGGTGAGCCAGCCTTCCGGGTCGTTCTGCGCCAGCGCCCACAGCATGATGTCCAGGCTCTGCTCCAGCACCTGGCCGCCAGGGAGCACCAGCACGGGTACAGTGCCCTTGGGGGATGCTTGCAGCAGCCCCTGGGGCTTGTTCCTCAGTACCACCTCCCGCAGCTCGCACACCTGGCCACTCACGGCCAAGGCCAGACGCGCACGCATGGCGTAGGGACAACGGCGGAACGAGTACAGGACGGGAAGGGCGGTCACGTTGTGCCATCCACGCCGTCGTCACCGGCGTCCTTGGCCGCAGTGCGCGGGGGGCGGCCGGGTTGCTGCGCGCCGATGTGTTCTTGCCCGCGCTGCCGGGCCAGCTGCATCTGCCGCTCGCGCTCGGCCAGGGCGCGTTCCTGCTCGGGTGTGCGGGTGCCGTGGCAATAGGGGCAGCTCACGCCAGGCACATAGTGCGGCGACTGCAGTTCGGCCTCGCCCAGCGGCATGCGGCAGGAGCGGCACAGCTGGTGGTGGCCCGGTGCGAGGCCATGGCCTACCGACACACGTTCGTCGAACACAAAACAGTCGCCGTGCCAGCGGCTGGACTCTTCAGGCACGGTTTCCAGGTATTTGAGGATGCCGCCTTCGAGGTGGTAGACCTCGTCAAAGCCTTGTGATTTGAGGAAGGCAGTGGACTTTTCGCAGCGAATGCCGCCGGTGCAGAACATGGCGACTTTGGGCTTGCCTGCCAGCACGCCACCGGGTTGTTTTTCTTTTTCGACCCAGGCCGGAAACTCTGCAAAGGTCTGCGTGTGCGGGTTGATGGCGCGCTCAAACGTGCCAATGCCCACTTCGTAGTCGTTGCGTGTGTCTACCACCACCACGCCAGGGTCGTCGATGAGGGCGTTCCAGTCCTCGGGCTTCACATAGGTGCCCGCGTTGCGCGCAGGGTTCAGGCCCGGCACGCCCAGGGTGACGATCTCGCGCTTGAGGCGCACGCGCATGCGGTAGAAGGGCATGCGCTCGGCCAGCGCCTCCTTGTGCTGCAGGGCGGCAAAGCGCGCGTCGCTGCGCAGCCACGCCAGCACGGCGTGCACACCCTGCGGTTCGCCCGCAATGGTGCCGTTGATGCCCTCGGGCGCCAGCAACAGCATGCCGCGCACGCCGTTCGCGTCACACAGGGTCTGCAGGGGCTCGCGCAGCGCCGCAAAGTCGAGCAGGTCCACAAACTGGTAAAGCGCGGCGGTGAGAAAGCGGGGTGTGACCGAGTCCACGAATTGGGCGTTTTTGAAACAGGAAGGGTGATGATAGCTGTCACCTTTCGTTACGATGCGGGGTTACCAACGCTGCTTGCAAGGTGGTCGCATGAGCAAGGAATCCACTCTCAATCTGTTCCGTCGGCTGGAGCAGCTCAACGGCATCGGCGCCGCGCTCTCGCGCGAGCGGGACATCGACCGGCTGCTGGAGAACATCCTGGAGGCCGCCAAGACCATCACCGGCGCCGACGGCGGCACGCTCTACAGCGTGACGGATGACCAGTCGGCGCTCAAGTTTGAGATATTGCGCACCGACTCCCTCGGCATCAGTCTGGGCGGCACCACCGGCAAGCCCATCGACCTGCCGCGGCTGCCCCTGCGCACGGCCGACGGCGGGCCCAATGATTCGCTGGTGGCGGCGCACTCGGCCATCCATGACCGCACGGTGAACATTGCCGATGCCTACAGCGCCGCAGGGTTTGATTTTTCGGGCACACGCGCGTTTGACCAGCGCACGGGTTACCGGTCGCAGTCGTTCCTCACGGTGCCGATGAAGAACCACGACCGCGAACTCATCGGCGTGCTGCAGCTCATCAATGCGCGTGACCCGGAGACGGGCGAGGTCATCACCTTCTCGCAGGCCGACCAGAGCCTGGCCGAGTCGCTGGCTTCGCAGGCGGCCATTGCGCTGACCAACCGGCTGCTCATCACGCAGCTGGAGCGCCTGTTCGAGTCGTTCGTGAACCTGATCAACCTGGCCATCGACGAAAAATCGCCCTACACCGGCGGCCACTGCCAGCGCGTGCCGGCCCTCACCATGATGCTGGCCGAGGCCGTGGACGCCACCCGCGAGGGGCCGCTGGCCGCGTTCAAGATGAGCGACCGCGACCGCTACGAGCTCAAGATGGCAGGCCTGCTGCATGACTGCGGCAAGATCACCACCCCCGTGCATGTGGTGGACAAAGCCACCAAGCTGCAGACCATCTACGACCGCATTGGCTTGGTGGACACGCGGTTTGAGGTGCTCAAGCGCGACGCCGAACTGGCCGCCCTGCGCCGCCAGCTGGCGCTGCGCCCGGTGGTGGACGCGCGGGCCGAGGGGCAGGAGCTACAGGCCCTGCAGCACGACATCCATGCGCTGGAGGAAGACCGTGAGTTTCTGCGCCGCTGCAACACCGGCACCGAGGCCATGCGCCCCGAGGACCAGCAGCGCGTGCGCGACATTGCCGCCATGCGCCACTGGCGCAACCCGCAAGGGGTGCAGACGAGCTTTCTGACGGCCGAAGAGGTGGAGAACCTCACCATCCGCTCCGGCACGCTGAACCAGGCCGAGCGCGACACCATCAACTACCACATCGTCGCCACCATCAAGATGCTGGAGACGCTGCCCTGGCCGCGCCACCTCCAAAACGTGCCCGAATACGCGGGCGGCCACCACGAGCGCATGGATGGCAAAGGCTACCCGCGCGGACTCACGCGCGAGCAGATGTCGCTGCAGGCCCGCATGATGGGCATTGCCGACATCTTTGAAGCGCTGACGGCCGCAGACAGGCCCTACAAGAGCGGCATGACCTTGTCGCAAGCGATCGCCATCATGTGCAAGATGCGCGACAACGGGCACATCGACCCCGACCTGTTCGAGGTGTTTGTGCGGGAGCGGGTGTACCTGCGGTATGGCGAACAGTTTCTGGAAGCGGGGCAGGTGGACGCGGTGGATGTGACGGCGATGGGTTTTTGATTCCGCCGGGCGCCCAGGTGGTGCATCGTCCCGCAGTGGGTACCGATGCATTCGGATAGGTTGCTACTCAATTGATAGCTATTGGCGCAATATGCACTAGCGCTATCGGCCAAAATCACTCCAATTTCTCTGCGCTGGTGCTGGTACCAGTGCTGCCCCTCGCGCCGGCGCTGGCCTGCGCCAGCAGCCAGTCCCGAAACGCCGTCATGGCCCCTGTGGCAGGGCGTGACTGCAGCCGTGTCAGCCAGTAAGCGCCCCGGTGTAGCTCTTGTGCAAAGGGCTGCGCCAGACGGCCCTGCTGCAGTTCGCGCGCGAACATCTTCACCGGTAGCAGCGCCATGCCCGCGCCCTGCGCTGCTGCTTCGGCCAGGGTGAGGGAAGAGTCGAACACCGCGCCGCGTACGACGGGGCAGGGCGCCCCCGCAGCTTCAAACCAGGCCGTCCATTCGTCGGTGCGGTAGCTGCGCAGCAAAGGCTGGCGCGCCAGGTCGGCCGCCGTGCGCAGGCCGTGGGCCAGGGCGGGCGAGCACATCACGGACATGGGCGCATCCATGATGCGGTCGGCCTGCGTGCCGTGCCAGGCGCCTTCGCCAAAGCGGATGGCGTAGTCCAGCCCTTCGCCCGCCATGTCAACCCGGTTGTTGTGCGTGAGCAGGCGAAGGTCCACAAACGGGCAGGCCTGCTGAAAGTCGCGCAGCCGTGGCAGCAGCCAGCCCACCGCGAAGGTGCCCACGGCCCCCACGGTCAGCACCTCGCGTGGGCGGGTGTCGCCCAGCTTCTCCAGGGCGCGTTGCAGGTTGCCGAACGACTCCACCACCACGGGCAGAAGCGCCTGGCCTTCGTCCGTCAGCGCCAGCCCGCGCGGCAGGCGCCGGAACAGCGGTTTGCCCAGCCGGTCTTCCAGCTTGCGGATGTGCTGGCTCACGGCGGTCTGGGTCACGTGGAGCTCCTGGGCGGCACGCGTCAGGTTCAGGTGGCGGGCCGAGGCCTCGAAGGCACGCAGGGCGTTGAGCGGCAAGTGCATGGTGCCAAAAGGTCAAAGTTTTTCTTGGGGCTTTTGGCAATTATTGTCGATGGTGCTGGGGGCTGAACCCCCGTATTGTTCGAGGCTTGTTCCTCACCACGCTTTCCATCGATATGCAAAGAAGACAGTTTTCCTTGGGTTTGATGGCCGCCACGGCCCTGCCTTTGTGGGGTTGCGCTGCCGTCCGCAACCCCGACCGCCGCGACCAGACCACCCGCGCGTGGAACGAAGACCTCGCCAGCATCGAACGCACTGCCCAGGGCCGCCTGGGTGTGGCCATGCTCGATACCGGATCGGGCCTGGCGCTGGGCTGGCGGCGAGACGAGCGGTTTGCCATGGCCAGCACGTTCAAGCTGGTGCTCGCCGGCTGGATGCTGGCTTTGGTGGACCAGGGCAAGGAGCGGCTGGATGCGCGTGTGCGCTACGCAGCGGCCGACGTGGTGGCGTACTCGCCCGTCAGCGGTCCGCGCGCGGGCGATGGTGGTGGCCTGACGGTGGGTGAGCTGTGCTCTGCCACCGTGAGCCTGAGCGACAACACTGCCGCCAATGTGCTGCTGGCCCGCCATGGGGGGTCGGCCGGGTTCACCGCATTCGTGCGTTCGCTGGGTGACGAGGCCACGCGACTGGACCGCACCGAGCCCACGCTGAATGAGGCTGCCGTGGGCGACCCGCGTGACACCACCACGCCGCTGGCCATGCTGCAGACCCTGCAGAAACTGGTGCTGGGCAACGCGCTCAGCCCCACGTCCCGGGCCTGGCTGCAGCGCTGGCTGGTGGAGACCAGCACGGGCGACAAACGGCTGCGCGCCGGGGTGCCGGGCTGGAAGGTGGGCGACAAGACAGGCACTGCGGGCGACAGCGGCACGGCCAACGACATCGGCGTGCTGTGGCCGCAGGGCGGCGGCGCACCAGTGCTGGTGACCTGCTACCTCACGCGCTCCATGGCGTCGCCCGAGCAGCGGGATGCGGCGATTGCCCAGGTGGCGCGGGCCGTGGCGGCCGCACGCGAGACTTACACCCGTTCCTAGAGCTTCTTGACCAGCACCTGGCTCTTGCGGTCCCAGTTGTACTTGCGCTTGCGGGCGTCGGGCAGCCAGTCAGGGTCTACCGGCGAGAAGCCGCGCTTGATGAACCAGTGCATGGTGCGGGTGGTCAGCACAAAGATGCTGTCCAGCCCCAGCAGGCGCGCGCGTTGTTCGATGCGTTTGAGCAGCTTTTCACCGTCGCCCGTGCCCTGGCTTTGTGGCGACACCGTCACGGCGGCCATCTCTGCCGTCTTGGCCTCGGGGTAGGGGTAGAGCGCGGCGCAGCCAAAGATCACGCCGTCGTGTTCGATGATGGTGTAGGTGGCGATGTCCCGCTCGATCTCGGTACGGTCGCGCTTGACCAGCGTGCCGTCCTTCTCGAAGGGCTCGATCAGCTGCAGGATGCCGCCCACATCGTCGATGGTGGCCTCGCGCAGCTCTTCGAGCTTTTCGTCGATGACCATGGTGCCGATGCCGTCGTGCACATACACCTCCAGCAGCAGCGATCCATCCACCGCAAACGGCAGGATGTGGCTGCGCTCCACGCCGGCCTTGCAGGCCTTCACGCAGTGCTGCAGGTAAAAGCCGGTGTCGGTGGGCTGCTGGGCGGGTGGCAGCTGGGCCAGCAGGGCCTGCGCGGCGGCCAGCGGCAGCTCGGTGTCGATGGGGTTGTCGTCGCTCTCGGGCTCGGTGGGCGACATGCGGATGCCCTGCACCTCGGTCAAAAAGATCAGCTTGTCGGCCCGCAGCTCAATGGCCACGCTGGTGGCGACTTCTTCCATGCTCAGGTTGAAGGCCTCACCCGTGGGCGAGAAGCCAAACGGCGACAGCAGCACCAGCGCGCCCATGTCCAGCGTGCGCTGGATGCCGGCCACGTCCACCTTGCGCACCAGGCCCGAGTGCTGAAAATCCACCCCATCCACAATGCCCACGGGCCGCGCCGTGAGGAAGTTGCCCGAAATCACCCGCACCGTGGCGCCCGCCATGGGGGTGTTGGGCAGGCCCTGGCTGAAGGCGGCCTCGATTTCATAGCGCAGCTGTCCGGCGGCCTCCTGCGCGCAGTCCAGCGCCACAGAGTCAGTGATGCGGATGCCATGCGAATATTTGGCCGCATGCCCCTTGGCCGCCAGCTGCTCGTTCACCTGCGGGCGAAAGCCGTGCACCAGCACGATCTTCACGCCCATGGCCTGGATCAGTGCCAGGTCTTGCGCAATGCTGTGCAGCTTGCCGGCCGCAATCGCCTCACCCGTCAGCCCGATCACAAACGTCTGGTTGCGGAACTTGTGGATGTACGGCGCCACCGAGCGGAACCAGGGGACGAAGGTGAAGTTGAAAACGGCGGACATGGAGGAGGGCGGTTGGGACGGTGGTGGTAATGCGCGAGGTGCGAATGATAAGTGTCCTTAGGGACCGGGTGCCGGGATTTGCACGTTCAGCCAGGGTGGGCCTCGAACAGCGCCGCGATGCGGCGGCGCCAGCGTTCGGCATCTTCCCGCTGGTCAAACCCAACCAGCTGCATGGGCGCTCGCCACCCGCTGTCAGGCGCAGCACATGGTGGGGAGCGTCTTTCGAGGCGCATCGGCACCGAGATGTGCTCGGCGTAGTGCAGCCCGTCGCCGGACTCGGAAAACCCGCTGGCCATGTCGATCTTTCGTCTCTCGTGCTGGGTGTCACACCAGCTGGGGTGCAGCGGACGCCGCCCCGCGTGCGCGAAACGCGCTGAGTTTGGCACCAAACGGCTCCAGCACCAGGCCTTCTTCGGGCAATGTGCCTGCAGCGTCTGAGGGGGCCGCCAGTGCAATGCCACAGCCTTGCAGCAGCGCCACCATCTCCGCGGGGGCGATGGTGCCGTGTGCCAGCAACGCGTCCACCGTGCGCCCCAGTGCCTCATGGTGCGTGGTCAGCAGCGCTTGGGCGCGCTGGTATTGCTGCTGCATCAGCGCTTCGATGGCTTCGTTGCTGGGGCCGATGTCGGTGTTGACGTGGTTGTCCATCTCCACAGTGACATCGGTGCGGGCCAGCCGCGCGCCAAAGCCATGGTGGCGGATGTAGCGCGCCGCCTCGGCGGTCACCTGCTTGAAGTCCTGCTCGGCCCCGGTGGTGCAGGCCATTTCGCCAAACACCAGTTCCTCCGCCACGCGGCCTGCCAAGCCTACGCACATCATGTCCAGCGCGTTCTGGCGCGTGGTGGCCTTGAGGCTGGAGAAGCTGTTGTACCCGCCCTCGAACGAGGCGATGTTGATCTTCACCTCTTGCGGAGCGTGGCCGAACAACACGCAGTAGGCCAACCCGTGGCCCGCTTCATGCACCGCCAGCAGGGCCCGAAAGTCTGCGTTGGCCCGCTGCTTGAGCCGGTTCAACTCCAGTGTTACTGCAAACGCGGCCTGCACGGGGCCCGAAGGCCCCTGGCCCGATACCAGCAGGTGGCGCTTGTCGGGCGCCAGGTGAATGGCGAACTCTTGCTCCAGCGAAAGCTGCTCCTGCACCACCCACAACGCGGCGTTGACCAGATTGGCGCTCAGGATCGCGTGCACTGAGGAGAACAATGGCCGCGTGCCCTGCGCAGGGAAAACCGCGTTGGCATACAGCTCGCTCAGCACATCCTGCCCAATGGCAAACCGCACGCCACACTGCGCGGCAATATCGTCCACATAGCGTGTGCACAGGTTATGGATGAGGCGCTCATACGTCGCCTTGCTGAACGACGGGTAGACCACATGTTCATTGCCCAGCCGCGCGATCTGCTCGGGCTTGAAGCGCTCGCCCAACGCCTTCTTCACATCGATGAGCGAGAGCTTGCGCGTCAGGCGGTGAAAGATGTCGGCATCGGTGTCGCAGTCTTCCACGCGTTGTGCGGTCTCGTGGTACATCTCGTCGAGGTTGCCGCATACAAACACCAGCAGCTTGCTGTAATCGGTCTCCCACGCATGGCTGGACTGCTGAAAGCTGGCAAACAGCGCCTGCACCTTGGCGGGCGGCCACTGCATGATGGCGGACAGCGGCTCCTGCAGCTTCAGCATGCGCTTGAGTTCTTGCGCATCCCAGGCGTCCAGCTGAAAGCGGTAGGGTTTCTTGCCTGCGCGGTCGTCATCGCCATCTTCGGCGCGCTCAGCCTCGTAGTGCGCATCGGCGAGCTTGCGCTCGATGTTGGACAGTGCGCTCAACGCGGGTGGCAGGCGCCCGTCGGACAGCAGCGTCCACACGTCCTGGTAACGCTCCACCTTCACGTCGGCGCCCTTGGTATCCACCGTACGAAAGCGCTGGAACTCGTCCAGCACCAGGATGCCCGGCATGCCTTCGTGGATGCCCGAGTCGCCCAGCATGCCGGAGATGGACGAGCTGCGGTAGCTCGCACCGTGGCTGAAGCCGTCCATCTGCACTTCCACAAACCGGTCGTAAAAGCCCAGCAGCTGGGCCAGCCGCCGCGTGAGCTGCGTCTTGCCCGTGCCGGTCAGGCCCCACAGGCACACGATGACCGGCCGGGTGATGAGCTGCGGCAGCACGTACCAGGCGCGGATGGCATTGATCACGCGGTCGATCACATCGTCGATGCCGAACAGCTCGGCTTTCAGTTGCAACGCCGCGTGGGCCAAGGCCTGCTGGCGCTGGGTCAGTTCTGCGCTGCTGGCAAGCACCGTGGAAGGCCCGACCGCTTGGGCACGCACGGGTGCGGGGTGCACCGCGTGCGTTGGCGCACCGGCCAGCGCCGGATGCGGAGTGGGATGCCGCTGGTGTGGCGGCAGGGGGGTGTTGAAGGGGTTCATGTCAATCGTTCAAAAAGGGGCTCTGGATCGCCTTGCGCAGGGCGACGTTGTCCGCGCGGCGCTGGGCCCCACGGGTTCGGATGTGCTTGCCTGCCGCGCTGGACAGGCTGCGTTGGGCCAGCGCTGCGGCCACAGGGTTTCGGGGCGGGCCCGAGGCTTCGAGCTTTAGCACCAGGGGCTGCTTCATGCGGCGCAGCTTCTTGATTTCACCCTGGGCGAAGGCCCGAGACAGTTTTTTGGCACTCATGGTGTGCGTTCCACAAACAAAAAACCCCGGCAAATTAGCCAGGGCTTGTGGAGCGCTGCACAAGGTGCAGGAGGTCGCTTGTCTGCCGTGGCTGGATGCGTGAAAACACAGTCCAGCCGGGGCGGTGGACGTGGTCAGGCGGGAGCGAACAAGGGAACAAACATAGCGGTGACCTCCAGGGTGGTTTCAGCGGCGGACGATGCGCCTGGTGCGGGCTGAAACAAGAAAGGCGCGATTGTGTCGACGTGCCTGAAGCCTGACAAGCCCAAGATGAGGGTCTAGGCCCATCTGTCGCGCCAAAAGCACACTGCGGCCCGATAATTGCGCCCCATGTCTTCTCCCGATCAGCGGCCGCCAGAGCCTTCTTCTGCTTCGCCTTCCCGTCGCGCCTTCACCATCGAGTTCCCCGAATCCCTGCCCGTATCGGGCAAGCGCGACGAGATCATGGAGGCCATCACCAAGCACCAGGTGGTCATCGTGTGCGGTGAAACGGGCTCGGGCAAGACCACGCAGCTGCCCAAGATCGCACTGGCGCTGGGACGTGGCAAGTGCAATGCCAAGCCCGGACAGAAAGGGCAGCTGATTGGCCACACCCAGCCGCGCCGCATTGCCGCCAGCAGCGTGGCCAAGCGCATTGCCGAAGAGCTGAACACGCCGCTGGGCGACGTGGTGGGCTTCAAGGTGCGGTTCCAGGACCGCTTGAGCCGCGATGCCTCCGTCAAGCTGATGACCGACGGCATCTTGCTGGCCGAGACGCAGACCGACCCGCTGCTCAAGGCCTACGACACCATCATCATCGACGAGGCGCACGAACGCAGCCTCAACATCGACTTTCTGCTGGGCTACATTCGCCAGATCCTGCCGCGCCGGCCGGACCTCAAGGTCATCGTCACGTCGGCCACGATTGATGCGGACCGGTTTGCCAAGCACTTTGAAAGCGCCAAGGGCCCGGCCCCGGTCATCATGGTGTCGGGCCGCACCTTTCCGGTCGAGCAGCGCTACCGTCCGTTTGAAGAGAGCCGCGACTACGGTCTGAACGAGGCCATTGCCGATGGGGTGGACGAACTCTGGCAGGGCAACGCAGCGGGCGACATCCTGGTCTTTTTGCCCGGCGAGCGCGAGATCCGCGAGGCCGCCGACCACCTGCGCAAGCACCTGTCGCACCAGCCCGTGATGCGCAACGCCGAGGTGCTGCCGCTGTTTGCTCGGCTGAGCCAGGCCGAGCAGGACCGCATCTTTGACGGCCACACGGGCCGGCGCATCGTGCTGGCCACCAACGTGGCCGAGACCTCGCTCACCGTGCCGGGCATCCGCTACGTGGTTGACGCAGGCACAGCGCGCGTCAAGCGCTATTCTTTCCGTAGCAAGGTGGAGCAATTGCTGGTGGAGCCCATCAGCCAGGCCGCCGCCAACCAACGGTCCGGCCGCTGCGGGCGCGTGGCCAACGGCATCAGCATCCGCCTGTATGACGAGGCGGACTTCAACAGCCGTCCGCGCTTTACCGACCCCGAAATTTTGCGCAGCTCGCTGGCGGGCGTCATCCTGCGCATGAAGTCGCTGCACCTGGGCGATGTGGCGCAGTTTCCGTTCATCGAGGCGCCTTCGGGCCGCGCGATTGCCGACGGTTACCAGCTGCTGGCCGAGCTGGGCGCGGTGGACGATGCCAATGAGCTGACGCCCATGGGCGTGGAGCTGTCGCGCTTGCCGCTGGACCCGCGCGTGGGCCGCATGATCATCGAGGCGCGCGACCGCAAGGCGCTGGACGAGGTGCTCATCATCGCCAGCGCCCTGAGCGTGCAGGACGTGCGCGACCGCCCCATGGAGGCACAACAGCAGGCCGACCAGGCGCACGCCAAGTTCGACGACGACAAGAGCGAGTTCAGCGGCTACCTGAAGCTGTGGAAGTGGATCAACGAGGCCCGGGGCGGGGCTCCCAGCTTGCCGTCGGCCCGTGCGCAAAAAGCCATGGCCGCGCAGAAGGCGCCGTCGCAGGCGTACCTGCCCGTGGAGCGGCGCGGCAGCGCGCCTGCAGCGGCTGCTGCAGCAGCAATACCCGCCGCCCCAGCCGCCACCCACAAACTCAGCAACCGCCAGTACGAGCAGTTGCTGCGCCAGAACTTCATCAGTATCCGCCGCCTGCGCGAGTGGCGCGACATCCACACCCAGCTGCTCACGGTGGTGACCGAGCACAAGTGGCAGATCAACACCCAGCCCGCCAGCTACGAGCAACTGCACCTGTCCATGCTGGCCGGGCTGCTGGGCAACGTCGGCTGCAAGAGCGACGAGGAAGACTGGTACCTGGGCGCGCGCGGCATCAAGTTCTACAAGCACCCTGGCGCGCACCTCAACAAGAAGCCCGGCCGCTGGATCATCGCGTCGGAGCTGCTCGAAACCACTCGCCTGTTTGGCCGGGGCATCGCTGCGATTGAGCCGCAGTGGCTGGAGCAGATCGGCGGCCATTTGCTGAAGAAGCAGCTGCTAGACCCGCACTGGGAGAAAAAATCTGCCGAGGTGGTGGCGCTGGAGCGCGCCACGCTCTACGGCATCGTGGTCTACAACAACCGCCGCGTGAACTTCGGCAAGGTAGACCCGCACGCCGCGCGTGAGGTGTTCATCCGCGAAGCCCTGGTGGGCGGCAACTGGGAGACGCGCCTGCCGTTTTTGGCCGCCAACCAGAAGATGATCGCCAAGGTCGAAGAGCTGGAGCACAAGTCCCGCCGCCAGGACGTGCTGGTGGACGACGAACTCATCTACGCCTTCTACGACCAGCAACTGCCGCCCGAAGTGTGCAGCGGCCACAGCTTCGAGGCGTGGTACCGCGAAGAAAGCAAAAAGCAACCCGACCTGCTCAAGCTCACCCGCGAAGAGCTGATGCGCCACGAGGCCGCAGGGATTACCACCAACGCCTTTCCCAAGACGGTGCGCCTGGGCGGCGTGGACTGCGCTGCGAGCTATCTGCACGAGCCCGGCGATGCGCGTGACGGCATCACCGTGACCATCCCGCTCTTTGTGCTCAACCAGGTGAGCGAAGAGCGCTGCGAGTGGCTGGTGCCCGGCATGCTCAAGGACAAGATCCAGGCCCTGCTCAAAAGCCTGCCCCAGCGCCCGCGCAGCCGCTTTGTGCCGCTGCCCGAATCTGCCACGCGACTGGCCGAGCTGCTGGGTGCGCCCGAGCGTTTTGGGACCGGCAGCCTGACCGATGTGCTGCTCAAGCAGGTGCGCGACGAAACATCGCTGGACGTGAAGCGCGCCGACTTCAAGCTCGACATGCTCAGCCCCCACCTGTTCATGAACTTCCGCGTGGTGGACGAACACGGCCGTCAGTTGGGCCATGGTCGCAACCTGGGCGCGCTCAAGGCGGAGTGGGGCGCCAAGGCGCGGGGGGCCTTCCAGGCGCTGGCGGGGCTCAAATTGGGCAGTACAGCCGCCGATACAGCGGATTTGAAGCAAAAAGCGCCGCAAGCGCTAGAGAATCATGCACAAGGCGCTATCAAATCAGGAGTAAAGGGTGCGCCCCCTGCCGCCGTCAAGCCTGCCAACGAGCCCCCATCGGCACCCGCTGGCCAGCGCTACACCACCTGGACGTTTGGCGAGCTGCCCGAACTCATGGAAATCAGGAAGGCTGGCCAGACGCTCATCGGCTTTCCCGCCCTCATCGATGGCGGCGACGCTGTGACCATCGAGGTCTTCGACGAGCCCGAGGTGGCCGCTGCCAAGCACCGCGCCGGCCTGCGCCGCCTGTTTGCGCTGCAGATCAAGGACGCCCTCAAGTACCTGGAAAAGAACATCCCCGACCTGCAGAAAATGGCCGTGGCCTACATGCCGCTGGGCACGCAGGAAGAGCTGCGCACCCAGATCATCGATGTGGCGCTGGACCGCGCCTTCCTGCTCGACCCGCTGCCCACCGACGAGTTCGCCTTCAAGCGCCGTGTGGAGGAGGGCCGGGGCCGCCTCACACTGATCGCCAACGAGGTGGCCCGCCTGGCCGCCACCATCCTCACCGAATACGCCGCCGCTGCCCGCAAGATCAAGGACACCAAGAACGCCCCGGATGCGACGGCCGACGCGCAACAACAGCTGCAGCGCCTGGTGCCCAAGAACTTCATCGCCGTGGCCCCCTGGGCGCAACTGGCGCACTACGCCCGCTACCTCAAGGCGATCACGCTGCGGCTGGACAAGTACCGGGCCGACCCCGCCCGCGACGCAGCCAAACTGGCCGAACTGCGCCCGCAAGAGCAGCGCTACTGGCGCCTGGTCGCCGAGCGCAAGGGTGCGGTGGATGCGCGCATGCAAGAGCTGCGCTGGCTGCTGGAGGAACTGCGCGTGAGCTTCTTCGCGCAGGAGCTGCGCACGCCGCAGCCAGTGAGCGTCAAGCGGCTGGACAAGCTGTGGGCGCAGATTCAAAGTTGAACGCGCTGCCGGTCCGCGGGTACCGCGCCCGGCTTCGATATGCGATGTGAGTTGGCCCCCCGGGGCAGCACGAATCCGACAGTGGCCTGCGGACGTCAGGGCCGTGTCCAGAGCTTGAAGGTCACGTACATGGCATACGCCAGCGCGACCACCATCCACACCACGAAAAACAGGTTCGCCCAATATTTGTCGGCATGCTCGGCCAGCGTGTAGATCTGCCCTGCGCAGCCCTTGCCAACGCACGGAATCTGGCGCAGAACCATCGCGCGCAACGCTTCATAGAGCAGATAGCACCCAATCCCCGCCACGACCAGAAAGCTGAAAGGTCCCAGTGGTGATTTGGTGTACTCGCCGCTGTCGTCCCTTGGGCCCTGGCGCAGTAGCTTTTGCCCGTAGCGGTACCAGACGTATCCGACGAGCAGCATCAATGCGTAGTACAGGGCTGTGAGCATGCTTTGCAGAGTGTGACTCGGTAGGTTGAGGGCGGGACGGCGTCGGCCTTCGTGCGGCAACTGGCTGAATGAACGCTTGGACTCAGCACTGCTGCTATCCGGCGATCTTAGCGGCAAGGCATTTGGTAACCACTTGTTTGCACCGACAGCGTGTTTCGTCTGCGCGCCATGGGGCAACGGTCACCTGCGCGACCATGCATCAGTGGCATCCCCAATGTCCTCGGGCTCCATGCGACCTAGGCTGGTGGCTTCTAAGGAAATCCAGCCCCATGCGACCTCACTACAAGTTCTGGCCCCGCCGTCTTCCCCATGCCATCACGCTGCCTGCCACTTCGCTGTGGGACAACCTGGCGACCAATGCACGTCGCTACCCCGACAAGGCCGCGCTGGTGTTTTTCGGCACCACGGTCAGCTACCGACAGCTGATGGAAGGCGCGGAGCGCCTGGCTGCGCGGCTGGCACAACTGGGGGTGCAGCGTGGCGACCGGGTGGTGCTGTGCATGCAGAACTGCCCGCAGCTGGTGATGGCGCACTTTGCCATCCTTCGCGCCAACGCAGTGGTGGTGCCGGTCAACCCCATGAACCGGGCTGAGGAGCTCAAGCACTACATCACCGACCCCGACACCAAGGTGGCAATCACCACCGGCGATCTGGCCCCGGAGATGGCCAAGGCAAGTAACGCGTTGGCCGCTGGCGAGCGGCTGGCGCATCTGGTGGTCACGCAGTTCTCGGATGCGTTTGACGTGGGCGTGACCGGCATGGATGCGCCGCCCGAGGCCTGGATGGACTGGCTGGGCGCACGCCACCCTTTGCCTGCGCTGGAGGGCGGGCAGGCCCACGCGTGGGTGGATGCCCTGGCTTGCACCGACGCACCCCCGGCCTTGTCGGTGGGCCCGACTGACCTGGCGCTGTTGCCCTACACCAGCGGCACCACGGGGCTGCCCAAGGGCTGCATGCACCTGCACAAAAGCGTCATGCACAACGCGGTGGCCAGCAGCCTGTGGGGCAATGGGTCTGCAGACAATGTGACGCTGGCGGTGGTGCCCATGTTCCACATCACCGGCATGGTGAGCGTGATGCACACGTCCATCTACTGCGGCGCCACGCTGGTCATCATGCCCCGCTGGGACCGCGACCTGGCCGGGCGACTGATATCGCGTTACCAGGTCACCACCTGGACCAACATTCCCACCATGGTCATCGACCTGCTGGGCAGCCCGAACTTTGCCAGCTATGACCTGTCCAGCCTGGCCTATATCGGCGGTGGCGGCGCGGCCATGCCGCAGGCCGTGGCGCAGCGCCTGCTGGAGCAATATGGCCTGCGCTACGCGGAAGGCTATGGCCTGACCGAAACGGCCGCTCCGTCGCACGCCAACCCGCCCGACCACCCCAAACAGCAGTGCCTGGGCATTCCTTTCATGAGCACCGATGCGCGGGTGATCGACCCCGACACGTTGCAGGAACTGCCCGTGGGCGAGCAGGGCGAGATCATCATCCATGGCCCCGAGGTGTTCGAGGGCTACTGGAAGCGGCCCGATGCTACGGCATCGGCCTTCATCGAGTTCGAGGGCAAGCGGTTCTTCCGATCGGGCGACCTGGGGCGCATGGACGAGGACGGGTACTTCTTCCTGACCGACCGGCTCAAGCGCATGATCAATGCCAGCGGCTTCAAGGTGTGGCCTGCCGAGGTCGAAGCGCTGATGTTCCGCCACCCTGCCATCCAGGAGGCCTGCATCATCGCCGCCAAGGACAGCTACCGGGGCGAGACGGTGAAGGCGGTGGTGGTGCTGCGCGCCACGCACAAGGACACCACCGAGCAGCAGATCATCGACTGGTGCCGCGAGAACATGGCGGTATACAAGGTGCCGCGCATCGTGCAGTTTGTGCCTGCGCTACCCAAGAGCGGCAGCGGCAAGGTGATGTGGCGCGCACTGCAGGAGCAGGAGGCGCAGTGATCGGGCGGCACCGGCTGGTCTGACCAGCGCGCAAAGAGAAAAAGAGGCGCCGCTGCAGCAGCGGCGCTCGCGCCTGCGGCAGCCGTCAGTGCGCCGCGCCCGCCATCGTCAGCTCGCCCAGGTCCCGCTCCAGCAGGGCGGGGTCGCCCAGTTGCAGCTCGATCAGGCGGCGCAGGTGGGTGACGCTGTCCAGATCGATGCCCTTGCACAGCAGCCCGGTGTGCAGGCCCTGCACGTGGGCCACCTCGGTGGACATGGCGATGTGGTTGCCCGTGTCGGCCAGGGGAATGGTCAGTTGGCACAACGTGCCTTGCCCCAATGCCGCCTGTGCCGGCACCATGATCAGCGCGCCCTTGAGGGACAGGTCCAGCACATGCACGCTGAACGCAGCGGTGGCCGTGGTCAGCAGGGCCGGCGCATCAAAACCAACGCGGACGAAGTGGCGGCGTTCATGGGGCATCGCTGTCTCCTGGGCGGGGCGGGGGGTGGAGCAGATGCTAACCCAACCGGCGCACGGCAGTTAATTTTTGGAGGTTTTTGCAAGCATTCGTTAACATGGTTTCTCCATCACCTGGGGGGTCCGGTGTGAAACCTGGCGTGAACTGGCTGGTGCGGCGCTGCGCCGCGTGGCTCAAAGGCATTGTGTGGGTGGCCGTATTGACGGCCAGCGCCAGCATTGCCGCCGCCCCGCGCGAGCTGCGTGTGGGGGTGTATTCCAACGAGCCCAAGGTGTTTGTGGATGCCGATGGCAAGGCTGCAGGCATTTTTGTGGACCTGCTGCAACTGGTGGCGGCCCGTGAGCAGTGGACCCTGAAATATGTGCCCTGTAGCTGGCAGGACTGCCTGGATGCGCTGCGAGAGGGGCAACTGGACCTTATGCCCGACGTGGCCCGGTCGCCCGAGCGCGAGATCCTGTACGACTTTCACCGCCTGCCGGTGCTGCATAGCTGGTCGCAGATCTACCGGACCTCGGGCGCGCCCATCTATTCGCTGTTTGACCTGCAGGGCAAGCGGGTGGCGGTGCTCAAGGGCTCGGTGCAGCGGTCCACCTTCTTGAATATGGTGGACAGCTTTGGCATCCAGGTGTCTCTGGTGGACGCCCCCGGTCTGATCGAAGCGTTTGCGATGGTGCAGCGGGGCGAGGCCGATGCGGTCATCTCCAACCACCTGTTCGGCAACTTTCATTCGGCCCGCTATGGAGTGGTTGATACGGGCATCGTGTTCCAGCCCGCTGCGCTCTTCTTTGCAACCGGCCCCGGGCGCAACGCTGAGGTGCTGGCGGCCATCGACCGGTCGGTCGAGGCATGGCGCAGTGGCGCGGACCCCGCGTATGCCCAGGTGATGCGCCACTGGGGCGGGCAAGACCCCGGGGTGCAGATTTCGCCCTGGGTATGGCGAGGATTGGCGGGCTTGGTGGCGTTCAGCTTACTGGCTGCGTTGATGGTCGCCATCTTGCGCCGGCAGGTGCAAGAGCGTACGCGCCACCTGCGGGAGAGCGAGCAAAAGCTCGCCACCATTCTGGACAGCGTGGGCGCGCTCATCTACATCAAGGGCAAGGACTTCCGCTACCAGTACGTTAACCACCAGACGCTGCATTACTTTGGCCGGCCGGCGCACGAGGTGCTGGGCCATGACGATGCATTTTTTTTTGACGCAGCCACTGCCCAGCGGCTGAGGGCCAATGACCGGCGGGTGCTGGAGGACGGCGAGACGCTGGAGGCTGAAGAAGTCAACACCCCCGCCGCCACGGGCGAGACACGCGCGTTTCTGTCCATCAAGATACCGCTGCGCCATGCGGACGGCAGCATTTATGCGCTGTGCGGCATCTCCACCGACATCACCGAGCGACGCAAGGCCGAAGAGTCACTACAGATTGCGGCGACGGTGTTCGAGTCGTTCGAGGGCATGATCGTGACGGGGCCAGACCAGCGCATCCTCAAGGCCAACCAGGCCTACGCGCGGTTGACTGGCTACTCGGTGGATGAACTGGTGGGCCAGACGCCGCGCCTATTGCACTCGGGCCGGCAGGACGCATCTTTTTACGCGGCCATGCAGAACACGTTGCACTCCAGCGGCATGTGGCAGGGCGAGGTGTGGAACCGGCGCAAGGACGGCACCGAATACCCGGCCTGGATCACCATCACCACTGTGCGTTCGCCGCGCGGCGAGATCACTCATTACGTGGGCACGCAGACAGACATCTCCAGCCGCAAGGCGGCCGAGGAGGAAATCCGCCTGCTGGCCTTCTACGACCCGCTCACCGGCCTGCCCAACCGCCGGCTGATGAACGACCGCCTGCAGCACAGCCTGGCTGCCTGCGCGCGCTCGGGGGCGGGCGGCGCGCTGCTGTTTGTGGATCTGGACAACTTCAAGGACCTGAATGACACCCAAGGCCACGAGCTGGGCGACCAGCTGCTGCGCCAGGTGGCTGCGCGCCTGGGGGGCTGTGTGCGCATGGGGGACACCGTGGCACGCCTGGGCGGGGACGAGTTTGTGGTCCTGCTGGAGGGGCTCAGTCCCCAGGTGCACGAGGCCGCTGCCCAGGCCGAAACGGTGGGCCGCACGGTGTTGCAGGCGCTCAGCCAGAGCTACCAGCTCGACGGCCACGCGCACCACAGCTCTTGCAGCATCGGCATCGCGCTGTATGCGGATGCGCGCGGCTCGGTGGATGAGCTACTCAAACACGGCGACATGGCCATGTACCAGGCCAAGGGCGCTGGCCGCAACACCTTGCGGTTCTTTGATCCGCGCACCCAGGCCAACGTGACCGCGCGCACGCTGCTGGAGGCGGGCTTGCGCGACGGCCTGCGCGAAGGGCAGTTCTTGCTGCATTACCAGGCGCAGATCCACCAGCAGCGCGGCATTGTGGGCGCCGAGGCCCTGGTGCGCTGGCAGCACCCGCAGCGCGGGCTCGTGTCGCCCGCCGAGTTCATCCCAGTGGCTGAGGCTTCAGGCCTCATCGTGCCGCTGGGCGTGTGGATTCTGCGCACGGCCTGCCTGCAACTGGTGGAGTGGGCCCGCGACCCGCAGACAGCCCACTGGACCTTGGCCGTGAACGTGAGCGCACGGCAGTTCCGCCACAGCCACTTTGTGGACGAAGTGCTGGGCGTGCTGGAAGAAACCGGCGCCAACCCGCACCGGCTGAAGCTGGAGTTGACCGAGACCCTGCTGCTGGACGATGTGGAGGACACCATTCAGCGCATGGACACCCTGCGTGCGTCGGGCCTGGGCTTCTCGCTGGACGACTTTGGCACGGGTTATTCGAGCCTGAGCTATCTCAAACGCCTGCCCCTGGACCAGCTCAAGATTGACCAGAGCTTTGTGCGCGACCTGCTCACCGATGCCAACGACGCCAGGATTGCCCGGACCATCGTCACCCTGGCCCACAGTCTGGACCTGGGGGTGATTGCCGAGGGCGTCGAAACCCAGGAGCAACGCGACATGCTGGCCAGTCTGGGGTGCCACACCTGGCAGGGCTACCTGTTCGGGCGCCCCGCGCCTGCCGATGCGCTGGTGCAGTCGGTGGCCAGCGCGACGACTTGGTGACGCCTTTTTTGTCGGCAGGGTACCCTCCGCTGGGCGTTACCCATGGGCTGCCCATGGGTTGCCTACAATTGTCGCCATTGGCTGACATTGGGTAGCCTGTGAACGGTGTAAGGTACGGCATGCCATGTGACCCACCGTCCGACCAACCGTATGACTGACACACGGCCTCCTTCACCCCGCATCTGTGTTCGTATGCAGGGTGGGGTAGCCCTCAGGAGCTTTCGATGAAAAACAATCTATTTCCCACGATCCGCCTTCTTGTTTCTGGCGCGGCTGCCGCCGTGCTGCTGGGCCTGGGCGGCGGCGCCCATGCGCAGGCCTATGTCAACGCCACCGTGGGGGGCGAACTGGCTCCGGGTGTGTATGGCCGCATCAATATTGGCAACGCCCCACCACCACCGCTGCTTTACGCAGAGCCCGTCATCATTCAGCGCCCTGCGGTGGTGGTGCCCCGTGCGCCCATCTACATGTACGTGCCGCCCGGCCATGCCAAGAACTGGAGCAAGCACTGCGCACGCTATAACGCCTGCAGCCAGCCAGTGTATTTTGTGCAGGAGCCACCTCCCCGCCGCGGCAACCCGCACCGCGGGCCCCATGGCCGGGACGACCGCCGCTGGGACCATGACCATCGCCACGATGACCGCCATGACCACGATCGCGGACCCGGGCGCGGAGAGGGCCGTGGCAAGGGCCATGGCCATCGGGACTAAGAGCCTGTTCAAAGTCTTTTTGGAGATCGCATTGGAGTGCAATCGGGATGAGTG
>ERZ778028.1553-NODE-1553-length-23166-cov-7.281295_pt1 | contig 23166 bp, 22 predicted proteins | sample MGYA00375758_ERZ778028 | MGnify/ENA primary metagenome ERZ778028 (study PRJEB29350, sample SAMN05389828) | bioreactor metagenome | isolation source: Thiocyanate bioreactor | place: South Africa: University of Cape Town | collected 2014-03-17 ... | reverse complement strand
ACCGCTGGTAATGCAATCGCAGCAGCGGGAGGCAAAGTCGAGGACGTCGGTGTTCATGAGAGAGGAGGAGGAGGTGGCCGCCGCACCAAAACGGACAAAGAAAGGAAACCCCTGTTGTCCCGATCTTTACGGTGTACGACAAACGATTTTAGTTTCTATTACTATTACCGAGCCAGCGCGGCCGTGTGAATGCGCCAAATCAACAACGTCTGCTGCAGCAGCACACCGCGCAGCATGACGGGCAACAGGTTGTCTTGGTCCTCGTCAGCCAGCGCGGCCAGTGTGTCTTGCAGCAGTACGGCTTCAGTCTCAAACACGAGCGAGATGACGTCGTCGTCCTCCGGCCCAGAAGGCCACCGCAGTTGACGGCGTGCATCAACCAGCTTTGCGGTCACGGATGCCGACGGCCAGGCAGCGCGCTGAATAGCCGGATGGTAACAGATAGACTTCCACATATCCATGTTGGAGACCGATGCAGTGGTAACAGCCCCCTTGCAGCGCAATGCTGCGTCCAACGTAGCGGGGATTGACTGCTGCGCTCGAGGCAATGTCTTGAGCACACACGCCGCACGATCGTTCTCGGGGATCAACGACATAAAGTGGTTGACTGTGGCTGGTTGGACGTTTGCGTCACCCACAGCCTTCGCCAGAACTTTACCGCAGCAGGGCGACCAGTCTGGATGTTGTGCGTGCACAATGTCCATCAGGCGGCAGACGTTGAAGCGCATAGCATACACAAGAGCCTCAAGGACATCACTTTCCTCTTCAACGCGGAACTCGTCCATCAGAAGCTGACCAACTTGCGGATGACCAATAAGCACGGCGGCGCGCGCCATTTCAGCTGCAGACCGCTTGCCTGTGCTAATCAATGCTTGGACGAGAGGAACAACTTCTGGGCGCTTGGAATAGAAGATATAAATAGGATCTATCTTGTCACTCCACCACACCCGCCTAGCGTCGTCCACGTTGGCCAGCGCCAGCACAATGTCAGCTGGCGCACCGTAGAAATGAAACTGAATCAACGCGGAGTGGATGGCGTTGTCGTCAAATATGGTGCAGTGGCGGTCCCGGAGGAGAATGCGAACAGCGTCGATGCAACGGCGCTGTATGGCCGTGAATGTGGGAGACCGGCAGTAATCCGATAACAAGTGAGCGCCGTCCTCGTAGGCTGGAAAACAGTACTCGTCGCTGTTGAGGAGGCGTTCGAAATCTTCGAGGTCGCCGTTGGCGATGCGCGCGTTGCAACGTCTTGCAAAGGCTTCGATGGCGCGACGGTTCATGATATCAAGTAACCACCGCAACAGCCCCCAAAAGAGAATAAGATGAGGTTAAAATAAATAGTCTCTTTACACCGGACAAATATTTGTCCGACAGAAAATTTTAGGTGTGTCACACCAGAAAAACTTTTTTCGGCAAAGGGGGGTGGGCAAAAAAATGAAAATCAGTTTCCTGGTGTGACACACCTAAAATTTTTTGTCGGACAACTTCCTTTTTTTCCTGCAGTCATTTTTTTCTTCCATATACCTAGAACCATTTTCATGCGTCACTTTTCCCCACCACGCACGTACGTCAACCCACACATTTTTCTTTTTCGCAATGGCACAGTGTCGCGATGTTCCATGAATACCTCTGTCAGCGGCGCCGGCTAGTCATAGGGCCACACACCCCTTGTGATTATCGAAGAAACGAAGCGTCGTCGTGTTACAATCATCGTTACAATGCTGCCAACTTTTTCTCAACAATGCGGACGCGGAGTGCCGTGTCTTGCATCAGCACCCCACGCAGCATGAGGGAAACCAGGGAATCGGTGTCGTCGATTTCGTCGGCAACTCGTTTCAGAGCAGCGTATTCGTTATGCAGACCAGGCAGTGCGTCTTGCAACGGTGGGGCTAGCGGCGAATACACGCGGAGCGTGCCGTCGTGGTCCTTGCCGACAATATACTTGCCGTCGGAAGAAACAGCGACCGATTTCACTGCTGTTGTGAAACGAGAAAAGCTGTGCAACACGGCACCACTGTCCAGCGACCAAACCCGGATAGCAGAATCATCACCCCCGACAATGTGCTGACCATCCGGTAGTGTGGCCAGGGACCGCACCGTGCCTTCAAGCCCCGCGAAATGTCGGATCACGTGACCACCGGCAACAGACCACACACGGACAGAATTAGCGTCCAACATGAAACTGCGGTAACTCGCCACCACATACTGTCCGTCGTCGGCGGTGGTCACCGCCATTACGTGTTGATTCTCCACATCGAAGTGTTGCAACACACGGCCGTCGTCGAGTGTCCACACGTATATCGTACCATCCCAGCTGCCACTCACCGCCATGTTTTGAAACACGGCAAGTGCTTGCACACATGTAGTGTGTTCCCGAAAACAAAGCAACTCACGATCACTCTCCAACGACCACACACGGGCTGTCTCGTCAAAGCCGCCGCTGATCATGCGCCGACTGTCTGGCGTAACAACAACATCACGAATCCATCTTGTACGCCCACGCAGAACGCGTACTGGTTCGTCACCGCGTGTTGCCCATATGTTAATGTCATCATCGTCGTCGAAAGCATGTTTACCGATTACGTGTTGACCATCAGGCGTGACCGCCAACAGTGTGGCACCGACACGGGTTGAAATCTCGACAGATCGTCGAATCTCTGCTCCGCTCTCCAACGACCAGACGCACACTGCACGTCCATTGAAGTCGATGCCGACGACGTGCTGATTATCAGGTGCCACGGCAAACGTGTGCACGACGCTTGCGATCTCTCGGAGAGGAGGATACTCGCGCGCTACCGAGGTCATTTGAAAAAGTCTGTGTTACACAGGGCATATTTTACTGGAATCGCGGACAACAACAAAACATTTTTTACAATCACAATGCTGCAAGCTTCTTCTCGACAATGCGGATGCGGAGTGCCGTGTCTTGCATCAGCACCCCACGCAGCATGAGGGAGACCAGGGAATCAATGTCATTGATTTTGTCGGCCACTTGTTGCAGAGCCGAGTACTCGTCACGCAAACCGTGCTGCGTGTATTGCAGCGGTGAATGCACGCGAATGTTGGTGTCGAGAAACTCGTGGTCGATAATATACTTGCCACTGTGAGACACGGCAACCTTGGGCATTACTACTGTCGGAAAACCAGATGGCGAAAAGCTGTACAACACTGCGCCACTATCCAGCGACCACACACGGACAGCGCGATCATCGCCTCCGACAATGTGCTGACCATCTGGAAGTGTGGCCAGGGTCTCCACTCTACCTTCATACCCCGTCAAGTACCGCATCATTTGCCCACTGGCAACCGACCACACACAAATCATGCCTGTGTCCAACATGAAATGCCAGTAACTCGCCACCACGTATTGACCGTTGCCGGCCGTCGTCACCGACCGCACGCGATGATGCGGCTCAACAAAGCGCTGCAACTCACGGCCGTCGTCGAGTGCCCACACACATACACGACCTCGTCTGCAACCGCTCACCACCATGTTCTGATACACGGCGAGTGCCTGCACACTTTCTTCGTGTCCTCGAAAACAAAGCAGCTCGCGATCGTTTTCCAACGACCACACACGAACTGCGCGATCACAGCCGCCAATGATCACATGCTGTCTGTCTGGCACCGCCACCAGCGCCATCACATATTGGGTGTACCCAAACAGACGAGGTGTTTGTTCTCCGCTGTATGCATCCCACACACACATGCTAATGTCTTCGTCATCAGCGCTGTCGCACACACCAACAATGTAGTGTCCATCCGGCGTAATGGCCAACGAAACGACGTCAGTTCCATCTGGGGTTTTGAGTTGCCGAATTTCTTCTCCACTCGCCAGCGACCACACGCGCACTGTGTTGTCGACGCTACTGCTGATGACTTGTTGTTCGTCAGGCGTTACGACAACCGAGAATACTGTGTCTGTGTGCCCTTTGATCTCTCGCAGAGGAGGATACTCGCGCGCCGCCGCGGTCATTCAAAGTTGCACAGGACAAGCAATTCCAAAAAATAAAGAGTAAAAAACCTCCTTGGTTTATTTCTTTTCCTCTCCATGTCGGCGAGCAACAAGAAACCTGTCATCAACCCCATCAAGCACAAAAAAGGCTCGCCCGTGGCAAACGCCAAGGCCGCCATGCTGCGTGAGGTGGCCAAGAGCGTGTGTCGTCACGCACGCAACGAACAACTGTTGATCATCAACATGAACCCGACCGAGACAGGACTGGTGTGGGCCAAGAGCAAGGCCGTGGTGGGCTCGTACCCCCGAGCCAGCCATGTGCTGGGCAATGTGGTGGACGCTGACACTGACGAACACGTGGCCGTGGTGTGCCCGGCACCCAAGTACAACAGGCTGTGGCTGTTCAAGCCCGACGGTTCCAAGGTCGACATTAGCCTGACGGAACCGGATCAGCGCAAGACGTTTTCATCGACAGACGGCAAACAGTCGTTTACTTTTACACGCTCGCTCGTAAGCCACCGCCACAGCCTCCTCGTGACGACTACTTAGAGTACTCGCGCTGAATGCGCTGCATGTGCTTTTGCCAGCGTTCCGTGCGAAAGAGTTTGGCAGAAATGTAGGCGCATGCCGGGCACTGTGTTCGTCGTTGGCCCACAAACGTCACTTGCTCCGTCACGGGGTCCTGCCAGCGATAGACGCGCTTGACGCAGTGTTTGCAGAAACGGCTGGTCTTGGGGGTTCGACCCTTTTGCTTGAGTCGTCGCGGATCCAACCAGAAGCGAACCGACTCCACGGCCACCTCAAAGGCTACTCGCTTAAAGGTGTGGAACACTGTGGTCGTCGAGGCAGTGTAGGCGTGCTCGGTAGCTTGAGCCACCTCGTCCACCAGGTGTCCCCAACCTTGGTCGTCGTCGTCCATGGTGATATCCAAGGCGTCGTGTACGCGCTCGTCTTGCTCTCTCCTCTCAGCTCGGCGCTGCTCACAATCCACACGACCTCCTTGCTTCTGCTCCGCCATGCTCAGTTGAAAAACGGTGTCCGGACAAGTTGGCATTTTGTCCGGCGCGAAAATGACACGCTCTTTCGCTTCTCCTCTCGCGACGCCATGGCAAGCTCCTCCTCCTCCTCCTACCTCAACGAGCAGTCTTACCGCATCAGCCTTCTAGAACCCTCAGCGCCCGAGTTGATTTCGTCCGACGTCGAGCCGTACTCGGTGATGCCTGATGCGTGGGCACAGTACGCGAAAGCTCCCGGCGCACGTCTCTGGCAGTGGGACGACGACGCCGGAGTGAGACGCGTGTTGTTTATGGAGTACCGCGATCGTGTGTGGGTGGAGGAGCGCGATTTGCCTTTTGGTGATACGCGCTACTGTCTGTTTTTGCTGGCGCTCGCCCACATTCTCGCCGACTCGTCCGATTACATGGCCTACCCGGCCTGGTGGAACGCCGTGCCGTACGAGGAGCGGGGCTATGTGCTCCGCATTGCGCACGAGACGTATCGTCGCTGCCTTGAGTTTTCCCGGCAGTACGACGTCGACCTCAAAACGGCGTGCAGCATGGAGTATCTCAGTGCGGACTGCGTGGCGCTGGTGAACAAGTACAAGCGCCAGGGCCTGGTCATGCGATGCGGCAAGACCGTGTACGCTGCGTACTGCGCCCGCCATCAGATGGTGCGCGTGGTCGACGTGGACGCAGACACACCTTTTTCGGCGTCGTTTTAGTTGAGGAGGAGGAGGAGAGAGAAGCGGACGTGTATTCTCTCCCCCTTTGACACTCTCCCCCTCTCTCAGCTGCGATGTCGACAACGACCCCCAAGCCCTGGCCGGTGGCATCCTCAAACCATACGTCGAATTTACCATCCGCTCCAAATTTATGCAAGCATTCGGTGCCGGCCTGATGACACACATGGGCGACGCGCGCGTACGCACCCAGCCCACCAAGACGGTCAAGCGGGCCTTCAACATGTGGCGCAACGCCCGCGTCATGCTGCGTCGCTTGCCGCCCTTGAGCGTGCACTACTACGATCCCGAGACGGGCGAGACGGTGGAGACGCAGCACGTGATACCTGAGCCGGAACCTGCGGCCGCAACTTCCGCGGCCGCAGTAGTGCCTTTGTCAACTGTACAAATGGTGGCGCCGCTGGTGGCGCTGGTGGACAAGACACGGCTCGAGTTTGGTGCTCGCTTCTCTCACTCTGACAATGACTACACTTTCAAGGACTTTGACTTGGCCCTCGGCCTGGTGCGGCGCCTAGTTACCACGGGCCGAGCCAAGTCCGGCGATCTGGTCAGGTTCCGCAAGGAACTCAACACGTACCGCACCGACGTGTGCCGACTGCGGTACGACAAGAAGCGCCAAGTGGAGGACGTGGAGGACGACGTGAGCACGATTCTGCGCCAAGTCTACGACGACTTCAAGTACTGCCCTGTGTGTATGCGAGCCGAGGGTGAGAGTTCCATTCAGGGCGGCTGGCAAGAACTGCACTGCGGCCGCCATTTTATGTGCTGTGAGTGTTTTGAGATGGAAGAAGCCCGCAGCAGGCCCCGACGTGTTCCCTGTCCTTTCCGTTGTGGTGTTTAATCGATTTCTGCCGCCAACACTGACACACGCACGCGGTGCACCAACCAATACATCTCGGCAATGTGTTGGGCGTCGTTTTCGGGATAGTGGTCGTGGTGGGCGAGGGTGGTGGTGAGCGGCGCCTTGATCTTGATCAGCGTCTCCTTGTCCGAGGGGAACAGCGCGCCGTCTTGCAGCGCCGACTGATACGAGTCCGTGTCGATGGTGGGCATGAGGCGAGACGAGTCAGTGGGGTAGAAGCGGAAAGAGGGATAATCACAGTACTCGAGCAGATTGTTGATCTGAGCCAAGTCAAAGTCCTTGTAGTCGGAAACCACCACCAACTTGTCAGCAGCCGCGGCCACGGCGGCCAACATGCACTCGTGAATCATGCGAGCAGCTTCCGAGGCGCTCACAGCCTCCTGTTCAAACTCCTGCAGTTTCTCCTCATGCCGAGACCAAAACTGCTGGCGACAGTCCTCCTCAAACGTTTGCATGCCACGGCCAAAGTCGGCCGGCTTGATGCTGATGCGGCGCTTCCAATCCACGTTGCCAGTCGCGGCGTCGACGAGGCACAGACCCACACTCACGAGTCCGTGGAGAAAAAAGTTGGGGCCACGCGCCTCCACGTCCACGCCCAGGATCTTGTTGATGCGCATGCCTCTCTCTCTCTCTAAATTGTCTTTCCATTTTTTTACTCGTCAGTAAACAAGTCCGTGTACGTGCTCCGTGACACGACGTGCGCAAACCACGAGTGCACGTAATCGCCGTCGGCCGCCAGGCGGATGGCGTCGGCGGCTAGTTCCTTTTGCAGCTCCTCCCACCCCGCCTGATCTCGACGGGCCAGCACGTTGAGCACCCGGCAGCTGTACGCGTCCTCTCCGTCGTAGCGGCAGTACGGCTGCGCGAGGAAAGCCACGTGTTCGGCCTTGTCAAACGCAGTGGCGGTGATAGCGAGGGCAAGGACGAAGATGAGGAAGAAGAAGAAGAAGAAGAAAAAAGGGCGAGTCATCAGTGCGACAACGAGCGAGTATGAAAGAAATCGAAAACTCAGTGTCCGTCGGACACGCCCCCCGTCGCGTTGTCCGGCGGCCGCGGGCTATTTAATGTCCGGCGTTTCCTTCGATTTCGTTTGTTTTAGCGTTCGCGGTGAACGGGTAACAACATGCAACTGCGTTCCTCGCGTGTAATTGGCGCCCCGGCTGCTCCTGCTGTGCCCACTCCCGTCAGCGAGGAGGCCGCGTTGCTCCAGAGCCTGGTGGCGCTGGAAGTCACCTTTGCGCGGGTTGATATGTCGTCGGAGCTGTGGCACCGTCATCCGTACGGATGGGAGCCGGGGCACCAGGCTCTGGCCGCCTACTTTGAGGCTCTGGCGGCCATTGACACGGACCTGGAGGCCGACATTCTGGCGGGCCGCCACTGGAACGCGTATCTCCAGGCCATGCGGACCGAGCCCGAGGTTCTGGTCACGGACGACACCAAGCTCTCGTTCCGTCTGCTGCGCATGTCATACCTGTGGGCCAAACGCCGCACCGAGTTTGGCGCCAACGTCGAAGAGTACGCCACGTTCCCCGACGAGTGAGGAAGAGGGCCTTTTTTTCGTTTTGTACATCCACCACAGTGTACTATTCACTCGTTTCTCCCGCTCCCTCCTCTTCCTTGGTAGCAGTTCTCTGCCGGCGGCCGCTGCGGTGCGCGCCACGCACGAAACAAGTGTCACCATCCTCGGTGCGCTTCACAGTGATCCACAGCTTGTTGGTGGCATTCTGCTGCGTCTGCGACAGCACCTCGGCCATCTTGGACGTGTGGCGGACCTTGGCGTTGAAATCCGACTTGAGGTTGTAGCCGGCCAGAACCAGCAGGGTGCGCAGCGCCTGCCAGTCGGCTTCGAACTCGGCACCGTCCCAGTCGTACGGCATGTCGAGCAGGTACGTGGCCGCCAGGGTGGGTAGATCCGTGTCGGGCGTGTCGGCTGCGGCGTCCAACAACTCTCGGTACCGGGGGTCCACCGAGGCGTGCGTAAAGAGGAAGGAGAGCGACTGTTTGGTGGGCGCAAAGCCACCACTCTCTTGGGTGATGCGTCGATGCAGGCTGGCCACACTCACTCGGTTGCCCTCGGACGAAACCCACGCATCCAAGCGGGGAGCCCGTTGTTGGCTATCACGACTCATGCAGTTCAGGTTCACTTATAACACAAGAAAAAAAGGCAAAAACGACAAAAACGTCAAACTCGCTTAGCTCTGCTCCTCCTCCTCCTCGTCCTGCTCCATCTCCTCCTCCACTGGCGTCGTCATCTTCTTCTTCTTCTGCGTCTTCTTCTCCTCCTCCACCGGCGTCGACTTCTTCTCCCCCTCCTCACTCTTCTTCTTGCGGGCCGTGCGCGTCTGTGTGATGGTCACACACTTGGTCTCCACAAACTCGGCGTAGCGTGGGCAGTTGGCCCGCAGCAGCTCCTCGTTGCCCTTGTAACCCAGCGGCGCCTCGTAGGCCAGCAGAGCGGTGGCCACGTCAGACTCGTCCAGCTTCTTCTTGCCGCGGGCCCACGTCTGCATACGCGCCTCGTTGGCCAGCTGCACCATGGCCGACGACAAGAAGGAGCAGCAGACGGCCACGGCCTCGCTCGACACGCGCGGCTTCTTGCCGATGGAGTTCTCCTTGAAAAAGTTGGCAGCGTTGCGGTGAATGGCGCGGGCAATGGGCGCCACGTCAAACAGACGGTTCAGATCGCGGCCATGGCTCTTGAGCCACTGCTGCGTCTTCTTCTTGTGGTGCAGCGCGCCCTCCATGACCGACATGGTGCGAGCACTGGTGACCTTCTTGTCCTCTGCCGTCGTCGAAGACGACGAGGCCTTGCTCTTGGTCGACGCCGTCTTCGTCTGCTTTTGCGTAACCTTGCGGATGATCACCATGATGTTGCGTTCCTATCTCTGGCAGAATTTTTTTGCGAAAAAATGGTTTATACATTTCTACTCGATGATAGCGTTGACAGCACGGGTAAAGGCCTGGACGCCCACCACGGACCCGCACACCTTGCCCACATGCTTGAGCAGCACGGTCTTGGCCTTGGGGTCGTCGATGACGGCGTCAGCGACGCGGCGGCAGTAGAAGCGCACCAGCAGCTTTTGCAGCTTGGCACCAGCGTAGAGAGCCAGCTTGGTCAGCGAGCGTTGACGCTTCTTGGACAGGTGGAGCATGGCTGCCTTGTAGTAATTGGCCGGGGCCTTCTTCTTCTTTTGTTGCTGCGTCTCGTCGGTGGACGAGGGGATCTTAGCTTCGGCCTTGGTCATGGTGAGAAGAGGGGCTGTTATCTCTGAAACAAAAAAATGACCGTGTACATTTTTTTACGCAGTTCCGTCGCGCTGCATGGGGTTAAACATGAGCCACGTTTTGGCCACCTCGGCAAACGCCTTGGCCGCCACACGGTCCACCTTCCTCTCACGCTTGACTGGCCGACCAATGGCGTTCTTGTGCACAATCTCTTGCACGCCCTCGGAGGCCAGCAGCTGGGTAAACACGTAGAGGCCGTGGGAAATTTGTCGGTGGCACACGGCCTTGGACGGTCTCCGGCACACAATGTCGTGCATAATCTTCTTTTCGCTCCACGGTTTGTAGCGCTGAGCGTAGGCCGTGTTGCGATTGGGCAGACGCAGTTTGTTTTCGTAGGCCTGGTGGATGGCCCGGGCCGCGCCCTCGGGACCCAAGTTGGCAAACCGGGAACCCACCGACTCGAGAATCTCGCCCCACACGCCATTCTCGCGACTGGGGTCGGCCAAGTTGATGGGCGCCGAGTCCACAAACGACTCTTGCTCCGCCAACTCCTTGTCGGCCAAGACGTCGCGCACACCCTCGAACGTGGGCAGCGGTAGTATGTTTTCCTCGGTGGCCACTGGCTCGTCCGTGTCGAGTACGTTGTTGCCATTGCCGTTGCCGTCGTCATCATCATCGTCGTCGTCATCGTCGTCGTCATCATCGTCGTCATTGTTAAGTTGCCTGGCGATGATGACGGGTTGTTGTTGAGCTGGTGGTGCTGCAGCTGCAGCTGGAGGAGGAGGAGGAGGAGGAGGAGGGGCGGCGCGATTGTCTTCCTCCTCCATGCGCCGGAGCATGTCGGAAAAGACAGCCAGATTTCTCCGCCTCTGATCACCCATGACACAATCTCTATCTCTTATAAAGTAGCAGTATCCCACGGCCGCGTTGCTGCCGATTTTGGCAAGCACGCCATGGACACCACACACATGAACGAAATCGAAGAACTCGACTGGGTCACGGGTCTGTTGGAAGAGGGCGAGGCGGCCCTGGAGGCCAGCCCAGATGGAGTGTGGCGAACGTGTTTGCCTCAGCACAGTCTCAATCTCCGACTCAAGTGGCTGCAGACGGCCGCACACCGCAGTTTGGAAACCAAGACACTGACCTTGAGTGACATGTACATGGTGGCCTACATGCAGACGGTGCAGGGAGCAATGGGTGAGGAGGTCGATCACGAAACCACTCGCACCAAGGTGCTGCTCATGGACCTGGAGTGGAATTTCATTGTGCCCACCCAACAGTATTTCGAGGAGCGCGTGTGGCCGCTGTTTCTCGAGTGCCGTCGCCACATTCTCTTTGATACCACGGCCGACACCTATCTGTTGATTTTCAGCAACCTGTTTTTTGCCCGGGCCTTTTTCGTGCAAGACATGTGGGGTGGGCTGGAACCGTCGGATCGGCTGCCCCCGGGTGACATTGTGGACAAGACGTTTACGCCGGCCACGTCGTTGCACCGCAAACTCATGACGGCCGTGTTTGAGGATTACGTGGGACGTTGTGACCGTGTGCGCTACGAAACTACTGATGCCTCGGCCGCCGAGCTGGTCACTACTTTGCACCCGGTGGAGGCCGCCGACGTTGACGAGAAATTGCGTTTGCCGCGTCTCGACAAACCCAACTACATTCGGGTATTTCGCCAGCAACAACTGCAACACGACCTCATGGAAAACGAGTCGCGCGAGTGGTGCATGGCCTTTGAACAGATAGAACTCGGTACTGTTGTCTTGTGGTGTCCGCGGATCGAAGAAGCATCGCGGACGTGGAATGACGGTGCCCCGCCCGTGGTCCTGCTGGACGACTATTGGAAGTTTATTGAAGACACCAAACGTCACGACCGCCTAACGACGGGTGCGTGCAAGATGATTCGAGTGGGCTGTGTGTGGAGTGTTCTCACGCCCGACGGTGACCGGGAGTTGGCCTGTCTCCACTCGGTCACGGACGCCTTGGAGGTAATACGCCGTCACCACGCTCCGAACGACGAGCGGGGATGACGAGTCGAGTAGCTCGTCAACCGACTCGTCTAGTTGTTGTTGTTGTTGTGTTGTGGACGGACGAATGACCAAAACATAGCCGGGATAAACAAAACGGACCAGGGTGGATGAAGAGGAAGAAGAAGAAGAAGACAAGTGCGACACCAAGTCTCCTCCTCCTCCTCCCTCATACACAGCGTCCGCCGTGGCCACAAACTCGGCACCCACCGACACATCGTGCACCTTGTCCCCGTGGAACTTGCACACACTGGTGCCGTGTGTCACAATCGAGTGGCCGTCAACGTCCTCGCCCACATACACCCAAGCCCGTTGCGGGTCGAGCAGCTGAACGTGACGCACTGGCACACAAGTTCCACGATCGTCGCAGAGCTGCGTACCGAGATTGGCCGTAAAAGGATGCGGCACTGGCAACACGCCTCTCTCGTCCATGACAGACTGCATCACTCGCCCGTTGAACACGGACCAGCGGTCTAGGGTGTGGTCCTCAAAGCGAACACACAGACTCGAGCTACCATCGCACTCGGCGTTGACAATGCGTTTGGTGGTGCCATAGGTGCGTGGCAGGCGTTGCAAAAAGGGCGCTTTCCAGCGAAAGCATCCACGCGCACACGAGACTTGACCGTCAGTCACCACTCGTGGCCGCGGAGCCCATACGGCTCTCTCGGGAAAGCCAGGAATGGGGAGAATGTCGCAAATACACAGCGGGTCCACGGCCGCTACGCGCTGCTGACTCACCAACTCCCACCAACTTCCGTCCTGTGCGTGTCGAGCCCAGACCGCTGTCTTGAATTCGCTGGCCACCAACTCTGTGGCTCGAAACAACTCGCGGTCTCCCCACACCAGCATGCCGTCGTCGCGCTCTCGCCACACCACCACCGTGTCGTCACGCAGCAACGCAAAACCCTTGACCGGCTCCGACACCATGACCGTCTTGTTGCGAACGAGACGCCGATGCCGGTCAATGTACCAAACTGTGTGCGTGTCCAGCCATTGCGCGTCCGTGGCGTCGTCGGGTGGCGACTCTTGCTCGTGGTGTTTTTGGTCCAAATCAACTTTTTGCCCCACACACGGGCACTCTGTTCCCGTCACCTTGTACGACACGTGCTTCTCTACCACGCGTCCGTCGGTCATCTTGCACCATGCCGTGGCATCCAAAACTGGCCACAGCGAGCGCGCGTGCAACTTGACCAGGCACGTGCCGCGAGGAAAGCCAATGCGATGATACTCGCTGGCCGTGAGACGCACGGCCACACACGACGAGTGCAACAGCACGTGCTCTGACAAGGAAACCACGCGCGTGGATGCGTAGTAATCGTGCATGTCTGCCTTTTATTACAATTGCAAGTACGTGTACGTTTGAGGCGTGGGGTTGGTGATAGAGGTGGAGTACGACGTCTGTGCACACTGCACGGACAAGAGTCCAGTGGCTGGCGCATTAATCAGGCATCCGCCGGGCGTGGTGCCGCAGCCGAGCCACACGTTTTGCAGTCCGACCACGCTAGCCAGCTGATACGGTGAGTATCGCTGATTGCTTTGGAGATAGGTGGTGTACGTGGACGAGGGAGAATTGAGAGAAAAGGTGCAAGCCGTGTAACCTGGCGCGGACGTGGAGGATTGAAAACGCATCAGCACGGCCGTCGGTGGTTGCATGGGCGGCATCACGCAGTGTGGTGCATACTCATCCGCGCACTGGCTGCAAAAGTATGCTCCGCAGTCTGTGGCTGATGTGGATGTGGTGGTGGTGGTGGCATTGTAGGCAATGTGGGAGAGGGGATTACTGACGACAGCGGTTTCCACAGACGTCACGTCAATCTCCAACAACGTCAAGTACTCCATGAGTGTAACAAATTTGGCTGACAACACGGCCCAGTCCACTTGCAGCTGAGCGATTTGCTGGTACTCGATAGCCCGTGTTTCAATGCTCACCACCTGTTGCCGTACAGAGGCCGAGGGCGCCGAAAGCAGACTCGGGTTCAGCTGCTGTTGTTGCAGCTGGCTGGTGTTTTCGAGGGCAGTCTGTGCTTGTTGCAGCAGAGTGTTGGAGGTGGACACCACAGTGCTGTTGGTCATTTGCTGCGCGGCCGTCACGCTCGTCAGTTCATTCTGACGCTGAGCCATGGCCGACAAGGCTTGATTCACGTCGGTTTGTGTGGACGACACGAGCGTGGTGGCTTGCGACAGGAGGTTGCGGGCCATTTGTTTGCCGGCGTCGAGACCGTACGACGTGCTCAAGATGGTCTGCATGGCTTGCGCCGTGTCGTTGCGTGAGTGCAGTGTGACCACCAACACCACGTACACCACCAACACCAGGACAGCCACCACGCCCTTGCAACGACAAAACAGGGCAATGCCAAACAGCGCGGCGCCCAACACCAGGGTTTCCAGGGGACGACTCGGACCAGACGCCACAAACTCGGTCCACCGACCCGTGGGTAAGCACGGCACTCCGTACGCCGACAAGTAGGGACACACCGTCACGTTGAACGACCAACTTTGCACGTACTCGCCAAACCCGTCGCGGCCCGTGACGACGTACGGGGTGAGTGGGGCGGCGCGGCCCAGGAGGTTGCGGAACTGGCATGTCCCGCCTGTACAGCTAAACTGATAGACGTCGGGATACTGGGCCGGGTAAAAGGTATCAGAGCCGTCCAGAGTGGTGGCCGTGAGACCGGTGGCGTACACATCGGGCGACACGTTGGCCAGCACGATAAACTGGCCGAAATCGTACGTTTGGGCTCTTGCCAGCAGCGGGAAGAAACAAAGGAAGAGGACAAGTAAGGAGGAGTAGCGCATGTCTAATGAAGGGGAAAAATTATATAAGATGTCACATCGCCAGGCCGTAGTGGCCTCCATTCCGGAGGCCATCATGTGTTGCCATGGCACCAACACGGAGACAGACCCCTTTCAGACGGCACTGGATATCCTGACGTTTACCAACGACGAGGAAAAGGTCGGCAAGTACGCAGAGTATGTCATGACCGTGTCGTCGACGGAGCAGTACGTGGCGATTGGCGTGAGTTATCTGCAAACCCTGTCGCCCGACGACGACGACGCCCTGACGGCCGTGGAGCAGTATCGCACCCTTGTCAACAAGAAACGCAAGCGGTTCTTTACAGCGTACGCGCCCGTGGTCACCAACCTCTTGTTGACCACCAACGCACTGGCATACACCAATACCACGAAAAAAACGGCCCGGGTGGTGGCAGCCATGTCCTCAGTGGTCTCGATTGTGGGTCACGTGTTTGCCGGGTGGTTGCCAGACGGCTCGTCCTCGGCGTGTTACACGTTCCATTGCTTGTACTCCAGCATGTGGAAGAGCCAGGCCACGAGTATCACTCGACACTTTTTCGGCACCGTGCCGGGTTTCATGGACCTGGCCCACATCCTGGTCAACACGGCCGGGCTCGACTTTGTTTTGCGCATCTACTTTCACGAAAAGCCTCAGGTCGATCCTCTCAAGTTTGTCATGCCCGCGCTCGATCTTATGCGCGCCTTTTTGACAGTGGCCGACAACACCCTGCGCCATCATTACAAGTCGCACGCACTGTCTGGTGCTCTCAGTCTGGTCAACGGCATGTTTGATCGGGGACAAGTGCTGCGTCGGGTGTCGGTAGCCTGCTACATCCTCGTTGCTTGTGGCTTTAGTTCACTCTCGCTGTTGGCCCAAGTGGCGGCGTCCTTGAACACCGCCACTGGGCTGTTGCTGACCACAGCGCTCGTAAGTCTGGTGACCAGAATGTCTGACACGAAAAAGTGGGTGGCGGCCGGAGTCGGTGCACTCGGCCTCTTTAGCGACACGATTGTCAGCAATCTCAGCACGTACACGGTCTCTCTGTTTGGCTGGTCGCTCCACACCAACCACTTGGACTACGAATCGTCGGCGCTGGTGTGCCTCGTACTGGCCGCTGGACTCACTACTCTGTTCTACTTGGGCGCCGCTGCACTCAAGAGTATCCGTCAGCAGTTTGTTAGTCATGCTTCTGAGAAAATATAACATGGTGAACATTCAAGAAATTCTGGCCTCCGCACCGTTGGCAATCGCTTCGCGCGATGGATGTAACGTAGAGGCTGACCCTTTCCAGACAGCGCTAAACATTTTAGCGTTTGTCTGCAACTCGGAGCTTGTCAGCGAGTACGTGAACAGGTTGATAGAAGAATATCGTCGTCAGCAACCGTCGACGTCGCATCCAGGCATGCCAACAAGAGGCAATGGTGATCGCCTGCCGACCAGAAACACCAAACAAATCCAAGATGCTCCTCGCTTGATCGGAGACGCTGGCCACATGGCGTCCATGGTGACGGTAGAACAGCAGCTGCGTCACGACAATGGGTTTCACTGGATTCAATTGGGTGCACTGTTTCTGCCGCCGAACAACACGACGACGGCCGTGGAACAGTATCTTGCGTACATGAAACCGTCTGCTCGCGCCGTCAAGATTGCGAATACGGTTGGACATGCTGTGCTGACGGCAGGGCAGCAAAAACCAACGTGGGTGGAAAATGGTGTACAAAATACCAAAGAACTTTTAGGAGAAGTCGCGGGCGGCATCGCGGAAGCTGTGGAGTCAGTGCCAGGAGGGAAGGCCATCCTGGATTTAATTGGTTATTCTTCGCCAACCCCCACACCCTCCGCTTCCGCGCTATCCGGTTCTTCCATCTACATCAAAAACTCGGGCACGTTGATGGACAAAAGCAGTGCCGACGGCACCAACGAACGTCACGTGTACGTGACGAAAGATGGTAAACGCCAAGACGCCAGCGTTATTCCCGGCGCGCTCTTTAGCAACTCTGACGGACCAAAGCAAATGACAAAGGACAGCGCATTCCTCTATGCGCGCTCGCGCGCACTTGGCGTTACCATCGTCACGGACTTTACCCAACTCAGCGAGGACAAGGGTGTCTCATACTACTATGCGGTGAACCCACCAGATTACCCCAACAACATTATGGTGGCCTGCGGTGATGTTGTGAACAGCAAAACGTATCCAACGCAAGTGAAAAAGACGTACTATTTGGCCGGCGGTGTGGAGACAAATCTGGTGGTGGTGGGATCCACAAAAACAGCGGTCGACACATGTTACGAGAACATCAAGAAAAATTTTTCGTCCATGGTCTCGGATGAATTCGGCAGAACTGTGGAGCACCGAGTGGACATTAGTCAGGACGGTGATGATGAGTTCAAGGCGTTTTCTGGAGCTGTCCCAAGGAACTTGGTCCGGCCTGTCGTGCTTTGGCAGCATCCTGTCATGCCTGTTGTGACTGGATTACTCAACGTTTTCAACGCCTACGCTTTTACGGACAGCCGAGAACGGCACGTTCGTCTCATTGCTACTGCGCCATCGGTGGTGTCGTTGATGGAAAACCTGATGGTTGGATGGTTCCCACCTGGTTTCACGTCCATTGTGTACACACTCCACTGTCTGTATGCACAATATGTGAATCGGGCATCTGAGGATGGCAAAATGAGCGGAGCAAAGTACTTTTTCGGCAGCTGGACCGGTTGGGGACGTCTGATCTCGACAGTGGTGCCGATGACGATCGTGGATGTTGTGATGCGCATCTATTTTTACCAAGATCCGCTGGATCCATTCAAGTTTATGTTGCCCGCAATCCATTTACTCAGCGCCATTTTGTCTGTGGCGGACAATGGCTTAAGGCGCAAGGTCCGCAACGAGGCGCTTTCCGACACGGTCGCGCTGTTCAACTCCGTCTTTGATTTCGCACGAACGCTGCAACGCGTGTCAGTGGTGCTATTTTTTGCTGAATGGTACGGTTGGAGTTCTGTAGGTCTCGCCGCCCGCATGGCAGCCTCTTTGAGCACTGTGGCTGCCATGCTGGTGTGGGCAACCTGCATTCACTTCCCTGCCTTTCTCGCGAAATATGTTGGGCGATTAATAACACAAAGCGACCATAGCGCCGCGACGGTCGGTGTCACGGGTATTGTTTCTTTCGCTGGGAGCGCCGCAACCTTTTATTTCGGAGTCCCTGGTCTGCTTGCTCAGTTGGGAGGAGCAGTCGTCAACTGGGCAACCAAAACAGAAGAGATGTCGTTTGTCTCGACAATCTTGGCCAACATCAGCGTCTACACCGTGTCTCTGCTTGGCTGGTCGATTGAAATGCCGAATGCATCGGAACCGTGGTTGGCGTCTACTGCTGGTAGTTTGATCCTGCTTCTTGGACCTGCTGCGGTCGAGTATGGTCTCTCGTTTCTGTGGAAGAAGTTCAAGCAGGCACGTTTGGAGAACGCTGCGTCAAAGGATTTTTCGTCGTGGTGGTAGTGGTAGTAGTAGCGTGTGCGTCTGAGCATAACAAACGATAAATATATACACCGTTGAACCATGTTTCGACCTCCTCGTCGAGGGTTTTCCATGCATCACGGGCATCGCGCAAACCCTTCTTCATCTCACACACAAGGCGGCGACGAGGGAACGGCGGTCTCGTCAACGACATCAACAAAGTACAAGCAGCAAGAAGGCGCAACGGTCATGTCCATGACGGACTATGCATACGACCCCGGCCACGACGCTCCAGAAGAGGATGTGGGCGCAAAGTCACTATTTAGCACGCTCGTCACTCGTCGAGTGGCCATGGTACCGGAAGACATGTGGTTGCCGTGTCCGGAACACAAGCGTGTGCTGGTGCAGTACGATTTGGATGGTCGGAACCCGCGTGTGCACCCCACGCTGACCCGACAGGAGGCCAGAATTCTGGGTTTGCCGCCGCCGCCTACGGCCCGCCACCACCCCTATCGAATCCCGGGCGTGCGCGAGCGTTCCACGCCCAGCATTGTGAGTGCGCAGGTAATTGCGATTCTGCAGGCCCTAGCCGAGTTGGATGACGAATGGGACATGGACAAGTTGCCCCTGGACCCCGACTTCCCCACTCTTTTCCGTGCCATGGTGACTTCCATGTACGCGAGTGTGTACGACTCTCCGTGGCTGTCGGCGCTGACGTTGGCCGCTTATGGCGCGCCCATGGAACTCGACGGCACCCGCATCGAGTCGCCGTTCTTGGAGGACTATGTGCACGTCCTCAACACGGACGAAATCTGTGACTGTGGCAAGTGGCGCATCGACCCCGGCGAATGCCGCTGCGCGTCGCGCAAGCCGCCGTCGCTGCCGCCGCGCCATCTCATTCGGTGTCCGTGCGATTGCCAGTACTATGGCGGCCTCGGTTGCGACTGCGACACCGACGATACGCAGGCCAAACTGCTGCTCAACTACTGGATGAACGACAAGAAACACCGACGCGTTCTGCGCCTCGATCGAGCACTCTTGTTTGTACTGACACACGAACTCGACGACGACTCTGGCATGACGGCGCTGGACCTGTTGATTGACGCCGCGCCCCGCTCCGCCATGGTGGAGTTGGTCCGCCGCGTTTTGCGGGAAGACATGGCTTTCAAGGACAAGAATGCACGCACAGCGGCGGCAGAGACCGAGCCGTGAGCGGACGTTCCAAGCCAGTTAACTCCAATTCCCTCAATGTACACGGCAAGTTGCCGACCACGTCACGCCGTTGCCACTTGATGTCCTTGATGTCCACGCCCAGTCGTCCCAGCGTCAATGTACAGCCAGGCGGAGTACGTGAGAATCGCAGTCGAGTATGTTGACCTTGGGTGCGCGCCCATCGCAGAGTGAGCGTGTAGAGTCCTCGCCAAAAGTGCTCGAGCAGGTAATCGTCATCAAACACATCGTCAGCCACCGCAGCCTCCAAGTTGAGACGGACCAGCGAGTGTGGCAGCACCTGAGCCAGGCGGCCGCAGATGGTGTCGGTAATGACCACCAAACGACGCAAACGGACACTAGTGGAGAAACATTGCAAGTCCACTCGCGACGTCGGTCCGGTGGCATGAATGGCGGCCGTCACGAGGTGCGGTGGGGTGCGTAGACTGTCGGCCAGAATCAGCACTGAGCTGGGCACAGTGATGCGCAAGTGCTTGAGGTGTTGAAACGTGTGCAGAGTCGGTGGTGGTGTGGTGTTGTACAGCAAGAGGTCGCGAATAGAGGGGGCAAAGTGGGGAGCCACCTTGCCGTCCGTGTTGTCGTACACCAAGAGTTCGTGCACATCGTCGGGCAAGTGCATGACCGCCTCCACATGAGTCACCCCAGTGGCCTCGTCCAACTCCTCTGTGACCGTGGGGTTTACTTCTTCACCGTCCAGTTGCCAGTACTCGGCATCGTCTTCGTTGGCACGTCGACGCTTGGAACGCGAGTACCGCAGCCGTTTGCGATAGGGAATCATACCGGGCAGCGCATCCGGCAAAACGCTGTGCCGGTCGTCGGAGAATGCCCGAATCAGAGCCCACACTTCCACGGGCAGCAGGGCGCAAAGGCGAGTACAAAACACGCGCCGAGCGGCCGTATTCCGTTCCAGGTCCAGCTCGCTAAAACGCATGATATATAATGGGAAATGGAATCGGGTTTACCACAAATTTCCGTCACCGGTTCGGCCAAAGCGCAAGACGCGACTCGTGTCTTGTTGCTAGACGACACAGAAGTGCGGATGTTTTGGACCGAGTACATGACCAACGCCGACTGTCAGCGATGCTTGGCCCACATCCGCAACGCGGCCTACAGTGGCGGAATGGAAGTGACACTGGACAACAACACGCCGTTGCGCAAGGTGTACGCCAATCTGTTCAAACGACTATGGGTCAAGCACTTTGACCGTATTGTGACGTACATTCACACACTCGGTTTCGTGCCCATGAGTTTGGAACGCAAGGATGTGGACGGGCACCGATTCTACGTTCCACGCTTTTTGGAACCTGGCGAGGCGATCTTTGCCTACATTACCAGCAAAAAGGGCGAGCCGTGGATCTCAGCGCGGCCGCGGTACGCCGTGGAAAAGAACAGCGAGAGTACGAAACTCGGTAAACCCTCCAAGCGCTGGTTCGTGTGTGCGCCCAGTATGCCATTTCTCGGCGTCGACAACCATCCGCATCTAAATGCGCCCATGAATCCCATCATGCAAAATCTGGCCGTGTTCCGGACTCGGCTCATGTGCGACACCGAAGCCAACATCCGCAACGCTCACCCATCCATCTTTCTCGAAACCAAACCCTCGCCAGCCTTGGGCGGGCCCGGAGGCGCCAACTTGTTTCCGTACTCGATGACGACCGACATCAACATTCGGCAACAACAGGTGGAAGACTTTCATCAAAAGCGTCAGCGCCTACTGCAGCAGGAGCGGAAGAGGCAGGCCGAGGGCTTTGACTCGTTAGAATCGGCCAGCGAAGCCGAAGCAGCTCGCCGTTACACGTTTCTGCCGGCCGACACCACACCCTCGCATCCACCAGTCTCGCATCCGCCGCCAACCATTACCTTTTTTGCCGAGCAAGCCCGTTACGCCGTTTACGGTTGCCTGGGAGTGCCACTGGCGTACGCAGATGGCACATCGGGTAACGTGGAGCAGCGAGTTTTGGCCGAACAGTCATTTACCGAGACCGTGGCCAGTGTGAAAAATATGCTGGCCCAAGTGGTAGAGTTTATGATTGTCAAGATGGTGGAAAAGGATCCTGACGTGCGCTTGTTTGAAGCTATGCCAGAAGACGGGACAACTCGCGAGATCACAGTCACCATTCTCGGCAACAATCGCATGGGTTTGCGCGAGGCCAGCGAAGCCTACGAACTTGGGTTCGTTAACGACAAACTCATCAAAACCATCCTTTCCGAAAAGTATGGCGTGTTGCGAGAGTACATTCCCAGCGAGGACATTATGCAAGTGCGTCTCCAGCGGACTCGTATTGCCTTACCAGAGGCCGAGGTGGACGCGGCCGAGCGCCGTCGTTTGGCTCGCGACGTTCCCGTGGGTCATGTTCCGACAGAGGAAGAGAAGAAGGACGCGGTGGAGGAACCACCGACAAAACGACAAAAGACGTCGGATTTATCAGACGACGACGAGGAGGAGGAGGAGGAGGAGAAAAAGAAGAAGAAAAAGAAGAAAACTGAGGACGAAAGTGATGAGGAGGAGAAAAAGCGTAAACGCCATGCTAGAAAATAAATTGCAACATTGGCACCGCCTCCTCTTCTTCCTCTTTTTCCCCCAGCACGTTCAACACAGACGTGGGCGCATCGTCCATGAATGTGGAAACCAGCGCCACGGCCTTGCGGAGCGGCATGCGACCCAGGTCCAAGGTGAGGCGTTCCAAGTTCATGGCCGAAAAGTTGTAAATGTAGGCCGTGTTACACCGCACGTGCGTCCGCCCCACGGTGCACATGATTTGCTCGTCATTGATGCACACTTGTGCTCCACGTGGCGCCTCGTCCAGGCGCACAACAGAGCGGCGGCCCTCACGACACTCGAACCGCACCATTTCACGAACTCGAACCACCTCACCCGTGGTGGTGTTTTGGATCCAATCGTTGAGCTTGATGCCGTGTTGTCGCTCCGCCTCCACCTTACTGCCGCTGCAAGTCAACACAATGTCACCTTCCGTCTCCATGCTGTTCAGCACCAATTTAATCTTGTTGTGGGCGCCGGCGTTGGGCATGGTGTGCAGCTTGGCCATTGTGGCCGGGTGGGTGCACAGCAGGTCAAAGAAGCTACCCAAGCGCGGTTCCAAGCACTTGGTGTGGCCAGCCAGTACCAAAGTGTGTACCCGCAGACTCGCGTCGCCGTCGTTGCGCTTGCGAGTGAGGAGGTCGTAGTAGAAGCCCACCGAGTAGCGATGAGCGTCCAGCACCACAATCTCTAGCGGTTCCGACCGAATGACGCCGCCCAACACCACGTCCAAGGCTGTGTCATAGTACTCGGGTGGCACCACGTTGACAATGTTGTCCACGGCCAGACCCTCGTGCACAGCGTTGAACCTGACGGCCTCGTCGGGCACAATAAACACACAGTAGCCTGTCGAGTCGGTGCCGGTGCTTTGAGCCAGAATTTGTTGAAGTGTGAGATCGTCGTCGCTGACGTAGGCCTTGGTGCGGTTTCCGTCCACCAAAAAGAGGTTGAGGCTGGGGCTGGTGACAAACGACATGAGCGCCTTGGTCACCTCCACCAGCGGCTGTGGAACATAGTAGCGAGAGTCACGCGGACTCTGCACCATGAACACGTCCTTGAGCTGCGGCGGAAACTGTTTGGCTCGGTAGAGTACTTGGAACGGGGAGACGGGTCTGCAGTTGACAAAGGGCCACTTGTCCACGGGCGGCAGGCGGTTGAGGTATCGGTACAGACCCGTGCGCACCCACAAGTCATAATTGGTGGCAGCAGCAATGCGTCGTGCGTCGTGAATGGCCGTGTCGAGTTGCACAACGCCCTCAAAGCTGCCAGTGGCCGGCAGCAGCATTTTGCGCAAAGTGGTGCAATAATAGTGCTGCAGCAGTCCAAAGGCCGAGACAGGCATGAGGCACTC
>ERZ778028.1540-NODE-1540-length-23426-cov-8.700441_pt1 | contig 23426 bp, 18 predicted proteins | sample MGYA00375758_ERZ778028 | MGnify/ENA primary metagenome ERZ778028 (study PRJEB29350, sample SAMN05389828) | bioreactor metagenome | isolation source: Thiocyanate bioreactor | place: South Africa: University of Cape Town | collected 2014-03-17 ... | reverse complement strand
GGCAGCCACCCCCCGGCCGCGACGCCCAGCGCGTAGAACGTCTTGATCTGGCCGATCCCCTTGACGTTCGCGAGCGGGATCTGCGGGTTGAGCCCGTCGGGGATGAGGCCGGCGACGCGGACGCCGTTGTCGACGAGCCGGTCCCGCAGCATCGTGATGACCGGGCCGAGCTGGAGGGAGACCTCGTCGCCGGAGATGGTCGCGACGGCGTTCTGATCGCCGCGCAGCACCGCGTTCAGCTGGGAGTGCGTGAGCCGGAGGGACTCCTGCCACACCACCGGGAACCACTCGGAGGTCACGATGCTCTCGACGCCCCAGCGCACCAGCGCGTTGACGCCCTCGATGATCGGCCCCTTCGCGAGGCCGAGGCTGCGCGAGACGAACGCCGGCAGGTTCAGCTGCTGGAGTCCGTCGATCACGCCGCCGGTGATGCCGGCGATGTCGATCGCCGAGCCGACCGCCTCGACGACCGCGTCGGTCACGGCCTCCTGCACCTCGGGGGACTTCGCGAGCGGCGCGTAGGTCGCGACGAAGGAGTCGGTGTCGGTGACCTGCTGCGAGGCGAAGCTCAGCAGCAGCGCGGCGGGCGTGACGACGATGCCGAGCACGACGAGCACGCCGGCCAGGATCGAGCGGCCGACGACCGCGGCGCCCCGCGGCCTCGCGGGCGGCGGCGCCTGGAGGACGACGGTCGGCGGTCCGGGGGGCGCGCTGGCCCCGGGCGCGGTCGATGCGGATGCGGCGGGCTCCCGGGCTGCGGCCTCCCGGGCCGCGCGATCGGCCAGCTCGGCCTGCTGCCGGGCCAGGGCGGCCTGCTCCAGCGAGGCGTTCTCGGTGCTCAGGGCCGCGTTCTCGCGCTCCAGCGACGCCTTGGCGTCCGTCAGGGCCGTCTGCTCGTCGGCGAGCGCGGTCCGCTCGTCGGCGAGGGCGGCGTTCTGCGCCTCGAGCTCGGCGATCCGGGTGCGCAGCTGCGCGAGCGTCTCACGTGCCATGTCCTAGTGCCCCGATCCCTCCGCGGCGATCTCCGCGCGGTCGCCGCTCCAGAGCGTGTGGAACGCGCCCGGCCGGTCGACGCGCTGGTAGGTGTGCGCGCCGAAGAAGTCGCGCTGGCCCTGGATGAGCGCGGCCGGCAGCCGCTCGGCGCGCAGCCCGTCGTAGTAGGCCAGCGAGGAGGAGAACGCCGGCGCCGGGATGCCGGCTGCCGCGGCCGCCTGCACGACGCGGCGCCAGGCCTCCTGGGTGCGACCGAGCGCCTCGCGGAAGTAGGGGGCGGTGAGCAGCTCCGGGAGGTCCGGGTCGGCGGCGTAGGCCTCGGTGATCCGGTTCAGGAACTTCGCCCGGATGATGCAGCCGCCGCGCCAGATCGCCGCGACGTCGCCCTTCCGGATGTCCCAGCCGTACTGCTCGGCGCCCGCGATGATGAGGTCGAAGCCCTGCGAGTAGGCGGCGATCTTCGAGGCGTAGAGGGCCTGTCGGACCTCCTCGACGAACGCGTCGGGGTCGCCGACGGCCCATGGCGCGGTCGGCCCGGGCAGGTCGCGCGCCGCCGCCCGCTGGGCCGGCTTCGAGGACAGCGAGCGGGCGAACAGCGCCTCGGCGATCGCCGGCGCCGGGATGCCGAGGTCCGCGGCGGCCTGCACGGTCCACGCGCCGGTGCCCTTCGCACCCGCCTGGTCGAGGATGACGTCGACGAGCGGGCGTCCGGTCCCGGCGTCCACCTGCCGCAGCACCTCGGCGGTGATCTCGATCAGATAGGAGTCGAGCTCGCCGCGGTTCCACTCGGCGAAGACGTCGGCGATCTCCGCGGGCGACCTCCCGGTGCCGCGCCGGATCAGGTCGTACGCCTCGGCGATGAGCTGCATGTCGGCGTACTCGATGCCGTTGTGCACCATCTTGACGAAGTGGCCGGCTCCGTCGTGGCCGATGTGCGTGACGCACGGCTGCCCCTCGGCGACCGCCGCGATCGAGCGCAGGATGGGCCCGAGCGTGGTCCACGACTCGTCGGAGCCGCCCGGCATCAGCGACGGCCCGTTGAGCGCGCCCTCCTCGCCGCCGGAGACCCCCATCCCGACGAAGTTGATCCCGGTCGCGCGGACCGCGGCCTCGCGCCGGATGGTGTCGGTGAAGAGGGAGTTGCCGCCGTCGACGATGATGTCGCCCGGCTCGAAGACGCCCACCAGCTCGTCGATCACGGCGTCCGTCGCGGCGCCCGCCTTGACCATGATGATCGCGGTGCGCGGCCGCGCGAGCGCGTCCGCGAGCTCGCGGTAGCTCTGCGTCCCGACGAAGCCGGCCTCCGGGTGCTCCTCGAGCAGCTCGGCGGTGCGGGCGTACGACCGGTTGAACACCGCGACGGTGTTCCCCTCGCGGCTCGCGAGGTTCCTCGCCAGGTTCGAGCCCATGACCGCGAGGCCGACCACCCCGATGTTCGCCGTCGTCACGGGCACCAGGCTAGTCGTTCGCCGCGTTCGGCTCGACGGCCGTCGGTCAGGGCTTCGGCTCGTCCGGGGGGCCGAACGCGATCGGGACGCCGAACTCGGCCTGGCCGCGCGCCATGTCGATGATCGGCTGGCTCGAGGCGTGGCCGAGGTACACCTCGCAGTCGCGGACGATGCGCTGCAGCGGGCTCGAGCTCGAGACGGCCGAGGGGCCGGCGCTCTGGAACGCGATCTGCACCGCCTCGCAGCCGAGCAGCGCGGCCTGGCGGCCGAGGGCCCACAGCCGCATCGTCTCCGCCTTGGTGATCGGCTCGTGCGTGCGCGCCCAGCGGTCGAGGAGCGCGTCGCTCGCCCGCGCGCCCGCGGACATGATCGCGTGCGCGGCGTCCGCCTTCGCGGCGGCCCGGCCGAGCGCGCGCTGCACGTCGCCGTCGTCCCGCATCAGGACGCCGGGCGGGGAGAACAGCGCCGGCGTCCGCTTGCCGAGCTCCCGCAGCTCGTCGACGGCGGCCTGGGCCGCGCCCGCGAAGATCGCCGCGAAGCAGAGGTGGTAGAAGCCGCCGTAGACGCCGAGGTAGTGGCCGTTGCCGTGCAGCCGCGTGCCCGGCGTCCCCTCGGCCCAGTCGCGGTCCTGGCCGAACAGCAGGTCGTCGTAGATGACGTGGTGCTCCGGCACGAACACCGGATCGGAGATCTCGACCGTGTTCGACCCCGAGGCCTGGACGCCGATGCCCTTGCCGCCGCCCCAGTCGTCGAGGATCGTGACGTTCTCGACCGGCGTGATGAAGCTGAACTCGACCGGCTCGCCGTCCTCGGGCGCCCAGATGGTGTTCGCCATGAAGTGGGTCGACACCGGGACGCCGGAGGAGAACCGCCACTTGCCGCTGATCCGGTAGCCGCCCTCGACCTTCTCCGCCTTGCCGCCGGGCGGGGCGCGGTGCGGGGAGCGCAGCTCGCCGTGCGGCTCGATGAGCTCGCGCTGCGCCTGCTCGCCGAGCATCGACGCGACGATGGCGACGTGCGAAGCCGACAGCGTGTAGCACCACGCGGTCCCCGGGTCGCCGCAGGCGACGCGGTAGGCGACCTCGAGGAAGGTCTCGTGCGTGGACTCGTAGCCGCCGAACATCCTGGGCAGGAACATCCGGTAGAAGCCCGCGTCCCGGAACCGCTGCAGCAGCTCGTCGGTGAAGTGGCCGAGCCGCTCGGCCTCGGCGGCCTGCGCCCGGATGGCGGGGATCAGCGCCTCGGCGCGCGCGATGAGCGTCTCGGCGTCCGGCGCCGTCCCGGTCGCAGTGCTGGTGCCGCTCGCCTCGACGGGCATGGCATCTCCTTCGTTCGTCGGCGGAGCCGGGTTCCGGCCGGACGTCCGCGTCCGGCCGCGGACCGCGCCGTCGCCCGTTGGCGGCGGCGGGTCGTCTCGCATGCTACGGCTCCGGACTGTTGTCTGACAAACGGCGCCGTCGGTCCACCCGCTAGCGTGACGGGATGGCCGTCGCGTCCGACCGCATCCTCGGGCTCGACGTCGCCCGCGGGCTGGCGATCCTGGGCATGTTCGCGGCGCACACCGTGCAGCAGCCGGACTTCTCCTGGGCGGACCCGTCGAGCTGGGGCGCGGTCGTCAACGGGCGGTCCTCGATCCTGTTCGCGATCCTCGCCGGCATCTCGCTCGCGATCCTCTCCGGACGGCGGACGCCCGTCGACGGGCTCGCGCTCGTGCAGGCGCGGATGCGGATCCTGATCCGCGCCGTCATCGTGTTCGGGATCGGCGGCGTCCTCGCGCTGCTCGGCAGCGGGATCGCCGTCATCCTCGAGTACTACGCCGTCATCTTCGTGCTCAGCCTGCCGTTCCTGCGCTGGAGCCCGAGGCGGCTGTTCGCGGCGGCGGGGGTGTGGGCGGTCGTCGGGCCGGTGCTGGTCGTGCTGCTCAAGTCGGTGGTCGCCTGGTCCGAGGGCCTGCTGACGCCGCCGGCGCCGATGGGGTCCGCGCTCTACGAGTACCTGACCGGGTTCTACCCGGTCGTCACCTGGGTCGTCTTCATGCTCCTCGGGCTCGGCGTCGGGCGGCTCGCGATCGAGTCGACGCGCGTGCAGGCCGGGCTGGTCGCGGTCGGCGCCGGGATCTGCGCCGTGGGCTACGCGCTCGGCTCGCTGCTCGCGCCGCTCGGCGCGCCGATGGCGGCCTTCGGCGTCGAGCGGCTCACCGCGGACGTGCACAGCCTCGACGGCGTGATCGCGGTCACCGGCTCCTCGCTGCTCGGGGCCGCACCGCACTCGGGCTCGCCGTTCGAGGTCGTGGGCTCCAGCGGCTTCGCGCTCGCGGTCATCGGCCTCTGCCTGCTGGCCGCGAGGGCGCGCCCGATGCGCGTCCTGCTCACCCCGCTCTCCTCGATGGGGCAGATGGCGCTGACCATCTACACCGCGCAGGTCGTCGCGGTCTGGGTCCTCGTCGTCTCGACGCAGCAGCGGCCGAACGACTGGGCGGTGTTCTGGTGCTTCGCGGTCGCGTCGATGGCGATCGCGGTGCTGTGGCGCGCGCTCCGCGGGCAGGGCCCGCTGGAGCGGCTGCTGTCGACGGTGTCCAAGCGCGCCGCGGACCCCCGGCCCCGCGCGGCGGACGGGGCCGGCTCCGCCTTGCTAGAATCTCCTGTCCGACCTGGCGAGGGGACGCGAGTCCCGTCATCGACAACGTCCAAGGAGAACCACCCCCATGGCTGAGCTCAGCAACCACATCGCGGCCGAGTCCCGCGCGTCCTTCGGCAAGGGCGCGGCGCGCAAGCTCCGCGCGGCCGGCAAGATCCCCGCGGTCATCTACGGCCACGGCAGCGACCCGCGGCACGTCTCGCTCCCCGGTCACCAGGTGACGCTGCTGGTGCGCAAGGCGAACCAGGTGCTCGAGCTCGTCGTCGAGGGCAAGGAGGAGCTGGCGCTCGTCAAGGACGTGCAGCGCGACCCGGTGCGCCAGATCATCGAGCACATCGACCTGCTCGTCGTCCGCAAGGGCGAGAAGGTCCACGTCGACGTGCCCGTCGTCATCGAGGGCGAGTCCGCCCCGTCGACGACCGTGCTGCAGGACGCCGGCCACGTCTCGATCGAGGTCGAGGCGACCCGGATCCCCGAGCACCTCGTCGTCTCCGTCGAGGGCCTCGAGGCCGGCACGCACATCACGGCGGGCTCGATCGCGCTGCCGCAGGGCGCGACCCTGCTCTCCGACCCCGAGCTCATCGTCGTCGGCGTGACCGGTCAGGCCGCGGCGGCGGAGCCCGAGCCGGAGGCCGCCCAGGAGGCGCCGGCCGAGGCTTCCGCCGAGGAGGCGCCCGCCGAGGAGTCGGCGGAGTAGCAGGCCGTCCGGACGACGGTCCCGCCCCCTTCCGCCGCGTGGCGAAGGGGCCGAGCCGCATCCCGGTGACGGAGGGTTGAGGGTATGGACGACCTCTGGCTCGTCGTGGGGCTGGGCAACCCGGGCCTCGGCTACGCGGGCAACCGGCACAACGTCGGTCAGATGGTCGTCGACGTGCTCGCGGACCGCGGCGGTCTGACGTTCAAGTCGCACAAGGCCGGCGCCGTCGTCGCCGAGGGCCGGCTTCGTCCCGGAGGCCCCAGGGTGGTGCTCGCCAAGCCGGGCTCGTTCATGAACGTCAGCGGCGGTCCGGTCGCGCAGCTCGCCCGCTTCTTCAAGGTGCCGCCGGCGAACGTGCTCGTGGTGCACGACGAGCTCGACATCGACTTCGACGCCGTCCGGGTCAAGGTCGGCGGCGGGCACGGCGGCCACAACGGCATCCGCGACGTGAGCGCCCGCCTCGGCACGCCCGAGTACCCGCGCGTCCGCGTCGGCATCGGGCGCCCGCCAGGGCGCCAGGACCCCGCGGACTTCGTGCTGAAGGACTTCTCCGCCGAGGAGCGCCGGACGCTGCCGAGCCTGCTCGTCGACGCCGCCGACGCCGTCGAGGCGATCGTGGACGGCGGCCCGCTCGCCGCGCAGAACCGCTTCAACCAGCGCGGTTGAGCCGCGCGGCTGCGAGACTGGTGCCGTGACCAGCGCACCGAGGACGGTCCTCCTGACCGGGGGCACCGGTGCCTGGGGGCGGGCCACGCTCCGTGAGCTGCGCCGCCGCGGCGACGAGTTCCACGTCATCGCCCTCGCCCGGCCCGGCCGCCGCTCGGAGCGGATCCTCCGCGAGTTCGCCGACTGGCCCCAGCTGGAGATCGCCTGGGGCGACCTCACCGACCCGCGGATCGTCGCCGCCTGCGTCGCGCGATCCGACGTCGTGATGCACCTCGGCGCCGTCGTGTCGCCGTTCGCCGACGACCACCCGGAGCTCACGCATCGCGTCAACGTCGGCGCGATCCGGAACATCGTCGCCGCGGTCAGGGCGCTGCCCGACCCGTCGCGGGTCGCCGTCGTCGGGGTCGGCTCGATCGCGGAGGAGGGCCCGCGGAACCCGCCGCGGCACTGGGGCCGCATCGGCGACCCGGTCTGCGTCTCCGCCTACGACGAGTACGGCCAGAGCAAGGTGATCGCCGAGCGCGAGCTCGCCGAGTCCGGCCTGCCGCGGTGGACCTGGCTGCGGCAGACCGGGATCATCTACCCGGAGATGATCCGGATCCGGGACCCGATCATGACCCACCCGCCGCTGGCCGGCGTCATGGAGTGGACCTCGGACGAGGACTCGGCGCGGCTCGCGGTCGGGCTGTGCGCCGCGGAGGCGCCGGAGGAGGTGTGGGGCGGCACCTGGCACGTCGGCAGCGGCGAGGCGTGGCGGGTCACGAACTCGGAGTTCCTGTCCGGCATCTCGGTCGCGTTCGGCATCGGCGACATCCGCCGCTGGTACGACCGGAACTGGTTCGCGCTGCAGAACTTCCACGGCTTCTGGTTCACCGACAGCGATCGGCTCGAGGAGCTGGTCCCGTTCCGCGCCGACTCGCTGTCAGCGGCTCTCGCCCGGGCGGGGGCGACGCTCGCACCCGCCGCGCGGTGGGCGGCCGGCGCGTTCGCCCCGCTCGTCAAGCGGCTCGTCATGCGCCCGCTGGTCGAGCGGCCGCGCGGCATGCTCGGCGTGCTGCGCAGCGGCGACGAGGCGAGGATCGGCGCCTACTTCGGCTCCCTGGAGGCCTGGCGCGAGATCGGCGACTGGGCGGCGTTCGCGCCGGAGGAGCCGTCCCGGGTGCCGAGCCTCCTCGACCACGGCTACGACGAGGACCGGCCGCGGGACTCCTGGACCGCGGACGACTGCGCCGGCGCGGCGGCGTTCCGCGGGGGCCGGCTCCTCTCCGAGGAGGTCGAGCGCGGCGCCTTCGCCCGCCCCGTGGAGTGGGCCTGCGCGGACGACCACCGCTTCGCGGCGAGCCCGCGACTGGTGCTGTCGGCCGGGCACTGGTGCCCGGTCTGCGTCCGCAGCCCGCTCGACTACCCGCGCCAGGCCGAGCGCAACGCCTTCCTCGCCCAGGTCGTCGGCTAGGCGCGGCCCGCCCCCGCGGCGCGCCGGCGCGGGATCTCGATCGTCACGACGATGGCGGCGAGCGTCGTGAAGACGACGAGGAAACCGGGCAGCCACCCGAGCCCGAGCCCGGAGACCACGAAGGCGCCCGTCAGCGCGCCGGCGGCGGTCGCCGCGTTGAAGCAGGTGGTCAGCGCGGCCGCCCCGAAGTCGCGGAGTCGCGGCGAGGCCTCGCGCATCATGAGTCCCTGGGTGAGCGGCGCCACGATGCCGAACGCGACGTTCCAGAGCACGTACGCGAGGATCGCCGGCCAGCCGGACGTCCCGAGCAGCCCCATCGCGACGCCGGTGAGGGCGAGCCCGATGAGCGTGACGAGCAGGAAGCGGTGCGGGTCGCGGTCGCCGACCAGCGTCGCGATCACCAGGCCGATCGCGCCGCCGATGCCGCCGAGCAGCAGGATGCTGGCGACCTGCCCCGGATCGATCGCCGGGATCGCGATGAGCCACGGGGCGATGTACGTGCTCATGGCGTTCTGCCCGAGCCCGGTGAGCGCGACGATCGCGCACACGATGAGGATCGCGCGCAGGGTCGGATCGCGGCGGGCGGGGATCGGGATCTCACCGGTGCGCAGCGTGACGCGGTGCTCGACCGGCGGCAGGAAGAGCACGACGAGCAGGGCGAACAGCACGATGAGCCCGGCCATCACGAGGAACGAGAGCCGCCAGCCGACGGCGTGGCCGATCGCGGCGCCCATCGGGACGCCCAGGATGAACGCGAGCCGGCCGCCCGCGGCCGTGATGCTCGTCGCGCGCACGACCTGGTTCGACCGGACCAGCCGCGCGGCGTACGGCGTGGTGACCGCCCAGAACACGCCGTGCACCAGGCCGCCCAGCACGCGCCCGGCGAACAGCGTCCAGTAGTCCGGCGCGATCGCGCACACGACGTTGGTGAGCGCGAAGCCGCCGAGGGTGGCGACCATCAGCCACTTGCGCGGGAAGCGCTGGGTGAGCCGCGTGAGCGGGATGGTCGAGAGAGCCACGGTGAACGCGAAGGCCGAGATGAGCAGACCGGCCTGCGCCTCGGTGACGCCGACGCCGACGGCGATGTCCGGCAGGATGCCGGTCGGCAGGAACTCGCTGGAGACGCAGACGAAGGTCGCGCCGGCGATCACGAGCAGCTGAGGGGTGGGGAACCCCTGTTTAGCCACGGTGAACTAGCCTACGCGCTCCCGCCCCCGGGGCAACAGCATCTCGACGAGGAGCACGAGGGCCGCGAGCACCGCGAACCCGACGAGGAACCACGGCAGCCACGCGAGTCCGAGGCCCGCGACGACGAACGAGCCGATCAGCGCGCCGCCGCCGATCGCCGCGTTGAAGGAGGTGGTCAGCGCCGCCGCCGCGAAGTCGCGCAGCCGTGCCGAGGCGTCGCGCATCATCAGCCCCTGGGTCAGCGGCGGCACGACGCCGAACGCGATGCTCCAGAGCACGTACGCCGCGATCGCCGGCCAGCCCGCGGCGCCGAGCAGCCCGAGGGCCACGCCGCCGCCGGCGAGCCCGATCAGCGTCACGAGCAGCACCCCGTGCGGGTCCCGGTCGCCGACCAGGGCCGCGATCAGCAGGCTCACCGCGCCGCCGATGCCGCCGAGCAGCAGGATGCTCGCGACCTGCCCCGGGTCGATCGCGGGGACCGCGATGAGCCACGGCACGATGTAGGTGCTCATGGTGTTCTGCCCGAGCGCCGCGAGCGCGACGATCGCGCAGATGACGATGACGATGCGCAGCGTCGGGTCCCGGCGCGCGGGCAGCGCGATCTCACCCGTGCGCAGCGTGACGCGGTGCTCCACGGGCGGCAGGAAGAGCACGACGAGCAGCGCGAACAGCACGATGAGGCCGGCCATCACGACGAAGGAGAGCCGCCAGCCGACCGCGTGCCCGATCGCCGCGCCCATCGGGATGCCGAGGATGAAGGCGAGCGTGGCGCCGGCCGTCGTGATGCTCGCCGCGCGCACGACCTGGCTCGGCTTCACGAGCCGCGCGGCGTACGGCGCGGTGACGGCCCAGAACACGCCGTGCGCGAGGCCGCCGAGCACCCGGCCGGCGAACAGCGTCCAGTAGTCCGGGGCGATCGCGCAGATCACGTTGGTGACGGCGAAGCCGCCGAGCGTGGCGACCATCAGCCACTTGCGCGGGAAGCGGTGGGTGAGCCGGGTCAGCGGGATCGTGGTGAGCGCGACCGTGAACGCGAACACCGAGATGAGCAGACCCGCCTGCGCCTCGGTCACCCCGACGCCGGCCGCGATGTCGGGCAGGATGCCGGTCGGCAGGAACTCGCTGGAGACGCAGACGAAGGTCGCGCCGGCGATGACCAGCAGCTGCGGGGTCGGGAACGGCTGGCGCGGCACGACGGACCAGCCTACGCCGCGGCGCCGGCCGGGGATCGCCGGGACGGGGCTACCAGGGCTTCGGCCGCTCCATGTCGCGCTCGGAGTCGCGCGGCAGCTCGGCGAGCACGCCGCCGCCGGCGCGCACGCACAGCATGCGGAGGTCCTCCGGGCTGTCCGGCGCGCAGCGCCAGATCCGCCAGACGCCCTGCCCGACGCGCACCACGCTGCCCGGCTCGACGTCGACGACCTCGTCGTCGAGGCCCATCTGGCCGCGGCCCTGCAGGAAGATGTAGAGCTCCTCCAGCTGCGAATGGGCGTGCCAGAACGGCGCGCCCTCGCCGGGCGCGGCGGCGTTCGTGCTGACGCCGATGTACTGGGTCGTCATGTCGTGGTCGACGAACCGCTTGCCCTTGGTCCCGCTGCCGCTGACGTAGTCGCTCCACGCGCCGAAGGCGCCGAGCTCGAGGATCTCGTATCCGCTCATGCCGCCAAGCTACCCCAGCCGGAGTCGCGGAGGCAGAGGGATTCTGTTTGAATCGAGACCGGCCGCGAGCGGGGCGGGGTCGGTGGGGCGCGGGATCGCGCCGACCGGAATCGCCGACGGGAGAGAACCATGACCGCCATGCCGCCGAGGCGCCCGCGCACCGCGACCGTCTCGCTCTACCTGATCGTCGCGACGCTCATCGCGGCGGCCGTGCTCGGCGCCGTGCTCATCATCGTCGGCGACCAGGCGAACGTCGCGGGCCGGGCCTGGCTGACCCTGCTGCTCGTCGGGCTCTTCGCCGGGGCGGTCGCGATCGACGCGGCGGCCGGCGACGGCCCGAACCGCTGGTACCTCACGGCGTCGACGGTCGTCAACGTGGCGCTCGTCGCGATCGGGCTGATCAAGCTCTGGAACGGCTGGCTGCAGCCGGCGAACACCGCGGACCCGCTGGTGTGGACGGTGCAGATCTGGCTGTTCCTCGTCATCGTCGTGGTGCTGCGGCTCGCGCTGCTGTTCACCCAGCTGTACTGGCTGCACTGCGTCGTGCGCGGGAAGACGGGACTGACGCGGACGATGGGCGTCGTCGCCGTCGTGCTGGTGTGGGTGACGGCGCTCGTGCTCGCGATCCCGCTCGCCTTCCCGGAGGCGGACTGGGCGGACTGGTGGTGGCGTCTCGCCGGGGCGGCCTCGCTGGTCGCCGTGGTCGCGATGGTCGTGCCGCTGGTGTCGAAGGCGTTCGAGCCGAAGCCGCCGCGCCCCGCGCCGCCTGCGGGCTACCACCCGCCCGCCGGCTACCACCCGCCGACCGCTCTGCCGTATCCGGCCCCTCAGCCGGCTCCGTACGGCCAGCCGGCGCCCGGGGCGCAGCCGGCCGCCTACGGCGCGCCGGTCGCCGCGCCGCCGCAGCAGATCGTCCCGCCCCCGCCGTACGTCCCGCCGCAGGCGCCGATCGTGCCGCCTTCGGCGCCGGGACCGCCCACCGCGTCGCCGCAGCCGCCCGCCGGCCAGCAGGACGCCTGAGCACCGCGACTAGAATCTTCCGGTGCCGCTGACCGGGATCCCCTCCGCGCTCGCGGCGGACCCGGCCCTCGCGGCCGTGCTGGCGAGCCCGCACGCCGACGCCGACCTGTCCTGCGTGGACGGGGCGCGGGTGCCGCTCCTCGCCCGGCTGCTGCAGGCCGAGGGCGGACCCCGCGCGCTGCTCGCGATCGTCGCGACGGGCCGCGAGTCGGAGAGCGTCGTCGACGCGTTCCGCGCCTACCTGCCGGAGGCGGAGGTGCACGCGTTCCCGTCGTGGGAGACGCTGCCGCACGAGCGGCTGAGCCCGTCCGCGGAGACCGTCGGCCGTCGGCTCGCCGCACTCCGCGCGCTGCGGGAGTGGGGTCGTGCGTCGTCCGCGCCGTCGAGCGGGGAGCCGCTCGACGGATCGCCGGCGGGCGGCCGGAGCACCGCACGGCCCTCGTCCGCCGGTCGGCGGCCCTTCGTGCTGGTCGCCTCCGTCCGGGCGGCGCTGCAGCCGCTGCTGCCGGGGCTCGACGCGATCGAGCCCGTCGTGCTCGCCGTCGGCGGGCGCGGCCACGATCTCGCGCGGATCGCGGAGCGGCTCGTCGGGCTCGCCTACGCCCGCGTCGACATGGTGACGCGGCGCGGCGAGTTCGCCGTGCGCGGCGGAATCCTCGACGTCTTCCCGCCCGAGGCGGAGCACCCGCTGCGGATCGACTTCTTCGGCGACGAGGTCGAGTCGGTGCGCGAGTTCGGCGTGGCCGACCAGCGGTCGCTGGCCGACGCGCCCTCGCGGCGCGATCCGGCGGAGCGCTCCTCGGCCGGCGCGGCGGTCGTGCTGCCGCCGGCCCGCGAGTTCCTCATCACCGACGACGTCCGACAGCGCGCGCGCGAGATGTCCGGCGAGTTCCCCGCGCTCGACGGCATGCTCGCGAAGGTCGCGGAGGGCATCCCGGCGGAGGGCATGGAGTCGCTCGCGCCGGCGCTCGTCGACGGCTTCGTCCCGCTGCCGCAGCTGCTGCCGGACGACGGCGCCGTCGCGATCCTCGGCCCCGAGCGGGTCGCGACCCGGGCGGTGCACCTCGTCGAGACGAACCGCGAGTTCCTGGTCGCCGCATGGTCGGCGGCGACCGCGGGCGGCGACGCCCCGATCGACCTCGGCATGGACCTGCGGCGGCGGCTCGGCTCGGGCGACTTCCTCACCGTCGGGCAGCTGCGCGAGCGCGCCGGCGGCCGGGCCTGGTGGACCGTCAGCGCCTTCGACTCGGGCGACCCGGACGCGATCCGGCTCGGCGCGAGCCAGGTGCCGGCGTTCACGGGCCACGCGGACGCCGCGATCGACCACGTCGGCGACCGGCTGCGGGAGGGCTGGGCGCTCGCCATCACGGCGGAGGGCCCCGGCCTGCTCGATCGCGCCGCCGACCTGCTCGCCGACCGCGGCCTCGCCGGCCGTCGGGCCGAGGAGTTCCCGCCGGACGCCGAGCCGGGCGTCGCCTACCTGGTGCAGGCCTCGGTGGAGGCCGGCGTCGAGCTCCGCGAGGCCCGCCTCGCCGTCCTCTCCGAGGCGGAGTTCTTCGGCCGCGCGGCCTCCTACCGGCAGGGCGCCCCGCGCCGGCTCGCGAGCCGGCGGCGGAACGTCGTCGACCCGCTCCAGCTGAAGCCCGGCGACCACGTCGTGCATCAGACCCACGGCATCGGCCGGTTCGTCGAGCTCGTCGAGCGCGAGGTGTCCACCGGCTCGACCCGCGGCGGCCCCGGCGGGCGCAACGCCGTCAAGGCGACCCGCGAGTTCCTCGTCATCGAGTACGCGCCGTCCAAGCGGGGCATGCCGGGCGACCGGCTGTACGTGCCGACCGACCAGCTCGACCTGCTCACCCGCTACGTCGGCGGCGAGGCGCCGACGCTGTCGAAGATGGGCGGCTCCGACTGGGCCGCGGCGAAGGGCAGGGCGCGCAAGGCCGTCCGCGACATCGCCGTGGAGCTCGTCAAGCTCTACGCGGCGAGGCAGGCCAGCCGCGGTCACGCCTTCGGCCCCGACACGCCATGGCAGGCGGAGCTCGAGGACGCCTTCCCGTTCGCGGAGACGCCGGACCAGCTGACCACGATCGACGAGGTCAAGGCGGACATGGAGCGGCCGATCCCGATGGACCGGCTGCTCTCCGGCGACGTCGGCTTCGGGAAGACCGAGGTCGCGGTGCGCGCCGCGTTCAAGGCGATCCAGGACGGCAAGCAGGTCGCGATGATCGTGCCGACCACCCTGCTGGTCCGCCAGCACGTCGAGACCTTCGCGGAGCGCTTCGCCGGCTTCCCGGTCAACCTCCGCGCGCTCAGCCGCTTCCAGTCGGAGCAGGAGTCCGCCGACACGATCGCCGGCCTCGCCGACGGCACGGTCGACCTCGTGATCGGGACGCATCGCCTGCTCGGCAAGGGCATCGCGTTCAAGGACCTCGGCCTCGTCGTCATCGACGAGGAGCAGCGCTTCGGCGTCGAGCACAAGGACGCGCTGAAGCGGCTCAAGACGAACGTCGACGTGCTCGCGATGACGGCGACGCCGATCCCGCGCACGCTCGAGCTCGCGGTGACCGGCATCCGCGAGATGTCGACGCTCGCGACGCCCCCGGAGGACCGGCATCCGATCCTCACCTTCGTCGGGCCCTACTCCGACAAGCAGGTCGCCGCCGCGATCCACCGCGAGCTGCTTCGCGAGGGCCAGGTGTTCTACGTGCACAACCGGGTCGCCTCGATCCAGGCGACCGCGGCGCGGCTGGCCGAGCTCGTGCCGGAGGCTCGGGTCGCCGTCGCCCACGGGCAGATGAGCGAGGAGGCGCTGGAGCGGGTGATGCTCGACTTCTGGGAGCGCCGAGCCGACGTCCTCGTCTCGACGACGATCATCGAGACCGGGCTCGACATCCCGAACGCGAACACGCTCATCATCGACCGCGCCGACAAGTACGGCCTCTCCCAGCTGCACCAGCTCCGCGGCCGGGTGGGACGCGGACGCGAGCGGGCCTACGCGTACTTCCTCTACGACGAGACCAAGCCGCTCACCGAGCACGCGGAGGAGCGGCTGCGGACCATCGCCGCGGCGAACGAGCTCGGCGCCGGCATGCAGATCGCGCTCAAGGACCTCGAGCTGCGCGGCGCCGGCAACATCCTGGGCGCCGAGCAGTCCGGCCACATCGCCGGCGTCGGCTTCGACCTGTACCTGCGGATGATCGGCGAGGCGGTCTCCGAGTTCCGCGGCGACGCCGCGGCCGAGCAGACCGAGCTGCGGCTCGAGCTCCCGGTCGACGCGCGCATCCCGGAGGACTACATCGGCTCCGAGCGGCTCCGTCTGGAGGCGTACCAGAAGCTCTCCGCCGCGGCCGGCCCCGCCTACCGCGACCGCGGAGCCGGCGCCGACGGCGCCGAGCAGGACCCGATCGACCGAGTCGTCGAGGAGCTCGTCGACCGCTACGGCGAGCTGCCGGAGCCGGTGGCGCTGCTGATCGCCGTGTCCCGCCTGCGGCGGCGCGCGCAGCGGGCCGGGCTCTCCGAGGTCGTCGTGATGGCCGACCGGCTTCGGATCGCGCCGATCGAGCTCCCCGACTCGGCCCAGGTGCGCCTCGCCCGGCTCCACCGGGGCAGCCGGTACCTCACGGCGCAGCGGGTCGCGCTCGTGCCGCTGCCCGGGACGGACACCTCGATCCTGGACCGCGCGAAGGGCGGCGGCATCGCGGACGCCGATCTCGTCGCCTGGGTCGGCGACCTCTTCGACGCCCTCCTGCCGGCTCCGGCGCCGGCGAGCTGACCGGCGCCGCGGTCCGGCGCCGCCCCGGTGCGCCCGTCCTCAGTCGGCCTCGACCGCGAGCCGCACCCAGTCGGCCGGGTCCACGCCGGGGTCCGCGAGCACGTCGCGCCGCACCGGCCTCGCCGCGCGGACCAGGTCCTGGACGTGCTCGTTGACGTCCCAGACGTTCACGTTCGCCCCGCCGACCACGACGCCGTCGCGCAGCTGGAAGGCGACGAACTCGCCGTTGTCGAGCGAGCCGCGGACGAGCACCTCGTCGAACGGCGTCGGCCAGCCCGAGTACTCCATGCCCACGTCGTACTGGTCGGAGAAGAAGTAGGGGAGCAGCTCGTAGGGCCGGTCGGCCCCGGCCGCGTTGGCGCCGGCGGCCAGGCCCTGGTTCAGCGCGTTGCCCCAGTGCTCGACGCGGACCCGGCCGTGGAAGAGCGGGTGGTCGTGGCTCGCGATGTCGCCGGCGACGAGCACATCCGGATCGCTCGTGGTCAGCCGTGCGTCGGCGAGCACGCCGTCGTCGGCGGCCAGTCCCGCGGCCTGCGCGAGCCCGAGCGACGGGCGCACGCCGAGGCCGAGCACGACGACGTCGGCCGGCACCGTCTCGCCGTCGGCGAGCCGCACGCCGGTCGCCCGGTCGGAGCCCTCGATCCCGGCGACGTCCGGCCCGAGCCGGAGCGTCACGCCGTGGTCGGCGTGCACCCGGCCGTAGAAGCCGCCGATCTCCGTCCCGAGCGCGTGCTCGAGCGGCACCGAGCCGCGGCCGAGCAGCGTCACCTCGGCGCCGCGCTGCCGCGCGCTCGCGGCGACCTCGGCGCCGATCCAGCTCGCCCCGACGACGGCCACCCGGGCGCCGGGCATCAGCCGGTCGCGCAGCGCGAGCGCGTCGTCGAGGCTGCGCAGCAGGAGCACGCCGTCCAGCTCGGCGCCGGGCATGGACGGCCGCACCGGCGTGGCGCCGGTCGCGAGCACGAGCTTCGCGTAGCGCAGCTCGGCGCCCGCGAGCCGCACCGTGCGCCGACCGGGGTCGATCGCCTCCGCGGGCGCGCCGAGCAGCAGCTCCACGCGGTTCGCCGTCGCCCAGCCGTCCTTCGCGACGAGCGCGGCCTGCGGCCCGTCGGCGCCCTGCAGCAGGCCCTTGGAGAGGGGCGGTCGCTCGTAGGGGAGATACGGCTCGGCGCCGACGAGCCGGATCGGCCCCTCCCAGCCGGCCTCACGCGCACCCTCCGCCGCCTTCGCGCCCGCGAGCCCGCCTCCGACGATCACGATCGCGTCCTTCTCGTCCATGGCCCCATGCTGGACCCGTGCGGGCCGCGGCGCCAGGCCCTGGCGCGGCGACGGGGGATCGGGTAAGGCCTGTTACTGGAATCCGGGTCTGCGAGCGATCCGGCGTGGCATTCGTCTTACCTATGGGAATAAAGCAATAAGGGGGTTTCTGAGCGCTCTCGAATGGTCGCGACATGAGCCTCACCATCCGCGCAGGAACTTCGTTCCAGTCTCGACGACATCGGCAGGCGGGGAGACGTCCCAGCCGGCGGCCTTGAGAACGGCGGCCACTTCGGCCTGCATATCCCGAGCGATGGTGCGCGCCTGAATCGTCCGATATCTGGCTCGGTCCTCCCGAATCGCCTGTTCCCAGTCCTCGAGAGCGTCGAATCCGCATTCTCGGACGAGGAATTCCAGCAGGTCGGCGACGCCGGGACGCATTCGTGCGCCTCCGACCGGGAAATGCAGCGAGGCGAGCGAGTGGGGTTTGACGTCCTTGTGGTTCGCCTTGGCGATGCCGAGTAGGAAGGAGAAAGCACCTCGTTCGCCGTGAAATTGCCAGTGCGCGGCCGGCGCCGTGTGCATAGCGTCGTCGAACTCGAAGCGGACTAGTGGCGTCCGGTCGACCAACGCCGAGAGTGCGAAGTTCGACTTCGTCACCTTCAAATACTCGCCGCTCGAATCCAGGTCCAGGAGCATCGTCAGGCGCCAGACGGCCACCTTCTCCCCGCCGATGAACAGCGGCATCGAAGCGGCGGTCTCACCGTCCGCTTCAAACGGGCTCAGCTGGAGCCTCGTCGCATCGGCATTGACTCTCGCCAGGAATTCCGGTGAGTCGGGCAGCACCGACTGAACCGTCGTCGTGAGCTCGCTCGCGAACATGCGTGCGCGGACGAGCGCACGATGCTCCGACATCAGTCCACGAACTCGTCTTCGCCGAGGAGGAAAGCGATCGCATCGAGGTCGTCCCGGACCGCCCATTCCGCACCCGACAGCTCGCTCAGTCGTGCGCGCTCGAGGTACTCATCGAGGGTCAGCCCGAGCCGTTCGAGGATGCGCTCGCGCTGCATTCTGAGCTCTTCCGGGGTGACGGTCGAGACCGGGGCCATGAGACTCACCTACCTATTGCTGCGTGCCGATGTATACGCGTGAGGCTAACCCCTGCCACCGACATTCCGCTTCATTGGTGGTGAAGACCGGTGTCCCGTCTTGGCGTATGGCTGATCCTGTCAACAGGTGCCTGGCCCGAACGACCGCGGTGCCCGCTCTGTCAGCGCTCGTAGCGCAGGCCGCGTCGGCGCCACGCCTTCGTCACCCACCAGAACACCAGCTGGGTGCGCGGCCACTCCGTGACGATGTGGCCGCGCTCGTCGGTGAAGTAGTTGTGGCACCCGGAGTCCTTCGCCGAGGTCGCCGACGCGAGCTCGCGATCGATCCACTCGACGTACCGTCGCGTCGCCTCCGGCGAGGTGTCGACGGCGCGCGCGCCGCGCTCGAGCCGCCGCACCGCCGCGACGGCGACCTCCGCCTCGCGCTCGAGCTGGGCGATGAGGGAGGTGCCGCCGTTCGTGTTCGGCCCGTAGAGGATGAAGAGGTTCGGGAAGCCGGCGACCGTTGTGCCGAGGAAGGCCGTCGCCCGATCCGCCCAGGCGTCGTGCAGCCGCCGGCCCCCGCGGCCCGTGACCTCGAGCTGCGCGAGCATGCGCTGCGCCTGGAAGCCGGTCGCGAACACGATCGCGTCGAAGTCCCGCGCCGCGCCGGTCGCGTCCACCAGGCCGGTCTCCGTCGCCGACACCACCGCGTGCGGGACGAGCTCGACGTTCGGCCGGTTGAACGCCGCGTAGTAGGTGGTCGCGACGATCGGACGCTTGCACCCCCACGCGTGGTCCGGGGTGAGCGCGGCCCGGGTCCGCGGGTCCTCGACGGTCGCCGCGATGAAGTCGAGGCAGCGCTGCCGCATCCGGCGCTGCATCCGCGAGCCCTTGTCGTAGCCGCGGAAGCGCCGGTTCGCCTTCCAGAACAGCCAGTACCGGTGCAGCCGCTGCGCGAGCGGCACGTGCCGGTAGACCCAGCGCTCGCGCGGCGTGAGGTCGCGCTCGAGCTTCGACTCGACCCAGCCGGGCTCCCGCTGGAAGAGCGTCACGTGCCCGGCGGTCTCCGCGATCGCCGGCAGCACCTGCACCGCCGTCGAGCCGGTCCCGACGACGGCGACGCGCCGCCGCGAGAGGTCGTGCTCGTGCTCCCAGCGGGAGGTGTGGAACGAGATCCCCCGGTACTCCTCGAGCCCCGGCCAGTCGGGGTACCGCGGGTTCGAGAGCAGCCCCGTCGCCGAGATCACGACGTCGAACCGCTCGGCGCCGACCGGGCCGTCCGGCCCGAGGAGCTCCAGCTCGTACTGCCGCGTCGCGTCGTCCCAGCGCGCCGCGACGACGGTCGTGGACAGCCGGATCCGGTCGCGCAGCCCGAACCGGTCCACGACCGCGTTCGTGTACTCCCAGAGCTCGGGCTGCGTCGCGTGGGTGCGCCGCCAGTCCCACTTGACGAACGAGTAGGAGTACACGTGGGAGGCGATGTCGACCGCGGCGCCGGGGTAGTGGTTGTCGCGCCAGGTGCCGCCGAGCGCGTCGGCGCGCTCGAAGATCACGATCTCGGCCCTGGTCCGCCGCGCGAGCTTGACGGCGGCGCCGATGCCGCCGAAGCCGCTGCCGATGATCGCGACCCGCAGCCGCCGTCGGCTCACCGCGAGATCCCGAGGACGATCAGGTCGGAGAGCTCGGCGGCGAGCGCGTGCGCGTCGCCCGCGCCGAAGTAGTAGCCGTCGGGACGCACCAGCGCCGAGTCGGCGCCGAGCCGGTCGAGCTCGCGGCCGTACGCGCCGTCCGCGTCGACGACGTCGACGCCGAGCTCGACGACACGCCCTCCGACGGCCGCGAGCCGCTCGCGGGTCGACGCGTCGACCGGGACCCGGGTGAGCAGGAACGGCTGCGTCGCGTCGATCGCGTCGTCGAAGCGGACGCGATCGACGGCGCCGGGCAGGGCGATGAGGAACTGCGGGGCGAGCGTGCCGCCCCACGGCCCCGAGACGAGGCCGTGCGAGAAGGCGGCGGCCGGCAGCCGGGGCAGCGCCGTCGCGGGATCGCCGCGGTGCGCGAGCATCCGCCGGTCGCGCTCGCGGGCCTCGTCCCAGTCGAGCACGCAGATCACCTTCCCGAGCTCGACCGAGAACCGGATGGCGTGCTGGACGTGCTCGGTGCGCTCGACGGAGTACGAGTCGAGCACCCCGAGCGGCGCCCTGCCGGAGAGCACGAGGTCGAGCTTCCAGGCCAGGTTCGCCGCGTCGCGCAGCCCCGAGTTGAGCCCCTGGCCGGCGAACGGGGGCATCAGGTGCGCGGCGTCGCCGGCGAGCGCGATCCGGCCCCGCACCCAGCGCGCGACCCACAGCGAGCGGAACGTGTAGACGGCGCTGCGCTCGAGCTCCGCGTTCTCCGGGCCGAGGTCCCACGGGGCGAGCAGCCGCCAGACGAAGGCCGGGTCCTCGACGGCCGCGGGGTCCTCGCCCGGCATGACCATGAACTCCCAGCGCCGTCGCCCGGCCCCGGCCGGCACGACCGTCGTCGGACGGGCCGGCGTGCACAGCTGGACGCTCGCGTCGCCCCAGTCGCGCTCCACGCGGGGCAGGACGTCGACGATGAGCCAGTCGTAGAAGAACGCGAGGTCCTCGACCTCGGCGCCGAGGAGCCGCCGCACCCGGCTGTTCGCCCCGTCCGCGCCGACGACGAGGCGGCCGGCGACGGTGCCCTCGTCGACGCCGGAGCGGGGGTGGCCGAGGCGGACCTCGACCCGGTCGTCGGACTCGATCAGGTCGATCGCCTCGACGCCCCGGGTGACCCGGATGAGCGGATCCTCGGCGGCGCGCCGCTCGAGGATCGCCTCGATCATCGGCTGGTTGCAGATCTGCTGGGTCCAGCCGGGCGCGGCGGGCCGCGATCGGTCGAAGCGCAGCAGCAGCTCGCCGTCGGCGCCGAACCAGTCGTAGTAGTCGGTGTGGTCGCTGATCGGGAGGATCTCGTCGAGCAGCCCCATCCGCTGGAAGAGGCGCATCGTCTCCGGGTCGAGGGCGATCGCCCGCGGCCGCCCGTACGGCTCGGGGTGCCGCTCGACCAGGTGCGACGACCAGCCGCGGCGAGCCAGCAGCAGGGCGATGACGAGCCCGACCGGCCCCGCGCCGACGATGACGACGTCCGCGTCCGCCGGCGGCTCAGCCACGGGCGATCCGGTTGCGCAGCAGCCCGACGCCGTCGATCTCGACCTCGACGACGTCGCCGGGCTCGAGGAAGACCGGCGGATCCATGAACAGTCCGACACCGCCCGGCGTGCCGGTCGCGATCACGTCGCCGGGCTCGAGCGGGGTGAAGGCGCTGATGTACGCGATGAGCTCGGCGATCGGGAACAGCATGTCCTGGATCCGCGCGCGCTGCCGCTCCTCGCCGTTGACGCGGGCGACGAGCCAGGAGTCGCCGATCGCCGGCACCTCGTCCGCGGTGACGAGCACCGGGCCGATGGAGCCGGAGCGCTCGAAGTTCTTGCCGGGGATCCACTGCGAGGCGCGGGTCTGCCAGTCCCGGGCGGAGCCGTCGTCGAAGCAGGCGTAGCCGTACACGTGGTCCATCGCCGTGGCCATCGGGACGCCGCGGGCGGGCCGGCCGATGATCACGGCGAGCTCGCCCTCGTAGTCGAACCGCTCGCTCGCCCCGGGCCTGACGATGTCGACGTCGTGGCCGACGTGGGCGTCGGGGTAGCGGGTGAAGATCGTCGGATAGGCGGGGCGGTCCGGGTCGACACCGGCCTCGGCGCGGTGCGCGCCGAAGTTCGCGCCGGCGCAGACGACCTTCCCGAGCTCGACGGGCGGCAGGAGCTCGAGCTCGTCGAGCGGTGCGCCGGCCGCTCCGGCCGGGGCCTCGGCGCGCCGTCCCGAGGCGATGAAGGAGCGGACGTCGGGCTCGGGGATCCCGAGCTCGCGGCGGTCGACGACGAGGCCGCCGGGGGCGACGAGGCCCCACGAGGTGGTCCCGGCACGGCGGAAGCGGGCGATCCTCATCGATCCTCCAGGGTTCGTCTCGGTCGAGGGATATTTAACAACCTCAGCACGATTTTGGAAAATATTGCTATCGTCGAGACATGGAGCGGCGGTGAACCGGCGGTGGTGAAGAAGGCCGGCGCCGAGACGCTCGCCGGCGAGGTCGCCGAGCGGCTGCGCGCCGCCGTGCTCGCCGGGCGGTTCCACGCGGGCGAGTGGCTGCGGCCCGCCGAGCTGCGCGCGGAGTACGGCGTGAGCGCGACCGTGGTCCGCGACGCCCTCGCCCGGCTCGCCGAGCAGAACCTCGCCGTGCGATCGCCGAACCGCGGCTACCACGTCGTCCCGTTCGGCGAGCAGGACGTGCAGGAGCTGGTGGAGTTCCGCATCGTCGCCGAGACCGCGGCGCTGCGGCTGTCCATCGAGCGCGGCGGCCTCGAGTGGGAGGGCGGACTCGTCGCCGCGCATCACCGGCTCTCGGTGGCCGGGACCGATCCCGGCTACGGGTCGGACGCCTGGTTCGTCGCCCACGGCGCGTTCCACCTCGCCCTGGTCTCCGCCTGCGGCAACGCGCTGCTGCTCGAGTCCTGCCGGGACGGCCTCGCCGCCGGCGACCTCTACCTGCGCTGGGGCCGCCGCGCCTCGGGGATCGAGGCCCACGGGGCGCTCGGCGAGCGGGACCCCGGTCCCGAGCACGCCGCGATCCTCGACGCCGCGCTCGCCCGCGACGCGGATCGCGCCGCCGCGCTCTACCGCGACCACCTGCAGCTCACGGCCGACCTGCTCGCGGCGTCCCGCCGAGCCGTGACCGCCTGAACCCGGAGGAGCCCGAGATGGCCGTCGGCAGCATCACCCAGATGGGCTACGTCGCCCTGCGCACCCGCGACCTCGCCGCGTCGATCCGGAACGCGACCGAGATCCTCGGCCTGCAGCTGACGGACGAGGGCGGCGGCAAGGCCTTCCTCGCCGCCGCGGACACCCACCACGAGCTCGTCTACCTCCAGGACGACGTCGACGCGGCCGACCACTTCGGCGTCGTCGCCCCGGACGCCGACGAGCTCGACGCCATCCGCGCGAAGGTCGACCGCGGGGGCTATCGCGTCCTCAGCGAGCAGCCCATCGAGGACCACGTCGAGCGCGGCTTCGCGTTCGTCGGCCCGGAGGGCTACACCTGGCAGGTCTACACCCCGGAGCGCTGGCACGATCGGCGGGCCGGCGCCTTCGGCCCCGACCGGTACGGCCACGTCAACATCCGGGCGGTCGACTCGGTCGCGATGACCCGGTTCCTCGTCGACACCTTCGACATGCGGGTCTCCGACCGGATCGGGACGGACGCCGGCTTCTTCGTGCGCTGCGGCACCGAGCACCACGCGGTCGCGGTGCAGAAGGCCGGCGAGGCGCGACTCCACCACCACGCGTGGCTCGCCCAGTCGATCGCCGACCTCGGCCGGCTCGGCGACCGGCTCGCGCACGCCGGGCGCCGGCTGCTCTGGGGCCCGGTCCGCCACGGCGCCGGGCACAACATCGCGGTGTACTTCGCCGAGCCGAACGGCGGGGGCATC
>ERZ778028.1538-NODE-1538-length-23437-cov-6.957489_pt1 | contig 23437 bp, 21 predicted proteins | sample MGYA00375758_ERZ778028 | MGnify/ENA primary metagenome ERZ778028 (study PRJEB29350, sample SAMN05389828) | bioreactor metagenome | isolation source: Thiocyanate bioreactor | place: South Africa: University of Cape Town | collected 2014-03-17 ... | reverse complement strand
CGCAGATCGTCTGGTCGCCGATGGCGCAGGGCGTGCTCAGCGGCAAGTACCTGCCCGGTCAGCCCGTTCCCGAGGGTTCGCGGGCGACCGACGAGAAGAGCGGGGCGAACTTCATCAAGCGCTTCCTGCAGGACGACACGCTCGCCGCCGTGCAGAAGCTCAAGCCGATCGCCGAGCAGGCGGGCCTCACCATGCCGCAGCTGGCGATCGCGTGGGTGCTGCAGAACCCGAACGTCTCGGCGGCGCTCGTGGGCGCCTCGCGCCCCGAGCAGCTCGAGGACTCGGTCAAGGCGTCCGGAGTCGTCCTCGATGCCGAGGTGATGTCGGCGATCGATGAGGCCCTCGCCCCCGCCGCGGTCACCGACCCCGACGAGACCTACACGGTCTCGCCCGCCTCGCGTCCGCTCTGAGCGCTCTCACGATGAGAGACGTCGTCTGACGATGGTCACGACGAGCGCCGGCATCCTGCTGTACCGGACCGATCCGGACGGCACGGTGTCGGCGCTCGTCGCACATATGGGCGGTCCGTTCTGGGCGCGCAAGGACGAGGGGGCCTGGTCGATCCCCAAGGGCGAGTTCGATCCGCAGGTGGAGGCGGCGAGGGATGCCGCCGCGCGCGAGTTCCGCGAAGAGCTCGGTGTCGCCCCTCCCGATGTGCCGTACGTCGAGCTCGGCACCTTCGCGTACTCTTCGGGGGCGAAGTCCGTCACGGTGTTCTGTGGCGACGGCACGGGATTCCTCGCCTCCGATGTCGACCGCGCCGCGCTCGTGTTCGGCGCGTTCGAGATGGAGTGGCCGCCGCGGTCGGGACGCCGTCAGAGCTTTCCCGAGATCGACCGCGTGGCCTGGATGCCGCTCGCAGAAGCCCGCCCCCGACTGGTCGCCGGGCAGCGGCCGGCGCTGGACGCGTGTGAACGGTTGATGCGCAAGATGTGACCCTCTTGCGGGCGCACCCCCGGTGGCGAAGACTGTGCGCGACGAAGGGGGCCCTCATGGCACACGGCGACATCACGCACATCGACATCCCGGTCGCGGACTTGGCGACGGCGGCGGCGTTCTACTCCGAGCTGTTCGGCTGGCAGATCGCGGAGCCGCCCGGCTTCGAGGGCTACCCGATGTGGTCGGCCCCCAACGGCATCAGCGGCGGCGGACTCGCCCCGCGCAGCGAGGGGTTCACCCAGCCGCGTTCGTACGTCGAGGTCGATTCGATCGACGACACCATTGCCAAGGCCCAGGCCGCCGGGGCGACGGTCGCCATGGGCAAGCAGCCGATCACGGCGAAGAGCTGGTGGGCAGTGATCGTCGACCCCGACGGCAACCACATCGGCTTGTTCGAGGGGACGACCCAGGACTAGCGCTTCTTCTTCGGCGCCGCGGAGACGTCGAGCTGAGGGTGCAGGCCGCCCAACGACGACCACGCACTCGCGGTTCCCTTCGCGGCGTGCTCGGCGCCGCGGACGGCGCGTTCGTCGGCCCATTCGTTCAGGACGTGTCCGCGGTGCCCGCGGACGTGCTCGAGCACGACGTCGGGAAGACCGGCCGCTCGCCGCGCGTCGCGAGCGGCGATGAGCTGTTCGAGCAGGTCGCGGTTCTTGGTGGGTGCTCCGGTGGAGGTCTTCCAGCCGCGTCGGCAGTGGGCATCCATCCACGAGGAGTATGTGTCGATCGCGTATTTCGAGTCGGCCTGCACGATCAGGTGCGCGAGGTCGGCATGGTCCTCGATCGCCTTCAGCAGCCCCATGAGCTCCCCGATGTTGTTGGTGCCCACCGGGATCGCGCCCGCCGCCCAGTGCCCGTCCTGGCCGACCCACGCCCAGCCGGTCGGTCCCGGATTGCCCTTGCAGGCGCCGTCGGTGGCCACGGTGTAGGTGTCGGTCGGATCGGTCGCGGAAGTCACCGTTCGACGGTACTCGATGGGGCAGGCGGCGGATGCCGCGGGTGCGTCCTGGCTCCTCTCGTATGCTGACGACATGACCGCCGTGCGCGTGACGACAGAGCTGGACGAGATCGACCTGGACCTCGTGCACCGCTGGCTCTCCGAGGAGGCGTATTGGGCGCTCGGGCGCAGCCGTGAGCTCGTCGAACGCGCCGCTCGGGCGTCGGTGAACGTGGGGGCGTTGGATGCCGAGGGCAGGCTGGTCGGCTACGCGCGCGTCGTGACCGACCGGGCCACGTTCGCCTGGGTCTGCGACGTGTTCGTCACGCCGTCCGCGCGCGGCGGCCGCTGCCGAATCCCGAATGGCTGATGGTTCTGGGGGACTGATTTTCCGCGCCGGACTGCCGTTTTCGGCGGCTCACCGGCGAGCGGGGAATGTCGGGGGTTGCCGGTAGCGTCGGGGTTATGAAGGTCGTCGACGGAGGTTCTTCCCCGGGTGTCCCGGGTCGGTGGGATGCCGTCGAGGACGAGGTGTTTCCGTGTGATCCGGGGTGGGTTGCGCCCGATGCGGTGGACCTGGTCTGTGATGCGGATGCGATGGTCGCGGTGTTCGCCGCGGAACGCTATCGACGGGTCGCCGCGTACCGGCGAGAAGCTCTCGCAGACGCTGCTGGTCGCGGTCGGGGTCTGGTCGAGGTCGTGGAGCGGGCGATCCGCCTGGAACTCGCGGCAGCCTTACGGGTCACGGAGCATGCCGCGGGGGTGCTGCTCACGCAGGCGCAAGCCCTGGAGACCCGGTACCCGGCGGTGTTGGACGCCCTGGGGGCGGCGCGGGTGACGGAACGGCACGTGCACGTGTTGATCGAACTTCTCGACCCCCTCACCCCGGCCGAGCGGGAAGCGGTCTACCCGCGGGCGTTGGTGCTGGCGGAGGCGGAACCGGTCGGCACGTTCCGTCGGCGGGTGCGGGCGCTGATCGATCAGGTCCGCACCGAAACCCTCCCCGAACGCCACGAACGGGCGCTGCAGGATCGGCGCGTGTTCGTGGAACCCGCCGACGACGGCATGGCCTGGCTGACCGCGTACCTGCCCGCGGTGGAGGCGCACGCCATCCGGGGACGGCTCACCGCGATCGCGAAGGCGGTGACCGACGCTGGCGGCGATGATCGCACGCTGGATCAGGCGCGCGCCGACGTGCTCTGCGACCTGCTGATCGACGGCACCTGCACCGGCCACCCGGACGCTGCCCGCGGCATCCGCGCGACTGCGGTCGTGACCGTCCCGGCGCTGGCTCTTCTCGACCCGCCGGTCGACGGTGATGACACCCTGCCCACGGATCTCGGGTTTGCGGTGGTGGATGGTGTCGGGCCGATCCCGGTCGACAAAGCCCGGGAGTTGTGTGGTGGGGCGGAGGGGTGGATGCGGATCCTCACCCACCCCGACACCGGCGCGGTCCTCTCCGTCGGACGCGAACGCTACCGACCACCCCCGGCTCTGCAGAAACTCGCCCGCTGGCGCGCCGCCCGCTGCATGGCCCCCGGCTGCGCGATACCCGCCGAACGGTGCGACCTCGACCACACCCTCGCCTGGGAACACGGCGGCCACACCACCCTCACCAACCTCGCACCCCTGTGCCGCGGACACCACACCCTCAAACACCACGGCGGCTGGCGCGTGCACCACCTCACCAACCCCACCCACAACGGCGCCCTCGAATGGATCTCCCCCTACGGACGCCGGTACGTGGTCGCGCCCGAACGAACCCTCCCCGTCTTCACCCGCTGACACGTGCTCGGCTCCGGCGGAGGCCGTGAGCCGAGAGAGACTGGGAGGATGACCTCACCGCGCTCCGTGCTCACTCTCGTCGGCGGTCCCACGGCGATCATCGAGTACGCCGGCATCCGCGTCCTCACGGATCCGACGTTCGACGAGCCGGGTGACTACCCGTCGGGATCGGTGGCACTCCACAAGCTCACCGGCCCGGCCCGGCCCGGACGGCCGACGAGGTCGGCGCGATCGACGTCGTGCTGCTCTCACACGACCAGCATCCCGACAACCTGGATGCCGCGGGTCGCGCGTTCCTGTCTCGCGCCGCAACCGTGCTCTCCACGCCCGCGGCGGCCTCGCGCATCGGGGGCATCCACGGCCTCGCGTCGTGGCAGTGCCACACCGTCGGCGGTGTCGAGATCATCGCCGTCCCCGCTCTCCACGGTCCGGCCGGCGCCGAGGAGCTTTCCGGCCCGGTGACGGGCTTCATCCTGCGCGCCGAGGGCGAGCCGGTCGTCTACGTCTCCGGCGACAATGCCGACAGCGCGCTCGTCGCCGAGATCGTCGAACGCATCGGCACGATCGACATCGCCGTCCTGTTCACCGGCGCCGCCAACGTCCGGCGGTTCGGCGACAGCGACCTCACCCTCAACGCCCGCACCGCCGTCGAGGCGGCACGGGCGTTGGGGGAGGCGATCATCGTTCCCGTGCATGCCGAGGGATGGCACCACTTCACCGAGACGATCGACCGCCTCGAACGTGAGTTCGGTGATCACCCCACGCCGGGCGCCTCGACGGCGGCCGTCTTCGACAGGCGCAGCCACGTCTCCACGACCGTGTCGGGGTTGAGCGAGACGGACTCGATCCCCTCCGCGACGAGCCATTCGGCGAGGTCGGGATGATCCGACGGGCCCTGTCCGCAGATGCCGACGTACTTCCCTGCCGCACGGCACGCGCTGATCGCCATCGACAGCAGGCGCAGCACGGCCGGATCGCGCTCATCGAACGTAGAGGCCACGAGCGCCGAATCGCGATCGAGCCCCAGCGTCAGCTGGGTCATGTCGTTCGAGCCGATCGAGAAGCCGTCGAAGAACTCCAGGAACCGATCCGCCAGCAGCGCGTTGGAGGGCAACTCGCACATCATGATGACCTTCAGGTCGTTCTCGCCTCGGCGCATGCCGTTCTCGGCCAGCAGCTCCACGACCGCGTGGCCCTCACCGACGGTGCGGACGAACGGCACCATGACCTGTACGTTCGTGAATCCCATCTCGTCGCGCACGAACCGCAGCGCCTCGCACTCCATGTCGAAGCAGGCGCGGAAGTCGGGCGAGATGTACCGTGACGCGCCGCGGTAGCCGAGCATCGGGTTCTCCTCGTGCGGCTCGTACAGCTCACCACCGACGAGGTTCGCGTACTCGTTCGACTTGAAATCGCTGAGCCGCACGATCACCGGCTCGGGCCAGAACGCCGCCGCGATCATCGACACCCCCTCCGCGACGCGCCGCACGAAGTAGTCGCGCGGCGCGTCGTAGGCGGCGGTCGCGTCGGCCACGCGGGCGCGCAGCTCGCCGTCCAGCGCGTCGAACTCCAGCAGCGCTCGCGGATGGATGCCGATCTGTCGATTGATGATGAACTCCAGCCGCGCCAGCCCGACACCGCGGTGAGGCAGCCGTGAGAACGAGAAGGCCTGATCGGGCGTGCCGACGTTCATCATGATCTTCACCGGCGCCTCCGGCATGGAATCCAGCCGGGTCACCTCCTCCTCGAACGGAAGGATGCCGCGGTACACGAACCCCGTGTCGCCCTCCGCGCACGAGACGGTGACCTCCTCTCCGTCCACGAGCGCGGCGGTGGCATCGCCCGTGCCGACGACGGCGGGAATGCCGAGCTCGCGCGCGATGATCGCGGCGTGGCACGTGCGACCGCCGCGATTGGTGACGATCGCGCTCGCGCGCTTCATGATCGGCTCCCAGTCGGGATCGGTCATGTCGGCGATGAGCACCTCACCCGGCTGGAAGTCGGCCATCTGGTCGAGACTGCGCAGCACTCGCACCGGTCCCGCGCCGATGCGCTGACCGATCGCCCGCCCGGCCGTCACGACCTCACCGCGCGCGTCCAGCACGAAGCGGCGGATGACCCCGGCCTCCACCCGCGAGACGACCGTCTCGGGCCGGGCCTGCAGGATGTAGAGCCGACCATCGATGCCGTCCTTGCCCCACTCGATGTCCATCGGCCGGCCGTAGTGCTCCTCGATGATCAGCGCCTGGCGTGCGAGCTCGACCAGGTCGGCGTCGTCGATCGAGAACCGTCGGCGCTCGGATGCCGGGACATCCTCGAACCTGGTCGACGCTCCCGCTTCGCGGGCATCGGTGTAGCGCATCGCGATGGCCTTCTCGCCGACCGAGCGCTTCAGCACCGCCGGGCGCCCTGCGCGCAGGGCCACCTTCGAGACGTAGAACTCGTCGGGGTTGACCGCTCCCTGCACGACGGCCTCGCCCAGTCCGTACGAACTCGTGATGAACACGGCGTTCTCGAATCCCGACTCGGTGTCGACGGTGAACATGACGCCCGCCGCGCCCACGTCGGAGCGCACCATCTTCTGGATGCCGGCCGACAAGGCCACCTCGTCGTGGTCGAACCCGTGGTGGGCGCGGTACGCGATGGCGCGGTCGTTGTACAGCGACGCGAACACCGAGCGGATCGCGGCGAGCACGTTGTCGATGCCCGCGACGTTGAGGAAGGTCTCCTGCTGGCCGGCGAAGGAGGCGTCGGGGAGGTCTTCCGCGGTCGCCGAGGAGCGCACGGCGAAGGAGGCACCGGGGTGCTCCGCCGTCAGACGCTCGTACGCCGTCCGGATCGACGACTCCAGCGCGGGCGGGAACGGCTGCTCCTCGATCCACGCGCGGATCTGCGTCCCGGCGTGCGTCAGCGCGGCGACGTCCTCCACGTCGATCTCGGCGATGGCGGCGGCGATCCGCTCCCGCAGGCCGCCCTCCGCGAGGAACCCGCGGTACGCGTCCGCGGTCGTGGCGAACCCGCCGGGCACGCTCACCCCGAGGGAGGAGAGGTGGGAGACCATCTCGCCGAGCGAGGCGTTCTTCCCGCCCACGGAGGGGAGGTCGGCCATGCCGAGCTGATCGAACCAGAGGATGCTGCTCATGTGTCGTGCCTTCCTGTCGGGCGGGGGTGCCGGGTGCGGGTGCGGAGGTGTCAGGTGCGGAGTTTGAGGGATTGCATGATCACCGCCGACATCTCCTCGACGCTCTTGGTCGATGAGTTCACGAACGGGATGTGCGTGCGCCGGTAGAGGTCCTCGGCACGGCGCAGCTCGAGCGTGCACTGGGCGAGGCTCGCGTAGGTCGAGTCGGGCCGCCGCTCGTGCCGCACCTGGCTGAGACGCAGCGGCGTCGTCGTGAGCCCGAAGCACCGGGCCGCGTACGGCGCGATCGCGCGGGGCAGGCCGTCGGTGGGGAAGTCATCGTCGGTGAGGGGGTAGTTCGCCACCAGCAGTCCGTACTGCAGCGCGAGGTACATCGTGGTCGGCGTCTTGCCGCACCGGGAGGGGGCGACGATCAGCACGTCCGCCTGGTCGAGGGCGCGAATGCTCTGACCGTCGTCGTGCTCGATGGCGTACTCGACCGCGCGCATCCGGGCGAAGTACTGCTCGGTGTCGCCGACCGTGTGGAACGAGCCGAGCTGCTCGGATGCCGTGGTGCCCAACGCCGCCTCGAGCTCTGTGAGGTGCCCGTTGAGCAGATCGATGTGGGTCGCGCGCGCCTCGCCGAGCACCTGCGCGACGGCCGGTGAGCGCACGGTGTGGAAGACGATCGGCTCCTTCCCGGCATCCGCCGCGCGGTCGATCTCGCGAGCGACGGCCGCGGCGCCCTCCGCCGAGTCGACGAACGGCACGGTGTGGTGGCGGAACGAGACGCCCGGGAAGTTGACCAGGAGGGCGCGCCCCAGGGTCTCCGCGGTGATCCCCGTCGAATCGGAGACGAAGTAGGCGGCACGGGGCGTCGTGGTCACGCGGGCTCCTCGTCGTCTCGGGGCGGCGGGTCGATCGATCGACCGGATTCTCCGAGGCTACGAAAGATGCGGCATCCCTCTGTGCTCCAAAGCGCGAAAGATCAGGCTTTCTTTACGCTTGGGGAGGAAATCCGGGGTCTCAGGCGACGAGCTCCCGACGATGCATGCCGCCGAGCGCCGCGGCGACTCCGACGGCGGCGACGACGAGGAGAGGGACGATGCCGCGCGGGTCGACGCCTTCGCCGGTCGGCACGGGGCCCGAGGCGAACGGCGAGGCGTTGACGACGGCCGTGCTCAGGCCGAAGAGAGGACCGAACAGCGCGATGACCGCGGCGATCGCCACGAGCGCCCACGCGAGCGCGATCGCCGTGCGGGGAAGCGCCACCACCAGCACGGCAGCCCACGCGGCGAACAGGCACGCCGGCACGATCTGTCCGGCACCGGCCACGGCGGCGGCGCGGATCAGGTCGGCATCGGTGCCGCCCGAGAGCGCTCCGGCCGCCGCCCCCGCGATCCCCGCCGCGATCGTGAGCACCGCGCATGCCGCCGCGACGACGACGTGGTCGGCGAGCCATCGCGTGCGGGTCAGTCCGCCGCCGAGCACGAGCTCCGCCGTCCCCTGCGTCTCGTCCTGACGCGCCCGCAGGACCGTCTGCGTCGCGGCGCAGGCCGCGAAGATGCCGAGCATGACGAAGAAGACGACGATGAGTCCGCGCGAGAGGTCCGCGGACGTCCCGCTCAGCGCCTGCAGGAGGGAGGTCACGGCCGGGTTGCCCTCTCCGATCCGGCTCGCGACGCCCGCGAGCGACGTCGACAGGATGCCGACGAGCAGCCCCGCCACGATCCACCCGATGCCCGCGGCGCGGCTCTGGCGGACGGTCAGCGCGAGATGCGTCGCGAACCCGGGTCGTGCCGCGGCGCGTCCGGTGCGCGGGGGAACGAACGAGGCGCCCAGGTCGCGGCGGGCGTGCAGGAGCGCGGCGCCGCCGAGCAGGACGAGCGTTGCGAGCACCGACGCCGCCAGCGGCCACGCGTCGTCCGTGTCGAAGGGGCGCGTGTTCTCCGCCCAGCCGAACGGCGAGAACCACGCGAGCGCGGAGCTCGTCATCCGGGTGAGGTCGGCGCTCGGCGTCCCGAGCGCATTCCCGGTGCCGGCAAGGGCGAACGTGCCGACCACGAGCCAGACGGCCAGCGCATTCGCGGCACGCGAGGTGGGCATGAGCTCGGCGGACACCAGCCCCACGCCGAGGAAGACCGTGCCCGCGAGTGTGCAGCCCGCCGCGATCAGCGCGGCCCCCACGGGTGGCGCGCCGCTGGCGACGAAGATCACGGCGACCACCGCGCCGGCCACGATCGATGCCCCGACGCCGTGCAGCGCGGTGGCGACCAGGGGTGCCGTGCGTCCCGCCGCGGTCGCCGACACCAGCTCGAGGCGGCCGTCCTCCTCGTCTCCGCGGGTGTGGCGCACCGCGAGGAACGAGCACATGAGCGCGACGAGCAGCAGCAACCACGGCAGCAGAAGGAATGCCACCATCTGCGCCTCTCCCGCGCCCGACGGCAACCCGCGGAACAGGAGCACGACGGGGTTCGCCATGACGGTTCCCAGCAGGGCGACGCGTTCCTGTTCGTCACCGTACGAGCTGCGCACGCCCGGGTAGCCGGCCACCGCCAGCGCGGCCAGTCCCGCCAGCCAGACGGCGAGCGAGACGGCATCCCGCCGCGCGCGCTGGCGCAGGAGGAGTCCGATCGTCCTCATCGCCGCGTTCCCTCGCCCGGGGCGTCGGACGCCCCGTAGTGGCGCAGGAACAGCTCCTCCAGGGAGGGCGGTGCGACGCGCAGTCCTTCCACGCCGAGCTCCGCGAGCCGCGGCAGCGCGACTGCGACGGCATCGCTGGCGAGCGTGAGCGAGATCCGGCCCTCGTCCTCCCGCACACCCTCGGCTCCGGGCACCGTCGCCGCCGCGGCGGAGGTCGCGCGCGCGGATGCCGCGAACGACACCTCGGTGCGGGTGAGATGGCGCATCTCGGCGAGAGAGCCCGTGTCGACGATGCGCCCGGCCCGTACGATCGACACCCGGTCGCAGAGCAGTTCCACCTCGGACAGGATGTGGCTGGACAGCAGGACCGTGGCACCGGCATCCCGGACGCGTGCGACCTCCTGGCGGAACACCACCTCCATGAGCGGATCGAGACCGCTCGTGGGCTCGTCGAGGACGTAGAGCTCGGCGGGGACCGCGAAGGCGGCGATGAGCGCGACCTTCTGCCGGTTGCCCTTCGAGTAGGCGCGTCCCTTCGTGCGGGTGTCGAGCTGGAAGGCGTCGCAGAGCCGACGGCGAGCGGTGTCGTAGGCGGGTCCCGTGCCGCCGCCGCGCATCCGGTACACGAGGTCGATGGCCTCGCCACCGGAGATGTTCGGCCAGAGACTCACGTCGCCGGGCACGGATGCCAGCCGGCGGTGCAGGCGCGCCGCGTCGGTCCAGGGGTCGGATCCGAACACGGTCGCCGTGCCCGAGGTGGGACGTGCGAGGCCGAGGAGGATGCGGATCGTGGTCGACTTGCCCGCGCCGTTGGGGCCGAGGAAGCCGTGCACCTGGCCCGCCTCGACGACGAGGTCGAGCCCGTCGAGGGCGTGCACGCGGCCGTAGTGCTTCGTGAGGGCGTCCGTGCGGATGACGGCGGTCATGCGCCGGATGCTACGCCGAGGGCGGGTGCCGCGGTAGATGCGACACCCGCCCCTTACCCCCGGTGCGTCGGGGGCTGCGCTCAGATCTGCGAGCGCGGCCCCGGTTCGACGATCTTGTTGAAACCGGTCACCGGCTGGTTCTCATCGAACGACACCACGGGGCGACGGAACCCTCGGGTGAGGAAGACGAGATACACGAGCCCGAGCCCCGTCCAGATGAGGCCGACGATGAGCGCGTGGTCGTCCAGGTTCACCCACAGCAGTCCGGTCAGCGCCATGCCGATCGCGGGCATCACGATGTAGTTGATGATGTCGCGCGGCGTCCGTCGACGTCCCTGGCGAACCGCGAACCAGGCGATCACCGAGATGTTCACGAAGGTGAACGCGATGAGGGCGCCGTAGTTGATGTAGTCGACGATCTGATCGAGGGTGAAGGCGATGGCCGCCAGGCTCACGATGCCGACCAGCACCACCGTGAACGCCGGGGTGTGGGTGCGCGGACTGATGTAGCCGAAGAAGCGCTTGGGCAGCACGCCGTTGCGGCCCATGACCAGCAGCATGCGAGCGACCGACGCGTGCGAGGCGAGCCACGACGCCAAGGTCGCCGCGAAGCCGGCGGCCGTCAGCACCGACTGCAGCACGATGCCGCCGACCTGCGAGCCGATCTCCGGCAGCGTCGAGTCGGCGATCGCCTCGGGCGGGAACGCCTCGTGGGCCGGGAAGCGCAGCTGCGTGAAGTAGGCCGCGACGAGGAAGATCGCGCCGCCCACCAGCACGGTCAGCAGGATCGCGCGCGGCATGGTCTTCGGGTTCTTCGCCTCCTCCGCGTACATCGTCACCGCGTCGAAGCCGATGAACGAGAAGCAGACGATGGTCGCACCGGCCAGCACCGCGCCGAACTCGACCTCGGGGTGGAAGAACGGCTGCACGGAGGCGACCGTACCGGCGCCGGCGCCCTGCCCCAACTGCACGATGACCATGACGACGAACACCGCCATGACCACGATCGAGAAGATCAGCAGGATCATGTTGACGTTGGAGGTGCCTCGCATCGTCAGGTAGATGATCCCGGTGACGCCCGCGGTGAAGGCCACGACCCACACCCATCCCGGGATGTCGGGGAAGAGCGCCTCCATGTAGCTGCGCAGGATCAGGGCGTTGACCATCGGCAGCAGCAGGTAGTCGATGAGCGACGTCCAGCCGACGAGGAAGCCGAGGCTCGGGTGCATCGACTCGCGGACGTAGGTGTACGCGGAGCCGGCGCTCGGGATGACGCCGACCATCTTGCCGTAGCTGATCGCGGTGAAGCCCATGACGACGAGGGCGAGCGCGTAGGCGGCGGGGACGACGTTGTTGGTCTCGACGGCGACATTGCCGAACGTGTCGAACACGACCGTCGGGGTCATGTAGCCGAGGCCGAGACCGACGATGGACCAGACTCCCAGAGAGCGCGCAAGGGTGGCGGAGCGAGAGGATGCCGACGTGGCGGCCAGTGACTCGTTCGTGATTCCTCCTGATGGTGAGGTGTTTCGGGTGCTCGAATACTAGGGTCGCCCTGTTTCGTTTGTGTAGCGTCGCCGTCACCTCCGATGACGCGTGGGCACCATGTTCGGACGATTCGACCGGGGATCGCCCCTTCGCGGACGAAGGGTGTGGGCTCAGACCCCGCGCAGCCCGTCGGTGCGCTCGAAGATGAGGCTCGTGTTGGTCGCCGCGACGATGGAGTGCGTGGAGAGGTGGTCGGTGACGAACGAGCGCAGGTCGGCGCTGTCGCGCCCGCGGAAGTGGATCACGAAGTCCTCCGCGCCGGCGACATAGAAGTACTGGGCGACGTCGGGGTGGGTGCGCAGCTCCTCGGCGAAGCGGGTCAGCTGCGCGCGTGCCCCCGGGCGGATCCGCACCGAGACCAGAGCCTCGGTGCGGTACCCCAGTGCTCCCGGATCGACGTCGATCGTGAAGTGACGGATCACCCCGCGGGAGACGAGCCGCGAGATGCGCGCGTGCACGGTGGATGCCGCCAATCCCAGCGTCGCGGCGAGGCGGCTCAGCGGCTGGCGGGCGTCGCTGCGCAACTCGTCGATGAGTCGGAGATCAGCGGCATCCATCGGTGTATCTGCGGAAGAAGCTGCCATGTGCCGAGCATAGTTCGATCGGAGAGACTGATTTCACTGAATCTTCGGATGCTCTTGTCGTGCATCGAGCGGGCTGACATCGTGATCGCGCTGCACCGCTCCACTCCCCTTTCCGCGGACCATGTCGAAGGAGTCCCGCCCATGATCATCGGTGTTCCCGCAGAGATCAAAGACAGTGAGCGCCGCGTCGGCATGACGCCCACGGGGGTCGACGAGCTCTCTGCACACGGCCACCGGGTGCTCATCCAGAGCGGAGCCGGCGTCGGGTCGGGCTTCAGCGACGACGCCTACCGCGCCGCGGGAGCCGAGATCGTCTCCGAGGCCGCCGACGTCTGGGGCGCCGCCGACCTGCTCGTCAAGGTCAAGGAGCCCATCGCGCCGGAGTACGGCTTCCTCCGTAAGGACCTGACGCTGTTCACCTACCTGCACCTGGCGGCCGCGCCGGCGCTCACGCAGGCGCTCCTGGATGCCGGCACCACCGCGATCGCGTACGAGACCGTGCAACTGCCCGACCGTTCGCTGCCCCTGCTCGCGCCCATGAGCGAGATCGCCGGGCGGCTGTCGGTGCAGGTCGGTGCGCAGCAGCTGCTGGGCCCGGCCGGTGGCCGCGGCATCCTGCTCGGAGGCGTCCCCGGTACCCCGCGCGGGCGGGTCGTCGTGATCGGCGGCGGCGTCGCCGGCACCCACGCCGCGCAGATGGCCGTGGGACTGGGTGCACACGTCACGATCGTCGACCTGTCGATCCCGCAGTTGCGCCGCCTCGACGAGCGTTTCGACGGCCGTGTGGACACGCGGGTGTCGACCCGTTCGACCATCGCCGACCTCGTCGCCGACGCCGACCTCGTGATCGGCTCGGTGCTGGTGCCGGGCGCCGCGGCGCCCAAGCTCGTCACGCTCGACATGGTCGAGCGCATGCGGCCGGGCTCGGTGCTCGTGGACATCGCGGTCGACCAGGGTGGCTGCTTCGAGGGCACGCACGCGACCACGCACACCGACCCGACCTACCGGGTGCACGATGCGATCTACTACGCCGTCGCCAACATGCCCGGGGCCGTGCCGCTGACCTCGACCCTCGCGCTCACGAACGCGACGCTGCGCTACACGCTCGCGCTCGCCGACCTCGGCACCGACGCCGCGCTCGCCGCTGACGCGTCTCTGCGTGCGGGCTTGTCGATCCGCGGCGGCGAGGTGATCGACACCCGCATCCTGGCCTGACGAACGCCGCAGATACGAACGAACTCCGCATCCGATCACGCGATCGGATGCGGAGTTCGTCGCATTCTGCGGAGCTCGTGATCCCGGTCAGAGGCGGGCCCAGGCCTCCGTGAGCACGGAGCGCAGGATCTGCTCGATCTCGTCGAACTCGGCCGGGCCGATGGTGAGCGGCGGGGCGAGCTGGATCACGGGGTCGCCGCGGTCGTCGGCGCGGCAGTAGAGCCCCGCGTCGAACAGCGCCTTGGAGAGGAAGCCGCGCAGCAGTCGCTCGGACTCGTCGTCGTCGAAGGTCTCCTTCGTGGCCTTGTCTTTGACCAGCTCGATGCCGAAGAAGTAGCCGTCGCCGCGCACGTCGCCGACGATCGGCAGGTCGAGCAGCTTCTCAAGCGTCGCGCGGAACACGGGCGAGTTCTCGCGCACGTTCTCCAGCAGCTTCTCCTCCTCGAACACATCGAGGTTCTCCAGGGCGACGGCCGCCGAGACGGGGTGCCCGCCGAAGGTGTAGCCGTGCGGGAACGACAGGTCGCCGTGCGCGAAGGGCTCGTAGACGCGGTCGTTCACGATCGTGCCGCCCAGCGGCGCGTAGCCGCTGGTGACGGCCTTCGCGAACGTGATCATGTCGGGCTGGTAGTCGTAGGCCTGGGCCCCGAAGTAGTGGCCGAGGCGTCCGAAGGCGCAGATCACCTCGTCGGAGACGAGCAGCACGTCGTAGCGGTCGCAGATCTCACGCACCCGCTGGAAGTAGCCCGCGGGAGCGGGGAAGCATCCGCCCGCGTTCTGCACCGGCTCGAGGAACACGGCGGCGACCGTCTCGGGACCCTCGAACTGGATCATCTGCTCGATGCGGTCGGCCGCCCACAGGCCGAACTCCTCGGGCGTCCCCCCGCCGAAGCCGGACTCCGCGGCGCGATAGTAGTTGGTGTTCGGCACGCGGAAGCCGCCCGGGGTGACGGGCTCGAACATGTGCTTCATGACGGGCAGGCCGGTGATCGCGAGGGCGCCCTGCGTGGTGCCGTGGTACGCGATGGCACGGGAGATGACCTTGTGCTTGGTGGGCTTTCCCTGCAGCTTCCAGTAGTGCTTGGCGAGCTTGAAAGCGGTCTCGACCGCCTCGCCGCCGCCCGTGGAGAAGAAGACGTGGTTGAGGTCGCCGGGCGCGAGGTTCGCGATGCGGTCGGCGGCCTCGATGCCCGAGGGGTGTGCGTACGACCAGAGCGGGAAGAACGCGAGCTCCTCCGCCTGTTTCGCCGCGGCCTGGGCGATGCGGGAGCGTCCGTGGCCGGCGTTGACGACGAACAGGCCCGCGAGCCCGTCGATGTAGCGCTTGCCGTGCGAGTCCCAGATGTGGTGGCCCTCGCCCTTGACGATGATGGGCACGCCGGCGCCCTCGGTCATCACCGACTGGCGTGCGAAGTGCATCCAGAGGTGGTTGCGGGCCTTGGCCTGCAGGTCGGCGTCGTCGATGGTCATCGTGTCCCCCAGTTGTAGAGCTGACGGTGGAGTTTGAGGTAGACGAAGGTCTCGGTCGAGACCACCTCGGGAAGGGCGCGGATCTGCTCGTTGAGCAGGTCCATGAGGTCGTCGTCGTTCTCGCAGACGACCTCGACGAGCAGATCGAACGATCCCGCCGTCGACACCACGTAGCTGATCCCCGGCAGGGTCGACAACTGCGCGGCGATGCCGCGGGTGTCGCCGGCGATGCGGATGCCGATCATCGCCTGACGGGCGAAGCTGAGCTGGAGCGGGTCGGTGACGGCGACGATCTGCATCACGCCCTGGTCGACGAGCTTCTGCACGCGCTGGCGCGTCGCTGCTTCGCTGAGACCGACGGCCTTCGCGATCTCGGCGTACGGTCGGCGCCCGTCCTCCTGCAGCTGCTCGATGATCGCTTTGGACGCGGCATCCAGGGCCTGTCGACGCGAAGGCGCGGTTTCCGTCGTTTGGGGCATGATCGGCGACGATATCAATCGCGACAGCGAATAATCAAGACTGATTCAGAAGTCAGCGAGCTGGCTCCCGTGCGACGTCCGGCGCTCAGTGCATGGTGTCGAGGATGCCGGTGAGGTCGTCGAACGTGGTGCGGGGGTTCAGGATCGCGAACCGGGCGTTGGGGCATCCCTCGTGGCTCGACGGCGTCACGAACGCGTGCTGCACGTCGAGGAGGCGCTGCGACCAGGCCTCGTAGTCGGCGCGCGTCCAGCCGTCGCGCTCGAACACGACCACGCCCAGCTGCGGCCGGCGCACGAGCGAGAAGCCGGAGCGCGCCTCGATCTCGTCGGCGATGCGCCGGGCCAGCACGATCGAGGCGCTGACGGCCTCGCGGTACGCGGCCGCGCCGTGCGTGGCCAGCGAGAACCACAGCGGCAGGCCGCGGGCGCGGCGGGTGAGGTGTGCGGCGTAGTCGGACGGGCTGTAGTCGGAGCGGTCGGTCAGGGTGTCGAGGTACTCCGCGTGCTGCGTGTGCGCGCGTCGGCCCTGCTCGGGGTCGCGGTAGATGAGAGCGCAGGCGTCGAACGGGGCGAACAGCCACTTGTGCGGATCGACGATCACCGAGTCGGCCTGCTCGACGCCGGCGTACAGGTGGCGGGCCAGCGGTGACAGCATGCCCGCGAGGCCGTAGGCGCCGTCGACGTGCAGCCAGATGTCGTGGGCGTGTGCTGCCGCGGCGACGCCGGCGATGTCGTCCACGATGCCGAAGTTGGTCGAGCCGGCGGTCGCGACGACGGCGAACACCCGCTCGTGCACGTCGGCGAGCACCTCCGCGACGGCGTCGCCGCGCAGCACCCCGTCGGCATCCGTGGGCACCGTGATGACGTCGACGTCCATCACCCGCGCCGCCGAGGCGATCGAGGAGTGCGCCTGCGAACTGCAGACGACCGCCCAGCGGGTCGGCGCGGCGGCGCCGGTGTCGGCGCGATGCGCGCGCGCCGCCTCGCGCGCGGCGACGAGGGCGGAGAGGTTGCCGAGCGTGCCGCCCTGCACGAAGACGCCGCCCGCGGATGCCGGCAGGCCGAACTCGTCGGCCAGCCAGCGCAGCACCTCGTTCTCGGCGTGCACGGCGCCGGCGCCCTCCAGCCAGGAGCCGCCGTAGAGTGCGCTCGCCGACACGACGAGGTCGAACGCCGCCGCCGCCTTCGTGGGCGCGGTCGGGATGAAGGAGAGATACCGCGGGTCGTCGGTCGTGATGCATGCCGGGGCCAGGACGTGCGTGAACACCCCGAGTGCGCGCTCGGCGCCGACCCCCTCTTCGGAGATCGTCCGCCCCGCCAGGCGGCTGAGCTCGGCGGCGGGCAGCGGCTTGTCGAGCGGGGTGTCCTGGGCGAGCAGGCGTTCGCGGGAGTAGTCGAGCACGAGGTCGACGATGCGGCGCGTCTCGGGGGTGACATCGTGCATGCGGGCGGCGTCGGTCATGTGCGGTCCTTCAGTGCGGGGGTGCGCGGCGGCACCGGTCGTTCGGGGGTGAGTGTCTCGATCGCGCAGCCGAGGCGCAGGAGTGCGACGTCGTCGCCGGATCGTCCCGCGATCGTCAGCCCGACCGGCATCCCGATGTCGGCCAGGGGTCCCATCGGCACCGTCACCGTCGGGATGCCGAGATGGCGGATGGCGAGATTGCCGTTCGCGACCCACACGCCGTTTCGCCAGCCGAGGTCGGCGGAGGCGGGGTTCACGTCCATGTCGGCGGGGCCGACGTCGGCGACGGCGGGGAAGACGACGGCGTCGAGGCCGCGATCGTCCATCCAGGCCTCCAGGTCGACCCGCCGGGTGCGCTCCAGGCCCCTCAGCCCCTCTTCGAGCTCCGGCATGTCGCGCCAGGTCATTCCGGGGTTCTCCCGCACCCAGTCGGGGTAGGTCGCGATGTCGTCGTCGAACCCGGTGTAGCGGTCGGGGAGGGCGCCGGCGGGGTGCGGGAAGATCCGTGCGCCGTCGACGTTCGTGAGGGAGGACAGGGCGGGGTCGCCGTTCGCGGACAGGAAGTCCTCCCACGCCCACGCCGACAGGTCGACGATCTCGCGCCGCAGGTAGGCGGGCGAGACGAATCCGCGCGTCGCGATGGTCGGCGCTTCCGGCCGGTCGCCCTCGTAGGTGCTGACCACGGGGAAGTCCACCTCGACGACCTCCGCCCCCGCCGCCTCGAGGGAAGCCCGCGTCTGCTGCCACAGTGCGATGATCGACGCGCGGGTCTGGATGCGCTGGCCGGTCGGGCCGCCGATGCCCGGGGCGGGGGAGGTCCCGGCATCCGGGTCGGCGTTGATGTACATCCGGGGGATGCCGAGGCGCAGGCCCGCCACCGTCGCGCCCGCGCCGAGCGCACGGTAGTCGTCCGGGCGCACGGCGGACGGCGCCGGCAGCGGGATCCATGGCTGTGTGCGCCAGAAGTCGCCGCGGGTGTCGGGGTCGTCCGCGACGATCACGTCGAGCACTTCGAGCAGGTCGGCCATCGTCCGGGTGTGGGGGACGACGACGTCCATCGTGGGCACGAGCGGCCAGTTGCCGCGGGTGGAGACGACGCCGCGCGAGGGGGTGTAGGCGCACAGCGCGTTGTTGCTCGCGGGCCCGCGGCCGCTCGACCACGTCTCCTCGCCGAGTCCGAAGGCCGCGAAGGATGCCGCGGTCGCCGTGCCCGACCCGTTCGACGATCCGGAGCCGAACGGTGCGGTCAGCCAGTCTGCGGAGTACGGGCTCTCCGCCCGTCCGTAGACGCCGCGCTGCATGCCGCCGTTGGCCATCGGCGGCATGTTTGTGAGTCCCAGGCAGATCGCCCCGCCCGCCCGCAGGCGCTCGATCGTGAAGGCGTCGCGCTGGGCGACCAGTTCGGCGAAGGCGGGGGAGCCCGCCGCGGCGGTGAGTCCCCGCACGAGGTAGCTGTCCTTCGCCGTGTAGGGGATGCCGTCCAGGGGTGAGAGGGTCTCGCCGCGGGCGCGGCGCTCGTCGGATGCCGCGGCTTCCGCGAGCGCGTCGGGGTTGCGGACGACGACCGCGTTGAGGGCGGTCGGGGTGGCGGGTGTGTCGTAGGCGTCGATGCGCGCGAGGTAGGCCTCGACGAGTTCGACGGCCGTCGCACGCCCGTCGTCGAGGGCGGCGCGCAGCTCGGCGATCGAGGCGTCGACGACGTCGATCACGAGGTCACCTCGCGCGGCAGGGCAGGCTGCTGTTGCGTGATGCAGTGGATGCCGCCGCCGCGCGCGAAGATGGGGCGGGCGTCGACCGTGACGATCTCGCGCCCCGGGTACGCATCGGCCAGGATCGCGCGGGCCTCGGCATCCGCTCTGTCCTCACCGAAGCCGCAGGCGATGACGCCGCCGCCCACGACGAGGTGGTTGACGTAGCTCCAGTCGACGAAGCCCTCGTCGTCGCGCAGGGTCGCCGGCGCGGGCAGCTCGACGACCTCGAGACGGCGTCCGGCGGCGTCGGTCTGAGTGGCGAGCAGTTCGCGGAGCGCGGCACTGACGGCGTGGTCGGGGTGCGCCGCGTCGCGCTGCGTGTGCAGGAGCACGCGACCGGGGGAGGGGAAGGTCGCGACGATGTCGACGTGGCCGTTCGTGCCGAAATCGTCGTAGTCGCGGGTGAGGCCGCGCGGCAGCCAGATCGCCGTCGTCGTGCCGAGGGTGCGGGCGAGCTCCGCTTCGACGCGCGCGCGATCGGCGTAGGGGTTGCGCCGCGGGTCGAGCTGCACCGTGTCGGTCAGCAGCACCGTGCCCTCGCCGTCGACGTGGAAGCCGCCGCCTTCGGCGACCAGGGTCGAGGAGATGAGTTCCGCGCCGACCTCGGCCGCGACGATGCGGGCGTGCTCGGCGGAGCGTTCCCAGCGTGCCCAGTCGTGTGCGCCCCAGCCGTTGAAGATCCAGTCGACCGCGCCGAGGACGCCGGGGCGTTCGTCGTCCACGACGAAGGTCGGGCCGTGATCGCGCATCCAGAACTCGTCGACCGGCGCCTCGAGGATCGTGACCTCGCCGGGCAGCATCCGCCGCGCGCGCGCCGTCTCGGCGGGATCGACGATCATCGTCACCGGCTCGAACCGGGCGATGCCCTCGGCGACCTCCGTCCACGCCGCGTAGCCCTCTTCGCGCTCGGCGTCGGTGCCGCCCAGGGTCGATCCCTCCACGGGGAAGGCCATCCACGTGCGCGCGTGCGGCGCGGTCTCGCTCGGCATCCGCCAGCTCATCGGCATCCTCGACTCTCGTCCGGTCCTGGAGTAGCTTATTGATCACATGATCAACTCATCGGAGGGTAGCGAGCGGATGCCGTCGACGTCAACTGCCGGACGGGCGCGGATGAGCGCCGATAAGAGGCGCGATCAGATCGCGGGCGCTGCGCGCGAGCTCGCCCTCGCCGAGGGGCTGGACGCGGTCACGCTGCGCGCCGTCGCGGCGCGGGTGGGTGTGGCCTCCGGGTTGGTCGCCCACTACATCCCGAGCATGGACGACCTGGTCGCCGACACCTTCTTCGACATCGTCGCCGGCGAGCTCGAGGAGGTGCGGGCGTTGCTTCCCGACGCTGCCGCTCCCGTGCGGATCGGCGCGCTGCTGCGGACGACGCTGGATCCCGCACGCCGCGACGTCACCCTCGTCTGGGTGCAGGCGTGGGCACTGGGCACGCGCAACGCTCCGCTCGCCGAGCGGGTGCGCGCGGCGATGGATGCCTGGCGCGCCGTGATCGCGGAGGAGGTCTCTCTGGGGATGGCGGACGGGGTCATCCCCGCCGCCGACCCGGAGCCCCTCGCGTGGCATCTGCTCGCCATGATCGACGGACTCGGCGCGCACGCGCTGGTGGGCTGGGGGCCGGCGATCGCGCCGGTCGCGCCCGTCGAGCCCGTGCTCCGTGCGGCCGCGGGGCTGCTGGGCATCGAGGCAGAGACGTTCAGTCCAGACTCGCCATGACGTGCTTGAGGCGGGTGTAGTCCTCGAAGCCGTAGCTCGAGAGGTCCTTGCCGTAGCCGGAGTGCTTGAAGCCGCCGTGGGGCATATCCGAGACGAACGGGATGTGCGCGTTGATCCAGACGCAGCCGAAGTCGAGGTCGCGCGAGAACCGCAGCGCCCGCGCGTGCTCGCGCGTCCACACGGATGCCGCGAGGGCGTACGGCACGCCGTTCGCCAGCGCGAGCGCTTCCTCTTCCGACGCGAACGGCTGCACCGTGAGCACGGGGCCGAAGATCTCCTGCTGTACGACCTCGTCGTCCTGGCGGACGCCCGTGACGATCGTCGCCTCGAAGAAGCAGCCGGCATCGCCCTGGCGGCGCCCGCCGATCGCGATCGACGCGTGCGACGGCAGCCGGTCGACGAACCCCTGCACCCGCACGAGCTGGTCGGGGTTGTTCACCGGGCCGAAGAAGGCCTCCGGGTCATCCGGCGCGCCCGTCTTCGCGTGATCGCGGGTGTGGGCGACGAGCTTCGCGACCAGCTGGTCGTGCACCGCGGCATCCACGAGCACGCGCGTCGCGGCCGTGCAGTCCTGACCGGCGTTGAAGAACGCGGCCTCCACGATGCCGCGCGCGGCGCGGTCGAGGTCGGCGTCGGCGAACACGAGCGCCGGCGCTTTGCCGCCGAGCTCGAGGTGCACGCGCTTGAGGTCCCGCGCGGCCGAGGCGGCCACCTGCATGCCCGCGCGCACCGAGCCGGTGATCGCGACGAGCTGCGGGGTGGGGTGCTCCACCAGCATCCGGCCGGTCTCCCGGTCGCCGAGGACGACGTTGAAGACCCCGGCGGGCAAGATCTCGGCGGCGATCTCAGCGAGGCGCACGGTGGTCTGAGGCGTCGTCTCGCTCGGCTTCAGCACGACGGTGTTGCCGGCCGCGAGAGCCGGCCCGATCTTCCACACCGCCATGTTCAGCGGGTAGTTCCACGGCGTCACCTGCGCGACCACACCGATCGGCTCGCGGCGGACGTACGACGTGAAACCCTCCGCGTACTCCGCCGCCGCCCGCCCGTCGAGGTCACGGGCTGCGCCCGCGAAGAAGCGGAGCTGGTCCACGGATTGGACGATCTCGTCGGCGACCAGGTTCGCGCGGGGCTTGCCCGTGTCCTGCGACTCCAGATCGGCGAACTCGTCGGCCCGCGCCTCCAGCGCATCAGCGAGGCGGAACAGCAGCAGTTGGCGCTGGGCGGGCGTCGTGCGCTTCCACGTGTCGAAGGCGCGGGATGCCGCCGCGAATGCGGCATCCACCTCCGCCGCCGTCGAGACCGGAGCGTGGCCGTAGACCTCGCCGGTCACGGGGCTCACGAGCGGCAGAGCCGTACCCGATGACGCGACCGGTACCCCGTCGATGATGTTGCGGAGCACCGCTGTCGACGCGGTCACGACGCCACCTCGGCGTCGGTGACCTCCAGCGCGCGGTCGATGACGTCGAGGCCGCGCACCAGGTCGTCCTCCGAGATGATCAGCGGCGGCGCCACGTGCACGCGGTTGAAGTGCGTGAACGGCCACAGGCCCGCCTTCTTGCACGCCGCCGCGAACGCGGCCATCGGGGCGGCATCCGCTCCCGCCGCGTTGAACGGTACGAGCGGCTCGCGACTGTGCCGGTCGCGCACGAGCTCGATCGCCCAGAACAGGCCCAGACCGCGCACCTCTCCGACCGACGGATGCCGTTCGGCCATCTGCTCCAGTCGCGGGCGCACGACGCGCTCGCCGAGGTCGCGGACGCGCTCCAGGATGCCGTCGCGGCGGAAGACCTCGAAGGTCGCCACACCCGGGGCGCAGGCCAGCGGGTGACCGGAGTAGGTCAGCCCTCCCGGGAAGGAGACCGTGTCGAAGTGCGCGGCGATGCGGTCGGAGACGACGACGCCGCCCAACGGCACGTAGCCGGAGTTGACGCCCTTCGCGAAGGTGATGAGGTCGGGCACGACGTCGAAGTTCTCGAACCCCCACCAGGTGCCCAGGCGTCCGAAGCCGACCATGACCTCGTCGGCGATGTAGACGATGCCGTAGCGGTCGCAGAGCTCGCGCACTCCCGGCAGGTAGCCCGGCGGCGGGATCAGCACGCCGTTGGTGCCGACGACCGACTCGATGATGATCGCGCCGATGGTCGAGGCGCCTTCCAGGATGATCGTCTGCTCGAGGTGGGCGAGCGCACGCTCGGCCTCCTGCTCCGGCGAGTCCGCGTGGAACGGCGACCGGTAGGCGTACGGGCCGAAGAAATGCACGACCGAGGCGTCTGCCGGCTCGTTGGCCCACCGGCGCGGGTCGCCCGTGAGGGTGATCGCGGTCGAGGTGTTGCCGTGATAGCTGCGGTACATCGCCAGCACCTTGCGCTTACCGGTGACCAGGCGCGCCATCCGGACCGCGTTCTCGTTGGCATCGGCTCCGCCGTTGGTGAAGAACACCTTCGAGAAGCCGTCGGGAGCGATCTCGCTGATGCGGCGCGCCAGTTCGCCGCGCGTGGCGTTGGCCATCGACGGCTGGATCGTGGCGAGGCGACCCGCCTGCTCCTGGATCGCCGCGACGAGGTCGGGATGCTGGTGGCCGAGGTTGAGGTTCACCAGCTGCGACGAGAAGTCGAGGTAGCGGTTTCCCGCGTAGTCCCAGAACGTCGCGCCTTCGCCTCCCGCGACCGGCAGCGGGTCGATGAGCGCCTGCGCGCTCCACGAGTGGAAGACGTGGCTGCGGTCGTCGCCGCGAACGGCGGCGTCGGCCGCCGGGTCGGCGATCGGGTCGATGGTGCTCATGATGTCTCCTCCGGATGCCGCGGACTCAGTGGTTGCTCGGGAAGCCGAGGCTGATCTGGCTCTCGCTGGGGTCGGGCCAG
>ERZ778028.1532-NODE-1532-length-23592-cov-7.287590_pt1 | contig 23592 bp, 27 predicted proteins | sample MGYA00375758_ERZ778028 | MGnify/ENA primary metagenome ERZ778028 (study PRJEB29350, sample SAMN05389828) | bioreactor metagenome | isolation source: Thiocyanate bioreactor | place: South Africa: University of Cape Town | collected 2014-03-17 ... | reverse complement strand
AAAAATGTTGAGGGTCAAAATTATTCATCTTTTTTTGACTACATAAATACCAATCGGATAACCAAGATTCGCTAGGTTTGATACCAAGGCATCCGAATGCATAAATTGTATTCGAAAACTCTTGTGAATTAAATTCTTTCATCTTTTTTTGACTACACAAATACCAATCAGATAACCAAGATTCGCTAGGTTTGATACCAAGGCATCCAAATGCATAAATTGTATTTGAAAAATGTTGAGGGTCAAAATTATTCATCTTTTTTTGACTACATAAATACCAATCAGATAACCAAGATTCGCTAGGTTTGATACCAAGGCATCCAAATGCATAAATTGTATTTGAAAAATGTTGAGGGTCAAAATTATTCATCTTTTTTTGACTACATAAATACCAATCAGATAACCAAGATTCGCTAGGTTTGATACCAAGGCATCCAAATGCATAAATTGTATTTGAAAAATGTTGAGGATCAAAATTATTCATTTTCCTTTGACTATAAGAATACCATTGTGTTAGAAAATCTGTTCTTAAAATATAATTGCGATATAATAAATTCTTTTTCTTACAGATCACATAAATTGACCTTGATAAATCAATTGTTCCCATGGTGGGAAAACGGGTCATTAACTGTTCTAAAATATTCTTATTCTGTTCAAAATCTTCATTATTTTCGAAAGTTTTGAAAAGCTGATTATTCATTTTTATATAATCAACTCAATATATAACATTATTCTTAAATTAAAGGCTATCTTCAAAGAAATTATATAATTGAAATAATATTCTCTTTGTGCTAAGATGTTGTCAGTGATAGCTGCTCATTGTGAGAGTTTGGAAACATGGTAGATTTTCTCCTTTCTATATGAATAAAATTGTTTGATTTACCCATGCTATATTTAGCGACTATTATGAAGATATTTTTATATAACCTAATGAAAATTTAAAATATTCATTTGGATATAATAACTTCCCGCGAGATGATTTCAATAGGGAAATATTAATAGAAGATTTATTATTTCAATAAATTAATCAAATATTCCAAATACAATACAAGTAATTTGATCGAAACAATAAAGTATAAGGATGTTAAAAGATATAGTAAATATCGATTATATTATGACAACGATCAATTACATGTGAAATTTAGATATGTTAATGATATTCTTCAGGGTAGATATTATGAATATTAGGATAACAGTAGTATTAAAAATTATATGGTGAATATAAATCTTACTATATCAATGATAATCTTAAAATACTGGTCAATTATGGTATGTATGAACTCTACTACGTTAACGGCAAACTAAGATGTGTAAAACATTACGTCCATAATAAACTTGAAGCTGAATGTATATATTACTACAGAAATGGTAAAATTCAATTAAAAGAACTTTATAATAGGGGTTATCCAATTGACGTATGGACTCTTTACAATGAGAATGGAACAATTCAGGAATATATCAAAAATTATATAAATATGATAGAGAATTAATTAATATTATTCTTGATATTTCAAGAATGATAAAGTTGTTTTTATCGTAGTATCTATATCTGAAAATGTTTCTTATTGAGATAGTAATTTTAAATTTGTTTAAACAATTCAATAAGTTTATCAAGAAATTCTTTATCATCTGTAACTGCGAAATATTCTTCATAATCTGGAGCAACAGAAGACTTGGCACCCATACTAATAAGTTTCTTCAGCACGAATAGATCAGTATTATACTGTTCAATAAAGTTAGTCAACATCTTATCAAAAAATTCAATATCGAAATTCTTCTTCAATTCATCGAAGAGATAATCCATGAAAATAACATCATCGATATCATGACTCTCCGAATTGATGACGTGCATGAAATCAAGTTCATCTACAATACCGTGCTCCATTAGGAATAAGAAATAATTGAATCCATATTTCTTGATGAATCCGATGTAATTTAAAATTCCACTTGTGTTATCACTATTCCATTTGGATAAACCTTTGTAAAAATCATCTCCCCCGTAAAGAGCTACTGCATCTAATTGCCAACGTTCAAGTAAATTATCTAGCATACTAAAATAAACATGATAGTAAAATTCTTTCGGAACAGAATCGCCAAAGATTTGACGAATTTGCATAACTTCATAAATGTTTAAACTGCGCATACTGAAAAATAGACCTTCGATATGCGGCAAATCAAAATCTCGCCAAAAATCAAGAACAGGCCAAATTTTATTTTTCAGAGCCTCATATAGAATAACCTCACGTAATTTTTCATCAATTTCATATGTATTCAGTAATTCTTTTACTTTCTCATAATCACGAGTTTCAAAAAATGCTTCGCGTAACTGCAACTCTACCTCGTAATCCGTAAAATCTTCAGCCATTCTTGCCCTGCTCTTTCGACGTGCTATATTTAGTTATCTTAACAAAATAATATTTTTTCAGAGACAGTCTATATCAATTTATATTATTTAGATTGTCTCTGAAAAAATATCTGTTAAGAAAGAAATGTATTCCATTGATTCATTCAATGTTCTTTACAATGGCATTATTATCTACAATTTGAAAGAACCGATCCGTATTCTCAGTGATGTAATCATTCCCCAGTTAAATATTAAACTCGTTTTAAAACAGAAAGGGGATAGTGCCTTAGTTCATTACAAGGATACTAAAAGTGAAATTCACACAGACAGGAATTATCCAATGGTTTATCTCTTCTTCAAAGGAGAGCTGATTAAAACTTTTACAGCCAATGTATATTATTGTAATCCGTACGTTGATTTTATTCGTGATTATTTCATTATCTATGAAAACGATTGTAAACTTAATCTTTATGATTTAGTTCGTAGTATTAATTATGATTGTGAAATGGTTCGCGGTATTCACGTTATCAGTGATGATTTCTTTATACTTGGATATGGCAACCTTTCTTTTTCAAAAACCTCTATCATTTTGATACAATGATGAATAATTCCTATATCGAACAAAAATCATATTCCTTCCATACTAAAGGAAGTTATACTGAATTAAATATCACTGATGATGAATTTGATACCATTACTTTAGAGCAAGCCATCAAAATTTTAATGATGAAGAATAATTATTAAAATACCTTCAATTGAAGGTATTGTTTCTCGCCATATCACCTTTTGACAAAAGAAATCCTTTGTGAATGTAATTTATATCATCTGACAATGACTCCTAAAAATTCATGACCATCTTTTAATTTACCAAGTCTCCACTCATTAATTAGAGATAATATTTCGGTATGATCAACATTAAAATTACTGTCAATTGTTAAATCAACAATTCTATCAGAACTCAGATAAGGAATCTTCACTTCATCGAGTATATATTTAGCATATTTTCTTATCATATTCGGAACAATTAAATAACTACTGGCTCCTTCAAGTGATTTAATAACATAGGGATGGGATGTAGCCACTCCGCAATACTTCCAATCGTGAATGAGACAGTGTTTAAGTAATTTATTATTCCGATAATCTGGATGAATAACTAATTGAGTTATCCAGATAATTTTATCCTTAAAAATGTAAAATGAATGACCATTTATCTTGGCTATAACAAGTCTACAATTTTCATCGAATAAACAATTTTTTCTTAATGTTTTAACTCCCATCTTCACGCGCGTTCCATCCTTCCAAACTCCATAATAATTTGAGAAGAGAATTGAACATTCTTTCAAAATGTCTTCTGTAATGTCAGAAATTTTAAGATCATTAAAGCTGAAATCGGTAGAATGATACATTCTTTATTAAGTATGTAAATTATTTTTATGTAAGACTGTTTTCTAGAATAAATTTATTTCTGTTATTGATCTCTTTAATACTTAAAATGAGTTTTGATAGTTGGTATGTTGTTAATGGCTTTGTTTATCTGCGAAACATTAGAGGAACTCTATTAAACTATCATGAAACTTGTAATTGGTTTAATAGTATTGCGAAGACTCCATTAATCCTACAAGAAAGATGCTGTGTCAAAGCTTGTAGACGTTCTACTGTTGCAGTATCTCATGTTGAAATATACGATATTGAGAGAGAAGCTAGAGGAATTGGAATAGTCACAATGTGTCAAACTCATCATTTCATGGCAGAGAATATAGGGCAAGAAACAAAATTAAATGGTAGTAAAATTAATGAACATAATGTCGTAAAAGTTAAAAAGAATTTTTATATTTGGTTAATGCCTACGTGGTATCAGAATATGATTCGAATAGCTGAATATATGTATATCAATAGCATATCTATCGAAAATTTTGATGAAGTTGTTTATACCTTTGAAAAGGATAACTTTAAATTAAAAATGACTTATGGACTTGAGATTAGCAAACAGTGTCCATTTTAGATAAATTTATATTCAATTGAATATAAATAGAATATTACTTTAAATTTCTTTTCTGATTGCTTCGCCATCTTCCAAGCTTGAAGCCATAATAAACAGTGGAGTATCTAGGATAGGTTTTGAATTTATCACAGTAATTCTTCAACAATGCCTGACCAATTTCTTTTTGATTTTTTCTCCTTTCAATATGCCAACTGGGAGAAATAGTGTCAAGAAGATTACAAATCTCTTTATCGATGATTCCCATGGATTTTTTCAAAGCTTGAACTCGAATCCATTCAACGATACCCATTTTTTCCTTCAGTATATCATTATTTTGATTATATAGAAATTCTTTTAAATCATATTCTCTCTCAGCATAGAGTTTGTTCTCAAGATATAATTGCTGTTGAATATCCAACCATTCACGCAGATTTAAGCGATAAAAACAATCATATTTAGATGGATAATGTTTATACAAATGAACGAAGAATTTTAACATTGTTAAGTTAAATTTATATTCATCTTGTTCAGGTAGAACAAACCATCTATTAAAAACTAACATCATTTTCACATAACTTTCATGTGAAAATGAATTATAATAAAAGCAACTTCTTTGAAAAGAAAGCCATTCGCCCAAATGATAATCATTGTAAATGCAGTTACGATTTGGCAATTGTTTATAAATATTAACATACTCTTTAAAAATACTAAAAGCGTCATCCCATTTACTTAATAGAATGATGTCATTGAGTAAGTTATTAATTCGCAATAGTTCAATTTGATCAGAGGGTAGTTCACCTTTAACAAATTTAACTTTCTGATGAAAAATCCATTTAGCATAAGGAAATGAAGAATAAAAAGGATCAGGTAACGTTCCCCAATCATGATGAAAAATTAAAACTATGTTAAATACTTCGTTCCATGTGGATTGTTTTAATTCATTCTCTAAATCAAATTGCTTATCCAGGAGTAACATTTGAAGATAAATTTTAATTAATAGTAATTATTAATGAAGACAGTCTTACTAAAATTTAATAAATAATATATTATTTATTAAGTATAAAGATTGTATCTACAATAATAATTTTTAATTATAAAATGTTTTTATAATCTATAAATGTTAAGAATTATCAAAGAACATTTAAAGGATCTTGAAGAATGGCGCACTTTCTGTTTACTTGATTCAAGTTTTGATAATATTCAAGTTAAAAGGAAGACTTTATTTTTATATGATTATAAAATTTATCAAGAAAGTGAAAATTTGCCATATTATATAACCGAAAAGGTGAATGGTAACCCAAGAGGAATTGAGATAGAATTATCATCTGAAGGTATCCTCAGAATTATACCATATAGATACGATGTAAAACATGGTCAGGTAATCTCTTTTTATAAAAATGGATCAATTATCTCTCTAACTGATTATGTAGACGATATGAAACATGGATTTTATATCAGATATACACCAGAGGGTGATATCATCCAAAAATTAAAGTTGTTAAATAACGTAGTAGTTTACTTTTAATGGTTGCAGATTAAATTATAAAACATTTACTCGATCTTGAAACATGGTAAAGTTTCTTTGGTTTATCGACTTACTCGAGTAACGAGTTAGAAAAAAACGTGGAAGACAAATTTCTTTTCCGCCCATTTATAATTATTAAAAATTTCGAGATATTATTTTAATTTACTTGCTTAATGATTAAATTTAGTCATTTAAATGAATAGAATTAGAAATATTCGCAAAAATTCATCAGCTGAAAAACCTTACTTACCGGGTGAACTCGATCTTCCCGGTAAAAGTTGGTTAGGATATTATCGCTTACAAAGAGGTCATAGTCAGGATGCAGAATACATATGTTCAGTTCATAACTGTTATGCTGCTGGTATACATGGAGGGCAAGTTGAATTGTATATCAATGTAAAGAATTATTATTTCTCCCGTGGTTACGGAATTATTCCATTATGTCGTAAGCATGACGCTCAGAAGAATAAAATGAGATCAAATGTCAATGATATTAAATGTTTTGATGGTAGCGATGACATGCTCGTATTAATTAAACCGAATAATGTGTTTGTTTATTTACCTTATCATGTTATTAAATATTTGAAAACTTCTTAAAGAAAGAATGTAATATTAATGCGTGGATCTATCTTTGTGTTTAATCGAGGAACCGAATGTTTATATCTTTGATTAACAAATTTATCGAAATAGAGAACATCTCCAATATGTAGATTCAGTTGCATTTGTAATATTGTTATTGAACTCATAGCTCCAAAAGAGAAACTGATGACATAATTATCTTCATGAAAAGGTGTATAATCTTTTTCTAAGTAGAAAAATAATTATATAATTAACCTGGATAAGCAATATTAATCATTAACTTAGCATACATATTATAGAAACTTTGATATGGAATAAGATTTTTATCAAGTTTATTAAAAAGTTTGATGGCTTCGGGTTGTTCAATTCTTAATTCTTTACTCAATGTTTCCATAATGAATTTTTCATTCTTTAGTGCTACTACGCGATCGCCCAAATGACCCATGACTAATTTTTGTTCTTCCTGATCAGATCCAAGAAGATATAAATTGACTTCGGTAAAAATGATAAGATCTTCAATCTGATTTAGATAAGCAACGTAAAAGTCAGGATATTTCTTTTGAATTTCCAACAAGCGACGATATTTCAATGTTGAATCACCAGCGTGATAATATAAATACCAATCCATAGAGCTACTAATTGGCCTTGTATCACTAGTTGTAATACCTATTTCTTTGAATACGTTCATTTCTGAGTAGTGGCCATAAACTCGAACATTAAGGGGAACAACATCTAATAAAAAATTAACATATTGAGGATGTTTTTGAATCCAGTCAAAATAATGTTCAATACGATAATTAAAATATTGTTGAGGAACAACAAAATTTGTTGTATCACGAAGTTTAGACAGTATATCTTGATTAATATCTTTTACGAAGAATTGACCTAACCAATATAAATTACTGTTATCTTGATTGAGTAATGTATAAAATAAGAATTTGTAGACGTCATGCATCGGAATGTAAGCATCGTAAACACCAAATCCTTTAAGGTCCTTTTCATCATATACTCTACCGTCTGAACCTGTAAAATATTTTAATTTACTAACACCGAAGGTTGTTTTAATACGACTAAATCCATAATCGATAATAACGGGTATATATTTAGTAATTAAATACCTTTTTCTACCTCCAAGAGTGATTGGAAAAGCTACTTTCTCTTTTAATTTTCTTAACATTGCATTACCAGTGTGTAAATCATAGTTGACATATTCAAGATGTTTAACTTTATTTAATCCATTGAGCAACAGAAGAAAAATCGGTAAAAATGTATTAGTGTCAAATTGATAATTATAAATTGGCATACCTTCTACAATTGTATTAATAACTGAAATCTGTTCATCTTTACTTTCACAATAAGAGATTATTTTTTTCATCATCTTCAACAAAGCCCGAACAACCATTCATAGTGATGGTCTGATTGAAAATTGGCGTTTCGAGAATAAAATCTCGTAGAAACCAAGCAATCATAAATTCTCTTTTAAGATTTTCAATATCAACACGATTAAATGTATTTAAAGTTTTAATAGCTAAAATGGGATGAGGACCACTCTTCCTAAAGTCGGCTGAACCAACGGCACCTTGAGCACCAGATCCTAAAATGTGATATGCTTTGATATAATAGTTATACGGGTTTAACTCGGGAGTTCGAGCTAGAATATCAATTGAAAATAGAATTAATCTAAGTGCGTTATATACGGCGGGGTCATCAAATCTCGTTTGCAGAAGCTCGTATAATTTATCTCGATTTAAATTATCTAAACTTGTTAGAACATCCGCAATATTTACTGTAGTGCTTGCTAGTAATCACTGTTGATACAGAGGGTAACTCCTTTGAAATCTTTCTTCGAACTCATTTATAATGAATATATTAAAGATCGTCTTTCAATATTTTTATTATAAAGAATTTTTCACACTGTTAAATGGATCCACTTTTTCTTTACTTTGAGGGTAATCTTCCATCAGATTATAAACTAAAAGATCAAATTAACAATTTATCTTTGACTCCTTCCGTCTATAAAAGTTTAGAAAATGATATTCTCAGTCTCGCTTTTAATACTGGTGGTTTAGTTCTTGCTAATCTCGATAGTATCTATAATTTTTCGGACACTCCGAAAGAGTCAATGCGATATCTGCCTTATAAGGGTAAAGTATTCGCGGATATCTCAACGGGACCTCGTGGAGGCTCGGAGTATTGGATTTGGCGCAATTTTAATAATATCGTCAGAACGAGTCGTGATACCGTTATTGAAAGTTTTCGTCGTGATGTCGATTTATCTCGAATTCAACCAATTCATCATGGCATTGCTCCAATTATCACAGAGTTTAATTTAGAAAGAATGGAAGAATGGAAGAAGTTTTCTATTGATGCACCCGGTCTTATTGGTTCAACGGATCCACCTCGTAGTTTAGAAGTTTTTCTGTTGCGTTTGCAAACAATTATTAATCTGTCATCTAATAATGCTTGGTTCTTTATTGCTCTACCCGATGATAAAGTTATTGAAGAGATTCTACAAGAACTACAACCATATACACAGCGTCTCGGAGTTGTTAGAATTGTATCAAGCCGCTTTCCCTGGCTAGTGGGTCTGTGTAAGTCTAAAATTAATTTAAATGTTCTTGAGTATAAAAGAAAAGGACCTACAATTCGTTTTAAAAACCCCTTGAAAGGAGAAATCTTTTATGATCTTAAACAAGCATGTTTAATTTGGAAAATTCCGTTTTCATTACCTGAAATGGTTCAATAAACTGATTTATCTTTACAATTGTAAAGATGTTGAAAATTAACGATACATCAACATCATAGGAATGTAATTAAAAATAGGTTGAGGAATAATTAAGACCGGGGGAGAATTACTTTCTTCAGGGGGAGGTGTTGGAATAAATGGTTTAACTGTAGCAGCTTTGAGCTTAAATTGTTCCCTAATCTTTCATGATTCTTCTTCCTTACGTTGAATTAATTCATAACGAATTTTCTCGAGTAAAGAAGGACCAAAAAGTGGGCATTCAATAACTGGAGTTGATGGGCGAAGAAAGATTTTTATCTTATCATAAGTTAAATTACGAAAATTATGTAGAATATAGTAGGGTTTCTTCAGAAAATACAGTAGAATAGCGGTGATGTTATAACTTTGATAGTTGAAGGTCTGAGTGTTATAAATATTAAACCAGATGCACATAATTTCTTGTCGATTCGGTAAAATTGTAAGTTCTCGGTCAACATAATAATCTACATTTTCTTTATCTAATTTTGCTTTTAATTTATCATAGAGTATATTTCGTTTGTAACTGTGTTTATTGATAGCTTTTTTAACTACAGTATCAATAGTATCTTTAATCTTTTCGTTAACGATTAGAGGATACGGAGACCAGTTGTTAATATTCCAACGATGAAAGAGATGTAGAAATTTTTCATAATCGCCACAAGCACCCCACTTAGCAGAAAGGAAGCCGCCCCTAAAAATAAACATACTATTGTCAACGTTAAAGGGGTTCTGAGGACGATATCCCAAACGAGAATAAAATGTATCACTAATCACATCAATCAATAGGGTATATTGTTGTTTCTCTGAATTACTATAAAAACTATTCTTATCAATAATTTTTTGAAGAGTGTCATAATTTTCATTAAAATAACTTTCTAGCACTTCTGGATAAATGAGGGGTAAGTAGGGTTCAGCTCCTTTAATTAGATTCTCAATTCTTCTCAAGGTAATGTGACCGTGTTTAGCTAGAAAAGGATAAATGCCTAACTTAAAAAACTTCAAGCACTTCTCAAATGTTTCAAGAGAGAAGGTATCCACAGTATGGGCATCGGTCGTTGACTTTTTCGACACAGGTCTTACAAGTGTGGTGCTCATAGGGGCAACTGCGGTATAATAAAGTGAGTTCTTGATAGCAGATGAGGCACTCATGATTAGGTATACTCTTTAAAAGATCGATGTTAAAGCAAATTTTCCACCTTTGAAGATTAGAGGTTATTTTATACGTTTTTAATATAATAGGGTTCAGAAATGAGACAGACTCTCTCGGAAGACTAAGAAAGCTATAAGGTTCTGAACAACGCAGCGTTTTTAAAATTAACCAAGATTCAAGGGGAACTCCTAAGTTTAATAAAGCTTTCAAATTGATAGGATTGTTAATAAATTGTTTATTTTTAGCTATTTTAATTAGCTCCGAATTCTTCCAGGGGTAAGCCGTTGAATTAATGTAATGTAATCCCTCGGATGTTTCAACTACATGGTGTCTTTTTTTAGATTTGATCAGATATGATAATCTGAGTTTCTCGGTTAAAATTGAAGTAAAATGAAATCGAGTTAATTTAGAATCCTTTTTCAATTGTAATAGTAGTTTTCTTTTTCGCAGAAATTTATCATGGTATTCAGTAAGTAAAATGTTAATAAAAGTATAGACAGGGGGACCATAGCTATATTGATATTTAGAACTAATCAACTTAAAATAAATATAGGCCCACTTATCCAAATTGAACCAATTATGATTATTTTCAATATACTTCAGAATCTCTTGATAGCCTTGTAATCTTCTTAATATTTCCTTAACATTCAATTGATTAAGAAAATGTTCTAAGTTTTCCAATGAGAGCGCATAGCTCATTTATATTGTTTAATAAAATTTAATCAAAGTCTCGATAATTGATTGAAAAGGCTTAAATGATTAAAGATAGTCTCTTAATTTTGATATATGAAAACTTAAAAAGATTTTAAATGGACTCTATCATTGCAGCTCACCTACCCGATTTTGAAACATGGCAATCGTCATGTTTACTATTTGACGAATTACCTTGTATTAGGAGAAAGAATAACATTGCAATATATGATAAACTGTTATACACTTTTTGCAGATTTAAAGAAATCTGTATATTTGAAAATTACTTTGAGATAAGGTATATGATAAATTCAATACTTATCATATGCAAAGTTGATGGTGGACTTGTTAGACATATTCATTTTCGAGATAACTTTATTTGGCAAGATTATTATAGATTGAATAATGATAAAGTTCATGGTAAATTTATTGAATATCATGATAATGGAAATGTAAAAATAGATGCCAATTATAAATACGGTGAACCGCATGGAAGATCCTTCAGATATGATAGAAACGGAGTTAAGATTGAAGAATCTCATCATCAAATGGGTATTCGTATTGAATAAAATTATTACTATTATAAATGAACTCAATTATTGCAGCTCATCTTCCCGATTTTGAAACATGGCAAACTTCATGTTTACTATTCGATGAACTACCTTGTTTTTTTCAGCAGAATATTTTATCATTGTTCGATAAGATTATTTATAATCATTCAACACATCACGTGATTACATCTGAAAATGAAATACAGATAAAATTTGATAAATACTTATTAGTTATTCAACACTATTTAAAACAACAAAATCTTTATAAGATAGTTGAATTTGATTATGATGGAAATATTTATGAAAAATATAGTTTAATAAATGGTTTATATCATGGAAGATATGTTAAATATTATCCTGATGGAAAAATAAATATTTTATGTTATTACGATCATGGTAAATTAAATGGAAAATATTTTGAATATGGAAATATAAGTATAGAAGGCAATTATTTAAATGGTCAAAAACATGGTAGGTATATTCGATATAACCGTAATGGAGATATAATAGTGGACGAAATTTATGAACATGGAATAAAGATTGTCTCTTAATTAATACTTCACAATTGACATTACCATTTTAAATGGACTCTATTATTGTGGCTCATCTACCCGATTTTGAAACATGGCAAACGTCTTGTTTACTATTTGATAATATACCTTTGAGTAAACAAAATAATACACTTTGTTTATATGATAAAATCTTTTATAAAAATCCTACCATAGAAGGTATAGTTGAAATCTTATTACATAAAGAGTCTAAATTAAAAATTATGTTCGGATTACATGAACTAACCATTTCTTCTTACCCAAAGAATGGAGAACTTGGTAATTGCATCAGTTTTTATCGCACTGGTAAAATTTATAGTATATTTACTGTTAGAGGGACTCTTGAAGAAGGAAAATATAGTAACTATGATGAAAAACATATTATGATTTCACTTTTTGACAATGGTAAATTACATGGTAAATATATTTCTTATTATGATAATGGCGGTAAAATGTCAGAACGTAATTATGAAAATGGTAAATATCATGGTGAATATATTCAATATTATAGAAATGGTAATATTAGAACAGTAGATAATTTTATACTAGATAAAAAACATGGAGAATCTATTGAATATGACGAGGATAACAGGGTAATTCAAAAATGTCATTATATATCAGGATTGCTTCATGGAGAATTTACCGTTTATTATGATAATGGAAATTTGAAACAAGAATGTAATTATAAAAATGGTGAAAGACATGGAAAATATACTGATTATCATGAAAATGGAAATTTAAGAATAGAATGTGATTATGAAGATGGAAAACTTCATGGAAGATATGTTGAATATTATGAAGATGGAAAAACAAAAGAGGAAAGATCCTACGTGTATAATAAATTACAAGAAATTCATAATTATTCTGTGGATGAATAAAGACTTTCTTCTTAATAATTTATTTTAATCATTTTCTCCAATTAAAATGGACTCTATTATTGTGGCTCATCTACCCGATTTTGAAACATGGCAATCGTCATGTTTGCTATTCGATGATATATCGACTGTTTTAAATAATGTCAGTTATAACAAATTACAAACAGGAGAAAGTGTTTTTTGGAGTCATTACGGATTAGAATTAATTTTTAATAAGTATACTGGCATTTTATTCATCACAATTCATCTGAGAGAACAAAATATAACAAAGGTTTCATCTTATTACTCAATTGGTCAAATTTGTCATTATTTAACATAATAAATTATATGGAAAATATATTAAATACTATAATAATGGCATCTTGTATATAGATTGTAATTATAAACATGATAAAACTCATGGAAAAAGAAATTGAATATTATGATAATGAGCAGATAAAGGAAGAATATAATTATATTGATGATGAAAAACATGGAAGATATATTTCTTATCATGAAAATGGAGATATAAAGGAAGATTAACTTCAGATTAATTTATTCTTAATCGTAATTTTAATTAAATGGACTCTATTATTGTGGCTCATCTACCCGATTTTGAAACATGGCAATCGTCATGTTTGCTATGTTTCAAAATCGAACAATTTCAATAATTGATATAATTATTTATCGAAAATATTTATTGGCAAAATAATACTCTTGAAATTTATGCACTTAGTGAAATACTAGGTTTTGAACCCACCTTAATGCATAATAAACTTATGAAGTGTTATTCATTTTATAAATCAGGTAATATCTGTAAGCAATATACCGTTAAAGGTTCTCTTAAGCATGGTAAGTATATCTCATATTTTGATAATGGAAACATCGATGAACAATGTTATTATAAAAATGATTTATTAGAGGGAGAATATTTTGCCTACGAAGATGATGGAACATTATATAAACATTGTAATTATAAAAGGGGAAATATAATGGAAAATGTATTACTTATTTTATAAACGGAAATAAAGAGTTAGAATGCAATTATTTAAACGGTATGTTAAATGGTAAACATATTCGATATTATGACAATGGAAAAATAAAATCAGAGAGTAATTATAAAGATAACAAAAGAGTTGACAATTTATAAATTTTCGCACTGTCCGAATGATTTAACGTGTGAATAAATTGTATTATAAGTAACATCTTTGAAATCAAAGATGTATTAATAAAATTATTTCTAACGTCTCTTCTTTTTGAAAAAGTGATAACTATTCTTTCCTTCAAAATATCCAATATCAATATCATATAAACTTGGGTATTCTACAGGTTTTACAATCTCATAATTTTCTCTCTTAATTCTATTTTCTTCAATATATACTTTAAAATCTTCAAAACAGATAACCCTTTCATCATCATAATGTAAGAATGACCACCAGTTAATCCATTGAAGTTTAAATTTTACATCTGGTTCATCGGGAAGGTTATAAGTTTCACAATTGGCTTTATACTCTTTATCACTTTTAAATCTTAACGATCTTACAATTTCATTCAATTTTTTAAATTCATTCTTATTAGTAACTTTGATCAGATATTTTCTAAATTCTTTTTCATCAAAATATTCTTCACCAAAGAGCTTTTTAGCTTCAAATATGAGATTTGAAGATTGATTAAATGCATTTTCTCGAATCCTTTCATACAAATCAACTTCTTCATTGATATAACTCTGATAAATACCAATAAAGGTATTGTTAAAAAATTGATTAATATCTTCTCTCTTTAGAAAAACAGTAATAAATGAAATGTCTCTTATTTCCTTTCGAGGTCTTCCGAGAATCTGAATGATGATATGAGGCTCTGGAACTGTGTTTCTTGCTATGAAAACACCCGCTAAACGTTTAATATTAACTCCAATTCTACCCTTATCACAATAAATAATAAGTTCATTTTGTTTCGGTTCGGAAGAGATATTAATCATTTGATCGTTTTTACGACGTTGTGAATTATCAATATAAAGTTTTATTTTCTCATTGTCTTGATAAGTATCATAAAAATTTCTACCTTCTTCAATACTGCTAAAATAAATAGCCCAACGTTTATATTGTTCACTTTCCCACTCTTCCAATCTTTTTATTATATGTTCAAAGTAATCTGTATCGTCATAGATGAATTTAAACTTAGGAGTTGGAATTAATTTTTCATCATAACCATTAAGAAGATTTTTGTCATAGATGATATCTAGATCGAATTCATTTTTCATTAGATCTCGTTGTTCAGCATCAATAAAGGGAGTTGCCGATAGACCATAAAAATATTCTGGTTTAAAAATTTGTTTTCTAAATTCAGCTCCAAAGAGCAATTGACATTCATCAAAGATAAACATTTTAATTTTATGTTTCAATATAGAAAGATATTTTCCCATTGTTTGATAATTACCGAAGATAACAAAGGATTCTTTCAGTTCTTGATCAATATTGAACCCTTCATAACCCTTGTATAAACTATAACTAAAATGTTGACAAAATTTTTTCATATCTTTCCACTGATCATTGAGAATATCATTGTAGGGTGAACACCAGAAAACAGCCTTAGAACGTAGAATCAAATGTAATCCAACGTGAAATTTTCCTGTTCCTGTAGGCATTCGAATGATACCATATTTATTTTCTTTTTCGATGGCTTCTTTTTGAAAACGATTGAGTTTAATTTTAAAAAGTTTCTCAATCGTTTTAAAATTTTGTATTTTCTCATATTCCTTGCGCTCATTTTCCAGGATAGGTTTAAAATCAATTTCATCTGAATTAAGATGTTTTCTGATTATTTCAATGTTTACATTATATCTAAATTCAGTTCCATGATATAATTTTCGTTCTGGGGCTGGGAATAAAGCAAGAATTTCTTTTTCAATATTTCTTGAATTGATTCTAAAAACATACTGATAACAAAAAGGATCAGTATAGCACCCAGTGCTATAAGTTAGTAGGCGTGAATGAAGATTATCAGTGATACCAATTTTCATTAATCCATTGGAAAGGTCCGCTTGAGTTCCGCCAAGATATAAATACATTTAGGAAAAATTGATTAAAGAATTCTTTAATCATTTAGAGGCAATCTTGAATTATTTTATGGAATTAATATTTCGAAGAAAGATAAGAACTATAGTAAAAAATCTGTTCATACTATTCTTTATAAAAATAAATCTTATAAAGACTATGTTTTACGTGTAAATATTCTATCTGATGTGAAAACTATTTCAAAAGAATTCGGAGTAAACGAAAGGAAGATTAAATTGAATTCCGATGTCTCAAAAAGTTATCAGTTTCGCTTCAAGAAGTTATCAGTTTGTATAATTTTAAAAAATGTTAAAAAGATTCTATCATAAATTTATTTTTGAAAACATGGAATTAAAAATAAAATGGAAGCTAGAAGTAAATTTTGGGAGAGTTATCTTTGTCTTGTTGGAGAAATTAAAGCTAATATTCAAAAGCCAAATGTAGAAAATGCTTTTAGAGATTTAGTTAGAAAAATTTTCACAAATTTTAATAATTTGTTTACTAAATTTCCCCTCAAATATCAATTTAAATTTATTGATTTATTGAGATATAATTCAGATTTCGAAAATTTCTTGAAAGATTTCTATATAATTTATGGAAATTATCTACCAAGTGTCATTAATGATGGGAAAGAATATAAAAACTATGATGAATTTAGAAATGAGTATATTTCTACCTTTCTTAATTTTGAAGATACTGATTTGTATTTAAAAATGATTCGAAAAGAATTAAGGGGTTTCGATTGCGAAGGTGATGGCCAATGTTTAACCCAAAAAGAAGATTGTTCATATTCTTATAATGGTTGTTGTCATCCTGTAAAATGTAAAACATGTAATCTAAAATTACCCCAGTGGGTTTTAAACTGCCATAAGAGTATGTGCATGAATTGTGCTATTGAAGAATTCAGTCGTGAAAAAAATATTGATTAATAATTTATATTTTTTCAGATTATCAAAAAAGAATCTCTTCACATTAATATTTGATCTTTTTCTAATTAGAAAAAGAAATAATTTAATTATTCCATCTCGTTATAAGGTGTCAAATTTATTTCATTATTTTTGATCATCTTATGACGACGATAGAAGAAAATGATGATGAAAATTAAATTAGAAACTACCATAACAGCGAAAAGAACACCTAGAACAATAGCAGCGGTAGAATTAATAATATAAACTAAATTTTCTTCGATTTCTTCTTCAAAGGATAAATAATGTGCATTGTCAAAATTCTTAAAATCAGAATGATTCAAACATGTTGAATTTAATTCAACTCCGAGAATGAAGCGATTTAGGATATTTAAACCACAAAGATTAGAATTGATATTGAAACCAACTACCCCATGTCCAAAATTAGAAGCAATCAAAACTTTTGAATTGACACCTTGATCTAAGAAGTAATTATGAAGTGAAATCGAATTTTCCGAAACCGTTTGAATATCCCATTCGCCACCTAAAATGAGAACTTCTCCCTCGGTATACATTGGGCGATAATCTCTAATGACTTCATTAATCCAATGTTTCGATTTTTCAATATCTGGGGTCATTAAATCAATAGGTAGGAATGAAAGTTGAAAAAGAAAACTATCTAAATCATAATCTGAATATAATTCATTAGCTTTAACAATATTATAGACAATCGAGTTAAAATTGCAATATTCGGAACGAGTAGACAAAAAAGATCTATTATAAACAATAGAGTTAACCACATTAATAGCATCTACGAAATGATTTTGTTTATCGTGAGGATTACTGAAGATTTCATAGAATAAATTTGAATATAAATATTTAAATTCTTTTAATTCAAAGTTCATTAAATAAATAAATTTATTTACGGTTTCTTCATCGAGATATTTTTGACATGTCTCATTCTCTAAACAATTAAAGAGGAATTTAAAGATCTTTTCATTAGTTTGGTAAGATCCATATTGCCAAGCTCCATTTTCGAACCAAGGCTGTAATACTACTCCATCAAAGATCCATTTATCGGCAATGTTTCCGTTATTTTGCATAATCTTTTGAAGCCAGAAGGTGCCATAAGAAACTCCATAAATAATTGTTGTTAAATTAGGATTTATTAGTTTGTGATGTTCAATTAAACTAATAACATCTTCAGCTGCCTTCTGGGTGTAGAAATCAGAGAGGTTAAACCGAGATTCCATCTCTTGTTCACAAGCGGGAATAATTTGACAGTCATTTTGAGTCAGATTAGAACATCTAAGTTCACTTGAAAGTGCAACTCCTCTATAATCCGTTGTGCAATAATAACCTAATGGATCCCATAAATTCAATATAGCATTAAAATCAATTAAAACATCGGAAGAACCACCGGGCCCTCCTTGAAGAAGCCAAATTTGACGTTCTGCTATCTCAACATCTCCATAGCAGCGATAAGCGATATCAATCATTTGGCCATTTGAAAGGGAACGTTGAAGATACTTGACTTCTTGAGAGAAAACAGACGTTAACAAAGAAAGAAAGATTAATGTTTTCATCTTGTTTTTTGTAAGTGATGATACTTTAAAATTAAATAAAAAGACAATCTTTATTTAATTATTGAATTAAGATCAAGGTTAAAAATAATAACATCTAATTTTTATATAAGAATCTTCTTTAACAGTTGAAATGATTAGAAAGATAATCTTAAAAATATTATTAAATCAATAATATTCATATTTAAAATGGAACGAATCTATTATGCTGAACAAATTTGTTCGGCAGTGAAGAAGAACGGTGAAAGGTGTAAGAATAAAGCATATTATGAACCTTCACTATGTGGTGTTCATTGTAGAACCGACAGAGTAGAATTACCAAAGAATCCCAAGGCTAAAGAAATTAAAGAAGAGAAATTGAACCATCATGATGAAAGCGTTGAAGCGGCAGCAGAAAGGAATAGAGAAAATAATCTTCCTGGAAAAATCAGAATGACTAGAATGAAAATGAGAAAAGAAATTCCCATGATCGAAGGATATTTAAATATCTTTCCCAACTATCGCCACGGTAATAGAAAAGATGGTTTGGGTATGCCTTCACTCAGTCCTTTCAATCTAGGACCAGTAGAACACGGGGAACCTGAATTTCCACCTGCTAAATGTATTGAAAATTATTATCAATTTTCAAAAGTTTTCCCTGACGAACTTGATGATGAGGGCAAAATTAAAGAAGAATTCTACTCTCTGCGAAAAGAAATGTTTCTATCTGATAAAGGTCATCGACACAAGGTAAAAGGTGTTAAACCTCTATTTTCAGTCTATTTTGATGGTGAAGGTAAGGAGAAACGCTATGGATACATCGAATCGAGAAAATTTTATTGTAGCCAATATCAAAAATTAGCATCAAAAACAGCAGAATTTAAAAAACTGACTAAACTTGTCAACAATGGTTATAATATTAATATTATAGGTTATGATGCCCATAGTGATTTAACATCGGAAGAAGAAAATTTAGAAATTGAATTGAAGAGAAGATATGAAGATACTTCAAGACCTTTCGGACACGAGATTATGTTGTTTACAATGCTCACAATAGAAAAGACTGATTACCCTTTCCCTCTTGAATAATAAAGATGAACTTGTTAAAACCTATTTTTTTCAACAAGAAAATGAAATAAAATTAATATTAAGAAATTTCTTAATATGTTATTAATAATTAAAGTAAGATGTCATAATAATATTTTTATTATATTCAAAGATAACTTTGAAGAATTTGAGTAGCTACCCATTCATTCTTTTCAATTTGTTCATTATAAGATTCAATTATTTTTTCAAATTCTTCACATTTAGAAATAAATTCTTCCTGTTTTTCAACTGAAGGAATTTGAACCATAAAATTATTAATGGAATCTTTACCGATATGTTTAATAGTACTTCCATTAAAGAATACTTCTAATCTTTTAATATTGTTTCTCAAATAAAAGTATAAATATGTAGTTAGTTTTTCATTATCACATGACAGAACATATATATCATCATGAGAAATAGAAAAGTTGTAATCCATTCTAACATTAGCATAACCTCCACGATTGAAAATTAAACATAATTTTTCATACTCGCATACATCGACAAATAATTTCTTCTTTCCGCATGTATAGAAAGGATATTTTCCTTCAGATTTTCCATCACCCGCTTTTAACTTTAATTTCTTAGTTTCAAATTTTACCAATTCCCCTAATTTAACCTCTTCATAATCATATCCCGGATGAATACGATTTAAACCCCTTTGAATGATATCGCGGCGTTGAATCAATACTTCATAGCTAGAATAAAGAGGGTCAAGTTCTGCCACAATCTCTTTTTGAATTTCAATTGGAGGAATCGGAATTTCAATATTTTCAATACTCGCTTTTGAAATGTTTCTAATTGTTGAACCATTGAAATAAGGTTCAAAAATATTTAGATTAAGAAGTAAATAATAATAGACATATTGAATCAATACATCATCATTTTTTGAATAATAAACATTACTATGAGTAGAAATACTAAATTTCTCTTTCAAATGAACATTAGGATTTCCTCCGGTTCCAATGATTAAAGCGAGTTCTTCATAATCATAACTATCAAGATATAATTTCTTATCTTTCGAAGAACAAATTAAAGGATATTCTCCCTCTGTTTTCCCTTCTCCAACGTTATGAGTTGGACCTTTAACCTGTTTCAGAATATCACCAAGTTTCATCATTGGGTGAGAACTTCTAATCGTCCTCTCAACGGGTAAAAAGAGTTTATAATTCAGTGAGAGATTAGAGTCTAATTCATCAACTCCAACAGTAATAATCTTTGATTCAATTAGTTCTTCATTCTCTTTAACAATTTTAGTGAAGCGAATTTTCTTAGTTTTCCTTCCATCGTGAACGAAATAAAGAATTGAAGGTTCCAATCCGGTATTCATAAAAAATTTACCTTCCATTTTAATAATTCTTTTGAGATTGAAATTATCTAGAAGATACTTTCGAGTTCCCTTTGCAATGATCGAGGAGTCGAAAAGGACGCCGTCAGGAACGATAACGGCACAGCGTCCATTCTCAGCAAGGCTCAACATAATCAATTGAAGAAAAAGAGGCTCTGATTTAGTGCCACGAATTTTAAGATCCTTAACTCGATCACACATATCAGCGTGTTTAAGTCCTTTAAGACCGAAAGGTTCATTGGCTAAAATAATATCATATTCGGTTAACATTAAATCTTCTGAAAGTGAATCCCGAAGTTGAATGTTGTTAAATAACGTTCCCTTTGATTCAAACAAAAGATTAATCTTCGTTAACGCAGTGATAAACTCGTCAACATCACAACCATAAATTTGTTGCTGTTGTTTCTTCCAATTAATATTTTCATAATTTTCATTGAAATATTGAACGATTGAAGTTAGAAACCCACCCGATCCCATCGAAGGATCACAAACAGTTTCAATCAATCCATCTTCATTAATTTTAGGTTGACAGAGTTCAACCATATATTTGGTAATGTCTCGATCAGTGAAGAATTGCCCTAGATCACGTTTGTTAGATCCCGCATTCTTCAAATGAATTTCAAAAAGATAACCAATCAAATCAATATCAAGATGAACATTCTCAATATCAATTTGATTCATAATCTTCATAATTTCTTTATGTTTATTGCAATCTTCAATTGAGAAGGTATAACCACGAGTTCCAAAGATTTCATCAACTTGTTCGATTAAGGGATCGTCAGCTTTACCACTGAGATGAGCGAGGGATGTAGCCCAGTATGCTTCATCCTCAAGACAACGATTATAAATGTTCTCCCATGAAAATTCTTCGGGAATCTTCAATTTTTGACACATTTCTGTCGTTAGATAACGATGAATTAGATAAATGGTGATATGTTTCATACTGTCCATTCCGGTAATCGATTTTTTACCAAGGCGAAGAATATCGCGCAACTTATCAACCGCGATTTTAAAAAATTCTGTAGCCATTTTAAAATATAGTTGTTTTATTTTATAAACTTAATTTTGTTATTCCAAATTAGAGACTATCTTAATTAAACTTTTTCTATATCATTATGACCAAGATATAAAAGTAAAATAAGAAGCTTCAGAGAAAATTTTTAGCCTTGAATAAATCGTTATATTTGATTAGAATCAATCTTATTTGATTGATAATTATAGCTTATTAAATAGTGTTCTAAACAATAAAAGATACAGAAAAAATTTTCTGTATATTCAAATTTTACCATTAGATAGAAATACTTTCTGTATATCTTATAAATATTTTTTTTTTAAACTTAGAAAATATTTATAAGATATACCAAAAATAATAATACACAAAAATACAAAATTAATTTCTGTATTCACATTGACACCAAGATTTTACATTGACACCAAGATTTTACATTGACACCAAGATTTTACATTGACATACGGAAAATTAATTTTTGTTTGCATGAACACAGAAACACTTTGTAAACACAGAACACAAAATTAATTTCTGTTTGCATGAACACAGAAACACTTTGTAAACACAGAAACACTTTGTAAACACAGAAACAATTTGTAAACACAGAAAATTTTCTGTGTCTATGTTGATAAATTAAAAAGCTTTGATAAATTTTTCAATTAGAATCTCAATCTCAATAAATTCTATAGGAATGAAGGGAACATCTTTTAAAAATTCATCTTTGAAGATAATTCTTTCTTCCTGATTCAGACGTTGATAAAATAGATATAATGAAGCTGCAAAAGGTAAAGTCTTTTTAGGAAGTTTGGCATCGATAATATAATGCATCTCATTAAGAAAAAGCTCAATAAAGAAATAAAGATCATTTCTCATTTCTTCAATAAAGGTATCAATAGAATCTTTTCTAAAGAGACAATAAGGGAAAGATTTACCCTCTAAAAAATCAACCAGAGAAAAGAAGCCCAAATATTTGACACGTTCTAACCATAATTCCTTACTAATCGCTTTAAATGCAGCAGCACCTAGGAGTGTTGCAAGATCAAGTTCATTAGTTGTTCGAGTAATCAAAAGAGTGGCAAATTGGGGCATATATTCAGAACTAACCAAAGATAGAATACTTTCATGAATTTCTCCTAACTCGGGTAGAATTGTTAAAGCAGCTTCAAAATCTTTCTTCTTCAAAAGTGAATAAAAGAGAATATATTGAGGCGGAGATTTTCGAATCAAATTGTTCACGAGAATCTTTTTCCGCAACATTTTGAACAATCAATACTCAGTGAGTAGCTCTAAATTCGTTTATTCAATTAACAATTTATTTATTAAGACAGTCTGTAGATACACGGACAGATTTTCTTTCTGAGGAATGTATTAACTAAATTTTTATAGTGGATATTGTAAATGTAAATAAGTTTATTTAAAAGATAATATGTTAATTCGCATACAGAATATTTTCTGTATGTATGAAGAAAATATTTTGGTATATCTTATAAATATTTTTTTAGTCTCAGAAAATATTTATAAGATATACCAAAATTTTTATAAAGGATACACAAAGTGGTTCTGTGTTTACAAAGTGGTTCTGTGTTTACAAAGTAACTCTGTGTTTACAAAGTAACTCTGTGTTTACAAAGTAACTCTGTGTT
>ERZ778028.1520-NODE-1520-length-23941-cov-7.634179_pt1 | contig 23941 bp, 18 predicted proteins | sample MGYA00375758_ERZ778028 | MGnify/ENA primary metagenome ERZ778028 (study PRJEB29350, sample SAMN05389828) | bioreactor metagenome | isolation source: Thiocyanate bioreactor | place: South Africa: University of Cape Town | collected 2014-03-17 ... | reverse complement strand
GACGAGGTCCTGGCCGATCGTGTCGTGCTTGTCGATCGCCTGCGCGATCGCGACTTTGGTGCCGACGCCGTCGGTCGACGTGGCCAGCAGCGGCTTCTCGTACGACTTCAGCGCCGACGCGTCGAACAGGCCGGCGAACCCGCCGACACCGCCCAGCACCTCGGGCCCGTGGGTGCGACGAACGGCCGACTTCATCAGTTCGACGGCGAGATCTCCCGCCGCGGTGTCGACGCCGGCTTCGGAATAGGGATTCTGTGGGGCTTCTGCCACGCGAACAGCCTACCGGCAGGGGCGGGGCGCGCGGACCGTGGGAGCTGCGCAGCAGACGCACCCTGTCGCCGCGCCGAGCGCTGTCCCTAGGATGGCGGCATGGCAGCGGCGGAAGCACCGGAGTGGATCGTCCGCGAGGACGCCACCCTCCCGGTCCTCGTCGCACTGTATCTGCGCCAGGTGCTCGGCATCCGCTTTCCGGAGGAGCTGCCGCACCTGCGGGGCGTCCCTCCGCGCAGCGCACCGATCAGCGAGTACGACGACCGCTCCGCGATCGAGCGGCAGTGGCGCGCGTACTGGGATCTGACGGTCGAACCGCAGGCCAACCCCTCCCCCGTCCCGCTCGAACTCATCGACGGCTTCGAGACCGTGGTCGCACTTCCCGTCGAGGGCTTCGAGGAGCTCGCCGACGCGATCACGCCCCACGGGCCGGATGCCGTGGCGTATGCCCGTGCGGAACATCAGCACTACCGGTCGCGTCTGGGAACGGGAGCGTCGTACCGCGCCTACGCCAGTGCGATCGCCGAGCACGAGCGCGTCGTGGGACGGCGCGCGCACTCGTTCGAGCTCAACGTCCAGGTGCTGCCGTTCACGCAGCGCGGCGTCTGGTGGATCGGGGCGCTCACGATCGCGGTCACCGACGGCCTGCGCGGCGACATCGTCGCCTTCGACGCCGCGGTCGCGCCGATCATCGCCGACATCGCGTAGCGGCGGCATCCGGGAGCGGCAACATCCGGCGCTCGCGGCATCCCCGGCTCGACCGAGCAGAGGCAATCTGCCGGGGGCAGGCCATTGCGCGGCTGATCGGCCTGTTCTGGGCAGATTGCCTGCCGCTGGCGACTCCGGGGCGAGCGCCGGGCGGCTACTCTGCGTCGTCGATCGTGATGACCTCGCGCTCGACGCGCACCTCATGGGCGCGACGGGCCAGCGAACGGTCGAGAACGAGCGCGACCACGCCGCCGACGGCGACGCCGATCGGGATCGCGAACAGGCAGATGAACCCGAAGACCTGTGTCGTCGAGTACGAGACCCCCGTGCTCGCGCTCTCGTTGTCGCCGCCGAAGGCGAACGTGAGCACGAGGGCGGCCAGGATGCCGACAAACGCGCCCGCCAGCAGGAAAACCGTGTACCGCGGGCTGCGGCGCACCTGCGCGGTCTCGATGCGGCGGTCGTCGGAAGGGCTCATCCCCTTATTCTCCCACCCCCGCATCGGCCGCGAGGGACAGGGGTCTGTCACGTGGTCGCGGTAATCTGCGGCTATGACGGCATCCGCATCGCAGGCTCCCGACGACTCGACGAACCCGACGCACGACGCGAGGCCGCACGTGGTCATCATCGGCGGCGGCTTCGCCGGCATCAGCGCCGCGCGGGCCCTGCGTCACGCCGACGTGCGGGTGACGCTCGTCGACCGCCGCGTCTACAACACGTTCCAGCCACTGCTGTACCAGGTCGCCACGGGCGGTCTGAACCCGGGCGACGTCACCCACTTCCTCCGCAGTCTGCGGGTGCGCCAGCCCAACCTCGACGTCGTGCACGAGCACCTGATGGAGATCGACACGGATGCCCGCACGGTGCGTCTGCTGGACGGTCAGGAGATGTCCTACGACTACCTGCTCGTCGCCAACGGGGTGACGACGGCGTATCACGGCACGCCGGGCGCGAAGGAGAACTCCTTCGCGGTCTACTCCCGCTCGCAGGCGATCGCGATCCGTGACGCCCTCTTCACACGGCTGGAGCGCGTCGCCGTGCAGGGCGAGCGCACCAAGGGCCTCTCGGTCGTCGTGATCGGCGGCGGGCCGACCGGCATCGAGATGGCGGGTGCCCTCGCCGAGCTGCGCGACCAGGGCCTCGAGCCGGCGTACCCCGAGCTCGACGGCGATGCGTTCCGCATCACGCTCGTGCAGCGCAGCGAGATCCTCAAGCCGTTCATCCCGAAGCTCCGCGACTATGCGGCCGCCCAGCTGCGCCGCCGCGACGTCGAACTGCGCCTCGGCTCCGGCGTCGACGAGGTGCGACCGGATGCCGTCGTGCTCTCGGACGGCACGGTGCTGCCGTCCGATCTCACCGTGTGGGCGACGGGCGTCGCACCGCATGAGGAGGTGCGGGACTGGAGCCTGCCGCTGGACAAGGGCGACCGCATCCGCGTCGGCGAGGATCTGCAGGTCGTGGGGTTGCCGGGAGTCTTCGCCGCCGGCGACGTCGCGATCGCGCCGCAGGACCTGCCTCAGCTGGCACAGCCGGCGATCCAGGGCGGTGAGCACGTGGCGCGCCAGATCGTCCGCCTGATCGCGGGACAGCCGACGCAGCCGTTCTCGTACTACGACAAGGGACAGCTGGCGATCATCGGCCGCCGCGCCGCCATCGGGGAGCTGCCCGGCATCGCCAACCTCCCCGGGCTGCATGCTCTGCGCTTCCTCTCGAAGATCCCATTGCTGCGAAAGACGGTCACCCTCACGGGCTCGTTCGGGTGGATGACGTGGCTGTTCGTCCACATCGTGAGCCTGCTCGGCCCGCGCAACAAGCTGATGGTGCTCATCGGGCTCGTGGCGCGCTACGGCGTGCACCTGTACCGCACGCCGGTGCCGATCGTCGGCGACGTGCCCGCGATCCGCCCGTCGAAGGCGCAGCGCCGGCGCACCCCCGAGGCCTGAGCACGCCGGGCGCCGGGGCGTTTCGACTCGGCGCCCGGCGCCTCGCTCAACGACCGGGAAGCGCGCGGGGAGCGGGCCGCGTCACGACCCGCGGCGCGGGAGTACGAGAGGTCGCCCCGTGTCGGGGTCGGCCAGCACCCGCACCGGCGTCCCGTACACGTCCTCCACCCGCGCCGCGGTGAGCACTCGCTCGGGGGCGCCGGAGGCGACCAGACGGCCCCCGTCGAGCATGGCGACCTCGTCCGCGTAGGCTCCCGCCAGCGACAGGTCGTGCAGCACCACGACGACCGCCCGTCCCGCGGCGGCGAGATCGCGTGCGATGCGCAGCACGTCCTCCTGATGGCGCAGGTCGAGCGCCGCCGTGGGCTCATCGAGCAGCACGATCCGCGTGTCCTGCGCGAGCACCCGCGCCAGACCCACCCGGGCGCGCTCACCGCCCGACAGCGAGGGGTAGGCGCGATCGGCGAGGTGCGTCACGTCGGCCCGCGCCATCGCCGCCGCGATCCGCTCCTCATCGGCATCCGCCCGCTCCGTGCCGGTCCACGGCGCGCGCCCCATCTCCACCACCTCGCGGGCCGTGAACGAGAACGCGACGTGCTGCGCCTGCAGCAGCACGGCTCTCGTGCGGGCCAGCTCACGGGTGCGCCACGCGGCGAGCGGACGCCCGTCGAGCAGGACGCTGCCGGTGGATGCCGCGGCATCCCCCGTCAGCACGCTCAGCAGCGTGGACTTGCCCGCGCCGTTCGGTCCGACCAGCGCGAGCACGCGACCGTAGACGATCTCCAGACCGACTCCGGCGAGCAGCTCGTGTGCGCCGACCCGGCGACCGACCCCCTCCAGCGCGTACGCGACGCCGCTCACGCCCATCCTCCCGACCGGCGCCGGTTGCGCCGCAGCAGCGCGTAGAAGAACGGGCCGCCGACGAGCGAGGTGAGGATGCCGATCGGAAGATCGGCCGAGGGGATCACCGTGCGCGCGAGCAGGTCGGCGTAGACGAGCACGACCGCGCCGCCGAGGAGCGATGCGGGCAGCAGCGCACGGTTGGACGGGCCGAGCAGCATGCGCATGACGTGCGGGACGACGAGACCCACGAACGCGATGATCCCGATGAACGCCACCGCGACACCGGTCAGCAGCGCGACGAGCACGATGCTGACGACCCGCAGCCGCTCCACGCGCACGCCGAGGTGCGCGGCCGTGCGGTCGCCGAGCGCGAGGAGGTCGAGCGGCCGGGCGAGCGAGAGAGCGATGGCCGTGGCGAAGAGGCCGATCAGTGCGACGAGCGCCACCTCGGGCCACCGCGACCCGTTCATCGATCCGAGCTGCCAGAACACGATCTGCTCCCGCGACGCCGTGTTGCCGAGGAACATCATCACCGCGAGCGCCGCGCCCGTGAACGCGTTGACCGCGATGCCGGTGAGGATCAGCGTGACCGCCTCCGTGCGCCCCTGCGATCGCGCGGTCGCGTAGACGATGAGGGTCGCCGCGAGCCCGCCGAGGAAGGCGAGCGCCGCGGTCGTCCATCCGCCGAACGTGCTCAGCCCGAGGGTGATCGCGAGCGCCGCACCGACGGCGGCTCCCGACGACACGCCCACGACCCCGGGTTCGGCCAGGGGGTTGGCGAAGATCGCCTGCATGATCGCGCCGGCGACGGCGAGGAGCGCACCGACGAGCACGGACATCACGACCCGGGGGAATCGGATCTGCCACAGGGTCTGCTCGACGAGGGCGACCGTCGGTGCCCACCCGTTCGGAACGCCGACGGCGCGCAGCAGCGAGCCGACGACCTCGGCCGGACCGATGGGCAGCTGACCGCTCCCGGCGGAGAGGATCACCCCGGCCACCAACAGGATCCCGGTGACGATCCCGACCACGGCGCGGCGCCCCGGGGACGAGGCCGTCGCGACGGCGGCCCTCACGAGGGGTGGCGCAGCGGCCCTCACGGCGCGGGCGCCGGGCTCGTCCCGGAGGTGGACGGCGCGGCATCCGGAGCGTAGACGGCGCGCGCGAGGGCGTCGATCACGTCGGCCGAACGGGGCCCGAACGAGAGGATCTGCCCGTCCGCCATGTCGACGAAACGGCGGTGCTGGCCGGCGGCCGTGAGGGCGATGGCCGGCTTCGCGGCGAGCAGGCCGTCGACGCCGCCGACGGAGGCGAGGCCGTCGGTCATCACCAGGATGAGGTCGGGGTCGGCGGCGACCATCGCCTCGTCGGTGAGCGGCTGCATGCCGCGCCATCCCAGCTCCCCGGCGACATCCACGCCGCCCAGCGCCGCGATGAGGTCGTCGGCGCCCGACTCTTTGCCGAACAGGTAGTAGATACCGGCGGACCCGCGCAGGTAGACGAACGCCATGCGCACGCGGTCGGATGCCGCGGCCGGCGCGAGCCGTGCGACCTCCGCCGTCACCCGCTGGACGTCGTCCTGGATGCGCGTGGCCAGCAGCTCACCGGTCTCGGGCACGCCGAGTGCCTGCGCGACCTGCCGAGCCTGCGCGACGGCACCGGCGAACGACGTCGAGCGTTCGACGAAGACGACCGTGATGCCGACGTCGCGCAGCTGCTGGACGACGTCGGCGGGTCCGATGCTGCCGTCGGTGATGACGAGGGTCGGGGCGAGCGCGATGACGGCTTCGGCGTTGACGGAGTGTCCGCCGGCGGTGACGAGGGGCAGCTCGCGCGCCTCGGGGAAGGTCGTGGAGATGTCGCGTCCGACGAGCCCGCCCGCGAAGCCGAGGCCCGCAACGGTCGCGGCGAGCGACCCGGACAGGTCCATCGCGATGATGCGGGAGACGTCCGTCACCGTCACGGGCACGTCGCCGGACAGGTCGTGCGACGTGACGGTGACGGGCAGGCTCGGGGTGGGGCTCTCGGCCACCCGCAGGATCCGCGCGTCGGTGAGGGTCGCGGTCGACGGACCGACATGGCTGCGCGGATCGGCCAGCGGCGTCAGTTCGGTCAGCGGCGCGCGCGGCGCACTCGCCTCGGTGTCGGCGGGAGTGGCGACGGCCGCGCACCCCGTGAGCAGGGCGGCGACGAGCAGCAGAGCCGCGGCGGCGGATGGACGCGACGAGACGGAACCGCGCACGGGACCTCCTACGATCTTTGAGTAAGGATTGCCTTACCTAAGGTAGCGGATGCGGCAGGCTGCGCCGGATCGGCGTTTCGGCGCGGCCCCCGCCCGCGACGTGAGCGAGCCGTGAGGACATCGCGAGCACCCGTAGGGAAACCGTAAGGACGTCGGAAGCCGCCGCGGCAGCGGAGTTGTATCGGATCCCGTGCCCATGGTGGGCGCCCGCGCGGGATCAGCGAGCGCGGTCAGTGTCCGGGAGTTCCTGTGCTCGATGTGATCTACGTCGTCGTGACGATCGCGGTGTTCGCGATCGTCGCCCTCGTCGCGAAGGGGGCGGAGCGGCTCTGATGGACATCTTCTCGATCATCGGCGCCGTCCTCGGTGTCGCCAGCGTCGTCTACCTGGTCGTCGCCCTCGTGAAGCCGGAGCGCTTCTGATGGGCGTCGATTCCGCAGACATCTGGTTCGGCGTGCTCCAGATCGCCACCCTCATCCTGCTGCTCGCTCTGCTGTACCGCCCCGTCGGCGACCTCATGTTCCGCATCTTCACGGGCGAGAAGGATGCCGCCGCAGAGCGGGTCGTCTACCGTCTCATCGGCGTCGACGCGCGCAGCGAACAGACCTGGCAGGCCTACACCCGCGGCGTGCTCGCCTTCTCGCTCATGGGCGTGCTCTTCGTCTACGCGCTGCAGCGCCTGCAAGCCTTCCTGCCCGCTTCGCTCGGGCTCCCGGCCGTGCCGGAGGGCCTGGCGTTCAACACCGCGGCATCCTTCGTCACCAACACCAACTGGCAGTCGTACTCTCCCGAGGCGACCATGGGCTACCTCGTGCAGCTCGCCGGCCTCACCGTGCAGAACTTCGTCTCCGCCGCCGTCGGCATCGCGGTCGCCATCGCGCTCGTGCGCGGCTTCGCGCGGCGCGGGCAGAGCACGATCGGCAACTTCTGGGTCGACCTCACGCGCGGCCTCGGTCGGCTGCTGCTGCCGATGGCGGTCGTGGCCGCGGTGGTCCTGCTGTCCGGCGGCGTCATCCAGAACCTGAACGGCTTCGTCGACGCGCACACCCTCACCGGAGCGACGCAGTCGATCCCGGGCGGACCGGTCGCCTCGCAAGAGGCGATCAAGATGCTCGGCACCAACGGCGGCGGGTTCTTCAACGCCAACTCCGCCCACCCGTTCGAGAACCCGACGCCGTGGACGAACCTGGTCCAGCTGCTGCTGATCCTCGTGATCCCGATCTCGCTCCCCCGCACGTTCGGCCGCATGGTCGGCGACAACCGTCAGGGCTACGCGATCCTCGCGGTCATGTCGACACTGGCGATCGCGTCGATCGCCGCGGTGAGCGCGCTCGAGGTCGCCGGACACGGCACCGCCCCGCAGCTCGCGGGCGGCGCGATGGAAGGCAAGGAGCAACGCTTCGGCATCGTCGGCTCGGCGCTGTACGCAGCCGTGACTACCCTCACCTCGACCGGCGCCGTGAACTCGATGCACGACTCGTACACCGCCACCGGCGGCATGATTCCGCTGCTGAACATGATGCTCGGCGAGGTCGCTCCCGGCGGTGTCGGGTCGGGCCTGTACGGCATGCTCGTGCTCGCGATCATCGCCGTGTTCGTCGGCGGACTGCTCGTGGGTCGCACCCCCGAGTACCTCGGCAAGAAGATCGGCCCCACCCAGATCAAGCTCGCGAGCCTCTACATCCTGGTGACTCCGACCCTGGTGCTGGCGGGAACGGCGTTGAGCTTCGGCATCCCCGCCGTGCGGGCCGATGTCGAGGCGACGTCGATCCTCAATCCCGGCATCCACGGCATGACCGAGGTGCTCTACGCGTTCACATCGGCCGCGAACAACAACGGCTCGGCGTTCGCCGGACTCACCGCCAACACGCCCTGGTTCAACACGGCGCTGGGCGTCGTGATGCTCCTCGGCCGGTTCGTTCCCATCGTGCTCGTGCTCGCCCTGGCCGGCTCGCTCGCCGCGCAGGAGCGCGTGCCCGCCACCGCCGGCACCCTCCCGACGCATCGCCCGCAGTTCGTCGGCCTGCTCGCGGTCGTGACGGTCGTCATCACCGCTCTCACCTACTTCCCCGTTCTCGCGCTGGGTCCCCTGGCAGAAGGTCTCTCCTGACATGAACACGTCCGCTCCGGTCCTCGACCGTCCGCAACCCGCCGGTGACGACGCCGCGTCGTCGCCCGCTCCCACCCGCCGCGCGTTCGGCTGGACACAGCTGGTCGGCGCCCTTCCCGGCGCCCTCCGCAAACTCAACCCCGCCGAGCTGTGGCGCAGCCCCGTCATGTTCCTCGTGAGGGTCGGCGCGGCCCTCACCACCGCCATCGCCATCGCCGAACCCTTCCTCGGCGGCCCACAGAACTCGGGCGGCACGCCCGTGCCGGCCGGTTTCACCTGGGGCATCGCCGTCTGGCTCTGGCTGACCGTGCTGTTCGCCAACCTCGCCGAGTCGGTGGCCGAGGGCCGCGGCAAGGCGCAGGCGCAGGCCCTGCGCACGACCCGCACCGCGACGGTCGCGCACCGGGTGCGCGCCTACGACGCCGCCACGGATGCCGCGGCCACCGCCGCCGCCACCGACGACGTGGCCTCCTCGGAGCTCGCCCTCGACGACGTCGTGGTCGTGTCGGCCGGCGAGCTCATCCCCGGCGACGGCGACGTGATCTGGGGCATCGCCACGGTCGACGAGTCCGCGATCACCGGCGAATCGGCGCCCGTCGTCCGGGAGTCCGGCGGCGACCGCAGCGCCGTCACCGGCGGCACCCGCGTGCTCAGCGACCGCATCGTCGTGCGCATCACCTCCCAGCCGGGCCAGACCTTCGTCGACCGCATGATCGCGCTCGTCGAAGGCGCGAACCGTCAGCGCACCCCCAACGAGATCGCCCTCGGCATCCTGCTGGCCAGCCTGTCGATCGTGTTCGTGATCGTCGTGCTGACGCTCAACCCGATCGCCTCGTACGCGGCGAGCCCCGTCAGCATCCCCGTGCTCGTCGCCCTGCTGGTGTGTCTGATCCCGACGACGATCGGCGCGCTGCTGTCGGCGATCGGCATCGCCGGCATGGACCGACTGGTGCAGCACAACGTGCTCGCCATGTCGGGGCGCGCCGTCGAGGCCGCCGGCGACGTGACCACGTTGCTGCTCGACAAGACCGGAACGATCACCTACGGCAACCGCCGCGCGAGCGCTTTCGCCGCGCTCACCGGTGTCGACGGCGACGAGCTGGCCCGCGCGGCCGTGCTGTCCTCGCTCGCCGACCCGACCCCCGAGGGTGTGTCGATCGTCGAACTCGCCGCGACTCAGGGGGTCGCCCCCGCCGCACCCGAGGGATCGACTCCCGTGCCGTTCACCGCACAGACGCGCATGAGCGGTCTGGACCTGGCCGACGGCACGCAGGTGCGCAAGGGTGCGGCATCCGCCGTGCTCGCCTGGCTCGAGGCGGAGGGGCAGCCCGTGGCGCCGCAGCCGCGCGCCGAACTCCTCCAATTCACCGACGCCATCGCCCAGTCCGGCGGAACCCCGCTGGTGGTCGCCACGCTCGACCCCCGAACTGGAGGAGTTCCGCTCGGCGCCGTGCACCTGAAGGACGTCGTCAAGGAGGGCCTCGCCGAGCGGTTCACGCAGTTGCGCGCGATGGGCATCCGCACCGTGATGATCACGGGCGACAACCCGCTGACGGCGCGGGCGATCGCCGCGGAGGCGGGCGTCGACGACTTCCTCGCCGAGGCGACCCCGGAAGACAAGCTGGCGCTCATCCAGCGCGAGCAGGCCGGCGGTGCGCTCGTCGCGATGACCGGTGACGGCACCAACGACGCCCCCGCGCTCGCGCAGGCCGACGTCGGCGTCGCGATGAACACGGGCACCTCCGCCGCGAAGGAGGCCGGCAACATGGTCGACCTCGATTCCGACCCGACGAAGCTCATCGACATCGTGCGCATCGGCAAGCAGCTGCTCATCACCCGCGGTGCGCTGACGACGTTCTCGCTCGCGAACGACATCGCGAAGTACTTCGCGATCATCCCGGCGATGTTCATGGGCGTCTTCCCCGGACTCGCGGCGCTGAACCTCATGCAGCTGCACTCGCCCGCGTCGGCGGTCACCAGCGCCATCATTTTCAACGCGATCATCATCGTCGTCCTGATCCCGCTGGCGCTGAAGGGCGTCGCGTACCGGCCGGCGAGCGCCTCGCAGATCCTCGGGCGCAACCTCCTCATCTACGGCCTGGGCGGCGTCATCGCCCCCTTCGTCGGCATCAAGCTCATCGACCTCGTCGTGAGCCTCCTCCCGGGCTTCTGACCGGGCTTCCGAAAGGCATCGTCATGTCCACCCGCACCTCTCTCCGCCACCTCGGCGTCGCCGCCCGTGCGATGCTCGTCGCCACGGCCGTGCTCGGCATCGCGTACACGGCCGTGATCACGGGCGTCGGCCAGCTGGCGCTTCCCGCGCAGGCGAACGGCTCGCTCGTCCGCGACGCCGACGGGCAGGTTGTCGGCAGCGCGCTGATCGGCCAGTCCTTCACGGATGCCGACGGCGCAGCCCTCCCGCAGTACTTCCAGTCGCGGCCATCGGCCGCGGGCAGTGGCTATGACGGCACGGCCTCGAGCGGGTCGAACCTCGGGCCCGAGAACCGCGACCTCGTGACCGCGATCGGTGAGCGTCAGGCCGCGATCGCCTCGGCGGACGGCGTGCCGGTGGGCGACATCCCCGCCGATGCCGTCACGGCATCCGGATCGGGACTCGACCCGCACATCTCGCCGGCGTACGCGAAGCTGCAGGTGGCCCGTGTGGCGGCGGCGCGCGGCCTCGACCCGGCCGTGGTGACGGCGCTCGTCGATCAGCACACCACGGCGCGGGACCTCGGCTTCCTGGGCGAGCCCCGCGTGAACGTGCTCGAGCTCAACATCGCCCTCGACGCCCTCGGACGCTGACGCGTGCGGGACGGCGGCAAGCGGCGCTTCGACGCGCTGCGTCGCTCAACGAGCGGGGCCGAGTCGGAACTCGCGGGAGCAACCGGACTGCAAGGTCGACGCCGCGACACGCCGCCGGTGCGACGGATGCCACGGCGTGTCCCCCGGCATCCCTTGCAGTTCGGGTCGGTTGCGGTTGGTTCAGCTCGGGCAGAGGTGGGGGTGGCCGGGTCGGGGCGGGCGGCCGGGGAACGGACAGGAGAACTAGGGTGAACGCATGAAGCGCGGCAGTCTGCGGGTGCTGCTCGGAGCCGCGCCCGGCGTCGGCAAGACGTACGAGATGCTGTCCGAGGGCCATCGCCTGCTCGCCGACGGTCGTGACGTCGTCGTGGGCATCGTCGAGACCCACGGCCGTGCGGCGACCTCGGCCCGCGCGGAAGGCCTGCCCACGCTCGGACGCCGGCGTCTGCGCCACCGCGAGGTCGAGCTCGACGAACTCGACCTCGACGGCCTGCTCGATCGGCATCCGGAGATCGCGCTCGTCGACGAGCTCGCCCACACCAACGCACCCGGCTCCCGCAACGAGAAGCGGTGGCAGGACGTCGAAGAGCTGCTGGCCGCCGGTATCGACGTCATCACGACCGTCAACGTCCAGCACATCGCCTCGCTCGGCGGAGTGGTCGCGCAGATCACCGGAGTCACGCAGCGCGAGACGGTACCGGATGCCGTGGTGCGCGCCGCCGACCAGATCCAGGTCGTCGACCTCGCACCGCAGTCGCTGCGCGACCGGCTCGCCGCCGGCGCCGTCTACCCCGCCGAGCGCATCGACGCGGCCCTGTCGAACTACTTCCGCCTCGGAAACCTCACGGCCCTGCGCGAACTCGCCCTCCTGTGGCTCGCCGACGAGGTCGACAACGCGCTGCAGAGCTACCGCGAGGAGCACGGCATCCGCGGGGCGTGGCAGGCGCGCGAGCGCGTCGTCGTCGCCCTCACCGGCGGCCCGGAGGGCGACACGCTGCTGCAGCGCGGGGCGCGTATCGCCGCGCGCGCCGCCGGGGGCGAGTTGCTCGCGGTGCACGTGACGACGCAGGAGGGGCTGCGTGCGGCTGCTCCCGGTGCCCTCGCGGCCCAGCGCGCCCTCGTCGAGTCGCTCGGCGGCAGCTACCACCAGGTGATCGGCGAGGACGTGCCGCGGACCCTCGTCGAGTTCGCGCGATCGGTCAACGCGACGCAGCTCGTGCTGGGCGCCAGCCGCCGTAGCCGCCTCGGCGCGGCGTTCACCGGCCCGGGCATCGGGGCCACGGTCATCCGCGAGTCGGGCGACATCGACGTGCACATCGTGACCCACGCCGCCGCGGGCGGAAACCTGCACCTGCCGCGGCTGACCGGAGGGGCACTCGGCTGGCGGCGGCGCATCCTGGGGCTGGTCGTCGCGCTCACCGGCGGGCCGCTGCTGTCGTGGCTGCTGTTCGCGACCTCGAACGAAGAGACGATCACCTCCGACGTGCTCTCCTACCAACTGCTCGTGGTCGTCGTCGCGTTGATCGGCGGGATCTGGCCGGCGCTGTTCGCGGCGGTGCTGTCGGGGTTGACGCTGGACTTCCTGTTCATCCATCCGCGTTTCACGGTGACGATCGACAACCCGCTGCACGCGCTGGCGCTCGTGCTGTATGTGGTGATCGCGATCCTGGTGAGCTGGATCGTCGATCAAGCCGCACGTCGCACGCGCCGGGCTCGGCGCGCGGCCGCCGATTCGGAGCTGCTGGCGACGGTGTCGGGCAGCGTGCTGCGCGGCGAGAGCGCCGTCCCGGCTCTGGTCAGCCGCACCCGCGAGGCGTTCGGCGTGAGCGGGGCGCGCCTGCTCGCCGGAGACGGATCCACCCAGCAGGTGCTGGCGACCGACGGCGAACCGGTGCGCGACGGCCGGGCGGTCGTGGTGCCCGTGGGCACGGATGCCGCGGGGGGCCCTCGCGCCACGCTCGAGCTGCACGGCGGCGATGTCGGGGCCCCGGAGCGGCGCCTGCTCGATGTCATCACCGCGCAACTCGCTGCGGCCCTCGAGCACAGCGAGCTCACGCAGACGGCCCGCACCGCCGACGCCCTGGCCGCGACCGACCAGGTGCGCACGGCGCTGCTGTCGGCGGTCAGCCACGATCTGCGCCGGCCGCTCGCCGCGGCCATCGCCGCCGTCGGCGGCCTGCGTGCGGCGGGGCCGTCGCTGAGCGCCGCCGATCACGACGAGCTCGTCGCGACCGCGGACGAGTCGCTCGCCGCGCTCGCGGCGCTGGTCACCGATCTGCTCGACGTCAGCCGTGTGCAGGCGGGCGTGCTCGCCGTCTCGCTTTCCCCTGTCGACCTTGCGGGAGCAGTGCTCGAGGCCCTCGATGAGCTGGGCATCGGACCCGACGTCGTCGAACTCGCGCTCGATCAGACCGTTCCTGCGGTGCGCGCCGACCCCGTGCTGCTGCAGCGGGTCATCGTCAACGTCCTCGCCAATGCGCGCCGCTACGCGCCGCCCGGCACGCGCGTGCGCATCGCATCCAGCCGGCTCGGCTCGACCGTCGAGCTGCGGATCGTCGACCACGGCCCGGGCGTCAGCGCCGACCGCCAGGACGACATCTTCGCTCCCTTCCAGCGGCTCGGCGACACCGACAACACCACGGGGCTCGGGCTCGGGCTCGCCCTGTCGAAGGGCTTCACCGAGGGCATGGGCGGCACGCTGACGCCCGAGACCACGCCCGGCGGGGGGCTGACGATGGTGGTCTCGCTGCCGGTGGATGCCGCGGCATCCACTCTCGCCGCGCCCTCGGTCGCCGAAGCGGGAGGATGAGATCGTGAAGATCCTGGTCGCCGACGACGATCCGCAGCTCGTGCGGGCGCTGCGGATCACCCTCGCCGCGCACGGCTACGACGTCATCGCCGCGCCCGACGGCGCCGCCGCGATCGCCACGGCGGCCCAGGCGCGCCCCGACGTCGTCATGCTCGATCTCGGCATGCCGCGCCTGGACGGCATCGAGGTGATCCACGCGCTGCGCGGGTGGACCGACCTGCCGATCCTCGTCGTGTCCGGACGCACGGGCTCGGCCGACAAGGTCGAGGCTCTGGATGCCGGCGCCGACGACTACGTCACGAAGCCGTTCCAGATCGACGAGCTGCTCGCACGCCTGCGCGCCCTCGCACGTCGGCGGGGCGTGGCATCCGCGGCATCCGTGGACACGCCTGTCGTGCGCTTCGGCGATGTGGAGGTCGACCTCGCCGCCACCCGGGTCGTCCGCGGCGACGAGGTCGTGCACCTGACGCCGACGGAGTGGCGGATGCTCGAGTTCCTGGCCCGCAATCCCGGCACGCTCGTGACCCGGCAGAACTTGCTGAGAGACATCTGGGGAACCGACCAGGTGGCCGACTCGGGTTATCTGCGCCTCTACATGTCGCAGCTCCGCAAGAAGCTCGAGCGCGATCCGGCGCATCCCCAGCATCTGCTCACCGAGCAGGGCATGGGCTACCGACTCGTGCTCGGCGACTGACCGCGGTCGAGTCGCCCCGCCCCGCCCCCATCCGAACTGCAAGGCCGTAGCCGCGACACGCGGGGAGGGACAAGGGATGCCGCGGCGTGTCGGGCAGCATCCCTTGCAGTTGCGTCGCGGATCGCTCGAGGACGGCCGAGTCGAAACGCCCCGACCCCTCAGGCGGCGACGACCGCCTCCAGGCGTGCGTACGAGGTCTCCATGCCGTCGGTCATGCCGGTGGCGAGGACCATGTCGCGCGTCTCCTTGTCGAGATACTCGATCAGCAACGTCAGCAGGGTCGCGCCGTCCTCCTCGTAGAGCTGCAGGTCATTGACCGTCGCCGGTCCCGGCATCCCGATCATCCGCTCGGTGGAGACCTCGCGCCAGATCGGCTCACTGAGCACGGTCTCGCTCTCGAACCCGAACCGGGTCGACTCGTCGTCGCCCTGCTGCCAGACGAAGCGGGTGGTCTCGCCGACCTCGCACTCGATCATCTGCCAGCCGTCGGGCCCCAGCAGCCACTGCCGCAGCAGCTCGGGCTCGTGGTGGGCGCGCCACACCAGCTCGCGCGAGCCCTCGATGAGCCGGGTGATGCGCACGTGCTGATCGGTCAGCAGCTCGGTGCGGGTGCCCTTGCCCTGCGCGTAGGCGCGGAGGTCCTGCAGCACCGCGTCGAGCTGGCTCATCGCCAGACGCGAACCCTCGATCGCGCCCATCGCGACGACCTGCTCGAGCGCTTCGAGCGACGTGAAGAAGGTGGTGTTGGTGAGGCGCGAGCCCTCGGCGGTCGCCTCGAATGAGAAGAGCATCCGCATCGACGGGAAGCCGTCGAGCTTCTCACCGTCGTCGCCGATGAACGAGTCGAGCACCTCGAAGCTGCGTCCGGGCTCGACGTTCAGCACCTCCCACGATCCGGCGGAGCGCTCGCCCTGCGGGCTCGTCATGCGGTAGTCGACGCGTCCGCCGGGGCGCAGGTCGAACGCGGTGAAGGTGGCGGGCCAGCCGGGAGGGCCCCAGAAGCGCTCGAGCTGCCGGGGGTCGGTGAAGGCCTCCCAGAGGCGGGCGACGGGCGCCGCGGCATCCGCGACGAGGGTCATCGTGAGGTTCTCGGGGTCGGTCGTGATGTCGGTGACGGGCATGTCAGTCTCCTTGCGTGGGACGGGGATCGTGCGGTTCAGCCAGCAGGGCGTCGAGACGGTCGATGCGCGAGCGCCACAGGTCTTCGTAACGGGCGAGCAGCGCCCGGGCGCGGGAGATCATGCGCGGGTCGGCGCGCACGAGGCGCTCGCGTCCCTCGGCGCGCTTGACGACGAGGCCGGCGGCTTCGAGCACCGCCACGTGCTTCTGCACCGCGGCGAACGACATGTCGTAGTCCGCGGCGAGCGTCGAGACCGACTGCTCGTCGACGATCGTGCGCCGCAGGATGTCGCGCCGCGTCGCCGCCGCGAGGGCGTGGAACAGGCGGTCGGTCTCATCGTCGCTCAACTCAGTTTGTGCAACCATTTGGTTGTACATTAGGGCAGAGGATGCCGGGCGTCAACACCCTCGGTGGGTCGACCGGCGCCTCCCGGCCAGGCGCTGCCACCGCGTTGCGTGCGGAGGGCGCGCCGAACTCCTCCATCTCGGCCCGATCCTGCAGCTGAGGCCGCTCCACACCGCCGTGAACCGGCCGAATGGAGGAGTTCGGGACGCCGCGTCATGCGTCCGACCGGATGCCGGGCGCTCGGATGCCGGGCGCTCGGGCGCGCAGGATCGGCTACGGGTCAGGCGGCGCAGTCGATGCAGGTGGTGGCCATCGGCCGGGCTTCCAACCGGCCGGGCGCGATCACGTTCCCGCAGACGACGCAGATGCCGTAGGTCCCGGCATCCACGCGGGCGAGCGCGGCGTCGACCTCCGCCCGCTCGTCGAGCACGGAACGACGAAGCGCATCGATGCGCTGCCACTCGCCCGACAGGGTCGAGCCCTCGGGGTCGTGCTCGTCGTCGGCCGTCGCGTCGGAGCGGTCGGCGCGCACGGCCGCGTCATCGGTGTCGAGCCGCATCAGCAGGGCATTGAGCTCCCACCGCCGCGCGGAGAGGACGTCACGGGACATGCCCCGAGGGTACGTCAGAGCTCCCCCGCCGCGACGCGGGGGGCGCACCCGCGAACGGATGCACCCCCCTGCGGCGACGGGATCAGTGCGCGTGACGGCGACGCCGCATCACCACGACCAGGCCGGTGAGCATCAGCAGGATGCCTCCCGCCAGAACCGCCCCCAGGTCGTCACCGTGTCCACCGGTGGCGGCCAGGTCCGCCGCCGTGACCGTCACGGCGGCGGACGCCACGACCGTGTCGGGAGCGTCGGCGCGCGACAGCTGCAGGGTGTGCGCTCCGGGCGTGATGGACTGCGGTATCACCACGGTCACGTCGATCGAGCCGTCCGCGGCGGCGGTCACTGTCGCGAGGAGCACCGGCGTCGAATGCAGCACCAACCGGTAGGAGGCCGCGGGCGTGAGCCCCTGCACCATCACGCGCACGGTTGCTCCCGCGCTCACGCGGTCGAGCGACAGAGCGAGCGCGACCGCCGGGGTAGCGCCGCCGGTACTCGGCAGATCGGTGCCGCCTCCCGTGCCCGGCTGCGGAGCGCCACCGCCCGTTCCGGGCTGCCCGGTGCCGCCCCCCGCGCCCGGATCGGTCGAACCGCCCGTGACCGCGGTGAAGGTGCGCACCTCGGAGTACTCCAGTCCGCCGTGCGGGCCGGTGGCCGTGACGTACCATCCGCGCTCGCCCGCCGTCAGACTCTTCCAGTCGACCGTGGAGACCGAGCCGGAGGGCGCCTGGGCGACCTTTCCGACCTCGTCGGCGGTGAGGATGTCGGCCCGGAATGAGTCGGTCGCGAGCGTCTTGGTCTGCGTCTTCAGTCCGATCGCGGAGTAGGGGATCGTGAACTCCTGCATGCCCTCGGGGCTCGTGAGCGCCGGGTCCTGCGAGTCGAACATGTCCAGCGACGGCGAGTAGGTGCGGACGATCATCCGCCCGTCCTTGTTGTCGAAGTGCAGCAGACGCAGGTAGCCGAGCCCACCCTCCTGCAGACCCTGATAGTCGAACAGCATCGAGTAGACCGTGCGGTCGGGCTGGCCGTCGCCGTTGTCGTCGATCGCGTCGGTGCGCGTGTACGCGTCGTGGTAGTGGCCGGAGCTGACCGCGAAGACGTTCGGGTTGGCCTTGACGACCTCGTCGAAGATGCGCTGCGGGATCGGCCCCAGACCACCGGTGGTGAGCATGTATTCGTGCAGGTCGATCCACACCTTGCGCTCGGGGTAGCGCTGGATGACGGCGTTCATCCACGCGATGTCCTCATCGTTGGACGCCGCGTTGTTGACCGCGGGCCAGCCCATGTACAGCATCAGGAAGTCGACTCCGCCGACCGTGATGAGGTCGTAGTGGCCACGGTTGTCCTTGTACGACCCGCCGTACCAGGGGTTGCCGCGGTAGCGGCTCTCGCCGAAGTACGTCGAGAAGTTCGAGTAGTCACCGGCCGCGTGGCCCACGTCGTGGTTCCCGGCGAGGACGCCGTACGGCAGCCCCGCCTCGTCGAAACGCTTGTACTGTGCGTCGGCGTTCTTCCACTCGTACTCGGGGTCGTCGTTGCCGGCGGCCCGGTCGGTGGCGACGTAGTCGTCGACGATGTCGCCGGTGTGCATGACGTACTGCAGGTTGAGGCTGTCGCGCTGCTTCAGCAGGAAGTCGTGGATGTCGACCTGGTGCTGGTAGAAGGTGTCGTCACCGGTGGTACCGGCCAGGTAGCCCTGGTTCTCGTTGTAGTACTGCGTGTCCGACTCCCAGCCGATCGTGAAGTCGTACTGGTCGCGCGGGGTGGCCCCCGCGTTGTACGCGGTCACGGCATCCGTCCGGCTCGAGCGCGCGGTGCCGGCGAAGCCTTCCGAGTGCTGCACGAGGAAGGTGAGCGTGCCGCCGTCGGCGTGAGTGTCGACGGGGACGAGCGCATTGAGGGTGAAGTCGGTGGCCGCACCCCCGGTCGTCAGGTACTGGTCGACCTTCTCCCACGATCCGTCGGTCTTGCGGGCGTACAGCAGCACCTTCGCGTCGGCGTTGGCGCGCCCCTGCCAGGTGACGCGGGCGAGCGCGCCCGAGCCGGAATCGGCCGGCACGTCGATCGTGAACAGCTGGTACGGGAAGGCCGTGTCGCTCGTGGCGGCGACATCCACCCCGTCGGTCACGGAGAGCGTGGCGAGGTCGGCGGCGCTCAGCGGCACGGCATCCGTGCGGTCGCCCGCCGCTGCCGTCGTCGTCGCTCCGGATGCCACGTGCACCTGGCTCTGCGCGGGCGTGAACGTGTACCCCCGGCGGAAGCTCAGGTCGAGCGCGTCGGCCTCGGCCGAGGTCGCAGTGGCGGAGAGCGTCGCCTTGTCGCCCGTGACGGTGCCGCCCGCCGAGGGCGCCAGCAGCGTGATGCCCGGGCGCTCGTCCGCCGTGCGGAAGGCTATCGTCCGCGTGGCGGTGTTGCCGACGTGGTCGCGCGCCGTGAAGACGGCCGTGTGGTCGCCCGGGGCGAGCTTCAGCGACGAGGTGGTCAGCGGCAGCGTGACCGCGGCGCCGTCCAGTGTCGCGGTCAGCGTGTCGAGACCCGAGCCGGCATCCGCGGCCGAACCGTCGACCGAGAACTCACCTCGGTAGAGCCGACCGTCGGTGAGGGCCGTCGTGATGACGGGCGCGGTGTTGTCGACCCGCACCGACCGTGCGACGCGGTCCGCGCCGTCGGTGGCCGCGACGGTGTGGGCACCGTCGCCGACCTTCGTGGTGTCCCACGTGGCGGCGATCGAGTCGAACGCGTCGGCCGGGATGTCAAACGTGAGATCGATCGAGACGAGCGCGTCGTCGCTGAAGTTCACGCGCTTGTCGCCCGTGGCGCACGTGTACGGCGCCGGAGCGGTCACCGCCCCGTCGGCCTCCCAGCTGGTCGCGCAGCTGACCGGGCGCAGCACGCGTCCGTCGGGCAGCGCCAGGCGGAAGTTCAGCGCAGAGAAGTCGTCGTTGTTCTCGTTCGGGTCGCCGCTGGGCTGGGCCTTGGTGCCAGACGTGACGGTGAGGGTGAGGGGCTTGCCCTTCTCCACACGGGTGACCGGCACCGCCGCGTCGACGGTGACGATGCGCTCGTAATAGCCCTCGTCGAAGATCTTCAGCACGTCGTCACCGAGCTTGACGCCGTTGCGGAAGAACGCGTCGGTGTTGGTCGCCTCGAAGGCGAAGATCGGCCCGGCCTCCAGCGACGGGGTCGCCGAGTCCAGCGCCGCACCGTCGGCGCTGAGCGCCAGAGCGCCGGGTGCGGCGTCGCTCGTGCCCTGCACGCGCACCGGGCCCGACACGAACTGCCCCTCGGTGAGGTTCAGTCGCACCGGGTCGGTCGCGGCATCCGTCAACGTGACGCGCACGGGGCCCAGGGTCGTGGTCTGCGAGCCGTCGGTCGCGGTCAGGGTGTACTCCACCCACCGCTTGCCGAACAGGTCGACCTGAGGCACGGAGTACAGGTAGCGGTTCGCGGCGCCGAAGGTGAGATTGCGCGTGATCGTCGCACCCAGGTTGTCGGTGAGAGTGAGGGTGACGGTACGCACCTCGTGATCGTCGGTGATGTCGAACCCGAGGTCCAGGCCCGGCGTACTGGGTGTCTCCGTGCCGCCGGTGAGGTCGGTGATGACGGGTGCGGTACCTGCGGCGGGAGCGGGGCGCAGCCCGGAGCGCACCTGGTCGTCGCTGACGGACCCGGGCGTCGGGGTGTCGAGGCGCAGCAGCGCCTGGACCGTGCCGTCGGCGGGCTGGGGAGACCAGATCGGCGCGGCGCCCTGCGGATTCCAGGCGTACTGGATCGCCGTCGTGGACGTCGTCTGGTCGTCGCTGAAGTAGTAGGCACGGCTCACATCGGTGCCGACGTTGGTGGAGATCTGGATGCCGCGCGATCCGCCATTGGCCATGCCACCGGACGACACTTCGATCAGGTTCTGGCCGGAGACCAGTGACGTGCCGAACTGCGCATTGAAGTCAGCGGCTGTCAGCGCGGTGTTGTTGCCGTTCTTCACCCACAGGACCAACGCCGTGCCGGGCTGGATGACCGGGTTCGCGGGCGTCGCCGGCCACTGCGTCGATCCTTGCGAGACCGGGCCGCTGAGCGAGTTGTCCGTGTAGACGTAGTTGAGGACGTAGTCGCCGAAGTTCACCGGCGCGTCGGAGGCGTTGTAGACCTCGACGAACTCGTAGGCGTCGGACCCGTGCACGTTCACGGTGTCGGGGGCGAGCTCGGTGATCTGCAGGATCGGCGAGGTCAGTGCCGCGTCGGTCGGGCGCGTGAGCGCGCTCGTGACCTGAGCGGTCGTGATCGCACCGGGGGTGCGCGGGGCGTTCTCGGCGACGACGACCGCGTCGGTGCCGCCGATGGTCGAGGGCACGCCGAACTGCACGACCCCGCCTGCGCTGTCGATCTTGCCTGCGCCCACCCAGGCGCGGTTGATCACGGCGCCGTCCTTGACAAGGCTGAAGCCCCGGTTCCCGCCGTTGGCGAAGCCCTCCTGGGTTCCGAAACGGTAGACAGGCACGTCGGCGCCGAGGCTGTAGAAATCCCGGAACTGCTGGATGCTCATCGAGCGCTGCGTGCTGCTCTCCTTGTAGTTCATCCAGAACAGGGCCACACCGCCGGCGGGGATCACCGTGGCGGTGGTGCCGTCGCCGTCCTGGCGGAAGATGGGCTGGTCGCTGCCGGCGTTCCACTGCGACGTGTTGTAACGGATGCCGATCTTCTGCGCGTCGAGATCGATCGGCTGATCGGTCGTGTTGGTGACCTCGAGGTACTCGTACAGGTCGGTGCCCGGGTTGTCGCCGAGGATCTCGGTGATCGCGAGCGGGAAGTAGCGGGCCGCGTTGCCGGCGGCGCCGGGACCCACGGTGGGAGCTGTGGCCGTGGGGGTCGGGGTGGGCGTCGGGGTCGGGGTGGGCTCGGTCGGCGTGATGACGGCGGGTTTCCTCTGCGCGTCCGTCACGGTGCCGGCCGTGTACACGCCGTCTCCGAGCGACAGCGCGCCCCGCGAGGATGCGTCCGTCGGGACGCCGAAGTGGGTGGAGCGACCCTTGTCGGTCGCGTCTCGTGTGTACGAGGACCACGTGACCGTCTCGCCGTTGCGTGCGATGCGGATGCCGCGAGTGCCGGTGTTGGACATCCCCGCCTGTCCTGTCACGTGGAACAGGGGCACCTCGTCGGTGGCTCCCACGTGTGCGCGGAACTGCGCATCGGTGAAGCGCGTGCTGTCCACCGTCGAGCCGCTGGTGTACTGCATCCAGAACACGGCGGACGCGCCCGCGGGGATCACGGGGCTCGCCTCGGTGACGATGAGGGGCTTCTCGGCGGTGACGTCGGTGGGGGAACCCGTCGCGTTGTAGATGTAGCTGAGCGCGTACCCGCCCGCGCGCACATCGATCGGCGCCGAGGAGAGATTGGTGATCTCGAAGAACTCGAACTGGTCCTGATCCCCCGTGCTCCCACCGACGAGGTCGGGGGTGCCCGCGTTGTCAGGCGCGATCTCGGAGACAAGCAGAGGCCACGCCGCGGGCTGCTCGGCCGCAACCGCTCCGGTCGCGGTCAGAGTTCCGAAGGCCAGAGCGACGACGAGCGCTCCGGCCCCATGGGTGCGAAGGAAGGACGGTACGTGGAGGGACACAAAGGGTGAGCAAAGCGGTCGGAAGCAGACGGCCGGAAGCGAGCAGGTTAACCGCCGATGACCGCGAGGGCACCGTCTGTTCGACTCGGGATACCATCCCCTTCCGCCGCGCAGCGACCGGGTCGCTCATCCCTGGTAGCCGATGAGCCAGGCCACCCCGAACCGGTCGCGCACCTGACCGTCATGGTCGCCCCAGGGTCGCAGCGCGAGTGGGTCGAGCACGTCGCCGCCCTCGGCGAGCGCCGCGAACCACTCCTCGAGCGTCGCCGGCTCGGCGGTGCCCAAGAGGGAGAACAGGATGCCGCGAAGCTCCAGAGTCGGCTCGCCGGGAGCGGCATCCGACGCGAACAGCTCGACGGGACCCTGCAGCATGCCGTGCGCGATGTGGTCGGCGGGCCCGTCGTCGCGCCCGAAATCGCCGAACGTCGCGAGGACGAGCTCGCCGCCGAACACCCCGCGGTAGAACTCGAGGGCCGCGCGAGCCGTGCCGTCGAAGGAGAGATACGGGGTGAGTCCGGTCATGGGGGCGAGGATACGTCGCAGCGGCAACATCCACGAGCCCTCTTGTCAACCCCCGTGCATCACCGCCGATGGCGGCGAACAGTGGAGGTCATGACGCAGGAGGACCACATGACCGACCCGCACACATCCCCCGACAACACGCCTGGTGTGGGAACCGAAGACGCGCCCGCGACGACCGAGCCCGACACTGAAGAGCTGACCGCGCCGAGCACGGAGAAGGAGCCGGGCGAGGAGCCCTTGGCGCCGCATCCCGAAGAGCCGCTGGCGCCGCATCCCGACGAGCCGCTCGCGCCGCACCCGACCGAGCCCACGCTGCCGCAGGCCGCCGAGCCCAGCCATCACGCCGTCGGCATCGGCGTGATCGACGACGAGGCCTGAACGGCACGGCCCGACCCGCGCCGCCCGGTCGACGGCCGCCCGGCTAGACTGAGGCCGTCCCCGGCACCCGAGTCTTGGAGTCCCGCCGCGTGAGCACCCCCGCATCCGACAGCAAGGTCGCAGACACTGTCGAGAACGCCGTCCAGACGCCGGAGAAGGAGCAGCCGTACGCGGCGCTCGGCCTCAAGAGCGATGAGTACGCGCAGATCAAGGAGATCCTCGGTCGCCGTCCCACCAGCGGCGAGCTGGCAATGTACTCGGTGATGTGGAGCGAGCACTGCTCCTACAAGTCGTCGAAGATCTACCTGCGCCGCTTCGGCCAGAAGGTCTCCGAGGAGATGAAGAAGCGGCTCATGGTCGGCATGGGCCAGAACGCGGGTGTCGTCGACGTGGGCGAGGGCTGGGCGGTGACCTTCAAGGTCGAGAGCCACAACCACCCGAGCTACATCGAGCCGTTCCAGGGCGCCGCAACCGGTGTGGGCGGCATCGTCCGCGACATCATCTCGATGGGCGCCCGTCCGGTGGCCGTCATGGACCAGCTCCGTTTCGGCGCGATCGACAACCCCGACACCGCCCGCGTCGTGCACGGTGTGGTCAGCGGCATCAGCTTCTATGCGAACTGCCTGGGCCTGCCGAACATCGGCGGCGAGACGGTGTTCGACGCCGTCTACCAGGGCAACCCGCTGGTCAACGCCCTCGCGGTCGGCGTCATGCGACACGAGGACATCAAGCTCGCCAACGCCACCGGCGCGGGCAACAAGGTCGTGCTCTTCGGCGCCCGCACGGGCGGCGACGGCATCGGCGGCGCATCGATCCTCGCGTCCGACACCTTCGCCGACGGCGGCCCGACCAAGCGTCCCGCCGTGCAGGTCGGCGACCCGTTCGCCGAGAAGGTGCTCATCGAGTGCTGCCTCGAGCTGTACCGCGACGA
>ERZ778028.1511-NODE-1511-length-24057-cov-5.561620_pt1 | contig 24057 bp, 19 predicted proteins | sample MGYA00375758_ERZ778028 | MGnify/ENA primary metagenome ERZ778028 (study PRJEB29350, sample SAMN05389828) | bioreactor metagenome | isolation source: Thiocyanate bioreactor | place: South Africa: University of Cape Town | collected 2014-03-17 ... | reverse complement strand
GCGCCACGCTGATCTTCTTGATGGCGTTGGCCATCTGCTGCACGGCAATCTGGATAAAGCCGTGGGCCACGTCCTCGGCGCTGCGGCCCGTTTGCGCGGCCAGGTCGCCAAATTTCTGCGCCACCGCATCACCATCCAGCGCCTCGTTGGCCGCATGGCCGAACACCTTGGGGAAATGCGCGGGCTGGATCTTGCCCACCATCACGTTCGCATCCGTCACGGCCAGCGGGCCGCCACGGCGGTAGCTGGCGGGGCCAGGGTTGGCACCCGCGCTTTCGGGGCCGACGCGGAAGCGCGCGCCGTCAAAGCCGAGGATGGAGCCACCACCGGCCGCCACGGTGTGGATGCTCATCATGGGCGCACGCATGCGCACACCGGCCACCTGGGTCTCGAACTCGCGCTCGAACTCGCCCGCGTAGTGGCTCACATCGGTGCTGGTGCCGCCCATGTCAAAGCCGATGACCTTCGCGTGGCCCGCCAACCCCGCCGGGTCACTGCGAAAGGCCAGCTCCGCTGTCCGGGCCATGCCGACGATGCCGCCTGCGGGGCCACTCAAGATCGCGTCCTTGCCCTGGAACACCTGCGCGTCCGTCAGGCCGCCGGAGGACTGCATGAAGAACAACTTGACGCCCGGCATTTCGCTCGCCACCTGGTCCACATAACGGCGCAGGATAGGCGACAGGTAGGCATCGACCACGGTGGTGTCGCCCCGGCTCACCAGCTTCATCATGGGGCTGGTGGCGTGCGATGCGCTGACCTGCGTGAAGCCGATCTCGCGCGCAATGCGGGCCGCAGCCTCTTCGTGTGCGGTATAGCGGTAGCCGTGCATGAACACGATGGCCGCGCTGCGCAGGCCCGCGTCGTAGGCGCCCCACAGGCGTTCCTTCAAATGCGCTTCGTCCAGCGGCTCGATCACTTCGCCGTGCGCGCCCATGCGCTCCTGCGCCTCGACCACGCGCTCGTACAGCAGCTCGGGCAGCACGATGTGGCGGTCAAACAGGCGCGGGCGGTTTTGGTAAGCGATGCGCAGCGCATCCTTGAAGCCTTTGGTGGTGATGAGCAGCGTGGGCTCGCCCTTGCGCTCCAGCAGCGCGTTGGTGGCCACCGTGGTGCCCATCTTCACGCACTCCACCAGCGCAGGCGTCACCGGCTCGCTGGGCCTCAAACCGAGCAGGTGGCGAATGCCAGCCACCGCCGCGTCCTTGTACTGCTCGGGGTTCTCAGACAGCAGCTTGTGCGTGACCAGGGTGCCGTCCGGGCGCTTGCCCACCACGTCGGTGAAGGTGCCGCCCCGGTCGATCCAGAACTGCCAGCGGGCCAAAGAAGAAGCTTGTTGGGACATGGTGATGCTATCTAATCAATAGCTGCCGGCGCTTTCAATACCTGCGCTACAGCCGCTTTTCATTCAAAAATTCAAAAATCGGAGGCCGAGGGTCACAACGACGCGGCCGAGCGCGCCGCCTGGTCGTACATGCCCGACAGCACACGCAGCAAACGGGCCAGCTCCCCGATGTCGCGGTTGAGCGCGTCGTCGGCCTTGAGCGCATCGATCAGGCAGCTCTCGCGGATCTCGCGGTAGCGCTGCACGTAGGCGCGGCCGGTGTCGGTGGCGGCATAGGTCACTTCCTTGCCATTCTTTTGCGAGGCCACCACGCCGAGGGTCTGCAGCTTCTTGAGCGAGTAGTTCACCAAATGCGTGTCTTCCACGTTCATGATGAAGCAGATGTCGGCCAGGCGCTTGTCGCGTGCGCGGTGCGTGACATGGTGCAGCACCACCACGTCGAGCGGCGTCAGGTCCTTGAGGCCCGCCGCCGCCATGCAATGCACCACCCAGCGGTGGAACGCATTGCCCGCCACGATGAGGCCAAACTCGAACTCGCTCATCTCTGCGCTCTGCGCCGACACCAAGTGCGCCGATGACACGATGGGACCGGAGTCGGCTTTGGGTGGAAGCGCGGACTTGGCCTTGGGCTTGGCGTCAGATTTCATGGCGGGTTCAGGCCTGCGGGTTCTGTCATTGGCACGGGATATGCATGGGGCATTGTAGGCAAGTCGATGGTAATTTGTTGGCAATTTGTCAGCGTTTAGGCAAAACACCTATCGCAATCGGATCGGCTTCCGATACAGTGATTTGTTACATCCAACCTTGTACATACAACCCTGCGGAGCAATATCCATGAAGCGTCGAATCTTCCCCGTGACCGCACTCGCCCTGACCCTGGCTGCGGGCCTGTCTGCCACCTCGGCATTCGCCCAGACCAAGTGGGACCTGGCCGCCGCGTACCCCGCCACCAACTTCCACACCGAAAACATGGTGCAGCTGGCCAGCGATGTGGACAAGGCCACGGGCGGCAAGCTCAAGATCACGGTGCATGCCAACGCCGCGCTGTTCAAGGCCCCTGAAATCAAGCGCGCGGTGCAAGGCGGCCAGGCGCAGATGGGCGAGATCCTGCTGGCCAACTTCCAGAACGAATGGCAGCTGTTTGGCGTGGATGGCCTGCCCTTCCTGGCCGATAGCTACGACGCCTCCAAGAAGCTCTACGCCGCCCAAAAGCCCTTCCTGGAAAAGAAGCTGGCTGAGCAGGGAATGATGCTGCTGTATGCCGTGGCCTGGCCTCCACAAGGCATCTACACCAAGAAGCCGCTGGCCTCTGCCGCCGACCTCAAGGGCATCAAGTGGCGCGCCTACAGCCCTGCCACCGCCCGCATTGCCGAGCTGGTCGGTGCCCAGCCCGTGACGGTGCAGGCTGCGGAGTTCTCGCAGGCCCTGGCCACGGGCGTGGTCGAATCGACAATGACCTCGGGCGCCACCGGTGTGGACAGCAAGCTGTACGAACACCTCAAGTTCTACTACGACACCCAGGCCTGGCTGCCCAAGAACGCCGTGTTGGTGAACAAGAAGGCGTTTGACGCCCTCGACAAGCCCAGCCAGGAAGCGCTGCTGAAGGCTGGTGCCGACGCCGAAGCACGCGGCTGGGCCAACAGCGCCAAGGTCAACACCGACACCGTCGCCAAGCTCAAGGCCAACGGCATGGACGTGGTGACCCCACCGGCCGCGCTGAAGGCCGACATGGCCAAGGTGGGGGACACCATGCTCAAGGAATGGCTGGACAAGGCCGGCCCCGAAGGCAAGGCGCTCATCGACGCCTACCGCAAATAAGCCCAGGCGCCCACGCACATGCGTCGTCTGCTGGACTTTCTGTACGACAGCGCCGCCGCCCTGGCGGCGCTTTTCATGGTCGGCCTGCTGGGGATGGTGCTGCTGTCCATCGCCAGCCGGCAGTTCCACTTTCACGTGCCGGGCACGGACGCCTATGCGGGCTATCTGATGGCCGCATCGGGCTTCCTGGCACTCGCCCACACCTTGAAGCGCGGCGAGCACATCCGCGTCACGCTGTTGCTTAACTTCTTGAAGGGCGGCGCCAAGAAAGCCTTTGAGATCTGGGCGCTGGCGATTGCCACCCTGCTGGCCGTGCTGTTTGCGGTGTACAGCTGCAAGCTGGCCTGGCAGTCGCACGAGTTCCACGACATCTCCACCAGCAGCGACGCCACGCCTCTGTGGATTCCGCAGATCGCCATGGCCGTGGGCACGGTGATTCTGGCCATCGCGTTCCTGGACGAGCTGGTGCTGGAGATGATGGGCAAGCGTGTGGATGCCTCGTCTGGCGAAGCTTTGCGCAATGAATAACCCCTGCTGCACGACCTACCATGAGTGATCTCGCCATAACCGGCCTGCTCGTACTGTCGCTGTTCCTGATTCTGGGCAGCGGCGTATGGATCGGGCTCACCCTCTCCGGCGTCGCCTGGATCGCCATGCAGCTGTTCTCTGCCCGCCCGGCGGGCGATGCGATGGCGGTGACCATCTGGGGCAGCGCCTCCAGCTGGACGCTCACGGCCCTGCCCCTGTTCATCTGGATGGGTGAAATCCTGTTCCGCACCCGCTTGTCGCAAGACATGTTCAAGGGCCTGGCCCCTTGGGTGCAGGCGCTGCCGGGCCGGCTGCTGCACACCAACGTGGTGGGCTGCACCATCTTTGCCGCTGTGTCGGGGTCCAGCGCTGCCACCTGCGCCACCATCGGCAAGATGACGCTGCCCGAGCTGACGCGCCGGGGCTACCCCGAGCACATGGTGGTGGGCACGCTGGCGGGCGCGAGCACGCTGGGTCTGTTGATCCCGCCGTCCATCATCATGATCGTGTACGGCGTGTCGGCCGAGGTGTCGATCTCGCAGCTGTTCATTGCGGGTGTGCTGCCGGGCATCTTGCTGGCGGCACTTTTCTCGGGCTACATCATGCTGTGGGCGCTGCGCCACCCCGAGCAGGTGCCTGCCGCCGACGTGCGCATGAGCTTCATGCAAAAGCTGTCGGAATCGCGCAGCCTGATCCCCGTGGTGCTGCTGATTGCGGCCGTGCTGGGCTCCATCTACACCGGCTTCGCCACCGCCACCGAGGCAGCGGCCGTGGGCGTGGTGGGCTCGCTGGTGCTGTCGGCCGTGCAGGGCTCGATGACCTGGGGCACGTTCAAGGACTCGCTGATGGGCGCCACGCGCCTGTACTGCATGATCGCGCTGATCTTGGCGGGCGCCGCCTTCCTCACGCTGGCCATGGGCTACATCGGCTTGCCGCGCCACCTGGCGGAGTGGATCGCGTCGCTGGGCTTGAACCAGGCGCAGCTCATCGTGGCGCTGGCGATTTTCTACATCATCCTGGGCTGCTTTCTCGACGGTATCTCGATGGTGGTACTGACCATGGGCGTGCTCATGCCCACGGTGCAGGCTGCGGGCATCGACCCCATCTGGTTCGGTATCTTCATCGTGCTGGTGGTCGAGATGGCGCAGATCACACCGCCCGTGGGCTTCAACCTGTTTGTGCTGCAGGGCATGACGGGGCGCCAGCTGCCCTGGATTGCCAAGGTGGCCATGCCCATGTTCTTCCTGATGTGTGGCGCTGTGGCGTTGATCTATGTCTTCCCTGGCATCGTGACCTGGTTGCCACAGCAGATGTCGGCGCGCTAAACACACCTGCCACCAGCAGGTACCACCAAGCGGGGCGCCCCCACCGGGGACGCCCCGCTTGGCGTTTTGGGGGATGGAGAGCAGCCCGTCCGACGCCTCAAAATCCAGCGACAATGCCCCGATGTTGAACGTCCTTGCCATCTGCATCGGCGCTTGTGTGGGCGCATTGGCGCGCTGGCGCCTGGGCCTGTGGCTCAGCCCCGGCGGGCTGATTCCCTGGGGCACACTTGCCGCCAATCTGGTGGGCGGCTACCTCATTGGCGTGTGTGTGGCGGTGTTCCACGCCATGCCCCAGCTTGACCCCGTGTGGCGGCTGGCGCTGGTCACCGGGTTTCTGGGCGCGCTCACCACCTTCTCCAGTTTCTCGGCAGAAGTCGTTGAGATGCTGATGGTGCAGCGCTACGCCCTGGCACTGGGCACCACCGCACTGCATCTGTTGGGCTCCCTGGGCCTCACAGTGCTTGGCATGCAAAGTGCTTCGTATTTCATAGCATCTCGCGCCTGATATTCCTGCGCTAGCACGTCATTTCGTCATCAATCCACGCCACACTGCATGGGCCCTCACCTGCTGCTGCCGGTGCTGCCCCGATCTTCTCTGTTCACCTACCGATACGCGAGCCCCTCATGGAAGCCAACACCCAACTCAACGAACGCCGCCTGGCCGATGCCTGGGCCGAGCTGCACAACCACGCCCACAACGGCAACCCCCTGCAGGCCGACGCCAACCGCATGGCCTTTGCCGACCCCGAATTCATGTTCCGCCGCGAAACGCGCGGCATCCGCTTTCAGCTCGAAATGCTCAAGCCCGACCTGGGCCAGGCCGAACAAGGCATTGAAAGCACCGTGGTGGTGTACGGCAGCGCGCGCTTTGTGGCGCCCGACGAAGCCGCAGCCCAGCTGGCCGACGCCGAAGCCAGTGGCGATGCCGACCGCGTGCGCCGCGCGCACCTGGCCGTGCGCAACGCGGGCTATTACGACCTGGCCCGCCAGTTCGCCAAACTGGTGGCCGACTACAGCGAACGCCAGCGCCCCGCCGACCGCATCTACATCTGCACCGGCGGCGGCCCCGGCATCATGGAGGCCGCCAACCGGGGTGCCCACGATGCCGGTGCACTGAACGTGGGCCTGAACATTGCCCTGCCCCACGAGCAAAGCGGCAACCGTTTCATCTCGCCGTCGCTGTCCTTCAAGTTCCATTACTTCGCACTGCGCAAGATGCATTTCATGATGCGCGCCAAGGCGCTGGTGGCCTTCCCTGGCGGCTTTGGCACGCTGGACGAGCTGTTTGAAGTGCTGACCCTGGTCCAGACCAAAAAGGCCAAGCCCGTGCCCATCGTGCTGTTCGGCACGGACTACTGGAAGCGTCTCATCAACTTCGATGTGCTGGTGGAAGAAGGCACCATCTCTGCACAGGACCTCAACCTGTTTCACTACACCGATGAACCCCAGGAAGCCTGGGACCTGATCCGGGCGTTCTACAAGCTGTAAAAGCCAACACCCCGCCGGTGCGCACACGCGTCGGCGGGGTGTTATGCCTGTTTCTGCTACCTGATGACAGGCGGCGGCGGAGGTGGCGGCAGCAGGATGATGGGCAGGACCGGGATGAACACGATGGGCGGCCGCACCGTAGGCGGCGGAGGCGCCGTCGTGGCAGGTGGCGGCGCCGTTGTCGCCGGCGGTGGCGGTGTCGTAGGCCGCGTAGGTGGCGGTGGCGTGGTCGGCGTAGGTGCAGGTGGCGCCGGAGTGCCCGGCTGCGGTGTGCCAGTGGGAGGTGGTGGAGAAACCGGCACGGGCGCTGGCGGCGGCGCGGCCTCTGGCGGCGGTGGAACGGGCACAGGGACCGGCGCCGGAACAATGTAGACAAAAGCGCGGCGCCCCTGCACGTCCACTTGGTCTCCCGCCACCAAAGGTGTCTGAACCTGGGGCACCGGCAGCAATGCACGGGTGTGGGTGTAGACCGGCAGGTCCTGGTCGGAGACCACCAGCACCGCCTCGCCCGCTGTCACGCCCACACAGCCCGCCTGGGTGCAGACCTCGATCTCGTCCTGCTCACCCGACACGAACACCTGGCCGTTGGCATCGATGGCCAGCAAGAAGGCGGACCCCCGGATGCCCACCACCGCCGTCGGTGTGACCACCTTGTAGTTGGCGGGATTGCGCTTGCCGATGAGCCCCGTGAGGGCACGCATCCCGCCCCGCAGCAGGTTCACCACAAAGTGGTCTTCGCCCGCTCCTGCCCCGTCGGCATATCGGGTGACGGTGAACTGCGAGTCGGGGTACAAGGCCACCAGCCCCCCGTCGGAGAAGCGTATCTGCGCCCTGCCTTCGGTGCCGGTCAGCACCACATCGCCCCCATCCAGTTCGGAGCCCTTGGACAGGCGCGACAAGGTCTCGCCCCGCCGCAGTTGCACGTCTCCCGCAGTGAACTGCACCAGCCCCGCAGCGGCCAGCCCGGTCAGCGGCCACGCCGCCACCATGCCCATCAGCAGCGCCAGCCGCGCGTATTTTTGGTCTGACGTCATAGACAACTCCCAGGTGCATCGGCACCGGACCAGCGACGTAACAGCATTCAGAACTCCCGGCGCACGGTGATGGAGAACACCCGGCGCTCATAGTCGGTGATGGGCAGTGTGGACGCGTTGCGCGTGAACGCCCATTGCGGCGTGACCCGCCACCCCGGCGATGGGGTCCAGTTCAACCCCAGGGCCACCTGGGCCTGCCGGTCGGTACGGGTGACCGCAAAAAACGGGTCTTGCCCGCCGTAGCGCCGGTGCTCCCAGTCTGCACTGGCAAACACAGACCATTGAGGCGCCAGAGGCCACTGCCCGCCCGCCCGCAGGCCCCACAGCCGGTGGCCCAGCGCGTCGGCGCCGCTGGCCTGCGCGCGCTCCTGACCACCGTACACGCCGCCATAGGCCGACGAACCGTTGCGGAACAAATGGGAATACGACGTGCCCACCACGCTGCGGCGCACATTGCGCAGCGCCTGGTCGGGGTAACGCACATCGAGCACCTGCACAAAGCTGCCCCACTGGCGAAAACCGTCTATGCGGTAAATCCATTCGCCCAGCACACCGCCCATGGTTCGCAGCCGCGTGCCGTCCAACGCGTAGTAAGACCCTTGGCCAGACGCAATCAGTTCATGGCGCTCTGACCGCCAGGCCAGACCCAGGGTGCCATCCAGTGCCGTGTGGTCAAACCGGTCTGCGCCGCCCCCATAGTGCCGGGCAGCCCCGACGGCTGTGCCCACCACCGACCAGCGCGCGTTGAGCACTGCCCGCCCCCGCAGCCCCGCTTGCGCCACCACATAGTTGCCGGAGGTTGCCAGCGCCTCAGGCAGCAGCGCCCACGCCGGGGTGCCGGGCACAGGCGACTGCAGGTCGCCCACCACAGGCGCTGCGTTGGCATTGGAGTCGTGGCCGACGCCCAGCTCCACATAGCCCTTGAGCGAAGAGCGTCCTCCAGCATCGAGCCGATCGTAGGAATACAAAAACTGATCGAGCGTGTGCCCGGCATCCACCGGAATCAGTGCGGCCTGCACGGGTGCAGGCAAAGCCATCACGCCCCGGCGGTCGCCCACGGCCTGCAGGGATTGCCCCAGCGCCACCTGGGCCTCCATGTTGCCGGGTTGTGCAGCCAGCCAACGCTCGCGCGCCATGATGGCCCGCGTGTACTGCCCGGCGGCATGCGCAGCATCGCCCATGGCGGCGTCGAACGCCGGGTCGCCCGCCCGCTGGGCCTCCTGGGCATCCAGCAAGCGGAACGCCTGAAGTGCCTGGCCTTGTTGCACCAGCGCCAGCGCTTGCTGTACCAGCTCATCAGCCCGCGCCGCGCATGACAAACCACCGCCCCAGGCCAGAACCGCGCACCATGGCAGCACGCGCCGTGACCAAATTCGCAGGTACATGAACGCCCCCTCTCGAAACCCGCTGCCGGGTGGAGGCAATTTACACCTGTTTACCCTTTTTGGGGGACTCTGGAGGGTGGTTTTCGCCCATCCGCCACGCCGTGCGTGCACCCGTTCCGACGGCGCAGCCGACCACCCAGAACAGCCCTCCCACGCCAATCACCGCCCCCGCAGAGCCAAAGAGCATGGGCATGAGCACGCTGGATGCATTGATGGCCATGAGCCGCAGGCCCAGCGCCTCGCCGTGGCGCGCTGGCGGCGTGATCTGGTGCAACAGGCTCATCACCATGGGCTGCACCGAGCCCAGGGCAAACCCGAGCAGCACCGAACAAACGCCCATGGCCAGCGCGCTGTGCAGCAGCGGGTACACACCAAACAGCACGGCGGTTGCCACCATGGCGCCCGCGACCACCACCCGCTCGCGCAGCCGCTCGGCCACGATGGGCATCAGCACCCGGATGACGGCAGCGGCAATCGCAAACGCGCCCAGGATGGAGCCGATGACCGACGCCGACAGGCCCCGCTCGTGCCCGAGCAGCGGCACCACAAAGGTGTGCACATCCCAACATGAGGACAAGATCCAGTTGACCAGCAGCAGGCGGCGAAACGACGGCTCGTTCATCAGGTCCCACGCGCGCTGGGGGGGGCCGCCTGCGGCCGCGATCACCGGCGGCAGCTCGACCGTGTCGCGCACCCAGAACCAGGTGAGCAGGGGCAGCACGGCCATCAGGGCAAAGGCGGCGCGGTAGCCTTCGGTGCTGCCCGCCGCGCTGCCCGCGTTGTCGATCATGAGCCCCGCACAGAAGGGCCCGATGAAGTTGGACACCGCAGGCCCGATGGCCAGCCAGCTGAACACTTGCTTGAGCTGCGTGGCGTCGTGCGCGGCGCGCCCCACATGGCGCTGCAGGGCGATGGTGGCGGCCCCGGTGGCGCCGCCGGTCATCAATGCCGCGAGACATAACACCGGAAAAACGGGGAACACCAGCGCCAGAGCCGCCCCGGCCGATGCCACCGCCACCGCGTATCCCACGGGGCGCTTCAGGCCGTGCCGGTCTGCATAGCGACCTGCCGGCAGGGCCAGAAAGACCTGCGTGAGGGCAAACAGTGCCAGCAACACCCCCACGGCCGCAGCACTGTGGCCCTCGCGCAGGGCGAGCAGCGGAGCGGCCAGACGCATGCCCGCCATGCAGGCGTGCACGCAGATCTGGCCCGCAATCAGGCGCGCCAGAGCCCAGTTCACTGCAGGTCTTCCTCGGGGTCCAGACCGGGCAATGCCGGGGTGCTGCCGCCTGCCAACGGACCGGCCGAGCCGGGCGCGGGCAATTCCTGCACATCGCGCAACTTGCGCTGGATGGCGCGGGTGCGCACGCCCACCTCGTCAAACTTCTTGGCGGCGGCGTCGATGGACTTTTTGGTGGCCTCGACCACATCGCCAAACTTGGCGAATTCGGTCTTGACCATGCCCAAGAGGCTCCAGACCTCCGACGAGCGCTTTTCAATCGCCAGCGTCTTGAAACCCATCTGCAGGCTGTTGAGCATGGCGGCCAGATTGGCCGGCCCGGTGATCATCACGCGGCAATCGTTCTGCACGGCTTCGACCAGGCCGGGGCGGCGCATGACTTCGGCAAACAGGCCTTCGGTAGGCAGGTAGAGCACGGCGAAGTCGGTGGTGTGCGGGGGCGACACGTACTTGGCAAAGATCTTCTTGGCTTCGAGCTTGATCGAGGTCTCGAACGCGTTGCCCGCCGACAGGATGGCCGCCTTGTCGGCCGCGTCCTGCGCGTCCAGCAGGCGCTGGTACTGCTCCACGGGGTACTTGGAGTCGATGGGCAGCCACACCGGGTGCTCGTCGCTCTTGCCGGGCAGGCGGATCGCAAACTCCACCAGCTCGTCGCTGCCCGGCACGGTCTTGACGTTGCGCGCGAACTGGTCGGGCGTGAGCACGTTGTCGATGATGGCGCCCAGCTGCATTTCGCCCCAGGTGCCGCGCGTCTTCACGTTGGTCATCACGCGCTTCAAGTCGCCCACGCTGCCCGCCAGGGTCTGCATTTCGCCCAGGCCCTTGTGCACCTGTTCGAGACGGTCGCTGACGAGTTTGAAGGACTCGCCCAGGCGCTGCTCCAGCGTGGCGTGGAGTTTTTCGTCCACCGTGCGGCGCATTTCTTCGAGCTTGGTGGCGTTGTCGGCCTGGATGGCGGCCAGACGTTCGTTGAGCGCGTTGCGCAGCTGCTCAGCGTTGTGCTGGCTGCCCTGCACCATGCCGGTGAGCTGCTGCGACACGGCATCCTGCAGCACCGAGAACTGGTTCTTGATCTGAAAGCCGTTGGCTTCGAGCTGGTCCTTGAGCGCGGTGGACATGGCCCCCAGCTGGGTCTGGATGTCGCCCTTGAGCGAGTCGAGCGTGAGGCGCGTGGCGGCCTGCAGGGCCTCAAAGCGCTCCTGGATACGCTTTTCAAACAGAGCCGTGCTTTCGGCCATGGCTTCGCGGGACTTGACGCTTTCGGCTGCCAGCGCGGCGGTGGTGGTGGTCAGCTCGGTGCGAAAGCCCACCAGGGTGGCCGACAGCTCGGTGCGCGCGGCTGCCGCGTCGGCCTGGCCCTGGGCCAGATGGGCCAGCAAGGCCTTGCTGCTCTCTTCCAGCCGGCCCGCCACGGCGTTCTGCAGGGCGTCAAACCGCTGGGCCAGGGCGGCGTCCTGCGCGGCCTGGCGCTGCGTCAGCGCCGCATCGAAAGCCGCAAGGCGCTGGTCCAGCCGCCCTTCAAACACGCCGAAAGCTGCCAGCAGCTCCGCCCGGCCGTTGCGGGACTCTGCCACCGCCTGGGCCAGGCGTTCATCCACCGCGTGGCGCAGGGTCTCCAGCGTGGACTGTGTGGTCTGGGTAAAGCCGCGCAGCTGCTGCCCCATGCCGTCCAGCGCGCCGTCATTCTTGGCCACGGCAATCTGGGTGGCCTGGGTGGTTTGCTCCAGCGACTGCAGGCGTGCCAGCCATTCGGGCGGCAGGTCCACGCGGGGACGGCGCAGCAACAGCACCACCAGAAGAACCAGCGCAAGTGCCAGCGCGGCCAGGAGAACAAGGGTGTCAGTGGTCAAGGTTTACTATGGTATTGATAGCTATCAGCGCATGTTCGACTATCGCATCCGGTCGATTGGGCTCGAAACTTGAAATCAGCGCAGGCTGGCGGGCTGATTGACCGGTGTGAGCGGCCCGCGCCCGTCGAAGAAGGCGATCAGATTGTCCGCCGCCAGGTTGGCCATGGCGCGCCGGGTGGGCACGGTGGCGCTGGCAATGTGCGGGGTAAGCACCACGTTGGGCACGGTCAGCAGATCGGGGTGCACGCTGGGTTCGCCTTCAAACACATCCAGCCCTGCAGCCGCGATGCGGCGCTCGCGCAGGGCCACCGCCAGCGCCGCGTCGTCCACGATGCCGCCACGCGCAATGTTGACCAGCGTGGCCGTGGGCTTCATCAGCGCCAGCTCGGCCGCGCCAATGGTGTGGTGCGATGCTGCCGTGTAGGGCACCACCAGCACCACATGGTCTGCGGTGCGCAGCAACTCATCCTTGCCCACGTAGGTGGCCTTGCATTCGGCCTCCAGCGCGGGCGACAGGCGCGAGCGGTTGTGGTAGGTCACCTTCATGCCAAAGCCGTGCGCGCCGCGCTTGGCAATGCCCTGTCCGATGCGGCCCATGCCGATGATGCCCAGCGTGCTGCCGTGGATGTCGCTGCCCGCGAACATGTCATAGCTCCACTTGGTCCACTTTCCGGCCCGCAGGTAATGCTCGCTCTCGGTCATGCGGCGGGCCGTGGCCATCAGCAATGCAAAGCCAAAGTCGGCCGTGGTCTCGGTGAGCACGTCGGGCGTGTTGGTGCCCTGCACGCCAGCGGCGGTCATCGCGTCCACGTCAAAGTTGTTGTAGCCCACGGCCATGTTGGCGCAGATCTTGAGGCGCGGCGCGGCGGCGAGCAGCGCGGCGTCGACGCGCTGGCTGCCGGTGGTCAGCACACCGTCCTTGTCGGCCAGGCGCGCGGCCAGCTCTTGCGGGGTCCAGATCACGTCGTCGGGGTTGGCTTCGACGTCGAAATGCTCACGCAGGCGGTCCACGATGTCGGGAAAGATCGCACGGGCGACCAGGATGCGGGGTTTGCTCATAAGTCTTCAATCTCCAAACTATTCGCAAGGCACGTCGGCCTATGAAACTGGCGTGGTCCAAGCCAGTGGCCGCCGAGCAAAGGCCGCCCTGCAGCGAGGGCGGCGTCCCCCTTCCCGAAGCGCGCAGCGGTGCGAGAGAAGGGGGAAGCGGCGCAGCCGCTCAGGGGGATGTTCACTATCTAAACCAGATGAAAGTCATGACGATAAAGAGCGGCACCAGAATGCCCCCCGACCACAGCATGTAGCCGAAGAAGCTGGGCATCTTCACGCCCCGATCTTCGGCAATGGCCTTGACCATCATGTTGGGCGCATTGCCGATGTAGCTGTTGGCGCCCATGAACACCGAGCCGGCCGAGATGGCAGCCAGCGTGGGGGCCAGGGTGGTCATCAGCACGGCCGGGTCGCCCCCGGCGGTGTTGAAGAAGACCAGGTAGGTCGGCGCGTTGTCGAGGAAGGAGCTGAGCAGCCCGGACGCCCAGAAGTACATGGCCGGGTCGGGGGTGCCGTCCGGCCGCGTGACAGCGGACACCACGGCGCCAAACGGGCCATTGACGCCTGCCTTGAGCATGGCAATGACCGGAATGATGGTGAGGAAGATACCCGCAAACAGCTTGGCCACCTCCTGCATGGGGCCCCAGCTGAACTGGTTGTCTTCATGCACCTGCTTGGGCGTGATGCGCAGGGACACCAGCGCCACGATGATCAGGCCCACGTCCCGCACGATGCCCGGCAGGCCTACCTCGGCCCCGGCGACGGTGAACGCGACCTGCGACTTCCACAGCCCGCTGAGCAGCACCAGCGCAACCACCACGCCCAGCAGCGCAAAGTTGGCCTTGCCGTCAAAGCCGATGGCTTTGGTGTCGGGGGTGGGATCGGCCTTGAGCACCTCTTCGCGCCGGTGGTAGTACCAGGAATCCATCACGAAAAAGATGGCGAGCAGGGAGCCGACCAGGAACAGGGTCTCGGGGAAGATGTGGCTCACCGTCCAGAAGAAGTCCACGCCCTTCAGGAAGCCCAGGAACAGCGGCGGGTCTCCCAGCGGCGTGAGCGAGCCCCCGGCGTTGGAGACGATGAAGATGAAGAACACCACCACATGCGCAGTGTGCTTGCGGTTGTCATTGGCGCGGATCAGCGGGCGGATGAGCAGCATCGATGCCCCCGTGGTGCCCATGACGCTAGCCAGCACCGCGCCAATAGCGAGGATGGCGGTATTGAGCGCCGGGCTGCCATGCAGGTTGCCGCGGATGTAGATGCCGCCCGCCACCGTGAACAGCGCGGTGAGCAGGATGACGAACGGAATGTATTCGGCCACCAGCGCGTGGACAAAACTTGCGCCCGCCGCGCCCGGGCCAAACACCAGCGCAAACGGCACCAGAAAAGCCAGCGCCCAACCGGCAGCAACCTTGCCGAAGTGGTGGTGCCAGAAGATGGGGGCCAACAGCGGCATCAAGGCAATCGACAGCAGAATGCCGGCAAAGGGCACACCCCACAGCATCGAAAGCGCGCTGCCATCAATATCGGCCGCCAGTGCCAAACCCGGCAACGCCGCCAGTAGGCCGGCCACTGCCAGCCCGCGCGTGAATTTCATGGTTCTTGTCTCCGTCTCATTGCTAAAAATCAGGGGGTGCTAGGTGTCGGCGCCCGCGCGACACCTGCGCTGCAAGGTCACACCGGCGAGGGAATCTCAAACACCTGGCGCAGGTAGGCCAGGTACTTCTCGTCATCACACATGCCCTTGCCCGGCGTGTCCGACAGCTTGGCCACCGGCTGGTCGTTACAGCGTGTCATCTTGATGACCACCTGCAAGGGCTCGTGGGCTGGTGGGCTGCCGAGGTCGTTGGTCAGATTGGTGCCAATGCCAAACGCCAGCTGGCAGCGGCCCCGGAACTGCTGGTACAGCTCGATGGTGCGCGGGATGGTGAGCGCATCGCTGAAGATCAGCGTCTTGGTCAGCGGGTCCACGCGGTTCTTGCGGTAGTGGTCCAGCAGGCGCTCGCCCCAGGCAAACGGGTCGCCGCTGTCATGGCGGGCTCCGTCGAACAGCTTGCAGAAGTACAGGTCGAAGTCGCGCAGGAAGGCGCTCATGCCGTACACGTCCGACAGCGCAATGCCCAGGTCGCCCCGGTATTCCTTGGCCCACATCTCGAAGCCGAACACCTGGCTGTCGCGCAGCCTCGGGCCCAGCGCCTGGCAGGCCTGCAGATACTCGTGCGCCATGGTGCCCAAAGGGGTCACGCCCAGCTTCATCGCGTACAGCACGTTGCTGGTGCCCGCAAACTGCCCAGGGCCTGCGGGTGCACCCGGGCGGCGGTCGCCGGTGCCCAGGCGGGCCACCAGCACGCGCAGCACTTCTTCGTGCCAGGCGCGGCTGAAGCGGCGGCGTGTGCCGTAGTCGGCAATCTTGAGGTCCGACAGGCCTTCGCCCTGCAGCAGTGCGATCTTGGCATCGAGCCGGCGGCGGCCTTCCGGAAAGTCGGGCACCTTCTGCGTGTTGCGAAAGTACACCTCGTTGATGATGGCCAGCACCGGGATCTCGAACAGGATGGTGTGCAGCCAGGGCCCGCGGATGGTGATGTCGATCTCGCCATTGTGCTGGGGCACGACGGTGATGTATTTCTCGTTGAGCCTGAACAGCCCCAGAAAGTCCACGAAGTCGCTCTTGATGAACCGCAGCGACCGCAGGTAGGCCAGTTCGGCATCCTGAAAATGCAGGCTGCACAGCGAACGGATCTCGTCGCGGATCTCGTTAGCAAACGGCGCCAGCTGCACGCCGGGGTTGCGGCACTTGAACTTGTATTCGACCTGCGCGCCCGGAAACTGGTGCAGCACCACCTGCATCATGGTGAACTTGTACAGGTCGGTGTCGAGCAGGCTGGTGATGATCATGGACAGGGCAAGCCTCAGAAACCGCGCACGCTGGGCACGCGATGCTCCGGCCGCAGACCGGACAACAAAGCCGCAAAGTGTAGGCCATCACGGCGCCCGGTGCGCGGCACAGCGGGCGGCGTCAGCCAGTGTTCAGCCGCCGCAGTGCATTCAGGCTGTTCTGGGCCCAGGCGCACATTGCAGCTGCGCCTGACGCTATCAAATCAGTAGCTACGGTTTGCAGCCACTGATCAGCCACCAATCAACGCCCCCTCAGCCGGGCATGACCAGCGCCTGGAGCACGTTGCGCAATGCGTCTGGCACGGCCACCGGGCGGCGGGTTTCACGGTCCACGTACACATGGATGAAGTGCCCCGCCGCCGCAGTCAGCGGCTCGCCCTGCGCAAACAGGCCCACCTCGTAACGCACGCTGGAGCCGCCCAGCCGCGCTACGCGAATGCCCGCCTCCACCGTCTGCGGGAACGCCAGTGGCGCGAAGTAATTGCATTGGGTCTCGATGACCAGGCCGATGGTCTGGCCCGCATGGATGTCCAGCACGCCCTGGTCGATCAGATGGGCGTTCACCGCCGTGTCGAACCAGCTGTAGTACACGACGTTGTTCACATGCCCATAAACGTCGTTGTCGGCCCAGCGTGTGGTGATGGGGCGAAACACGCGGTAGGCGCTGCGCGGTTGCGGAGCCGGGCGGACCGGCGCGGAAGAAGCGACAGGAGAGGGGCTGGCGGCAGAGGTCATGGCCGCACATTCTGCCAGCGCTGGTGATACTGCCAGGCCACGCGCCAGGTGGTAAGTTGTGCTTGAAGCGTGTCCTCCAGGTCGTTGCCGTAGCCGCCCGCCATCACGAACACCGTGGGAATACGCCGCTGCCAAGCCCAGTCAAACACCCGCCGGTCGCGTGCCTCCAGCCCATCGTGGGTGACTGCGAGACGCCCCAGCCGGTCGCCCACGTGGGGGTCCGCCCCCGCCAGATAAAACACCAGATCCGGCTTGCAGCGGTGGTCCAGCGTCTCCAAAGCCTGGTCCAGCGCGTGCAGGTACTCATCATCCGCACACCCGTCGGGCAGCTCCACATCCAGGTCACTCGGCTCTTTGCGAAACGGAAAGTTGCGTGCGCCATGCAGCGACAAGGTGAACACGCTGTCGTCCCCCTGAAAGATATGGGCTGTGCCGTTGCCTTGGTGCACATCCAGGTCGATCACCCCCACCTGCAGCGGCCAGCCCGAGCCATCGTTCAGATGATCGGCCTGTGCCTGCCGGGCAGCCACCGCCACATCGTTGAACACACAAAAGCCACTGCCTTTGTCGGCATACGAGTGGTGCGTGCCGCCAGCCAGGTTGCCCGCCACCCCCTCGCGCCACGCGGCGCGGGTGGCCGCCAGGGTGGCGCCCACCGAGCGGCGCGCGCGTTCGGCCATGGCGGGGCTCCAGGGAAAGCCGATCTCCCGCTGGGCGGCGGCCGCGAGCGTGCCGTGGGCCACAGCGTCGATGTACTGCGGGCTGTGCACGCGCGCCAGTGCCTCATCGGATGCGGGCAGTGCCTCTTTCAGTACGGCGCCCGGCAAGTGCTCTGCAATCCGGTCGCGCAGCAGGCGGTACTTGGCCATGGGGAAGCGGTGGCCCTCGGGCAGGGGCAACACGAAGTGGTCGGCGTAGTAAGCGTGCATGACACGATTGTGGCAAGCCCAGGATTTCTGGGTGATCGTGTCTAATTTGCTGCACTGCAACAAAAACCCCTTGCAATAGCGCCGCAAGTCCCTAAAATTCAACCCATGCTGCACTGCAACATGACTATCAGGTCAAGGTCAGCGCAGATGTCTGTGAACCACCCTGGCCCCATGGGCCCTCATTTTTAGGAGATATGACATGTCGCTGACCGCAGAACAAATCCTGGCATCCCACAAGGCCAACATCGAAACCCTGTTTGGCCTGACCTCCAAGGCTTTCGAAGGCGTGGAAAAGCTGGTCGAACTGAACGTGACCGCTTCGCGCGCTGCGCTCTCCGAAGCCGCCAACCACACGCAAGCCGTGCTGGCCGTGAAGGACGCTCAAGAACTGCTGGCCCTGCAAGCCGGCCTGTTCCAGCCCCTGGCTGAAAAGACCGCCGCTTACAGCCGCCACCTGTATGACATCGCTTCGGGCACCGGTGCCGAGTTCGGCAAGGCTTTCGAAGCCCAGGCCACCGACGCGCAGAAGGCTTTCACCAACCTGGTGGACAGCGCCGCCAAGAATGCCCCCGCCGGTTCCGAAACCGCCGTGGCCGTGATGAAGAGCGCCGTGTCGGCCGCCAACAACGCGTTTGAGTCGGTGCAAAAGGCTGTCAAGCAAGCGTCTGACGTGGCTGAAGCCAACTTCAACGCCGTGGCCAACACCGCTGCCAACGCTGCCAAGACGGCTGCTCCCCGCAAGCGTTAATCGCCTTACCTGCGGTCTGGAGTGCAACCTCTAGGCCGCGTTCAGGGAATACCCTGATAATTCAACCCATGCGCTACTGACCTTGTCAACAGCGCCCCAGTTGTCTCCTTGGATCCTCTCGAAACCCCCGTTTCAAGGATCCTTTTAAAGCCCGGTTTTACGACCGGGCTTTTTTTTGGTCTGCCCGCTGCAGTGGTCAAAACAGCGGGCACTGGAACCGGCCCGCGTTAAGAACTCATCCACTGGAGGCGACCCAGTGCCCAGCGCATTGGGCCCGTGCGCCACCTCAAACCCGGACGCCAAATCCGGCCTTTGCGCTGGACATTGATCAAGAATAATTCGCGTTTGCTTTATCATTGCCGCAGTTTCAACCCCGAAAGATGCAACCCATGTCGAAGACTGTGAAAGCCTTGTTGGGCGCTTGTGCGCTGGCCGCCGCTGCAGGTGCCGTGCATGCCCAGGAACAAGTGGTCAACCTCTACTCGGCCCGCCACTACTCCACCGACGAGGCCCTGTACACCGGCTTCACCAAGGCCACGGGCATCAAGATCAACCGTGTGGATGCCGACGATGCCGGCATCCTGGCCCGGCTGAAGGCCGAGGGCGCCGCCTCCCCCGCCGACGTCATCCTGCTGGTGGACGCTGCCCGCCTGTACAAGGGCGAGGTGGACGGCCTGTTCCAGCCCATCCAGTCCAAGGTGCTTAACGACGCCATCCCCGCCAACCTGCGCAGCCAGCCGGCTGCGGACGGCGGTATCTCGTGGTTTGGCCTGTCCACCCGTGCGCGCGTGATCGTCTACAACAAGGTCAAGATGCAAAAGTCCGATGTGGACACCTACGAAGAACTGGGCGACCCCAAGAACAAGGGCAAGCTGTGCATCCGCTCGGGCTCGCACCCCTACAACCTGAGCCTGTTCGGCGCGGTGACAGAACACATGGGCGAACAGAAGGCCGAGGCCTGGCTCAAGGGCATGGTGGCCAACTTGGCCCGCCCGCCCAAGGGCGGCGACACTGACCAGATCAAGGCAGTGGCCGCCGGCGAGTGCGATATCGCGGTAACCAACACCTACTATCTGGCACGCATGATGCGGTCCAACAAGCCCGAAGACGTGGCCGTGGTCAACAAGGTAGGCGTGGTGTTCCCCAACCAAGAGTCCTGGGGCACGCACCTGAACATCGCTGGCGGTGCGGTGGCCAAGCACTCCAAGAACCAGGCCAACGCCATCAAGTTCCTCGAATACCTGGCCAGTCCCGAGGCGCAGAACTACTTTGCGAATGGCAATAACGAGTGGCCCGCAGCCAAGGGCGTGACGCTGGACAACCCGGCACTCAAGGCCATGACCGGTGGCAAGCCTTTCAAGAGCGAGACCATCCCGATCAGCGCGGTGGGTGCCAACACCACCAAGGTGCAGCAGATGCTGGACCGCGTGGGCTTCCAGTAACCCGCCCTGCCCTCACCCACCTCAAGCCCGGCCTGGTCCGGGCTTTTTTTCGCGTTCAGCACGACAGGCAGATGCGCCATAATTGACGTTTACGTTAACGTCACTTACTGGAGACAACCATGGACATCCAAGGCAAGGTATTCATCGTCACCGGCGGCGCATCGGGCCTGGGCGAAGGCACGGCACGCATGCTGGCCGCCCAGGGCGGCACCGTGGTCATTGCCGACATGCAGGCCGAAAAAGGCGAGGCTGTGGCCAAGGAAATCGGCGGCGCGTTCGTGAAGTGCGATGTGAGCAACGAGGCCGATGGCCAGGCCGTGGTGGCCAAGGCCGTGTCGCTGGGCAAACTGGTGGGCCTGGTGAACTGCGCCGGCATCGCCCCCGCCGAGAAGACCGTGGGCAAGAACGGCGCGCATGCGCTGGCCCTGTTCAGCAAGACCATCACGGTCAACCTGATCGGCAGCTTCAACATGATCCGCCTGGCCGCTGAGGCCATGAGCAAGAACGAGCCCGAATCCACCGGCGAGCGTGGCGTGCTGATCTCCACGGCCAGCGTGGCTGCCTATGACGGCCAGATCGGCCAGGCCGCTTATGCAGCGTCCAAGGGCGGCGTGGTGGGCATGACCCTGCCGATTGCCCGTGACCTGGCACGCAACGGCATCCGCAACATGACCATTGCGCCCGGCATCTTCGGCACCCCCATGCTGTTTGGCATGCCGCAAGAGGTGCAGGACGCGCTGGCCGCTGGCGTCCCCTTCCCCAGCCGCCTGGGCACCCCCCAGGACTACGCCAAGCTGGTGCGCCACATCCTCGAAAACGACATGCTCAATGGCGAGGTGATCCGTCTGGACGGTGCCATTCGCCTGGCTCCACGCTGAGCTGGGGCAGAAGTCAAAGAGGCCTACCTGAGCGCTACTCTTTCGATAGCATCTCAGGCATGTTCCTCTAGCGCATGGCGCCGATGTGGCACCAAAACAGTCCCCCAGGAGCCTGCACAGGCCACGGGACTGCCGCGAGCCAAACCCTTTGCTGATACCCCCACCGCCGCGCTCACAACGCGGCGGTTTTCTTTGGGCATCGGCTTGCCTCTGGCTCACGCCCTCTCAACCCAATACCGCGTGGCCTTGGGTAAGAAGCCCCTGCAGGTCGGCGGCGGGCACGGGGCGGCTGAAGTGGTAGCCCTGCCCCGTGTCGCAGCCCAGCCCCAAAAGCACATCGCGCTGCGCGACCGTCTCCACACCTTCGGCGATGGTCTCCAGACCCAGGCTTTGCGCCAGGCCGATGATGGCGCGCACGATGTGGGGCGCACTTGGGTCTTCGCCCAGATGGCGCACAAACGACTGGTCGATCTTGAGCTTGTGCACCTTGAGCCGCTGGATGTAGCTGAACGACGAATACCCGGTGCCAAAGTCGTCGATGGACAGCTGCACGCCCAGGTCATACAACTGCCGCACGATGGCAATCACCTGCTCCGGTGCATCCATGGCGATGCTTTCGGTCAGCTCCAGCTCCAGCATCTGCGGGGGCACGTTGCTGTCGGCAAGCGCCCGTCGGACCATGTCCACCAGACCCGGGTGGCGGAACTGCACCATCGACAGGTTCACCGCAACCACCAGCTCGGTATGGCCTGCATCACGCCACTGCCGGGCCTGGGCCAGCGCAGTGCGCAGCACCCATTCACCGATGCCCAGAATCTGGCCACTGCTCTCTGCCACCGGGATGAATTCGGCCGGGCTGACGGCGCCCAGCTCGGGGTGCGTCCAGCGTAGCAAGGCCTCCACCCCCACCAATCGCCGATCCTTCAGCCGGATTTGTGGCTGGTAGTGCAGTGTCAACTGGCCCAGCACCAAAGCACTGCGCAGGGCATTCTCGATCTGCAGCACCCTGAGCGACCGGGCTTGCATGTCCGCCGAGAAGAACCGGTAGGTGTCACGCCCGGACTCTTTGGCACGGAACATGGCCGCGTCGGCGCGCTGCGCCAGGGTCTCGAAGTCCCCCCCATCCTCGGGGTACATCGCAATACCGATGGAAGAAGTCACCACCAGCTCGTGGTGCTCCAGCTTGCAGATCCGGCGCACCTGCGCCTGCAGCTCATCGGCCACATGGGCTGCCTGTTGCGCATCGGTGAGCGGCAGCACGATCACGAACTCATCCCCGCCTTGCCGCGACACCGTGTCTTCATCGCGCACCACCGACTGCAACCGGTGCGCGATCTCGATCAGCAAGCCGTCCCCTACCTGGTGACCGAGCGAGTCGTTCACATTCTTGAAGTGATCCAGGTCCAGGTACAGCAGCGCGAGCTGATGGCCGCTGCGTTGCGTCAGTGCAAGGGCCTGGCTGAATCGGGACGCGAACATCGTGCGGTTGGGCAGGCCCGTCAGCGCATCGAAGTTGATCAGCTTGCGGATGCGCTCCTCATCACGCCGGCGCTCCGTCACGTCTTCCTGCACGGCCAGATAGTGGGTGATGCGGCCCTGCTCGTCGTGCAGTGGCGAGATGATGGCGGACTCGTTGTACTCGCCGCCGCCCTTGCGGCGGTTGACGAACTCGCCGCGCCACGGACGGCCGGATGTCAGATGCGCCCACAGGTCGGCATACACGCTGGCAGGCGTGGCCCCGGCGCTCAGCAGACGCGGGTTACGGCCAATCACCTCCTCGGAGCTGTAGCCTGTCGTGGCGGTGAACGCGGGGTTCACGTATTCAATGTTGCCGTCAGCGCCTGCAATGAAAATAGAGTTAGGCGCCTGCTCCACGGCATGCCGCAGCTTGCGCAGGGTCTCCAACATCTGAACCCGCTGCGTGATGTCGCGGGACAGCACGACAAAGTGATCATCCGTTTCATCGTCCATTCCCTTGCGCGCCACGGACAACTCAAACCAGTGCTGCCCATCGGGCAGGTCCAGTGCGTACTGGAAGTCGCGGGCCAGGCCCTGCTCTGCTGCGGCATTGATCGCAGCCTGCGCTACGGCGGCTGCCGCAGCGGGCAGGATGTCGTGGATCGACTGCCCCACGACCTCGCTGGCGGGCATCAGCAGCAATTCGGGCTGGCGCGTATGGATCTGCACATAGCGACCGTCGCGGGTCACCTCGAACATCAGGTCGGGCACGGCGTCCAGCACGGCCCGCATGGCCTTGTCGGACTGCTTGAGCACCCGGTACGGCGCCTCAATGGTGCCCACAAAAATGGCGCGGTACAGGTAGTAGTACCCCACCACTTTGTACATATGGCCCAGCAGATTGAAGGGGTCGGTCGCGACGACGTAAAACGTGAAAAAAAACTCGCTCAGGGCCATCACCCACACGGCGGCGAACAACCTGGCCACATCAAAGGCGGCACGCTCCCGCGCCCAGTGCAACAGCACGCCCAGCGACGCCGCGTACAAAGCCACCACGCCGTACTCGGAAGCGATCTTGAACCGTGTGAGCCCCTGGTCGTCGTAGGTCTGCGGGTACCAATGTGGAAACCAGAACACAACGGCGTGGATGACTGCAACAACGGCCAGTACCAGCGCCAGTACCAAAAACCTGCCAGGGCCGGGTGCTGCTGCATCGCCGGGCACGCGCCAATGCAACGCCACCGCACCCAGAAGCGTCAGCGCCCCCAGGTATCTCGCGGGTAACCAGAAATTGATGCCCTTGGCCACCGAGTTGGGCGTGATGTAGTCGGGCATGCCAGCGAATGACAGCATGTGCGAAAAATCCAGGATCGCCACGCCCAGAAAGCCGCAAGCCAGGATGAGCACATTGCGCTGCGGATTGAGGCTGTGCGCCTTCCACCCCACTGCAAATACCAAGGCAGACACAGCGATGGACAGCGTCTCCAGCACTTGGTGCAGCGTGAGGTAGTGCCCCACCCGCTGCGGACTGGCCACCGAAAAATAGGCCCAGGCTGCAATCACCCCACCGGTCAACGAGTAAAGCACCGGCGCCACGGCTTTGAAGCTGGCCAGGTGCTGTGGGTGAATCTGCAGCCGAAAAAGGTTCATAGGCGCGGGATGGGTCTGTGAGAGCCGCCTGGGCGGTATGGCTGTGCAGCCGACTATCGCTGATTCTTGCACAGGCCCTACCACTTGTAACAGGTTGAACCCCAGCAGCGGCCTGTCTCAAGATGTCTGCACAGCCATGCGAGCACATGACGTAGCCAAAGAGGCATAAAAAAAACCGCTGCAGCCTTGCGACTGCAGCGGTTGATATCTGGCGGAGTGGACGGGACTCGAACCCGCGACCCCCGGCGTGACAGGCCGGTAT
>ERZ778028.1499-NODE-1499-length-24309-cov-4.615857_pt1 | contig 24309 bp, 15 predicted proteins | sample MGYA00375758_ERZ778028 | MGnify/ENA primary metagenome ERZ778028 (study PRJEB29350, sample SAMN05389828) | bioreactor metagenome | isolation source: Thiocyanate bioreactor | place: South Africa: University of Cape Town | collected 2014-03-17 ... | reverse complement strand
CAAATCCACGTTTGTCCATCCGGTGAACCGGTTTTCCTGATTCCAGACACTTTCACCGTGACGAATTAATACAACTCTTTTCATTAATGTTTTATTGTTTTATTAAATTGATATATGGTTGCAATTGCAAGACTATCAAATGAAAAACCACGACAGGGGTGGCTTTTAGAATCTTTGCAAAGCTATCTATTTTTGCTGAAATACGCAAGAGCAGTTAGCAGTCATCAGTTATTGGGGGGCTAAAGCTGGTTCTATAATTTGTAAATTACCCTTCGCCTCCATCCAAATAGCGGTAGGCCAGATAAGCCATCAGCCCTACCGACGTTTTCAGTGCTTCTTCGTCAATGTGGAAAGTCGGGGTATGTAGTCCGCCACAGTTTTGCGAGCCAATAACTCCGAAGCGGTAGAACGTGGCGGGATATTCTTGTGAGAAAAACCCAAAATCCTCCGAGGTCATCCGTTGCGGCAAGCCCAACACCTTTTCTTTCCCAAGGTATTCTGAAGCAAAGGATTTCATCAAGACCGTCACCAGCGGATCGTTTTTCGTGCAAGGATAGCCGTCGTACACCTCGATGTCGCATTCGCAGCCATGCGCCTTTGCGGTTGAAATGGCTATTTCCCGTATGATCGGCTTCATTTTTGCCCGTTCTTGCTCGTCCATGCAGCGGAAAGTTCCGGCCAGAGTCACCTCATTGGGGATGACGTTGGTGGCCCCGTCTGCGATGAACTTGCCAAAGGTAATAACCATCGGCTTGAACGGATTAGAGCGGCGGCTTACGATTTGTTGCATGGAAACAATCACCTGCGAGGCAGCCAGCACCGTATCGTTTAGCAGATGCGGGAGTGCGCCGTGGCCGCCTTTCCCCTTTATTTTGATGTGGATCTCATCGGCCGAAGCCATGATGATACCCTCCTGAAAGCCGACAGTTCCCACCGGGTAGTCCACATAAGCATGTTGTCCGACAATCAGGTCGGGCTTGATGATATCGAAAACGCCGTCCTTCAGCATGAGGGAAGCCCCTCCCGGATGCTTTTCCTCTCCCGGTTGGAAAACGAGCAAGACCGTGCCGCCAAATTCCGATTTCATCCCGTGCAGGATTTTTGCCGCCCCGAGCAGTGAGGCAGTATGCGTGTCGTGGCCGCAAGCGTGCATGACGCCTGAGTTTTTCGATTTGAAGGGCAGATTGTTTGATTCCACTATCGGAAGCGCATCCATGTCTGCACGAAGGGCGATCACCTTTTGTCCGGTTCTTTCACCTACGATGCGCCCCAGAATGCCATATCCACCGATCTTTTCTCGAAAAGGAATACCTATTTGATTTAGTGCAGCTTTCACGTACTCCGCCGTCTCCTTTTCTTCGAAAGAAAGTTCGGGATTGCTATGGAGGTGGCGGTAGTGTGCGAGGGTCTCGGGGTGATAGTCGGAGACCTTGTCTCTAATATTTGTCAAAATATCTTGTTGAGCCATTTCTTGTTTTATTCGGTACAATACAAAGGTAATGAAAAAGGAGCTAATTGTATAAATCCAAAATATAGATTAATTAAGGATAGCTGTTGGTTTAGAGGTAATTCGTTTCATTTTGGTAAACGAAATTTATTATTTTAAGTTCTATGGCGGTGACTGCTAAAAAAATAATAAAAACGTAACAAACAGTATTATTCTTTATTGTATCTTTGTGAAGAGTTAATTTTGTTTGTTAAAGTTGGAAAACGCGTTAATAATTCTATAATTCAAAGTATGAAAAAAACTATCTATGCTATTATTATGTGTATGGCGTTCCTGTTTTCCGGGATTGCCAATGCGCAGGTAACAACAGCTTCAATCAGTGGTAAAATCACGAGTGACACCAAGGAAGCTCTGCTTGGTGTGAATGTGAAGGCAACACATGTTCCAACAGGAACTACTTATTGGGCAACTACAAATCAGAATGGAAAGTACAACTTTCCGAATCTAAGAATCGGGGGGCCTTACAAGATTGAATTCAAATATGTGGGATTCAATGCTGAGGAAGTGAATAATGTTAGCTTAACTCTCGGCGAAGAACGTACACTCAACGTGACATTGAAAGAAGAATCAAAGGCTTTGAACGAGGTGTTGGTTATCGGGCAGAAGAATCCGGTAATATCGGCCAGTAGAACTGGTGCGCAGGAAATCATCACCCGCGACAAATTGGACAAGCTTCCAACCATCAACAGGTCTCTAAGCGACTTCACTAAATTGACACCGATGAGCAACGGAAGCAACTTTGCTGGCGTTTCTTATCGCTATAACAACGTCACCGTGGATGGGGCTTCATTCAACAATTCATTTGGTTTGAGCTCTTCCCTTGGCGCAACCGGAACAGAACCCATTTCGCTGGAAGCGTTGGAGCAGGTGCAGGTAATGATTGCTCCTTTCGACGTTCGAAATGGCGGCTTTACGGGTGCGGGGATCAACTCTGTGACAAAATCAGGAACTAACGATGTGCACGCATCGGCTTATTATTATGTGAAAAGTCCTGCATTGGTGGGATATAGAATAAAGGACAACGTATTGCCCGTCAGTGAATTCTCAAACAAACAATACGGATTGAGCTTATCAGGTGCCATCATCAAAAACAAATTGTTCTTTTACCTGAATGGCGAATTGGATCGTCAGGAAACCCCAATTACTTATACTACAGATAATTCGCTCGCAAAGTCGGCAACACTTCAAGGAATTTCGGACTTCCTTAATCAGCAATTCAATTATAGTCCAGGGATTTATAATTTGTCCAAATACAACACACAGGCCGATAGGCTTACAGCTCGCTTAGACTGGAACGTGAATTCGAGGAACGCTCTAAGCTTGAAATACTATCACCTCAAGTCGTTCACCACAAACAAGCCAAGTACGTCGGGAGCTCCGAAAAATGGCCGTGGCCCGAACGAATTTGCCATTCCCTTCAGTTCTGCCTTCTACCGCACGAATAACAATTTCGACATTGTTATCATGGACTTGAACACAACCATCAACTCAGAGATGAGCAACTATTTCAAAGTGGGCTATTCTCGTTTGCGTGATTTCCGTGATATGGACGGTGGATTTTTCCCTCAAGTGGACATCCTGAATGGCGATGGAACCAACCTGATGGCGATGACCACTTTCGGAACGGAAGCCAATTCTTACAACAACAAGCTGAACACAGACATCTGGCAACTTCAAGACAACTTCGTGTGGAACAACGGAAGCCATCAGGTGACAGTCGGCACACAAAGTGATTTCCGCAAATTTGCGAACGGTTTTGCGCAAAACTATCCAGGTGCATGGGTGTTCACTTCGGTGGATGACTTCAAGTTCAACGTGCTTGCCACGAAAGACTATATGGCAGCCCACAGCGGTAGCCTTTCCGGATTTGACATCACGCAGTTCAATCCTTCCACGTATGGGTTGAACCCGATCAATGGTGGTGTTGCAAACATCAAAGGAGCTTCAAGCACCAGTTTCACTCAAAAATATGCCATCGGAGATTCTTTCCCATTTGCGTATGTGGATGTAATCCAGTTGGGCTTTTATGTGCAGGATAAATGGACGTTGAGCAATAACTTGAATTTCACTTTTGGTTTGCGCGCCGACATCCCTATTTTCACCACAGACTTGGCTCCCAACGACAAGGTGGCTGCCGAAACATACCGCGACGGAATCAAAGTGGATGTGTCGAAATATCCGAATGCAAAAATCCAGTTGTCTCCCCGCATAGGATTCAACTACCGTCCTCTGGATGACGAATCCTTGCAGATCAGGGGTGGATCGGGATTGTTCACCGGAACTCCTCCTTATGTATGGTTGAGCAACCAGGCTGGAAACAACGGCGTTTTGTTTGGTGACATTTCGATCCCTTCCGACAAGTTGAAAACATTAGGGTTTACCGGAAACATTGACCAGCTCAAGCCTGCCGCAGGAAGTGCTACTCGTGCCGACATCAATGTCACTGACCCTAAATTCAAGTATCCTATGTTGTGGAAAAACAACCTAGCTGCCGATTACAAATTCGGTGACGGATGGATTGCGACCGTGGAGCTACTTTATTCGAAAGACATCAATGGAATATACCACGACAACATCGGCAAAGAAATTTCTACCAATTTTGTGAATGATGGATCAGGACAGAATGCACGCCCATTTTATACCGGAGCCTATTACAGTGATTTGGCCGTAGTAAACCAGAAAGCTGCAAACAACGTGATTATGCTCCGCAATACGAGCAAGGGCCATGCTTTTTCTTCTTCCTTCCAGTTGCAAAAGAATTTCACCTCGGGAGTGCTGAAAGGCTTGGAAGTGAATGGATCTTACTCGTTCAGCCATGCTAAGGGTGTGACTGATGGAAGTTCGTCCACTGCAAATTCTTCTTGGAGATACCGTGCAGCTTTGAATCCAAATGCTGAAGAAGTTAGCTACAGCGCGGGTGCCGTGAATGGACGTGTGCTTGTTTCCGCTTCCTATACAGCAAACTGGGGCAAAACTGCCTCCACATCTTTCGGGGTCGTCTATCAACGCTACCGTCCTTTCCGTTATTCCTATGTATATACCGGAGATGCTAATGGGGATGGATTGACAGACAACGACTTGATCTACATCCCAAGGTCATTGGATGAAATCAAAGATAATTTGCTCGCTACAGGATTTGACAGCCAGCAAAAGGCTTGGGAAGCATTGGACAACTTTATCTCTCAAGATCCGTACCTGAAAAATCGCCGTGGAAAGTTTGCCGAACGCAATGGTGCGGTTGCTCCCTATGCAAACCAATTGGATTTTAGTGTGAACCATGATATACATATCTTCCAAAACAATGGTCGTTCTCACACGATAAGATTCAGTGCAAGCATTCAGAATTTCTTGAACCTATTGAATAAAAAATGGGGAGTGCAAGAAACCACGATGTATGGTTCATCTGGATCGCCACAGTACCAATTCTTGAGCATTGCTCAAAAAGCCTCGTCTGCCAACAATTACACCATCAAATATTCAATGGATAAGACTTTGAAAGAAACTTTCAAAGACAACATTGGAGATGTGTCTCGCTGGCAAATGCAGGTGGGTGTGAAATACATCTTCTAAACAACGTATCACGCAATATCAAAAAAGCGGAAGATCTCCAATCGGATCTTCCGCTTTTTTTGTGCAGAACTTTCCGATTCTTCCTGGGTTTTACGCATTTTGAACCAAATACCGTTGACAATAACGTAAAATTTGGTAATTTTATCTTTTGAATATACCAACCCGGTAGATGTGCGTGATTTGATGATATAGTCTAATTTAAAATTGTTTGTATGCCGCTGATTTTTCGACCAAGCTTTTCGCACCGAATTTGTACCAATCTAAAAACAGAAAGAGTAAATGCTCATGGATAGACAGAAAATGAGTCGTTGTGCGAAGCGATTGCTTGTTGCCGTTATTGTGTTGTGCTGTGCAATGGAGGCTTCCTCGCAAGTGTATGTGCCTATTGATACGGCCAATGTGAGCGAGAGGCTTTTGAAAGGAAAGCAGTTTGACCGTATTGCCAATGAGAATTTGAATGAGATAAAAAAGCTGACTTCGGGTAGGGAGGAAAGCTATATTTCGAAGAGTTTTAAGAATCAGATAAAAGGCATGAAAGAAGACATTGAGTCGGGGCTATATGTCTTCGATCATCGGTTCGACGCCTTCATCGATTCTGTATATAATTTGCTTTGCAAGCACAATCCCCAGATCCCGACCGATTACAGTTTCTACGTGTCGCGCGACATCAGCCTCAATGCAGCCAGCATGGGATGCAAGGTGTTTGTTATCCATCTGGGGGTTTTCTACTTCCTCGAAAATGAACAGGAATTTGCTGCCATGATGGCGCATGAAATCAGCCACCAGTTGAAGCAGCATACCATTGCCACACTCAGGAAAAGGTATTATGTGGATAAGGTGGAGTCGCATGAACAGATTGACAAGATCAAAGGCGAGAAACGCAACAAAAGCGAACGTGCCCTCGAAAAGGTGAGGGAGATACGTTATGCCGACAGGGCATTGAGCCGGTTGCAGGAGCAAGAGGCCGACTCGATGGGCTACGTGTTGTTCCGGAATGCTGGCTTTTCTCCCCACGAATACATTCATTCGTATCGCTTGATGGCTCTTTACGATTCCATCAGCCCGAAAGATGGCGTGGAGCTTGCTACTTACCGGAAGATTTTTGATTTTCCGAATTTTCCCTTTAAGGAGTCTTGGCTGAAAAAAGAGGATTTTTCGGCGTATGATTATAGCAAATACAAACCGCATTACAACCAGGACTCTTTGAATTCTCATCCCGACGTCATGCACCGTGTCGCAAAATTGAAGGAAACGTTTGCCGAGCTAAAGGACTCTGCGGCAGTTCTTAGCCCAAGCAAGCAGTTTGAATCCCTCCACACGATTGCTTCCTTCGAAAGGCTGCCGAGCTTGGTCATCGAAGAGGATTATGGTCTTGCCGTCTATCTTTGCCTGTATCGCCTCCAAACAAAACCGGAGGATGCCTATTACCGCACTTTTTTAGGTGATTTGTTTGGCAAGATATATGATGCCCGCAAGGCTTACAAACTGAACCGATACCTTGATGTCATCGATCCGAAGTCGCAGCCAGAAAGCTACCAACAGTTTTTAAGCTTCATGTGGAATCTCAAAATTTCTGAGATCAAGGCGATAGCCGAATATTATACTGGAAAAAGCTCCTGAGAGGGAGCTTTTTTCATTCGTTTAGAGTATATACAGAGATTATTCGTAGTTTAATTTTTCGAGGCGCAACTGGTTGTATTTCTCCTTCTCATTGTATTCTCGTAGCATGATGTAGCCTTCTTTGGCGGGCATCACTTCTATGTAGTATTTTTTCTTGGAGTACACGGGTATCTTTTCTTCTGAGACTTTGCCGTCTGCAATTAGATCGATACCTAAAATCATATCTTCCTTCTTCTCCTTTTTATTTTGTACGATGTTTGAGTAGAAGAAAACCGCTGCTGTGTCGTTTCGTATGTATTGCGAAAAAAGGTAATCGCTGTAGTTCTCTTTCGACACTTCCTTGCGAATGGTATCGGCAGATTCCAGCGCAAAATCTTTGTTGAAGTTCATCACGACGATGTCGCCCGTACATTGTGGCTTGTAGGTGGCCGCTGCCACAATCAGATTGACAAACGGGATAGGTACTTGGACAGCAGACTTGCCAGGATTGTATCGCTCCGATACAATGGATATTTTGCCATTGGCGAACAGAAAATACCGGCGGGGGTGCAGGGTGTACCCCTCTTTGTCGTAGCCTTTTTCGTTGATGTTTGCTCGCGGGGCAAGGGAAGGCCAGGGTAAGTATTTTTTGTCTGTTTCGCTGCCATTCTCATTCAATACAATGCGATAGAATCCAAGCCGTTTGTTGAAATCAGCGTTCATGTCTTTTTCTTCCTTCACGTATGTCCCGGCTATGACAAGCTTCCCTTCCACTTCTCTTGCGTTTAAATTGTGGATTTTCCCACATCCCGGAAACTCCATCTTGTACTCGTATTTTTTCTCACCTGTGCGAATGTTGAGTGCAACTATGTTGAAGCTGTTCACGTTGTGTTTAACCCAGTTGGTTTCCGTAATATAGATATTGTCCCCTTTTAGATGTAGAAACTTGAACGTGGTATAGTTTTCAGGGTCCGTGTTTGGATTGTATATGTACTTCCATTTGAATTTCAGGTCTTTGTCGAAAAACTTCATCTCTTTTTCGAGGTAGTTCTTTTGTTTCTGGTTGTACTGCGTAATATAAAATCCCGCATTCTTTTCATTCGAAAATGCGGAAATCACGTTCTTCGTCTCCTCCTTTTTGGCCTCGTCTTTCAATACGGAGAGATCGGTAGGTGCTTCTACAAAATTCCCATCCTTGTACAAATATTCGGGAGAAACGGATCTGTCTTGGAGCGTGATGATCTGGAATGTTGTGGCTAAGTAAACGGGTATTCCATCAATGCTGAAGGTTGGCGTATAGTAATAATCCTTGGTTAGGATGATTTTGTTGTCTATGAGCGTGCAATTGTCAAATTTATATTTTGCCTTCCCACCGCTTCCTGTGCTGAATTCGCCGTTGTTCACTTTGTTCAGATTCTTGTCCAGCAGCACATATTCCAACTTCTTCCTGTTCTTCTCGGCATCCATTTGGTAGAGATAGAAGTAGCCGTACAGATTATCGTCCGAATCATAGACGATGCTCGTGTAAATAAGACTGCCTTCTGCCAATTTCATTAAATCTGATACCTGCGCTTTTGCGAATAGGCTAAATAGCAAAGCTAAAACTACGATTCTAAACCTCATACAGGGTAAATGTATTTGTGAATAATTATTTTAAACCAAATATACATATTTTTCATTAAAAGCAAGAATGCTTATGTGAAACAAGTGGTAATTAAAATAGATTGCCGTATTTTTTAACGCAAAATATAGCCTTTAGCGTATGCTGTTGGAAAACGCTATTGGCTATCGCTAATGCATTTCACGACAACAAATGATTCTTTTTGCTTGGGATATTCGTGTTGCGTTGCGAGCAATCCCTATCAGCTAAAAAACGTTGATTCCCTATCTCATCATCTCCAGCAATCGCCTCATCAGCTCGTTCCGCTTCACTTCTTCGCTCACCGCCTCTATCGGAAAACCAAGCACGCAGCTTTTATAGCTTCCGTTGTAAAACACGCCTGCTCCAAGGCCGTTTTCGGAATATTTCATGAAGGTGATGGCACGCATGTCTGTCGGGGAAATGGCATCGGGAGACTCGATGGCAAGGATCGTGTCGTTCAATTGTTGGTTGAATGTAAAAAGTTGTTTTTGGTTTGTATCGCCCGGAAAAACGGTTTCAACTTCTCCTTTATTGCTGGCCCGGCCTTTTTCCAACTTGTATTTTAGGATTTTTGTGGCGAAGCGGATATCTGCGGTTTGAGGCATTCCGTTTTTCCACAAGTCGGAGCCAATATATGCACCCGACACGAGGATATTTCCTCCTTTGGTGCAGTAGTCGGCGATTTTTTTCTGAAAATCAGAGGGGAATGTTTTGTATTTTGCATGAAAAAAGCCTCGCCCGCTTTTGGTTTGCTTTTGTTTTCCGAGGATAATATCTACAACGGCAAACTTGTTTATGCTCACCGATCCGTTTGCCACTGCGTCGCGGCTCGACGACACAAAGGAATAGCCTGCAAGAGCGATCGATTTGCCATGCAGGTAGGGGTAGTCGAAGGTGTTTCCGGCGATTATCTTCCCGATAAAATTGCTGGCACTGGCACCGAATCCGGGCGATTCGTTGTTTCGGAATGGCGCTTTGCGGTTGAACTCGGTTTGTGGTCCTACGTAGTTGTATTCATTGATGTAAGGAACTCCGTGATCCACATAATCGGCGAATCCGGCGTTGTTTTCTTGTGCTATGTCGTAGCTGTCGGGTGCCGATATTCTATCGAATCCGTTGATTATTAACACAATTCCCTTTTCATTCGATTTCTTGCATACGGAAAGCGTTTCGGATGGGAAGCTTTCTCCACCGTCGTTTACGGCGGTCACTTTGAAGCTGTAAATCTGGTCTTTCTCTATTTTCAGGCTCAGGGTATTGATGTTTACTATTTGCCCGTTGTCAAAACCCCCGTTGTCTTTGCGGGTGTAAACAATGTATTTCGTGGGCCTGGCTGTCGGTTCGGAAGGGTCGTTCACGGGTTTCCAGCTGAGCCGGACAGAATCCTTGCTGCAAAATTTTGTGTAGAAGGCCGTCACGGGCAGCGGCTGCACCACATAGTCGGTTTGGTGTTGTTGTGCCAGGAACTTCAACATGCCTTTGTATATGGATCTGCTCACTGTGAAGCGGAAATTTGGGTCTAAGCCATAACGCATGTCGGCAAAGTTTTGGTGCGAGAGCAACTCAAGGAGCATGGTCGGGACATTCGGCACGCGCGCTTCGCTGTAAGAACGGTTCCAAAGCTGGCGGCGTGTCCATTTGGGGTCGAATTTGGTTCGTACATCAGCCACCACTTCGTTTAGGATGTACTCTGCCAAGTCGCGGGAAACCCAGCGGGTTTGTCCGTTCTCGAAGCGCTGGTTGTTGAATTGTGTCATGCAGATGCCCAGTGTTCCCACGATGGAATCGCCGGGAACGCTCCCTGCATCTGAATGAAATGCCATAGCCAAGTCGATGGGGACGTTCAGCCCTTTTGAGTTGGGCAAGACGGACGAACCTCCCGCCAAGTAATTCACCCAAAAGCCCCGGCTTTGGAAATCGTCCGAGTAATCGTCCGCACCTTTTGTCCGGCTATACACCGAGTCGGGTGCTCCCGCCCATTGCAGCCAGTAGCGTGCACCTTCCACGAAGCGCGGAAAATGGCTTGCTTGCGCTGCCACTACCGGAGCTGGCGTCGTTGAGATAGTGTCTGCGAGGGTCGTAGGCTTTATCATGGGCTTGCGGGATATATTCCCCATTCCACCGCCTATTTTCAGCGCATCCGAGGTTAGTATTTTCCCTTTTTCACTGCTGAAATTGGTTAGCGCCACCTTGCAATGGCTGTTTTTTCCCTTATCGAAAAGAAAAGATCCGAGAAATATCCAGGTGCCGCCTCCCATTTGTTGGTTGACACTGAATTTGGTTTGTCCTCCCAGGTGATATACGGTGTAGATTGCATCTTTAGTGCTGTTCGGAAGCGATTTGTAAGATATGTAAACGGCATATTTCCCTTTTTCGGGAACATCGGGAATCCATTCGCAGGAGGAGGCGCTGAGGTTGTCATCGGTGGTTTCTATTTCCCGGTAGGTTCCCATGCGGAAAGGATTCTCCTTGTCGAGATAAAGGCTTTGCTTGTTTGCAAATCCGGAATCCACACCGTTTTTCCAAATTTGAACTTTATTTTGCTCGATGTATTCGGACTTATTCGAGGATTCGTCGTTGTCAACAATCACTTCTTCGGAGCGAATATCTCTTTCGCGAGGAATAAACACATAAGCTCCGGCATTTTCAAGCATCGGGGTAAGAAACGGCAAGACGAAGCTTTGCGTGAATAAATCTTCCACTGTTTGGAAAAGCTTTGCTCGTTGGAATTCCCATCGCTGCGATGCTTGGCTATAATACATTCCGTGGCTTTGCCAGAGGGCCAGGTGCGCATTGAACAATCCTTTGGAGGGAATGAAAGGGCGAGAAAGGTTTTCCACGATAGGGGTTACTTTCGGATTTGCAAAAAAATCCGAGGGGGCACGTTCGGAAGTCACAAAAAACTCGATAGGCTGAGTGTCGGTGATGATTTTGAACGGTGAATTGGCTAAATATGGAGGAAGCAAAGGCCTAACGTTTCGATAGATGTCGTTCACCGTCTGGTTGTCGAATCGGATATACGACAGGTTGATATTAGCATACAAGCGCAATCCGGCGGAGTCCTGAATGACGGAGTCCAATTTTATGTCGGGCACATACACCGTTTTCCGAGCAGCTTGGGTGAGGTAACTTTCTATTTTGGCCTTGTTTGGCAAAACGAGGTTGAGCGCACCGGCGAATTGGATGCTTAAGAATACGACTGGGAGAAATAAGAGCTTCCGCATAGTTTAAAGAAAATTCTAACAATATGAATGCAAAATTAATGCTTTTGAATCAGATGCTTCCTTTTTTCTTGTTTTTCAATAAATTAATTTCTACATTTTTTTATTATAGGGGATGCCTTGAAAAAGCGAAGCAATAGAATCTTGCTGGATATTTTAGAAATTCATCTCGAAAATCTGTACCTTCACACGCTCAAACGCATTCAATCAAGAAACGTCCGTTTTATGAAGCTAACATGTTTTATCCCAAACAGCCAAAAACAGCAGGTGGAGGCTACTGCCGCTTCGCTGAGGCTTTCAAGTTTAGTTCATCAGGTCTATGTTCTGAATCCAGGTTCGGATTCCGTAGAGGGTTTTAACTCTTTGCATGTAGATTGTTGCAGCTCCACCTCTGCGATCAAGGCCATCGCCTCACGCCCGGATGCCGATTACACTTTGGTTTACACCAAAGACGTTGCTTTGCAGATGGGAGCTTTTGCCATCGAACGCATGGTGCAAGTGGCCGCTGATTCTGGTGCCGGCATGGTATATGCCGATCATTACAAAATAGTAGGTGGAAACCGTAAGAGCCATCCGCTGATCGCTTACCAGAAAGGAAGTCTCCGTGACGATTTCGATTTTGGATCGGTTTTGGTTTTCAAAACGACTCTGTTAAAAGAGGCTGCGGCAAAGATGACTGTCGATTATGACTTTGCCGGCTTGTACGACTTGCGGCTGAAAATTTCGCAGATCGCACCAATTGTACATGTCAACGAATATCTTTACACCGAAGTGGAAAACGACAACCGCAAAAGTGGGGAGAAACAATTCGACTACGTGGATCCGAAAAACCGTGCCGTGCAGATCGAGATGGAACAGGCTTGCACCGAACACCTGAAAGCAATTGGTGCATACCTTAAACCGACTTTCAAGCCGATCGCTTTTGATAAAGGAGATTTCAAATTCGAGGCTTCGGTGATTATCCCGGTGCGGGACCGGGCGAAAACCATCGGCGATGCAATTCGGTCGGTGTTTTCTCAAAAAACGAATTTCGCATTCAACCTGATTGTGGTGGACAATTATTCCACGGACGGGACTTCCGAAATTATCGATGAATTAGATGAAAAACGCTTGATTCATCTCTATCCGGAGGCCAAAGACTTGGGTATCGGAGGGTGTTGGAATGCGGGAGTTTTTCATCCTGATTGCGGAAAATTTGCCGTGCAATTAGACAGTGATGATATTTATTCTGACGAAAATACCCTCCAAAAGATAGTGGATGCTTTCTATGAGCAACAATGTGCCATGGTGGTTGGGACTTACAAGTTGACCGATTTTGATTTGCAGACTTTGCCTCCCGGTATTATCGATCACAAGGAGTGGACGCCTGAGAATGGCCGTAACAATGCTCTTCGAATCAATGGCTTGGGTGCTCCGCGGGCTTTCTACACGCCGCTGCTGCGCAAAATCCGAGTGCCGAACACCAGTTATGGCGAAGATTATGCCCTCGGTTTGCAGTTCTCCCGGGAATATCAGATTGGGCGGATTTACGATGTCTTGTACCTCTGTCGCCGATGGGAAGGCAATTCCGATGCCGCTTTGGATGTGTCGAAGGTGAATGCCAACAACCTTTATAAAGACAGGTTGCGAACTTGGGAAGTGGAAGCCCGCATTCGTTTTAATCAACAACAAAAATAGGATGGCGACACTTTCCAAACAAGTAGCCGAATTGTTTCAGTCGCAGGTGCAGGATTGGGAATTGGCGAAAGAAAATTACAAGGGAGTGGGATCGGTGGAAACGCGGACTTTTTCTTTCGGAACAATCGGCTTTCTTGTGCAATACAATCCGAAACGGATGGTTTCATCTGCCGCCAAGGTGGATGCCCGATCAATTGAGGAACGGGAGTGCTTTCTTTGTGCTGAAAACAGGCCAACGGAGCAAAAAGCTGTCGATTTCATCGGGAAATATGAAGTGTTAGTGAATCCATTTCCGATTTTTCCCCGCCATTTGACGATTCCCGACCGTCGGCACACCCGCCAGGAAATATCCGGCAGGATTGGGGACATGCTTGTCTTGAGTGAAAATTTGGATGAATATGTGATTTTCTATAACGGCCCCAAGTGTGGGGCTTCTGCGCCAGATCATTTCCATTTTCAGGCAGGAAACAAGGGCTTTCTTCCGTTGGAAAAATCGTTTGAAAGCTTGTCGAAGAAGGTGTTTGCTGAAAAGACTGGGATTCGCATCGGAACGATTTCCGACTATCCTTGTCCTCTTTTCTTTTTCGAATCGCAAGACAAATATGCGATTGCGCAGATGTTCGAAAAGCTGTATGCACTTCTTGAGATGAAAGAGAGGGAATATGAACCCATGATGAACATTGTGGCGTGGAAGAACGAAGCGAATTTTGTGGTCTGCGTATTTCCTCGGGCGCAACACCGTCCCGACTGCTTCTTTGCCGAAGGCGAAAGCAATATCTTGCTGAGTCCAGCTTCGGTGGACATGGGTGGCGTGCTTATCACTCCGCAAGAAAAGGATTTCCGAAAAATCACCGAAAACGACATCCGGCAAATCATTTCGGAAGTGTGCGTTTCTTCAAGTCAATTAGAAAAGGTTGCTGATCGACTGAAAATTACTTGGAAATAAAGGAGATGAGAAAAATGAAATTTCATGCAAAGGCGCAAAGGGAAAACCACGCTGAGGACGCAAAGGAATAGCAAATATCTCTGTGTCTTTAGCGTGAGAAAAATGCTTTTAAAGAAAATATGAATATGAACAACCGCCGACAAAAATCGCCTTGGAGCTGGATTCCCACACTCTACTTTGCAGAAGGCCTGCCCAATATAGCTGTTGCTACGATTTCCGTTATTATGTATAAGCGAATGGGGATATCTAATGGTGATATTACCCTTTTTACTAGCCTACTTTATTTGCCTTGGGTTATCAAACCCTTGTGGAGTCCTTTTGTTGATATTCTGAAAACAAAATATTGGTGGATTGTGAGTATGCAATTGTTTATAGGTATTGTTTTTGCGAGTATAGCATTTATAATTCCCTTATCATTCTTTTTCCAAGCAACTTTATTCTTCTTTTGGCTTTTAGCTTTTAGCTCGGCCACCCACGATATTGCTGCCGACGGATTCTACATGCTGGCATTGGACAGCAATTCGCAGGCAAAATTTGTTGGTATTCGAAGCACATTCTATCGCTTGGCTACCATCATGGGCCAGGGCTTGCTTATCATTTTGGCTGGATTCATCGAGAGTAATACCGGAATGAAGCCCTTGGACATTCGGCTCGAAGCCTCCCCAAAGCACACGCAGTCTTCGCTGGTGATTCCAGTTTTAACAGAAAATATTCCGCAGAAAGGCACGATCCATTTTATAACGGATAAGGCTGCGGCTCAGCTATCCACCACTACTTTGCCGAAAGATTCGGCTCAAAGCTTTATTGCAAAAATATCAGCTTTGAACAAGATCAATGGATTTGTCCACGTAGAAGAAAAGTCTGCAACAACGGAATCGGGAAAAGAAAGTTGGTGGACAAGCTCTGTTTCCAAACCGCTTGGCCATTGGATCAAATCTTCATTTGGAGAAGAGCATTCTGCGATTGAATCGGCAAAATCAGCCGGAAATGTTGCCGTGGTAGCAATCAAGCTTTCGCAAAAACCCGAAGAAGATAAAGAAATCTTGTTGAATACTTCGATGGCGGAAGGCGACAAAAGCATTACGTTGGTTGAGGGCGAGCATCTGGCTTTCAACCAAGAGAACTGGAGCAAAACGGCCTACCTCGTTTTTCAGCTCGACCCCAAATTGAGGAAGGAAGCTTCGGTCGTTTACAAAAGTACATCGGGAAACATTCCGTTTGCTTGGTCAACCACCTTCTTCGTGCTGGCGGGATTGTTCGTCCTGATGAGTTTCTACCATCGGAAGGCTTTGCCGAAAGCGGACGAGACAAGTGAAGGCAAACCGACCGAGGCAACCGCCATTTTCGCCCAATTCAACGAGACATTCAAGTCTTTTTTCAAGAAACCCCATGCGCTTGCCGCTATCTTTTTCATGCTGACCTTCCGCTTTTCGGAGGCGCAGGTGTTGAAGCTGATTAATCCTTTTCTTTTGGATTCGCGCGATGTGGGGGGACTGGGGCTTACTACAGGAGAAGTTGGCCTGGTGTATGGTTCGATCGGGATTGTCGGGTTGACTTTGGGCGGCATTATCGGTGGGTTTGCAGCAGCCAAAGGAGGTTTGAAGAAATGGATTTGGCCCATGACCCTCAGCATGTTGCTCACCATCTTGGCGTTCGTTTATTTGAGTTTTTCACAGACACACAACTTTTTCATTATCAATACCTGTGTGTTTGTGGAGCAATTCGGCTACGGGTTTGGCTTCACAGCCTATATGCTCTACCTGATATATTTCTCGGAAGGAGAACACAAAACGGCTCATTACGCTTTCTGCACGGGCTTCATGGCATTGGGCATGATGCTTCCGGGTATGTTTGCCGGTTGGTTGCAGGAAATCTTGGGCTACAACCACTTCTTTGTGTGGGCAGTTGTTTGCAGTATTATTCCGGTGATAGCTGTTAGCTTGCTGAAGATCGATCCGGAATTTGGAAAGGCGAAGAAAGAGCAATAGTAAGCATTACATCTGAAAAATAGAAACAAAGGGCTGTCCGAAAACCTCGGACAACCCTTTGCTCATTTTGATTATAATCAAAGTTTTATTTCGTCACAAAAACCTTGTTGCGGCTAACCACTTTCTTCTGCGAATCGCTGACAAGTACAATGTATGTTCCTGAAGGTAAATTCACAGAAAGCGTATTGTCGGATATGACTTGGCTCAACACCGATTTACCCAGCAAATCGTAAATGCGGACGTTTCCACCATCAGGTAGTTTCTTTAAATGCAACACATTGTTTGAACTATAAGCAAGAACTACTCCTTCAGAGGAGGTGTTTCCCCGTTCTGTTTCGATGCCTGAAGACGCCGAAACAGTGACGTTGAAGACAAATGTTACCTGGTAAGTTTTGCTTGCATCGGGCTTGTAAAGAAGTGCTTGGCGGATGGTGAATTTGTCTCCCTCCTTGCATAAGTTAGGGTATTGGCCAATGCTGAAGGCAAAGCTTGTCGTGTTCAATTCGGAAAAGATGTAGGAACTATTTCCCCAGTTGGTGGTGTATCCTGTTTTGTTGAACCAATGTCCCGGGGCATTTGCCGTGGAGGTATAGTTCAGCGTTCCGTTAGGATTCACAGCACAATAGCTTATTTTCGAGCCGTATAGCCCGGCGATGTCGGAAAGCTGCAAGCGGAAGGCTTGCGCCACACGTGCCATGTCCGGATACACCGGAGTGCTTGGGTATGCACTCGAAGTGCTTCCAACGAAAGGAGCCTGGGTGAGGTTGTAGGTCAAGGTGTCGTTGTGGGCAACATCCGTGTTGCTATAATCGAATGTGCCATAAAGGTTGGAGTTGTCGAATTTTACTTTGTAAGGCCATTGTTCGTCGTTGCTGTCGTCATTGTCCCAAGCATGTCTCCAATGGGCTTTCGGAGCTCCGCTTACAACAAACCACAAGCGCTTGCAATTGGTTGGGGCTGTAAACTCGACCGTGTCTTTCGGGCTGAGATAGCGAGCCGTTTGCATCGGGCTGTAAACTCGCTGTCCGTTTTCGAGCAGTGCGACGAATCCGTACCGCCATTCTGCATAGCCATAGAGCAATTTGCGGAATCCAGTGCTTCCTGCAAGTCCTTGGAAATAGGCTTTCACTTTGTTTGAATTTGAGGGAACATTCAGCCGGATTACGTTGTATCCATAGTTCTCGGGGCACGACAAGGAATCGACTTGCCAATAGCCGTCGCTCTGCCGGTTCATCTTGGTCTGAGGCCTTGCGTCGATCTTGCTTTCGCCATAAGAACGGAGAGCAGGAATGTCCCAACTTGCAAAACGGGCGGCACAGTCATACATTTCATCACAGAATGCCGATTGCGTGATCTTGGTCATGCGTTGGTAGGCTTCGACGGGGTCTTCCGGGCTTTTGGATTCGTTCCACATGCGGCCGATAAAATCCATTCCATGGAGCATAGTCCAGTAGTCCTGGATGAAATAATTGCTGTAACGGGGTGTTTCATGCAGGATGTGTTTGTGGGCGTAGGTCAGGTAGGTGCTAAAGTCAGCATCGGTGAATTGCTTCTCGGGATAAATCTTGTATCCTTGCCATTGGGCGCATTGTTCCCACCAGCAGTTTCCTCCGCTGCCGTTGGGACCAAAGCCATACATCCAGCCGTTTAGGTCGTTGTTGTCGCAGTGCACCTGGTATTGGAAGCAATGGCCCACTTCGTGTGCCAAGGTGTGACCGGCTACTTGAGCAGACCAGGCTGTCAGCGTGAGCATTCCGATCGTGTTGTCAACCCCGGAGCCGGTAGCTTCCCAATCCCGGGTGTACCGGAGGCGGATTATCATTTTGTACTGGTCTGTTTTGGACGAACCCCGTTTGGTGAACTTGAGTGAGTCGGTGTAGAAGTTGAAGGCATTCTCGGCTAACTGCAAGAGGTTGTCAACATCTATGCGATAGTCTGTGCTGAGCGAAGTGGAATTCGGGTTCGCCCCATATCCGGCCTCCCAAAAGATGATCCAATTGGCGGATTGCTTGCTGCGGGTGTAAGTCCAGCTGTTGTTCGCATTGTTCGGGTCTCCCATCGACGATGGCACATAAATGCTTTTGTTGGAGGAGAAACAGGCGAGCGAACTGAAGAAGAATAAGACGAGGAATGTGGGTATTACTTTTTTCATATAAATAAAATTTAACTGTTAGAGCGGCGTTGAATTTGGTTGATCTCCTGCAATCACAAACCGAGTGGCAAGCCCTGTTCGGTTGCCACGATATAAAGGAAATAGTATTTGCAATGGTTGGTGTTGAATTTCCTGCTAAAGATGTTGATTTATAGATCAATCGGAGGGTAGCTCTACTCCGGCACTTATGTCAGATATTGGTTGTCGGCGATGGAAAAAAGGCCTTATTTGTTAAAAAATCTTCTAAAATCGGACACAAAATTCATGGTAAAGATACCAGAGTCTAAATTCCTGCAAATTTCGTCCAAAGTCCAGAACCGACCGTCCGAAACCTCGACATTGTCAATGCGAATTTCTCCGTCATATACTGTCCGGTAAATGTAGCTGAGTTCACGCTCCACTTCGTTTTCAATAATGTATTTTTCTAAGAACTCGGGATTCGGAATGCTGACGCCAAGTTCTTCGGAAGCTTCGCGGCGGACTGCCATGTCGGCTGTTTCGCCGCAATCGATATGTCCGGCGGACGAAGTGTCCCATTTGCCAGGTTGCACATCTTTGGTGAGCGATCGTTTTTGCAGGAATAAGTCGCCCGAGGAGTTGAATATATGCAGATGCACTACTGGGTGCAGCAATTTGGAACCGTCGTGGCACTTGCTTCTGGAAGCACTGCCTATCACATTGCCTTGTTCGTCCACCAATGGGAATTGTTCTTCTTGCATGTTCGTTCCTGATTTGGTTAGTCGAATAAGCCTTCGGGAAGTTGGGTGTGCAACACCTGGGCTTCCTCGTCAAAACCCTCGATGAGATCTTCGGCGGCAGGAATCAGTACCTCGTCTCCTTCAGCGGAGCGGATGATGAACAACACATTGGCCGTGTCGTCATCCACGTCCTCGATCACCCCTATTTCGCCATATTGGGCATCGATGACGGTGAATCCCACGAAGAAATTCCAGGAATAATCTTCACCCTCCATCTCCTCACCTTTGAAAAGCGAGCGGTGAAGATAGGCTTCTATGCCGTCGAAGCGATGTGCTTGCTTTTCGTCGTCCACCCCCTCGAAACGCACCAAACCGGTATTCGTTCCCTTGTAGCGGAAGGAAGAAACAAAAAACGGCACCAGGATGCCTTCTATGTCGCACACCAGATAGGGATACTCGCCTTGTGCAAAGACGTCGTTGTGCAGGTTTAGTGCGATTTCGCCCTTCACACCGTGGGGCTTCATGAAACGCCCGATGCTGAAAACCTCTTCGCGGGCAATCATTTGTTCTTTTTCTGGTTGTTGTTTTTCGGCTGTTGCTTTTTGGCTTGTTCTTTCACCTCCGAAAGTTTTATGTCGCTACCCCGGAGGTCGATTTTGCCTTTCGACATTTCGTGCAAGTCGATGAAAATTCGCTTGTCTTCCACCTCTTTGTTCCATTGCACATACGATTTCTTCATGTGGTTGGCAATCAGTATGATGAGCTGGTCGCGTTGTGCCTTGTCGGGATAATCGATGGCCAGGCGGATCATCTTTTCCAGCGTCTTGCCATAATGCCGGTAGGTCATGTCGGGCTGGCTGTATTCCACTTTTCCGGGCTTGGAGTACAGATTCTCCTTCTTGATGATTTCATACGGATAATCGATGTCCAGTTTGAAGTCGGCCATGATGGCCAAGTGATCCCACAGGATATGCTTGAAGTCGTTCACGTCGCGCAAGTGCGGGAACATGTTTCCCATGATGTTGATGATCGCATTGGCGCAGCGGCGGCGCTCGTCGCGGTCTTGGATGGCGAGGCAGTGATCCACCAGATTTTGCATGTTGCGCCCGTATTCAGGCAAAGCTAATTTTTTTAGTTGCGTATTGTATTCCATTTGTAACTAACTGGTTTTCTTAAATTCTCTAATCGCTGAATTCACAGCATTGGAAGGTGATTCAAACCGAGGAAACATGAGATTTGTCGGCATCAGGCGATGCAAATGCAAGCCCTTCCCCTGCGCTTACGTGACACAAAAGTAATATAATTTTAGAGAAGCTGTAAGTTTTTGGCCATATATTCCTAATTCACTAACAATTATTATCTCAAAAACACTTCCTCATATCTGAAAAAAATCGTTCCTTTGTCCGCAGTAAAAAAAGCTGTGTGGTACGGCCGACTCATAAAAACAACCATCATTTGAGATACGTTCGATGAAGAAAATTCTGTTCCCAATCCTTTTGCTCGCCGCTTTGTTTGCGGGCGGTTTTGCTCAGGCACAAGATAGCGACAACAAAAAATATTTCCAGATCAACCAAAACATAGAAATTTTCAACTCCATCCTCAAGGAATTGGACTTGTTTTATGTGGATTCGCTCGATGTCAACAAAACAGTGCGCACCGGCATTGAAGCCATGCTTGAGTCGCTCGACCCATACACGAATTACATTTCCGAAGACATGATGGGTGAGTTCAAGTTTATGACCACCGGCGAATACGCTGGCATAGGCTCCATCATCTCCTACAAGGACGGGAGGGTTATCATCAATGAACCTTACGAAAATATGCCTGCGGCAAAGGCCGGACTCAAAGCGGGCGACGTGATTCTCGCTATTGACGGGGCGGACATGACCAAGTCATCGACATCCGACGTCAGCGAAAAGCTCAAAGGCCAGCAAGGAAGTTCCCTGCTGATTAAGGTACAACGCCCCGGGACGAAAAAGCCACTCGAACTGAAAGTGATCCGAGAAAACATCTTAGTGAACTCCGTGCCTTATTACGGCATCATTGGGACGCACACAGGGTACATCGCCTTGAATAGCTTCATCGACAAAAGTGCCGAGGAGGTGAAAAAAGCCTTTCTCGACCTCAAGAAACAAGGCATCACCTCTTTGGTGATCGACCTTCGAGACAACGGCGGGGGCATCATGGAAGAGGCCATCCAGATCGTGAACATGTTCGTTCCCAAGGGCAAAGTTGTGCTTTCCACCAAAGGAAAGGTGAAGCAGTGGGACAGAACCTACCGCACCACCATCGATCCGATTGACACCGATATTCCGTTGGCTGTGTTGGTGAATAAGGGTTCGGCATCTGCTTCGGAGATTCTTTCGGGATCGTTGCAGGATTTGGACCGGGCAGTGGTTGTCGGCACCCGCACGTTCGGGAAAGGGCTCGTGCAGTCCACCCGCGATATTCCTTATGGCGGCAGCTTGAAAGTGACCACTTCCAAATATTATATTCCCAGTGGACGTTGCGTGCAAGCCATCGACTATGCCCATCGCAACTCGGACGGTAGCGTAGGCCGCATACCGGATAGCCTCACATCGGTGTTCAAAACTGCCAATGGCAGAAGCGTTCGCGATGGGGGAGGGGTCATTCCCGATGTGGCTCTTGAAGAAGAAAAGCCGGGCACGATCTCGTATTACCTGCTGAACCAGTACGTGGTCTTCGACTTTGTCACCGATTGGGTGTTGAAGCATCCCAAAATAGCTCCTGTTGAAAAATTTGCGATCAGCGACGAAGACTACCAAAGTTTCAAGGAGTTTGTGAAGTCTAAAAATTTTACTTACGATCGCCTCAGCGAAAAGACCATGAACTCGCTGAAGGAGGTGATGGAATTTGAAGGATACATGAAATCGGGTGGAGAAGAGTTCAAAGCCTTGCAAGCCAAATTGGTTCCCAACTTAGACCATGACTTGGAAACTTTCAAGCCTGAAATCAGCAGGTTAATCAACCTCGAAATCGCAAAACGTTATTATTTCAAGCGAGGCGAAAGCGTGGAAGGATTGAAAACTGATCAGACTGCCAAAAAAGCGATAGAGATCCTGGATAACCCACAAAAATACAAGGGCATACTTTCGCCCAATAGTTCCGAGCAGTCCTCGACAAAAAGCATTTCGATGTCGCTTCGCAAAACGGGCAATGTGACCATGGCCGATTACAAGGAAAAGGCCAGTTCCAACATGGATGCGCAGCCGGTGTAGGCGGTTTGTTAGCGATTCTTTTCTGCCAGAAACTTCAATTGGCGCTCCAAAGCGGCCACGCAGGGCATTTCTACTCCTGCTTTCCGGGCTTCCTCCAAGGGGCGGGAATAGATGTACTCGATTTCTAACGGGCGGCGAGCATCATAGTCCAATTTCATGCTCGGCGCATAGGGAGCCATCTTTTCGGTCATTTCCAGCATCTGGCCGGGTACTTCGTCTCCCAGATTCTCTCTCACGCCGATAGCCCTTGAGGCGGCCACCACCTCTTCCATCATTTGTCGGAGCAGGCTTCTTGTGGCAGGATGCAGGGTCAATTCATCCGTTTTCCCGTTCAGTACCACGGTCATCCCATTGTAGGGAATATTCCAAACCAATTTTTTCCACCGGGCCGATTGCAAGTCCACCAAACAGGCTTCCACGCCTGCCTGCACAAAATCGGAGACGATGTTTTGCACTATTTCAGGCTTGGAACAGGAATAAGACCCCACATTGAGCGCACCGTAATCTTGGTGGGAGATGCGTCCGGGGCCAACCTTGGAAGAGCAGATGAAGGCCAATCCGCCGGCGATGCTCAAGCCTGGGAATTCTTTTGCCAGGTCGGCTTCCAAGCCTAATCCGTTTTGGATCAGCAGAACCACCGTGTCCTGATGGATCAACGGAGGCAAAATGTCTTTCAGTAAGTGGTTGTTGGTTGTCTTCAGTCCAACGATGACCACGTCGCACACCGGCATTTGGTCTTGGTGAGGATAGGCATTCACACGGGGAAGGATGAAGTCTCCCGCAGCCGAATCTATCCTTAATCCGTGCTCTTTCACATAGCGGTAGTCGTTGTGGAGCAAAAAATGCACGTCTTCGCCATGAAAGGCCAATTTTCCACCATAAAACCCGCCGATTCCGCCAACGCCTACGATTCCATATCTTAATTTCATATCCAATATCTTTTTTGCAAACGAAATTACAACTATTTCATTACAAATCGAGCAATGGCTTGCTCCGAGTTGAGGGCGAGGCATAAAAAAACAGGTGCAAGCCGAATGAGATGTTCAACTTGCACCCGAAATATTAGTTTGGTTTCGAATCAATCTACCTTCACCACACGTGTTTTGGAAATGGAGTCGTGCCAGCCTGAAGCATCGCTGCCAAAAAACGAGAATGGCTCAAAAGGGATGAACCGGCAAAGAGAACGGATTAGGAAATGCTTGAATTCAGGGGCTTCACCGTCCGAGGTGATCACTTTGGTCTTGGTTATCAACTTGCCTACCGAACGTCCTTTGGTTAAGAATTCTATGCCTGTGAAATAGATGGTTTCTAATACAAAGCCTATCAGGTATTCACTGAAGGGGTTTTCCTGATTCAGCACATTCAGGGACGATGGGGAAAACAATCCAAGCAATATGCCAAATAGAGCCCCTATTAATATTACAAAAAGGTAAAAAATGAAAAAATCGATGATGTAATTGGCGAATCTTTGGCCTCTACTGGCATTCGATTTGAATTTGTCGGTTTCAAATTCATCAAACACATTGTGGTTTTCAGGAAGAACATCAAATGTAGCCATAAATAGTTGGTTAAATTAAGTTGGTAAAGTTTTCTATTTGCAAATAGACAGTTTGCGTTTGTCTGTCCAAAAGCAGAACAGGATTTTAACATAAAAAAATAAACTAAGAGCCAGTTGCCATTCATGGCATTCATCTTCCAAAAGCGAAGGAGTTCTATCCAGTATTCTTGTGGGCGGATCCCCCCTACCTCCTTGCCGGGTTATCCGTATTGATTTAACACATCAAAACGGATATCCGATTGCAAAATGGAATGCAAAATCATCCCCGAAATTGAATCCTTTGAACCTCCACCGCTTTCCGGCATCCTGCCCCGGGTCGAAAGCCTTGAAACCGCCGTCGAACCTCAGGAGGAGGAATCCGAAATCGAGCCGGATTCCCATTCCGTAGGCAAGAGCTATCTGCTTGTAGAATTCCGAGAACGAAAAAAGCCCGCCCGCCGGTGTATTGGCATTGTTGTCGATTACCCAGTTGTTGCCCGCATCAACAAACAGGGCAAACTGGAAATAAGTAC